>Ga0272446_1002331_pt1 | contig 26064 bp, 23 predicted proteins | sample YNPCB0061_FD_194587 | JGI IMG/M metagenome (GOLD analysis project Ga0272446, IMG submission 194587) | Hot spring microbial mat communities from Yellowstone National Park, WY, United States - YNP-CB-006-1 | ecosystem: Environmental > Aquatic > Thermal springs > Hot (42-90C) > Sediment | place...
GAGGAACATCTTTTTTGATTTCGTGATCGAACAAAACCAGCCCCAGATCGGCGCGTGCCTCGATGCGATCGAGAAACGCTAGAGCCGCCCGCTTGGCTTGCTCCATCTTGTCGCCTCGGGCCATGCTTCCGCTGATGTCCAGAACCAGCACCACCGACAACGCCTGCGTTTGCGGTGGAAACAACTCCAGCTCCAGCACCTTACGGCCGTCTTCCTCGACGACGATCTCTTCCTTAGGGACGTTGAGGACCAGCGAGCCGTCGCGGATGCTTTTCAGGGTGAACTGAAAAGAGACATGACGAGCGGGTCGGCCCTCCCGCTCGCGCATGACCGAGACCAGGGAAGCAGGATCGACGGTAAGGGTGTAATCAATGGTCTCGGCCGTTTGCGTCTGGGCCAGGGCCGAAGGGATTGGCCAACAAACCAGGATCAGCAAAGGCACAATCCGCATGGGGAGTTCCCCTCCGAGGGATGAGCAGGTAATTATTTTTTGCGTGCCTGTTCGAGGATGTCGTTCCACCAGCGCGACCAATCCTCACGCCATTTCGCCAGTCCCGTGGCCGGGGCAGGTGCTTCCTTGGCTTCGGGCTTGCTGCGTTTTTTGCCTTTTTTCTTGCTGCCGTTGCTCGGAGAGGTGGCCGAGTCCGGCAGCGGGCCGGGCGAGGCGCTGGGGCTGGGCGAGTTGGGCAACGGCTCGGGGTGGAGCTTGGCCTTGGGAAGCATGGCCCGCTCGGCAAAGCCCCAGAGGGTGGTGGCGATATAGTAGACACACAGACCGGCAGCGACTTTGTAGAAAAGCACACCGAAGATGATCATCATATATTTCATCATCTTCTGTTGCATTTCTTGTTGTTCGTCGGTGGGCGGGGGGGTCATCATCTGCTGCTGAATGACCATCAACACCACCGCCACGATCGGCAAGACGTTGAGATACGGCCCCAAGTACAACAGGCTGCCATAATCCATGTCGCGGCTCAGGAAGGGGATGCCGCGGCCCCAGTGCCAGAGCATGTCCGGGGCGGCCAGATTGACGATCCAGGTGGGCCAAAAATCGGTCAGACGGAAGGTGATGCTCTCTTGCAGGGCAAACCACAGCCCCATGAAGATCGGCATCTGCAACAGCAACACCCAGCAAGTGCCCAGAGGATTAACGCCATGCTTGCGGAAGAGTTCCCACTGGGCCTGTTGCAGGGCCATGCGGTCGTCCTTGTATTTGTCCTGCAAATCCTTCATCTGCGGTGCCAGGGCCTGCATCTTAATCGCCATTACCGCCTGTTTACGGCTGAGGGGATACATCAGGCCACGTACCACCACGGTGAGCAAAAGAATGCACACGCCCAGATTGGGCACCCAGTAGTAGAGGAAGCCTAGTAGGATGTGGATGAGATTGGTAATGGTGATGACCAGCCAAGTGATGCCCGTGTAATAAAAAAAGCTGCCGAAGAAGCCCGGAGACTGGTAATCCGTGAGCGTGTAAAGATGCAGCTTGTCGACATAAAGCGACACCAACTCTGGGTCGACCTTGTTTTCACCACGCAGATAGGCCAACAGCTTGGGTTTGACCGGCCCGTTGTATAGGAGGTAGCGGTGGGTCAGAGATGAGCCGGGTTCCAGATCGACGGGCTTGCTGTTGACACGCAGAACGATGTCCTCTTCCCACAGGGCATGAGTGCCCAGGGCGGCATCGCCGACGCGTAAGTCCAGGGCTAACTTGGGGGCTGCTTTCAACTCGGGATCATAACCCAGAAAGCGGTAGATCACCGCGACCGGCCCGGGCTTGTCCATTTCCTCGCGAAACCGTTCGCGGTCTTCAGGACGCACAAAAAACGTCTGCGTCGTTCGACCATCCTTGCCGACCACCTGAAAGCGATCAAAGTTACCCCCTGGCCGTGCCAGCAACTGCCCGTGGAAGACGGCTCGTTCCAGGGTCGGCCGCGCGCTAGCCAGGAAGGTGCGGTCCTGGTTTTCATCTACGACGATCGCATGCGCGAAATACTGCGTTTCGGTGGCGGCATAGCGCAAGAAGGAGGTAGGGGTGTGGCGGATCTCGGTGCCATTGCCCCACAAGGAAATGTGGGACAGATCCTGAATGTCTCGGGTTGGCGTGCCGTATTCGTCTTCCAGGCCGATGATGGCGTTGCGGAATTTGTTGGTGAACCATTTGCCTTCGACGGGCAGCCCCTTGGCTCCGGTCAATTGATAACGCACCCGGGCAGCGGTCTTTTCCTCGGCTGGACGCTCGATCCTCACTTCCAGGCCGACATGGTAATCCCCCGGCTCTAGGGTGTAGATTTTGGTAAAACGCAGCCCCGACGCCCTGGCCGTGAAGGTGACCTTGCGGCCGGGTTCATCGATGTGGGCTTTCCACAGGGTCTTGCCCAGCACATCGACCGGCCGATCGGTGCCTGGCTCGCAATGAAACAAGAGATTCGATGGCTCGTCGCGATTGGCCTCAGCCGGCACCAGATCGAGGGGTTCATTGGTCGGTCGGCCATCGACATCGGATGCCTGAAAGCGATTGAGAGTGACCTGACGCACCCCCGCGCCGCGCGGATCGAGGAGTACCCGCAGGTTGGATTTTTCCTCGCCCAAAACGATCAGTTCCGCCTCGTCGGTGATGGGGGTCGATTCGGGCAGTTGATAATTTTGCCGCTCCTTGGCAGTCTTGAGGTCTTCGGGTGCGTCGGGACGTTTGTTCGGGTTGGGGTACATCCAGGCTTGAAACTGCGAGTAGCTGAGCATGATCAGCAACACGAGCAGAAAGAAGATTAAAAGATTGCCCGCCGGTGCGGGTTGTTGCGGTTGCGTTGGCTGCATGGATGCGCGTTCCTGAGTGCGAACTAAACCCCGGTTCCCTGACGACAGAACCCTCGCGGGGTCACAGACTTCATCCTATCGCGCTGCGGGCCACTTCGGAAGCCCGCGTTGCTGATCGCCCCATGCCTTGACATGTAATGCAGCTCTCGCCTGCTTGGCGAGCCCCGGCCGCACTCAGGGGCAAGCTAGGCCCCATTCTTGCAGGGGCAGCGAGCGGGATAGCATCTCACGGCATGGCTGATCGCTGGTGCTGCTGCCTCGACGCTCTGGTTGACAAGTGACCGTCGGACGTGTTAAATCAATTTTAATTTGAATCGTCCCCTCCCTTTTTACCTTCCTTATCATGGCCAGTGAAACGATCACGGCTGCCCAGGCGGAAGTGTTGGAAGCGTGCCAACAAGCCCTGGGGTATCGCTTTGAACAACCCGAGTTATTGCGAGCCGCCCTGACGCATGCCTCGGGGGCCAACTCGCGTCTGGCATCGAATGAACGGCTGGAATTTCTGGGCGATGCCATCTTAGGCATGATTGCCTGCGAGCAACTCTACCACCGCTTCCCCGATTTCCAAGAAGGTGAGTTGACACGCATCAAGTCTGACATTGTCAGCCGTCGTACCTGCGCTGGATTCTGCACCAAGCTGGGGCTGGGTCGCTTCCTGTTTCTCGGCCGAGGCATGAACGCTCAGGAGATGACCAGCGTGCCCACGGGGATGCTCGCCGATCTGTACGAGTCGTTGGTGGCGGCCATCTACCTCGATGGAGGTCTGGAAGCGGCCCGGGAGTTTGTGTTGCGGCAACTCTCGGCGGAGATCGAGGCTGTCGCCGGGGGCCACCAGGGCAACAACTACAAATCGCAGTTGCAACAGGTAGCTCAACGCGAGTACAACATGATGCCGCAATATCTCGTGTTGGATGAAAAAGGCCCCGATCACAGTAAATGTTTTCTGGTGGCCGCTGTCATCGGAGGGCACACCCACACCGGCGCTTGGGGACGTAGCAAAAAAGAGGCCGAACAACGTGCCGCCCGCAATGCCTTGGCGGAAATTTACGGTCAAGAGCTACCGTTTGACAACGGGTGATCCGTTATGAGCCGCTCCTCCTATGTTGTCCGGTGCGACTGTGCAGCGTTGGCCCGTTACAAAATTGCAGCTGTCTGGAGTGACGGAAACACCTGCGAGCTGAAGACCTACGCCCTGGCTTGTGAGAACTGTTTATCCCGGGCCTACCGCGAGGCGTGCCAACGCCGTCAGAAATGTCGGCTTAGTCCAGGGGAAACGTTGGAGCGTCCCTGGGTGTACGAACTGGTGTGTGGCTGTCCCTGGGGTCAACTCCAGCGCCGGCCGGAACTCGAACTCTCTTCGGAGAACTTCTGCTCATGACCATTCTCTCTCTGCTGTTCCTTCTTCACGCTGAACCAAAGCTTGATGCACCGGCCCAAGCGGCTCGTGCCGTTGTCGAGAAAGCCATTGTCGCTCTGGGTGGGGCCAAGGCCGTGCGAGCCTCGCACCTGATGACGGGTCAGGGGACGGGCACGCTGCACGTCAACGGGGCCGCCCAAAAAATCCGTAACCGCTTCACGGCCTCGGGGCTGGATCGGCTCCGTTGGGAGGTCGAGATCAACGGCGGCACCATTTTTGTGGGTTTGCATGCCAAGGGCGTCTGGCTCTCGGGCAACGGCATCGACGCCAACCCCGTCAAGGAAGAGATGGCCACCGCCTTTCGGCGGGGAGTGGCGGCACTGCGTGTGGCGGAGTGTCCGACGTTGCTGCTAGAAAAGGGCTGGAGCTTGGCACCGTTGGGAGAGTTGAAAATCGACGACATCCCCGCGGTGGGCATCAAGGCTAGCCGCAAAGGCGAACCGGACCTAGACCTGTGGTTCGACGCCAAAACCCATCTGCCGTTGCGGGTTGAGTATCGCTTCACCAAGCCGGGCGAGACGGCCGAGACGACGTTGCGCGGCACCTTCAGCGAGTACAAGACCTTGGCAGGCCGCAAACATTTCACCAAGATGACCGTCCATCAGGATGGTGAGTTGGCCCTGGAGATGGAACGCAGCGAGATTCAGAACGCGGACATGCTTGCTGAGGAGACCTTCAGCCGTCCTTAGCAGTGGCGCTGCGGGCAGCGTTCCGCTGGTCAGAGCGTCGCCCCGAGCGTCAACTGGTCAGGGCGTCGCCCAAGGCGTAAACCTCGCGGGCATCCAGCACGGCATCGTTGCGTTCAAACAAAGCCGCCACGGCCCGGCGGTGGAGTTTCATTTTGGTGTCGCCCACTCCCAGCGCGCCGTAGCAGATGATGCCGTCGCGTCGGGTGCCCTTGTCTGTCACCTCGACGCCCTCGATGCCCAGAGGTGGCACCGCGTTGAGGTCGATGAGCAACTCCAGCCCCGCGGGTCGGGCGGCACGCGGCAGCAGCGTTACCCCCGCCGCCCCCGCTGCGACGATCAGCTGCGTCCCGGCCGTCATCTGCTCCAAGGGACCGGCCACGGGCTGGAGGTCGGCTCCGGGAAGTTTGGCGGCGATGGCGGCGCAAGCCTGACTAGCTCGATCGAGTTGCCGCGAGGCCAGACGCACCTTGGCCCCCTGTTGCGCCAGAAGCAAACTGACGCGTTGGCCGACCGGCCCCGTGCCGCCCAGTACCAGTGCCGTTTTCCCTTCTAGCGCGAGATGCTGGGCGGCGACACGTACCGCAGCCGCGGCCGTGGTGTTGGCTCCGTTGGCATCCAGCAACACACTGACCCGCAGACCGTATTGCGGCAGCATCGCCGCCAACACGGCCTGTAGCAGTGCCTCGCCGGCTTCGACCTTCGAGCCGCCTATGAAAATCGCGGTGCGATGCAGATCCTTGGGACCGCGGGTAAAAATCGCCCCGTGGACCAACCCCGGCACTTGCTCGGGAGTCACGCTGCCGTAGCTGAAGATCTCGTCGGCCCCCGCGTCGATGGCCACCACGCGATCAAAGACGCTCGGTTGCGGGTCGGGATCGAGTTGGAGGAGAATCTTGCGTTTTTCGGCCATGACTTATCTCCGGGGAGAGAGGTTGAACGACGGAACACACGGCACACACGGATCGAAAGCGGATAAGAAGTGAGCAGGAACAAGACTTCATCCGTCTCTTCAAGCGTTATCCGTGTAGATCGGTGTGAACTGTGGTTCCGTAGCCTCGCTTCAGAATTATTCGAAGGGGTGTTTGGTGTCCTTCTGGGCGATGATCTCGTCGATCTTCGGCTCGTTTTTCATCGCACGGGCAATGGCCAGCTTCGTTGCTTCGTAGTTGTTCTTGTAGATCTTCTCGTTGCTGTTGGCCGTCGGCGCGATGAAGACACCACAGACGATGACGAGGTTATCGGCTTGAGATTTGTCGATGACGCCGGCCTCGACGCTATCGACGACAGCGCGAGCGACGGCGGCCTGGGCTGGGCCGAACATCTGCATCACTTGTTTGCTGCCCTTCATCGTTACCTTGGTGATCATCACTGTGGCCGGCTTGGCCGGGATGTTCGGCGAGATCACCGCCAACAGGTTGGTATGACCGGCCGACTGATTGGCCAGGGCGTTGGCGAAAGCGACCCCGACGGGACCGGCCTTATCGCCGATCAACAGATCGATATGGGCCACGTTGTCCAGGTCGCTGCCTTCGATTACCAGGGCTTCACCGACATACATGCTCATTTTTCAGACTCCGCTCAAAAAGTAGTGGAAACGACTGACTGCCAAGATACGACTTGGCCGTCTTGCAGCAAGAGGGCAGCGCCGTAGAATGGGCCGCGGACATCCCAACTGTTTTGAGAGAACCATCGAACCATGATCAACGTCCGTGAAATCCTCGGCTCGGAGGCCGACTTCCTGTTGAACTACCAAAGCAAAAGTGTGAGCAAGGAAAGGCTGCATCTGCCGGGGCCGGACTTCGTGGACCGGATCATTGCGCCGAGCGATCGCAAGCCTGCCGTGCTACGCAACTTTCAGCAGATTCTCAACACGGGTCGGCTAGCGGGCACGGGCTATGTCTCTATCCTGCCGGTCGACCAGGGGATTGAGCACTCCGCCGGCGCCAGCTTCGCCCCCAACCCCGACTACTTCGACCCGGAAAACATCGTCAAGCTGGCGATCGAGGGCGGTTGCAACGCGGTCGCTAGCACGTTTGGCGTGCTGGGGGCGGTGGCGCGCAAATATGCCCACAAGATTCCCTTTATGGTCAAGTTCAACCATAACGAACTGCTGACCTACCCCAACCAGTTCAAGCAGATTCCCTTCGGCACCATCCGCCAATGTGTCGAGATGGGAGCGGTGAGCGTCGGCGCGACCATCTACTTCGGCAGCGACGACTCCACCGAGCAGATTCAGTACGTCAGCGACATGTTTGCCGAGGCCCACGAATATGGCCTAGTGTGCGTGCTGTGGTGCTACCTGCGCAACAGCAAATTTAAGGTGGGCGGTACCGATTATCACGCCTCGGCCGATCTGACCGGTCAGGGCAATCACCTTGGGGCCACCATCCAGGCCGACATCATCAAGCAAAAGCTGCCAACCAACAACGGCGGCTATCTAGCGCTGAACACCGGCGACAGCAGCTATGGCAAGTTCCGCAAGGAGATTTACACCCAGCTGTCGGGCTGTGACGAGAAGGGCCAAGGGGGCCATCCCATCGACTTGTGCCGGTATCAAGTCATCAACAACTACATGGGCCGCGTGCCGCTCATCAATTCCGGCGGGGATAGCAAAGGTGCCAGCGACCTCAAAGAGGCTGTCGTCACTGCCGTCGTCAACAAACGCGCCGGCGGCATGGGCCTGATCTCCGGCCGCAAGGCATTTCAGCGACCGCTCAAAGAGGGAGTAGCGTTGCTGCACGCCATCCAAGACGTGTACCTCGATGCGAGTGTGACGGTGGCCTGAGCGAGGCGGAGCGAGCTTCATCGGCTCCCTCGGCCGAGGTCGAGCGTCTACTTCGGCCGAGGACGGTTAGTGCATCGCAGCAGAACGGGTGAAGCTAGACGCTCCAAGCAAGGACGACGGCTTGAGCCGCGGCTGGGGATTATTCCGCACCGCTTTCTCGCAACTTGGGAAAACCGGGCGACACGTCCACTTTGATCTCGCTATCTTTCTTTAGAACAAAACGGCCGCTGACGCCCTTATACTTGGCCAAGAGAGCGAAGCCTTTCTTAGGGCCGAGGATAGCCAAAGCCGTGGCGAGGCTGTCGGAGGTGAGGCCATCCGGCGCGACCACGGTGGCACTGATGCGGCCGGGGATTCCCAGGCCGGTGCGGGGATCGACCAGGTGCGAATAACGCACGCCGGCGATTTCGACGAATTGCTCGGCATCGCCCGAGGTGGAGACGGCAGCGTTGACCAGCGTCAGATAGCGTGGCCCTTCTTGTTTGGGGGCGCTTTTCGGCTCCAGAGGGGCGATGGCCACGGTCCAGCCAGTCTTGCCTGGGGGGGCATCGCCCGCCCGCAGGTCGCCTCCAGCCGCGATGAGGGCGCGGCTCAGGCCGTGTTTCTTGAGGATGGCGAGCATCTCGTCGGCGGCGTAGCCTTTGGCGATGCCGCCCAGATCGAGCCGCATGCCTTTGCGTTTCAGCTGCACCGTCTGTTGCTCGGGGTCCAAGACCACCGCACGCCAATCGACCAGAGCGCGGGCCGCCTGGAGGGTGTCGGCGTCGGGCAAGCGGGCGACTTTCCGCGTCCGTCGCCACAACTTCACCACCGGGCCGATCGTCACGTCAAAAGCTCCCTCGGAATCGCGGCTGACTTGCTGGGCACGGGCCAACACCGTGAACAACGGGCCGGATACTTTCACAGGTTCGCCGCCTGCTTGGTCACAAAGACGCATCAATTCGCTTTTCGGGTCATAGTCGCTCATGATAGAATTCAGCTCGGCGACACGGGCGAAGGCAGCACGAGCGGCAGCCGCCGCTTTGTCACAGTCGGGTGCATACAGTTGAATGCGGAAAAGAGTGCCCATGTGCGGTTGTTGAAAAGTGAACCGCTCTCCTTCCCCCGCGAGCAAAATCGCTACAACAACCTCTGCCCACATCGCCTGCCCTCCGATTTCGACCTACTGGGAGCATACCCAAGATGAAGACGTTGGTGAAGTTCTTTCCCTTGCTGGGTTTCGTTCTCTTGGCCAGTTGGGGGCTGAGGCCGGCTCATGCCGACAAAGCGGAAAAGCCACTCAAGCTACCGCTTGTCCACAAGCTGGAACACAAGAACTACACCGAGACGATTCCGGGTACCAAGGTCAAGTTCGAGATGATCGCCGTTCCGGGCGGCAGCTATCTCCGCGGCAGCCCCAAGGAAGAAAAAGGCCGCAAAGACGACGAAGGCCCGCAACATCCGGTTAGTGTCGGAGCGCTGTGGGTGGGCAAGTGCGAGGTCACTTGGGACGAGTTCGACACCTTCTGGCGCGGCCGACCGGGCAAGAAGGAAGATGTCGAACCAGAAAATCCCAAAGATGCCGATGCCGTTACCCGTCCGACCCCGGCTTATGCGGATGAGACGTTCGGCCTGGGCCGCGAGGGTAACCCGGTCATCTGTATCACGCATCACTGTGCCATGCAGTACTGCCGTTGGCTGTCGCTGAAGACCGGTAAAATCTACCGCCTGCCGACTGAGGCGGAATGGGAGTGGTTTGCCCGGGCCGGCACCACGACGGCCTACTCCTTCGGCGACGATCCCAGCAAAATCGACGAGTACGCCTGGACAGCCGCCAACAGCGAGGAAAAGCCACAGCCCGTGGGGAAGAAGAAGCCCAATCCTTGGGGCTTGCACGATGTGCATGGCAACGTGCTGGAATGGTGCCTCGACTTGTATCAAAAGGATGCTTATAGCAAGTACAGTTTGGACAAGCTGAGCTTTGGCCCGGTGCTCCTGCCCAAGGGCCAGCGCTATTCCCATGTCGCTCGGGGTGGGAGTTACATCGACGAGCCGGCCGCGTGCCGTTGTGCTGCTCGCGTCGGCTCCAGCAAAGATTGGAGCCAACTCGACCCGAATCGGCCGCAGTCGATCTGGTGGCACACCAGCGCGGAGCATGTGGGATTTCGGATTGTGCGAGCCGTAACGGAGCAAAAAGAACTCATCGGGGTGCGCTCGCTGATGACACGCGACAGCAAGTAATGTAGAAACTCGAAATCGTTTTTTATCCAAAGCATCAAGAAGGCTTAACTTTGTTTCTCAGATTCTCTCCAGGAGCATGCTTCCATGACACAAGACAACACCTCGCGACGCGACTTTCTCAAAACCGGGGCTGTGCTGAGTGGCGCGGCCTTGCTCGCCCAGGGGGTCTATGCCCAGGGCAGCGACACCATCAAGGTGGGCGTGATCGGCTGTGGTGGCCGGGGCAGCGGAGCGGCCGAGGATGTGCTGCGGGCCGCTTCGGGCGTCAAGATCACCGCTCTGGGCGATGCCTTTCAGGATCGGGCCAACGGCCTGAAAAAACGCCTGGAAGGCTTGGCCAAAGACAAAAGCATCGTCGAAAAAGGCAACGGCGTCGATCTGGGCGAGCGGGTCTTTGTTGGCCTGGATGCCTATGAAAAGGTCATCGCCAGCGATGTCAATTACGTCATCCTGGCGACGCCTCCGGGCTTTCGCCCTCTGCACATCGAAGCCGCCATCAACGCCGGCAAACACGTCTTCACCGAAAAGCCGGTCGCCGTCGATGGCCCAGGCGTCCGCAAGGTCTTGGCCGCTTACGAAAAGGCCAAAGAGAAGCGGCTATGCGTGGCGGCCGGCACACAGCGTCGTCACCAGGCTGGCTACATCGAGACGATCAAACGGATTCACGAGGGCGAGATCGGTGAGATCGTCGGTGGCCAATGCTACTGGATGCAGGGGATTTTGTGGCGCGTGCCGCGACAAAAGGGCTGGAGTGATCTCGAAGCGCAAATGCGCAACTGGTATAATTATGTGTGGCTCTCGGGCGACCACATCGTCGAACAACATGTTCATAACATCGATGTCATCAACTGGACCCTGAAGGCTCACCCCACCAAGGCCATCGGTATGGGCTTCCGCACCCGCACCGACAAGGATTATGGCCACATCTACGATTTCTTTGCCGTCGATTTCTACTATCCGAAAGATGTCCAAATACTGAGCATGTGTCGGCAGATCAGCGATTGTGCCAACAGCATCTCCGAGCGGGTGGTCGGTACCAAAGGTGTCTCTCAGGTCAACGCCTACGCGATCAACGGCAAACGGGTCTATGGCCGGGAGAAGATCAGCCCCTACGTGCAGGAACACACGGACCTGATCGCCTCGATCCGCGGCGCGGAATATCTTAACGAGCTGAAAAACGTGGCCGAAAGCACCCTGGCCGCCATTATGGGGCGAGACTCGGCCTACACGGGCAAGGCGATTACGTGGGAAGAGGCGCTGAATTCCAAGCAAGTGCTGATGCCTGAGAATCTGAGTTTCGATATGAAGTTGGAGGAGCCCAAGGTTCCGGTGCCCGGCCCGACGAAGTTCCGGGCGATGTAACCCCCCCTGGATGGTGGCGCTACGCTAAGCCATCCAAGGAACATACCACCACCGCCAAGGAAGGCGAGCCTGAGGTGGGGATCGAGGCCAGCGCGTTTGCGTTAGCGATGGCTCGTCCCTGCCCCTATCAGGTTGGTTCATGTGGCTTCTGTGGCTCGGCTGCCGATCGTCGAGCAAACGGAGGAAGGTTTTTTGTTGCCAACGACGGTTGGCTTAGTACGACCGAGTTGGTTAACGGCTGTCTCAGGGCGGGTGGAGTTGCAACTGGGGGTGCATCGACCATAACTGAATGGGAGTCAAGGGGCTACTGCTGGGGGGTTTTCCTGAAGAAAGTTGCGTCCTGAGGAAAATCTGGAAGCTATACTTGGACTGATCGGCCGCCCCGACATGATCTTTGGTTGTCAAACGATCTCGCAGCGTCCAGGCAAGGGAAGTCAGATGAAGCGGCTCATCCGCCTGCGTGGAGTAAATGGTGCCCTGAAAGGGCGTACTTGGGAATCTTCCGATTTACTACGCGTCGGTCGACTCGATCAACTCGAGATCGTCCTCGACGATAGTTCCGTCAGCCGTTATCACGCGGAAGTTCGGGCCACCGAACGCGGCTGGCGGGTTCGCGATCTGGGTAGCACCAACGGGACTCGACTCAACGGCGTTCGCTTAACCACGGGCCAATGGCCGATCAAAGTCAAGGATCTGCTACAGTTCGGCGAGGTCTCTGTCGTTGTCGATTGGATCCAAGACGACGTGGATCCAGATTCGAGCCTTTCCGATTCCATGCGGGTGGAAGCCTCCACTCGCGCGACCTGGGATCAAGCTGTCCAGGGCTTGGCTTTCGATAGCCGTAACGTGCCGCGACCGGGCGAACAACTGGTGGCCCTGCTGCGTGCCGGGCATCATCTGGTGCATCTGGAAAGCGAAGAAGATCTCTTAAACTCGATCCTAGAAGATGCCGTCAGTGTCCTGGATGCCCAACGCGGCGCGATCGTCCTGGCCGTTCCGCCGGATAACCGTCTGCAGCTCAAGGCGATCACCACCGGACAAATCGAGCCGCACCGCACGGGGATGTTTGGTCGGCCGCCTACTCCCACGGGACGCTTCCAGTTTAGCCAAAGCCTGGCGATGCGCTGCTTCAGCCGCGGCGAGTCGATCCTATGCCAACGCATCGAGGAAGACCCCGAGTTGGCCCTGGCCCGCAGCATTGCCGAAGGAGCGATGGCTAGCGTGTTGTGTGTGTTGCTACGCACGCCGCGTCGTCAGCTGGGGGTGCTGCACTTAGATCGCAGCCCCTGGCAAAAGCCGTTTACCATGGAGGATCTACGCCTGGCCGACGCCCTGGCGGCCAATGTGTCGATGGGGATCGAGTGCGCCACACTGCTACGCAAGCAACGCGAGCTTTTCCTGGAAACCATCACGATCCTGGCCCAGGCCGTCGAAATGCGTGACGAATACACCGGAGGCCATACGTACCGCGTGACTACTTACTCGGTGCTATTGGCTGAGCATATGAAGATGTCGGCAAGCGATCTTGACCTTATCCGCATTGGCACGCCGCTTCATGACATCGGTAAGATCGGCATCGATGATGCCATTCTCCGCAAGCCGGACAAACTCACCCCTGAAGAGTTCGAGATCATGAAGACCCACACCATAAAAGGGGCCGAGATTCTCGAAACCATTGGCGATTTGAAACAGATTATTCCCATCGTTCGCAACCACCACGAACGCTGGGATGGCCGGGGCTATCCTGATGGTTTAGCCGGCGAGGCCATCAACCCTCTGGCGCGGGTGGTAGCCTTGGCCGATGCCTTCGACGCCATGACCAGCGACCGCCCCTATCGCAAGGGCTTGCCCCCGGAGGTCGCCTTTGCCGAAATCGAGAAAATGGCCGGCAAACAGTTCGACCCCGTGTTGGCGGCCGGATTCCTGGCCATCCGCGAGAAAATCATCGCCGCGATGACGGGGCAATTCGAGAGTTCTCGTGGCGAGCGTCCATCGCACGCGTTGGTCGGGGCTTACTAAACCGCCACAGCCAGAGGTTCGCAGCCATCCCTTGCAACGCAGCTCTCGCTCAGGGCGATATCGGTAGCGGTCGTGGCGGTAAACCGGGCGGCGGGACCGAGGACGGTACGATCGGACCCGGTGAGGTCCCGCGTGGTTGCACTGAGGCTCCGCCCGGTTGCAAATAGTCCGGCACCTGCACCTTCGAGCGAAACGTCAGATGATACTCCCGCCGGGTTTTGCCCGCCTCCGCGATGGCCACTTCCTTTTCTTCGAGGATCGTGTAGCCATTGGGGCAGACCAGACGCATGAGACGATCAGCCTCGTCGCGGTGGTAGTTGGGCCAATGGTTGGTATTAGTGGGGATGGCGACCACGCCGCCATCGGGTTCCTTGCGCACGTATCGGGCCGTGCTGTGACAGCCCAGGCCGGCCAGCAAGCCGCCCAACAACACCCAGGCTTGGACCCGACGCATCTTCGCACCTCCTTGATCCCCAAGGCTAACGCACTACACGGGATAGATTCCTCTCCGTCTTGCAAGCTCTCAACCGACGACCCTTCCCAACTAGGCAACTTGCTCTCTGTAGACCTGGTTTTCCTTCGCTTGCCTAAGCGGCTCGCAGTACCAAACAAGCATTGCTCCCGCCAAAACCAAAGGAGTTGCTCACCGCCACCTTCACTCGGTGTTCCTGGGCGTGGTGCGGTACGTGCCGTAACGCACAACTTGGGTCCGGTTCGTCGAGATTTATGGTGGGTGGTATCGCGCGATGCTGCATCGCCGCGATACAGGCCAACGCTTCGATGGCAGCGGCCGCCGTGAGTAGATGGCCCGTCATGCTCTTGGTGGAGGAGACGGGCACCCGAGACAGATGCTCACCCAGAACGGCAGCCAAGACGCGGGCCTCGGAAGTATCACCCACCGGGGTACTGGTGGCGTGGGCATTGACATAATCGACTTGATCGGGGTTGAGCTGGGCATCAGCCAAAGCCATCTGAACCGCTCGCGAGGCCGGCTCGGGGTCGGGATTGGGGATCACCATGTGATAGGCATCCGAAGTGGAGCCATACCCCGCCACTTCGGCATGGACCGTGGCGCTGCGGCGAGCGGCAGCGGCAGCGCGTTCCAACGTAAAGACGACCCCCCCTTCTCCCACTACAAACCCATCCCGCTGGCGATCAAACGGCCGCGAGGCCGCCTCGGGAGCGTCATTTCGACGTGAGAGGGCACGCAGATTGCCAAAGGCAGCCAAGGACAGGGGCGAAACCCCCGTATCACAGCCGCCTGCCAGAACCACCTCGCACCAACCCAAACGCAACCACGAGCGGGCCTGAGCCAGGGCCACATTGCTGCTAGCGCAGGCGGCCGACACTGTGGCCACCGGGCCGCTTAAGCCCAGATGTTGTCGGGTGCGTTCGACCATGCCCTGATCGGCCAACTCCGGCTGCCAGAGGCGAATGTCGGCCGCGGCCAGTCCCCGCTCTTCCCAGGGCAGCATCCATTCGGCACCCAGCCCCAGCACAATGCCGATGCGTCGCTCGTGGCGGACTTCCCACAGGCCGGCATCGCGTAAGGCCTGGATGCAGCAGAAGCGCACCAACTGTTCCAAGCGTGAGAGTTGGGCAAAGGCCGTGGCGTCTTCGCCCGATGGACAGGGGACCGGTCCGATCGGGCCGCCAATCCGACAAGGGTGGCTCGGCTGGGTGAGTTCATCCACGCGTCGTATCGCCGATCGTCCCGCCAGCAGAGCGGCCGCAATCTCGCTAAGGCTCTGCCCCAAGGGCGTGCAAGCTCCCACTCCCGTGATGTAAACTGCCGTCGGCCGATCCATATTTGTTCTCCCCAATCAGGCGGCCTGGAGAAAACCCAGGCCGGCCAAAGGTAGCTCTCCGCCATGTTGCAGAAAGGCATGCAGGCTATGCAAATCGCAGCGTCTTGGTTCTCCAACGCCGCTGGCCGCGGGCGCGAGGCGAACGGCCTGACCGGGGGCTTGGCGTGTCAGCGCCAATACCAGGGCTTCGATTTGCGAGCCATCGGGTGGCCGACCTAGCGAGCAATCACATGCCTGCAAGGGGGTGATACGAGACAAGGCCAACCAGACCCCGGGCACGGCTCGCTCGACCAACAGCGCCAACGCACAGAGCAAGCCTTCGCTTTCGCCTTCGGGCCCGCCCCCCACGCCGTGATTCGGCCCACCACTGCCCAGAGCCAGCGTCAGAGTGCCGGAGGTCGAGTGGAGCGAGCGATGCGGGATGATGTGCGGCGAAACGCTCCAGGGGCCTTCGCGCGTGTATTCGGGAATCGCCTGACCGATGCAGTCGCGGCCGATGAAGCGTGGCGCAGCCAGGACGCCCCAGTCGCGGTAGCGGTGCAACGGTAGACCCAAGCGATCCACCGCCGCCATCAACGCCCCCAGCACCACCACGGTTTGCTCGTCGGCATTCTTCAGCAGAGAAACCGGAAACGAGTGGCCCGGCGCGGGTACCTTTCGCAGAGCGGCAATTTCTTCGATGCCGGCACGCCGATAGGCCCACGTCGGCACCCAAAAGGTCAGCGGCTGAACCGTGTGTGACGAAAGAGTCATCCGTTGGTACTCCTCCACGAGCACGAGTTGTCTATAGCCCCCCCGGCCGTAGGGAGTCAATGCAGAAGCGGCTCGATGGGTGGCCTCACCCTTGTCGCCGCGAGCTTCTCCGCGAGTCTCTAGTTAGGCAGGAAAGGGGTTTTCGGCCGTGCGCTCCCCCTGATCACGCTGGGCTTGCTCTGGCCAAACGTCGCTCGGCCACATAACTTAGCAAGCGAAATTATCCGCTTCTGGAGTGCAGATCTTGGCCACGAGTAAAGTCCCCTCTGCCCCATCGGGCACCACCACCGACTCTGCTGCTACAGTTCCCTTGGCGGAGCTAGTAGCGGAACGCTGGCGGCGCGGCTTGCTGACACTCCTGACGACGCTGATCGTGGCTCGGCCGTTGGTGCGGGGCGAATCGCTTGGACTGGTCAGTGAGCTAGCTGATCCTGGCGGACTGATCTGGACGCTGGGGGTGCTGTTGGGCTGCGGTGGCTGGGCGGCCTGGCGGTCCTACAGTGGACGCTCGGCCCTGGCTGTGGGGCGCGTCGAGGCGGCCTTGCTGCTGTGGTTGGCTGTGCTATTTGCCATCATCCCCTTCACGGCCTACACCCGAGCCTCGTTGCTGGGTGCCCTGGAGATGCTTGGCCTGATGCTGCTGGGGTTTTTGACCCGGCAACTAGCCAGCGAGGAACGCGAGAAACACGGTTTGTTGGCCGTGCTTCTGTCAGTGGGGGTGGCGCTAGCGGTGCAGGGCTTGTATCAACGTCTGTTTGAGTTGCCGGCGGTGCGAACCAGCGTGCTGAAGCAGCCCGAAGGACCACGCCAGGCCGTGGCACGAAACTTTGAGTTGCAACATCTCGAACCGCTCAGCGATGGGGAACGCGAACGGCTCACACGCCGCATCCTCGACCTGCAGGCGCACGGCAGTTATCAGTTTCCCGAATCGTTGGCTGCCGTCCTCGCCTTGGTGATACCGATGCTCCTTGCGGCGACCTGGCTGAGCTTTCGCACCGGAGCGGAACGCTGGCAAGTTTCGCTTGCACTGGTCGCTTGGTTGCTATCGCTGCTGGCGTTGCTCGCCAGCGCAGTTTGGCTAAGTGTGTTGGCCACGGTGCTGGCTTGCGGAGTCGTGCTCGGTTCCGGGCGGTGGCCCGGTTGGCTCGCGGGACTGCTGGGGGTGGCTGTGGTGGCCAGCATTTTATACGCCAGCGGCGGGTTGCTGCCTGTCTGGGCGGAGCGCTGCGAGACCTGGGCGGTCTCGGCGCGGCTGCTGCGTGAGCATTTCATCTTGGGGGTCGGCCCCGGACATTTCCCACTTTTTTATCCCATGTTCATGCGTCCTAGCGATGGAGCGCCGGCGATTCATGGCAACAGCGCTCTGATCGAGTTGCTGGCCTTGGGGGGGATCGCTAGTATGCTGGCGTTTTTGGCGGCGCTGGTCTTTCTCGGTGTGGCCGTACTCCGCTGGTGGCGAACCAGTACGCCACCAGAGCGACAGAAAGTAACGCCTCCCAGCCGCGACTTGCCCTGGGAGTTTTATCTGGGCGGTATGCTCGGCGTGCTGTTGGGTTTTGTGGTCCGTACCAGCGCCCTAGCCGAGCAAGACGTGATTCGCACGGCCATCCTGGCCGGGATCGGTTCGCTCGCTTGGTTCGGGGCCTATGCTCTGTTCGAGCAGTTGGCCTGGTCACCGGAGCAACGGGTGCTGGCCCTGAGCGGTGGTTTGTTAGCGATGGGGCTGGCTTTGCTGCTGGGGCCGGGCCTCGAGCAGCCGGCCGTGCTAGCGTTTTTCTTTGTAGCCGTGGGGCTGCTCTTGGCACACGTCGAGCCGCAACCCTTGGCGATGCTCAGTCAGCCGGGCTTGGCGACAGGGCTGCCACCGCCTGTGTTTCTTGGCGGAGCCTTTGCCGTGTTGTTGCTCATTGTGGTGCCCACTTGCCACACCACGATCATGACACGCCAGGCACGCTTAGCCATTTTCCGCTACGAAGCACATCTAGCCAAGCTGCCCGATCAGCCCCCTTTGAACAATCCGCTGGAATTTCTGCGCGACAAAATTATCGAACCGTTACGACTAGCCGAGCGTGAAGAGCGGGGCGTGGTCCGCACCAATGCGTTGTTGGCCCGCTGGATCGCCGAAGAATGGTTGCAAGGGATGGGGCGGGTACGGCCCGAGGAGGCCGACCGTCTGCAAAAGTTGGCCAGTGATTATGCCGCTCATGCCCGGTCGCTTTGTTCGCTGCCCGCGGGTGAGGGGAAGATTCGGCCGATCGGCTCGGAAGGACTGTATGCCGAGTACACGATCCGGCAGCTGTATGCGCGGCGGCTGATGGCCCTAGCGGAGCAGATGGAAAAGAAAGCTCAAGATCCCAAAATGCCAGCCCCGCAGCGGGAGCAGATGCAGCGGCAAATAGCCCTGGTGCGGAAGAACGCGGCCAGCGCAGCGGAAAACGCCCTGGGACCACTCAGCGAGTTGCGCAAGCTAGACCCGACCAATCCGAGTCTGGCCTATTTAGAAGCTCTGACGTGGGAACTGGTCGGCTCGCTGGCCCGTCGCCAAGACGCCGCCGAGCAGGCGTTGCGGTTGCACGAGACCGTTGGTGAAGCGCGTCGTTTATCTAACTCGCAAATTGGTCAGATCGAAGCCTGGCAGCGCGGCGAAAATCCGAAACAGGTGCTTGAACCCGAAGTCAAGCCGGGGTAGCATAGGCCTCAACTTTCACTCGAGGAAGGAGCGACAAATTGTGGCAGATTGGCTGTTCAAGGAAGAGCCGAGCAATTACAGTTTTGCCCAATTGCAACGGGAGGGCCGAACCATCTGGGAAGGGATTGCCAACCCTCTGGCATTGAAGTACCTACGGAGTGTTCAGGTCGGAGATCGAGTTCTGTTTTATGCTACTGGCTCGGTCAAGGCGATTGTTGGTGAGATGCGAGTGACTCGAGGGCCGCAAGCTCCTGCGGAAGATCCCAAAGCAGTAGCGGTGGAAGTCGAAGCGGTCACCCCTTATCCGCCCGGACTGACCTTGGCTCGGCTGAAGCAGGAAGCGGCTCTGGCTGAGTGGGAGTTGTTACGGTTGCCCCGCTTGTCGGTGCTGCCGGTCACAGCGGAGCAATGGCAACGAGTGCAGGAGATACGAGAGGAGTTAGCAGGAGTAGACCTTGGCAGGAGTCCAAAGCAGTCCTAGAATTCAGTAGAGTCTGGGAAAGTCACGAGGTTTTCGCTGACGACATCGGCTGAAGGTTTTTTCAGAGCGATCTTCCCAGCCCCCATCAGGAGGAATCGTTCCCATGGCGCGTCGTAGCGCCACTTCCACGGCGAATAGCCTGGAGCCTCCCAATCGACGGTCGGACCGTTTTTTGGAAGGGCTCCGTGACGCTTCAAGCGTCATCTTTGTGTCACACGTTCACCCCGACCCGGATAGTCTGGGCAGCATGATGGGCCTAGCTCATCTCGTGCAAACCGTCCTGAATAAACCGACACATCTCAGCCGAGATGGCGAAATTAGCCGGGCCGAAAACCGGGCGATGGTCGAATTGTTGGGCATTCCGTTAACCCCTCTGGATCAACTCGACCTCTGTGCCCCAGGTGTACAGATTGTGATGGTTGACAGCCAGCCGAACACCGGTCGGCACAACTTCAATTGCTCACGTGCTCCGCTTTATGCCGTCATCGATCACCACGACACGCCCGGCGATCTGGCGAACGTGCCGTTCGTGGATATTCGCCCCGACGCTGGGGCGACTTGTTCCGTAGTCACGCATTACCTACTGGAACAGAACGGCACCCTGTCGCCGCCGTTGGCGACGGCTCTGCTTTATGGCATCGAAACCGAATTGTGCGGTTTCCCGCGTGAAGCTACCCCCATGGACGACGCCGCCCTGCATGTGCTGTTTCCTCTGGCGGACAAAGATCTGCTCTCTCGCATCCGCAATGCCCGGTTGCCGCAGAGTTACTTTGGCTGTTTGGTGCAGGCGCTGCAAAGCTCGTTCATTTATGACCGCTTGATCGTCAGTTGGATTAACGATCTGCCGCAACCCGAACTGGCGGCTGAGGTGGCCGACTTTCTGATGCGGTTTGAAGAGGTCGATTGGGTGGTGGCGGCCGGGGTTCACGAAGGCCGATTGATCTTGTCAGCGCGGTCGAGTGCGACCGATGCCAAAGCGGGTGAAGTGCTACAGCGGGTGGTGGGTCACCGCGGGAAGGCCGGTGGGCACGATCGTCGGGCTGGCGGGGTGGTCAATCTCCCCAATACTTCCCATCGCACCATCGACGAAGTTCGCTCCGAATTACGTCGTCGGCTGTTGAAGGCCTTGAAGATCGAAGAATGCCGAGGCCAACGCTTGGTGTCGAAACGGGAGATGTTGCACAATTTGACTGCCTAAGCAACGGTACAAGTGAACGCAAGAGCCAGCGGATTCTCGCCGCTCTGCTGGTTCCCTTTTCACTCGTTTTGTTGAAAGGAAGCACCATGAACGAGGTCATCGGTTTACTAGCGGATATTATCGAGAGGCCGCTAGATGATACCCCGCGGCTGATCTATGCCGATTGGTTGCTGGACCGTGGGGAACCCAATGACCTCCTGCGAGCGGAGTTTATTCGCTTGCAAATCGACCAGGCTCGTCATCCGGGCGACAACAAATCGCTACGCCGGGCCAATCGCTTGCTCGCGAATAACGCCCGCCGCTGGTCGCGTGACCTCAAGCCGCTGTTGCGGGCTTCGGCCTGGCGGCGCGGCTTCGTCGAGGCAGCAAGCGTCAACACAGTGGACTTCCTCGAGTTGGCCCATGAAGCGTTGTCACTGGCCCCGATACGCTTTTTGCACTTCCGCAAGCCGGCTGGTTACTTCACCTCCTTGTGCCATTGCCCGCACCTGGCTCGTTTGGATGGCTTCTCGGTTCAAGGGGGCAATCTGCAACCGCAGGATCTCGAGGCCCTGGGGACTTCGCCGTTTGTCGAAAGCCTTCAAGTCTTGCATTTGGATGCCAACCGTCTTGGGGCAGCCCGACGCCTACGCGACTGGTTCTGTCGCATGCCCTCTCTGACCACCCTTAGTCTGCAAAACGTCCAACTCGATGATGCCACTCTGAACCGGCTGGCCCATTTCCTGACGCCACGCCTGCGACAGTTATATCTGGGTTGCAACCAACTCAGCGATGCAGGAATAAGCGCGTTGCATGGCTTGGATTTGGCCGCCCTGGGCATCGGCGGGAATCAGCTGTCGCCCGACGCGATCAATCGCCTGTTGGAGTCCTTGCCCCGACTGGAATGGCTGCAAGTAGGCCCCCAGCCGCCCAGCCTGCGGGAACAGTTGTGCAAAGATTATCCTCACGTGCAACTGGATTTTCGTCTCTGTGCTGAGCTGCCTCTGTGAGCCGACGACGCACCCAAGTGGTCGTTTTTCCCTTTGACCTGTTTGGGTCGGGAGGTACAGCTGCCGGTGCGGAGTTACTCGCCGACGAACTACGGGAAATCTTGGCTGACAATCGCGCCGAGAAGGTCGTGACCCGGGCCCGAGCGTACAACTCGCGTGTCTCGTTAACCGAAGCCAGCTTTGTAACCCCGGACGACTACCTCCATTGGCGGGCCACCGGCCAGGAACTGGCTCGCCAGGCCACCCACAGCGTTGACTTCACACTGTGGTTAACAGGAAACCATCTGGGAGCCTTGCCGTTGTACGAGGTGCTGGGGCAGCAGCAGACAGCGCCGTTGATCGTGCAACTCGATGCACATCTCGATATTCATCATTTTCGCGAATGTCATCAAACCCCGACGCATGGAAATTTTTTGCTGCATCTTCAAGGTTGCCTACCCCCCGTGGTCAATGTCGGCCACCGCGATTTATTGCTGCCCCTTGAATACGTTCAACGTTATTATCGTCAAAGCGTTGGCGTGACCGAATGGGTCCGTGATCCACAGCAGGTGCTGAGCCGATTACGAAGCGAGGTCGAAGCGTTCCCGCGAGTATGGCTGGACCTGGATTGCGATGTCTTGGACCCGGCGGCTTTTCCGGCTGTAGCACGTCCGGTGCCCTTTGGACTGATGCCGCTGGACGTGTTGCAGCTGGTGGAAGCCATGCCAGCGGAGAAATTAGCCGGGCTAATCGTTTCGGAATTTGATCCCGGACGAGACCACCATGATCGTAGCCTGGCGATTCTCATGTGGTTCGTGGAATACCTGCTGTTGCGAAAGTACGAGCGACGCTTGCCGCCTCCCTAATTCTTCGCTAGGTTTTCCTTGCACGCTTCCATTACCTTTGGTGCATTCAAGACACCTCGATCACGGGGGTGCCGTGACGAGTTTGTCTTCACAAGGAGAGGGTTGTTCATGAATCGTTTCTTTCTCAGCGCTGCTTTAGTGCTGGCTGTCGTCCTCGGGTCGAGTATCCACGGGGCTGACGACAAACCGATGACCATCAAGCAAATCATGAAGATCAGCCACGGCAAGGACGGCTACCGCAGCAAGGTCGATGCTGCCGTCAAGGGCAAAGACTTTGACACAGCCACGAGCGTGGCCAAGGACTGGGAGAAGGCCGCCATCGACCTGGGTAAGAACACGCCCCCCAAGGGCGAAGCGGAGTCGTGGAAGAAGCTCACCGACGCCTATACCAAGAACATCCAGGCGATGCTCAAAGCCGCCAGTGACAAGAACGCCAAAGGCGTGCAAGCGAGCCTGAAGACGGTGGGCAGCAGCTGCGGCGCTTGCCACAAATCGCATCGCTAAAAATCTCGCCTGTGCCTGTTCTGGAGACGCCCCTTACGGGCCGTCTCCTCTTGCCATTTTTTGGGCAATTTTGTCTACTAAGACGTGGGATCATAACCTATGATGTCTGAAGGAATTTAACGCGCACCTGCTCCGAACTCTCGCGCCCTAAGGCGTATTCATGAATTTCTGGCAAGCCCTACTTCGTGGTTCTTTCGCACGCACTTATAAGCTTCTCGGTGCGATGTGGCTGCACGAACGGTTGCTTACTCAGCCCTTTCTTGCCATCCTGTTATTTCATCGCGTGAACGATAGCATCCCCGAAGATGGCTTGACCGTCAGCACTTGGCGTTTTCGACAAATTTGCCAACTCCTGCGCGAACGCTTTCGTGTTATCTCCTTGGCTGAGGTGTTTCGCATCGTGCGCGAAAAGGCGGCGATGCCCCGCCGCACGGTGGCCATCACTTTTGATGATGTGTCCAGAGTTAAGACAACAGAACCCCGAGAAAGTTGGATGCCCCGCCGCACGGTGGCCATCACTTTTGATGATTGCTACGCGGACAACTGGGAGGCGGCACACATCTTGCATCAATACCAGTTGCCGGCCACGTTTTTTCTGCCCACGGGGTTTGTCGGCACACGAAGACGGTTTGAGTGGGATCGCGGCTTGCCCGAATTGCCCAACTTGACTTGGCAGCAGGTGCGGGAGATGGCAGCTCTAGGGCACGACATTGGTTCGCACACGGTCAATCACGTCAACATGGGCGAAGTGAATCTCGCCGTTGCCTGGTACGAACTAACCGCTTCTCGGGGGATGATCGAGGATCAGGTCGGCCGAGCCTGCCGCTTTTTTGCTTATCCCTTCGGCGGGCCGCAGCATTTTCGCTCTGAATACTTACCGCTGCTGGAACAAGCCGGTTATGAAGGTGGATTGTCGGCATTCGGGGGCTTTGTGCGCCCGGGCTGCGACGACCGCCTGTTGCCGCGTGAGGCGGTGCCCTACTTCAAAAGCCTAAGCCATCTGGAATTGCATTTGTCTGGCTGCCTGAATTGGTGGTATGCTTGGCGGGGCCGGGAACGGAGCCAAACCGAGGTGCCCCAGGGGTTTGAAGATCAGCCCTCTGAGATGAGTTCCCTGTCGCGTCGTGGCTTTGTTCCCCACATCGGCTGAGGAGCTAGGCAGATGCCTACTTTACGCCCAACAGAATCTGCCGATATAACCTCTACGACTCCTGCCCCACTACGCCCTCCGGGCGTCGTGGTTGCTACTCAAGCTTCCGACTTACACGCTCACCTGAGCGATTGGGAAGAATTGGCTCGCACGGCCAGCGAGCCGAACGTCTTCTACGAGGCGTGGCATCTGCTACCGGCGTTGCAGCTTTTTTCACAGGAGCGGCATCAGCGTTTTTTGTTTCTCTATGGCCAGCCCGAGCGTTTAGAGGGAGGCAAGTATGGTCCGGCCCCGCTGATCGGCTTCGTGCCCATGACATGTAGGCGTTTTCTACCGTTGACGCCCCTGTGTGTCTCGGACATGTGGACGCATCCGTATTGTTTCCTGGCCACGCCCCTGCTGCGTGAGGGTCGCGAGGCGGAAGCCTTAGACATGCTTTTCGACTGGTTTCGCCGTGATCCACTGGGTACCGCCTTGTGGCGGCTGGAGATGGTCAGCGGCGATGGGCCGTTTGCTCACGCCTTGATGGATTTGTGCTTCCGGCAACAGCGACCGCGTTTCCTGGTCAGTGGTCACGCCCGAGCGCGGTTCGAAGCAACGGCCGACTCTGCAGCCGACTATCTAGCTAAGAATCTCAGCAACCGAGCCCGCAAAGATCTTCGCCGCAAGCAGCGGCACCTCGAGCAGTTGGGCGTAGTGCAAACGCAGGAGTTGCAGCCGGGCGAAGCAGTGGAGCCGTGGATCGAGCAATTTTTAACCCTGGAGGCTTCGGGCTGGAAGGGGCGTGCTGGTACTGCGTTTGCCTGCGACCCAGCCCATGCCCAATTTTTCCGTACCATGTGCCAAGGCGCTTCGAGGTGCGGCAAACTGCGCATGCTGCGATTGCTGCTGGATGAGCGACCGATTGCCATAAAATGCGACCTGGGCGATCCGCGGGGGATGTTTTCCTTCAAAATTGCCTACGATGAAAATTTCGCTGCCTACTCGCCAGGCGTCCTCTTGGAAGTATTTAGTATTGAACGCCTGTACGAACGACGCCACATCCGTTGGATCGACTCTTGTGCCGTCCCCAATCACTCGATGATCAATCGCCTCTGGAGCGAGCGTCGTCTGATCCAGAATCTATGGCTCAGCACCGGACGTGGTCCGGGCGACTTCCTTGTTTCCCTTTTGCCGCTGGCCCAATGGTGCAAACGCAAACTTTCTTCCCTGCGTTGGTGGCGAAAGCCCGCCTCTCCTGCAGAAGCTTTCGAGGATTGACCCATGTCTTTGCTCTATCTCGATCCTGTTCGCTTTCGCACCGATTTTGGGGTGCGACCGTTTCTCCTGCAACATCACCTGAGCGAGCATCGGTTGTTTTCGCTGGAACGCTTGCTGCAACTGGCTCGGTCGTTTCCGGAAGATCGTGTCGAGTACAACGCCGGAGAACTGCCCGTCGGGCTCGATCCGAGGCTAACCCCACGCAACGGATTGTCGATTCAGGAAACGATTCAACGCATCGAGGAATGTCAATCCTGGATGGTGCTGAAAAACGTAGAACGCGACCCCGAGTTTGCCGCTCTCCTGGACGCCTGCCTGAGTGAGATCGTCGCCTTAGAACACCCCGCGACGCGACGCATGGGGCAACGCGAGGCGTTTGTGTTTTTATCCTCACCGGGTTCGATCACCCCGTTTCACCTCGACCCGGAGCAGAACTTTTTATTGCAGATTCGCGGGCAAAAATTTCTGACGGTCTACGATGCGCACGATCGCGTCGTGCTGCCCCAAGTCGAACTAGAACGCTTCTACAACAACGGTCACCGCAACCTGTTTTTTCAGGACGACTGGCAAGCGCGCGGCACAACCTTCGAGTTACTGCCCGGTTTGGGCGTCCATGTGCCGGTGACGGCCCCGCATTGGGTTCGCAACGGGCCGAGCGTTTCGATCTCCTTTAGCATCACCTTTCAAAACGCCGACAGCGAAACCCAGGCGATCTTGCACCGGGTCAATGGACAACTCAGGCAACGGGGTTTCAAACCACCACCGGTCGGCCAGGCTCCATGGCGCGAGCGCTTGAAGGTGTGGGGCTATCGGGGCTTGCGCCGGCTGCGTCGCCTGTTTGGAGGCGCAGTGGCGCAGCAATGCGAAAAATGAAACTTGTAAGGAACCTTGTCGAGGGGCCATGCCTTCGTCGGGGTGTACCGACGGCTGCGCAGTATCAAGCTTGGAGCGATCTGTTACGGCGAAGCGAAGCAGCTAGCGCCTTTTTGTCGCCCGAATGGTTACTACCGTGGTGGCAAGTTTACGGCTCGAGGCAAGGCCGTCAACCCTGGACTTTTACTTATGAGCGTGGCGGACA
>Ga0272446_1002332_pt1 | contig 26059 bp, 20 predicted proteins | sample YNPCB0061_FD_194587 | JGI IMG/M metagenome (GOLD analysis project Ga0272446, IMG submission 194587) | Hot spring microbial mat communities from Yellowstone National Park, WY, United States - YNP-CB-006-1 | ecosystem: Environmental > Aquatic > Thermal springs > Hot (42-90C) > Sediment | place...
AAGGGGAGCATTGGTCACCTCTGGCAGTGGGTTTTGTTGTGATAAACAAATCCTACCAGATTTACCAGTGCTCATCTCATTATTTTGGCGAAACTACAGTTAACAAAATAATCCCGTAACGTTGCGTAGGGCGCGTTCTCTAACGCGCCTGTTGGTGTTAGACGCCTTCGGCAGCGCCAACTATGCTTTTACACAATTTTTGACATACCACCGTTTTACAGGGCGCAACGCTGCGCGGCAAAATCAAGCCTGCGGGATGTCTGTCCTGCTGACGAAAAAAGACTTCCGAGTTTTTCCAACGCTCGGAAGTCTTTTTGCTACTTTTTCGCCATTTCATCTTTTACGGTGTGATACAAATTCTCCGCTTTCAATTCGCTTAGCGCATAACACGGCGCTTTGAGATGATTCGCCAGTTGCTGTGCCAGCCCCTGGTCGAAGGCGGCGTGTTCCATATTGATGACCACGCTCTTGATTTTCTCATGCGCTATCAGGTCTGCGAACCGATACGCCTCCTCCTGGGGTGGCAGCGCGCCAATGGACACATTCCCTGCCCCATCGGTCAACACAATAAGAAGCGGCTCAATATCTGGATGATGGAGTTTTTCCTGTCGCAGCACATCTGCCGCAAGCAACAACCCAGCCGAAAGCGGCGTCTTCCCACCGACGGGGATGTCCATCAAGGCGCGTTGGGCAAGCTGCACGGAATTGGTGGGCGGCAAAACGAGCGTGGCGCGGTCTTTTTGGAAGACAATCAGCCCTACCCGGTCACGGCGCTGATACGCATCGGTTAGCAGAGATAAAATCGCGCCTTTAGTGGCGTTCATCCGCTCTGCCACTGCCATAGACCAGGAAGCATCCACCAAAAACAGAACCAGATTCGCCACCCGTTTTACGCGGATCTTACGCTGTAAGTCGGATGCCTCGATGGCAAACGCCAGCCGCTTGCGTTTTTCAACCCTTTGTTTTTGGTAGGGAGCCGCGGCGCGAAAGGTGGCGTCAAAGGCAATATCGTCTCTTTTGTTGCCAGCAGGGCGCGCTTTGATGTACCGCCCATGCTTGCGCTCGGTTTTCGTCAGCGAGCGCCGACCGGCATGTTTGCGCGCCAGTTTATCGAGAGGCGTGTTCAATTTGCGCGGCTGAAACTTCTCGCCCGCTTTCACCTTCTGTCCGCCATCCCACCAGTTCGCCGAAGTATTCGCAAACACCTCCTGCCTGGTAGGCTCAGGCTTGCCCTCCTGCGGACCTTCCTCGCGCTCATCTTCCAGTTTTAAGTTTTTTTTTCCTCGGGTTTACCTTGCTGCGACTCGGACTCGTCCGACTCGGCTTCATTCGGAACCGATTGACCTGCCAGCTGCTCAATGCGCTCCTGTAACTGTTCGGTCGTCATCTCTGCCTGCTGGAAGGGCGTCCGCTTGATGCGGTGGGGGAGCGCCAGTTCAGCCGCCAGGGCGATGTCGTGATCCGTGATCTTGGTCCGCCCTTCGAAAGCGGCTTGAGCGCGGGCGGCTTTGAGTATTACCAGATCTGCGCGGTGACCGTCCACGTTCAGAGAGGAAGTCAGCGCGGCAATGGAGAGCAGGTCACGGCTGGTATGTTTGACCTGTGCGACCAGTTCGCGCGCCTGTTCGATTTGCCGCGAAAGTTCCTCCTCTTTCGGCAGCCATTGCTGGCGGAAGGCTTCCGCGTCTTGCTCGAATGCCAGATTGCGTTCCATAATCATGACCCGTTCACGCGCATCGCGGATGCCCACGATATCCACTGAGAGAGCAAAGCGGTCTAGCAGTTGGGGGCGCAACTCTCCTTCTTCCGGATTCATCGTCCCGACGAGGATGAAGCGGGCAGGATGGGAGAAAGAAATCCCCTCGCGTTCCACCACGTTGACGCCCATCGCTGCAGAATCCAGCAGTACATCTACCACATGATCGTCGAGCAGGTTTACTTCGTCAATGTAAAGCAAGCCGCGGTTGGCAGAAGCCAGCACGCCAGGCTCGAAATGCCGTTCGCCCTTTTGAATGGCTTGTTCGATATCGAGCGTTCCCACCACACGGTCCTCGGTGGCAGAAACAGGCAGGTTGACGAAGGATGTGGGGCGCACGTGGAAGGGAATTTGCGTTTTTCCTTCAAAGCGCTCCTTGCACTCCGTGCACCAGCTGTTAGGCTTGTCGGGATCGCAGCCGAAGCGGCAGTCGTCCACAACTTTAACTTTGGGAAGCAAAGCGGCAAGCGCCCGCGAGGCGGTGGACTTGGCTGTGCCGCGTTCGCCGCGAATCAACACGCCGCCGATGCGCGTATCAACGGCGTTCAAGATGAGAGCGCGCTTCATGCGCTCCTGTCCGACAATGGCAGTGAATGGAAAAATAGGTGGCATCTGTTATAAACTCCGACGGTGATTATAACGCCTGAATCCGATTGCTGTGCAACCCTTTCATCGAACACGCACTGGTCATTGCCACATCTCACCGAATGATGTTGCGCAAAAAATGTGGGCAATCACCGGAACGCGCAGGGTTGCAAAGTTCCTGTTTCACCTGTATAATCTCGCTACATTTTCGTAATCGGAGTATTTCAAGTGACAGATCAGAATCAGACCCTGCCCGCTCAGGGGAGCGAGCCTACACAGCAGGGAGAACAACCCGCCGCTAACAACAATCACCAAACCATGGAATCCCTGCTCCAAGAGCAGGAATTAAATGTTGACCTGCCTCAAGCGGGAGAAATCCGCAAAGGTCACATTGCAAGCATCAGCCCTTCGCAGATCCTCGTCAGCATCGGAGCGAAATCCGAAGGCGTTGTCTCGGGCAAGGAATTGGAGCAGTTATCGGCGAAGGAACGTGAAGCGCTGCAAGTCGGGCAGGAAGTGTACGTTTATGTGCTCAGCGCCGAAGATGCCAACGGCAACGTTGTCCTGTCCTTGAAGCGCGCCCAGGAAGAAATCTCCTGGGAAAAGGTAGAAAAACATCTCGAAGAAAACAGCGTCATCAACAGCAAAATCATCGGCTTCAACAAAGGCGGCTTGATCGCCTCCGTCGAAGGCTTGCGCGGTTTCATTCCCTCCTCGCAGGTCAGCGCTCTGCGCCGCATGCAATCCACCGGTGAGACGCCTGAACAACGCTGGCAAAAAATGGTCGGTGAACCCATCTCCGTCCGCGTCATCGAAGTAGATCGAGAACGCCGCCGCCTCATACTCTCCGAAAAAGCCGCAACCCCCGAAACGCGCCAATCCATCAAGGAACGCGTCCTCGAAGAACTGAAGGAAGGCGAAGTTTACACCGGCCGCGTTACCAGCATCGCCAACTTTGGCGCCTTCATCAACGTCAACGGCGCAGACGGCCTTGTTCACCTCTCCGAAATCTCCTGGGAGCACATCGAACACCCGCGCGAAGTCCTCGAAGTCGGGCAGGAAGTCAAAGTCAAAGTCATCAACATTGACCGCGAAAAGAAACGCATCGGCCTCTCCATCCGCGCCCTCCAGGAAGACCCCTGGCAAGCCCGCCTTTCAAAATACAGCGTCGGTCAACTGGTCGAAGGCGTCATCACCCGACTGACCAAATTCGGCGCCTTCGCCCGTCTCGAAGGCGACATCGAAGGGCTCATCCACATCTCCGAAATCTCCGAAAACCGCATCGAACATCCCAAAGAAGTCCTCAAAGAAGGCGACGTCAAAACCCTGCGCGTCATCCGCATAGACCCTGAACAACACCGCATCGGCTTGAGCCTGCGCAAAGTTGACTCTGCCGCCTTTGCAGACAAAGACTTCAAACTCATGACTGCCGAACTCGACGACCTCGGTCAGCCCACTCCACAAGAACCACCCGCCCAAGACCAACCCAGCGCGGACACGGAAGCCTAGCCTGAACCACCCCAACTTCCCGCCTCAGGCGGGAAGTTCTTTCTCCCATGCTCATCGTTGACTCCCATCAAGACCTTGCCTGGAACATGCTCACCTACGGGCGCGACTACACCCGCTCCGCCTACGAAACCCGCCGCCTCGAAGCAGGCACCCCCACCCCCCAGCGCAACGGCGACACCCTCCTCGGCTGGCACGAATACCAGCGCGGCAACATCGCAGTGATCTTTGCCACCCTCTTTGCCACCCCAGCCAGAAAAAAAGAACCCGGCGACATCCTCCTCTACCCGGACTCCGAGACCGCCCACCGCCTCTACCGTCAACAACTGGACCTCTACCGCCTGCTGACCGATTCCCACCCCGACAAATTCCGCCTCATCACCTCGACCTCCGAACTGAACGCCCTCCTCCAGCATTGGACTCAACCCCAACCGCCCCCCGGCGAACGACCCGTCGGCTTGCTCTACCTCATGGAAGGCGCCGACGCCATCCGCTCGCCCTACGAACTCTCCGAATGGTGGGACCTGGGCTTGCGCATGATCGGCCTGGCATGGGCTGCCACCCGCTACTGCGGCGGCACCGGCGAACCCGGACCCCTCACCGACGAAGGACGCCGCCTGCTGCGGGCAATGGCAGATTACCCCTTTATCCTCGACCTCAGCCACATGGACGAAACCGCCGCCTGCGAAGCCCTCGACCGCTACGAAGGACCCCTCATGGCTTCACACGCCAACTGTGCGGCGCTCATGCGCGGCGCAGAGACAAACCGCCACCTGCCCGACCGCGTCATCCGCGGACTGATCGAACGTGATGGCGTCATCGGCGTCATCCCCTTCAACACCTTCCTCAAAGTGGGATGGACCCGCAAAAGCGGCAGCCGCCGCGAAGAAGTCCCCCTCGATACACTGATTGCCCACATTGACCACATCTGTCAACTCGCAGGAAATTCCGAACACGCCGCCCTCGGCACCGACTTTGACGGCGGCTTCGGCTTGCAATCCATCCCTCCCGAACTCGACTCCATTGCCGACCTCCCATTGATCGGTACAAAACTCATCCAACGCGGATACAGCCAAACCGACGCCGCGAACATCCTCGGCGAAAACTGGCTTAGATTCCTGAGAAAGAACTTGCCCTCATGAACGACCGCAACTCAGACTCGCGAATCTCCTATTTGCGCATTCGCTACAGCCTCACCATGATTTTTCTGGGGCTCTTTGTCTTTACAGTAGGCGCAAAACCCGGCTGGTATGGCTGGGACCGCAGCCCGGTGGTCGGTTTTATCCAGATTTCCGTATTTCTCATTGGCTTGGCAATGATCTGCATTGGCGGCTACACTGGTTTGATAGCCATGTGGGGGAAAGAACCGCGCAGCATCATTGCTGATATCGGCATGCGGCTGGTTGGCACTGGTTATGTCGTTTCCGTCTTCACCGGCATGGCAGACGTATTTGGTATGGGTTCGCACCTGGCGCCAATGCGTCCATACTTCGGTCCATGGCAGTCCGGTGGAGTGTTGATTGGACAAATCGTGATTGCCATTGGCTTCTTGATGATGATCCCCTATCACCTCTACATCCGTCACCGCTGACAAATTTCGCCAGTCAGCGGGCGCTTGATGCCAGTTGCGGCACAGGCTGGGGGAGAATTCTCTTGATGATCCAGGTGTTCAGCCTCAGCAGCCTGTCTCCAATATACTTTGCCGCCTTTGCCAGCAAGAGAAACAGGAACGGCTTGCGAACGAAAATTAAAGCGAGAGTTAGGGCTATCAGAAACACCCCATACGCCAGAGCCCGCAGGATGAAAAGTATCAGCAAAGCCAGCAATTCCAGGGGCCAAAAAGGAAGCAGGGAAAACGCCAGCGGATGATAATTCCGCTTTTGCGGGTCGTTCAACGGCTTTCGGGCGTTGAGGAAGTAAGCATACCCCATAGATAGACCAAAAATCAATGAGGTAACGAGATAGATTGACGAGCACACCCGCAAAAATTCGTCTCGCATTGAAAGCCCCGATGGATTTTGTTTATGGTTAGTAGTACAGCGCAAAGTTGATTTTTTTGCCGACAGACCGTCCGCGAACACTTGAATCAGGGTGATTGTGGGACAAATCTCCGACTTGTCCGCGCAAGTCAGAGACTTGCGCTGCGTGGCGGCGCGATATTCGTTCGGGGGCGACCTGACCCATTTGATTGACTTTGCGTTGTACGGTTAGTTTATAGCAATTTTCTCAGCCTGCCTGCAAGTAACAAATATCCCGTGTGTTACATGACACACGGGATGCAGAAAAGTTTCATCCGCCGTCAAGGAAGCGCCTGGCAGTTTCCACCAGCATAGCAGTGCCAATCGGAAGCGCCCGCTCGTCCAGGTCGAATTTGGGGTGATGGAGTTTATACTCCTCATGTCCTGCCTTTTGTGTGCCGAGTGTGAACATTGCGCCGGGCGCCAGCCGCAGAAATTCCCCAAAATCCTCCGCGCCGAGCGTTTTCCCAATCTCATGCACATTTTCAGCGCCGAGCAGTTCCTTTCCCACTGCGCCAATGACTTCGGCAACCCCCCTGTCATTCACCATTGGCGGACCGCCGTACTCAAAGCGCAGCTCATAATCGCCGCCCATCGCTTTGGCAATCTCAAAAGCCCGCCGAATCTCAGCGCGCAGCTGCTCGTGCAGTTCGGGATTGGCATAGCGGAACGTCCCGCTTATTTTCACCTGATCGGGAATCACATTTTCCGTAAACCCGCCGTTGACCATGCCAATGCTAACCACCGCCGGCTCGAACGGATTGATCCGCCGTGAGACAATTCCATTCAACCCCAAAATCACATGCCCCAGCAGATGAAACGGATCCACCGTCTGATCGGGGTGCGCCCCGTGACCGCCCTTGCCGGTAATCACGCCGTACCAGTTATCTACCCCGCCCGAACACGGACCGGCGCTGATGCCAATCGTCCCGACCGGTTGCGCCGGGTCCACATGCTGGGCGATGACAAAATCCACACCATCCATTGCTCCCTCTGCCGCCATACGCTGCGCGCCGCTTTTCCCCTCCTCGTCGGTTGTCTCTTCACAGGGCTGAAATAAAAAGCGTACACGCCCCGGCAGTTTTTCCTTCGAGAGCAGTAATGCCGCGCCGAGCGCCATGGCGGTATGCGCATCATGTCCGCAGGCATGCATGGCGCCCGGCGTTTGAGATGCATACTCGTACTCGTTCTGCTCGAAAATGGGGAGCGCATCCATATCCGCGCGGATGGCGACCACTTTGCCGCCCTCCCCAATTTCCGCGACGACGCCGGTCTTTCCGACCCCGCGCCGCACTCTGTACCCCATCTTTTCCAACTCGTCTGCCACAATCTGTGACGTGCGCTGCAAATTGAAGCCGATTTCCGGGTGCATGTGAAAATCGCGCCGCCACTCGATCAACTCCTCTGAAATTGCATGCGATTGTTTTAGCATTCTTCACCTCACTGTTCACTATTTATCACTCACTGCTTACCGCCCCCTGTTTATCAGTTCCCTCTCTTCCGCCGCCATGATTCGCTCCAGTTCTCTCTCCTGCTGCGGCTCCAGCGGCGGAACGACATGCTCACGCAAAATCCGCTCCGCTTCGGCTGTTGCATAATCTGCCATTTGTCTGCGCCCAAACTTTTCCTCCCAGGCTTCCCAGGGGTTGCGTTCTGCCAGTTTGGTGAGCGCCAGTTCGCCTGCGCGCAGATGTTTCATGGTGTGCTTTTGACCCAAAAAATTCCGTGTGCCGTTCATCACATTTTGAATGACCTCCACTGCCAAATGGTCCGCATCTGCCGACAAGCCCCGGCGCAGGCGCAGAATGCTCCCCGCCAGTTCGTCATCCAGCACCATCTGCGCATAAGACCCCATCACGCCTGCCTCCATTTCACCAATGCCGGAGAGTTCATCGGCTCCTGCCAGCGCAGGGACAGCGGCGTTCAGCCCGCGCTCGAAGGCATTTTGGGCGTCGAGGGTGTGGGCGTTCGTTGAAAACCCATAAACGTTGACGGAGAATCCGTAAAAATGTCCGAGTTGAACCGTAGCGGCAGAGGCAAGCCCGAGTTCGACGCCTCCCCAAATCAATCCTGTGCGCGGTTCCAGCATTCCCAACCTTCCGCAATATACCACGCCGCATCCTGGGTTGACGATTTGCGTCAGCACCAGCAGACACAGCGTTTCCGCGCTTTGCTGCACCAGGCTTCCTGTGATGGTCATGGGCGAGGTCGCGCCGCCGGTGGGAGCGGGCAGGTTCGCGCAGATGACGCCCGCCCGCGCCATCTCCAGAATTGCCGCCGCAGCATGGTCGTGAACCGTTAGCGGGCTGAGCGGTGAGAGCGAAAGCGTGAGTTCCTGCGGCGGCGTGCCAACCACTGCCGCCATTTCCACCGCGTATTTGACCTCCTCCGCAAACTGAATGCCGGGTCCCTGCACGGGTTTTGTCGTATGCGGCAGGGTATGGCGGTACATAAACAGCGACATAAGTTCCCCCGGCACATCGCGCGGCGTAAAAAACGGCGTGACGGTATGACAATGGGGCAGCGCATCGAGCAGGCGCGCTGCATCCACCACATCTTGTTGCGTGGCAATGCGGCGGGCGCCGGTTTTCGCGTCGAAGACATCCCGCGCGCCGCCCAGGTTATGAAAGTACAACCCTCCGCCGCCCAGTTCGTTGACCTGCCCATTGCGTCCTCGAATGACCGGGCGTTTGCCCGCTTTGGAAACAGAATCCATTACCAGGTCTGGCGGGAAGCGCACGCGGTTTTCTTTCCTCGTGCAGCCGGCATCGGTCAAAATGTCGAGAGTGGGCTTGTGTGTCCAAATCACCCCCACCTCATCCAATACCTGCAGCGTGGCTTCATGCATGGCTTGAACATCTTCATCCGATAAAAATTTCAACAGCGGCATAATGCTCCTTGTACCAGTTGCGAGGGGATCGAACCCTGCTTATGCATTCAACGCCTTCGATAAAAATTCCACGCGTTTCGATTCGGCGTCCAGAATGTTCTCGCTCTTCAAAAACGAATGACCTTCGTCTTCATACAAAAGAAAATCCACCCTCTTGCCCAGTTTAACAAGTTTATCACGCGTCTGCAGCGAATCGGAGACGGGGCAGCGCGGGTCGTTGCCGCCGCAAATCATTTGCACTGGCGCGTTGATGCGCTCCAAAAAGAAATAGGGCGAAGCGTTGTACCAGCGCTCGTCATTTTCCTGCGGATCGCCCATATTTTCGATGTTCCAGTGCTGAAGGTCTTCCCGCGAATCCTCGTGCGACTTGAACCAATTCGTAAACGGCGCTACCGCCGACCCCGCGCACCACAATTCGGGAAAACGGGTCAGGCAAACCATTGTCAAATATCCGCCGTGACTTCTTCCCGTCACCGCCAGCCGGCTGGCAAGCCCTTCTCGCAAAAGGTATTGCGCGCCTGCCGCCACATCGTCTGCATCCACACTGCCCAGCGCAAAACGCGCCGCATATTGCCATTGCCGCCCATACCCCGTCGAGCCGCGATAATTCGGCGCCAGCACCACATAACCGCGGCTCGCCAAATGCGCCATGAGGGGATTCCATTCTGCGGCATAATGCCAGTTCGGTCCGCCGTGAACCATCACCACCGCCGGCGCGGGCGTTTGTTTCGGGCGATACAACAGCGCAGGGACAGACGCGCCGTCCATGCCTGGATACTCGATTTCCTGCGGCAGCGGAAATTCCGCATTCGACAATTCATCGTCCAACGAATTCGTCAACGGGATGGATGCGCCTGACTCGAGGTCGAACATCCAGAGATCAGCCGGCTGGCGCGGGCTGCTGAACGTCGTCACCGCCCGCTTCGCATCTGACGTGAACCTGATTCTGCCATGGATGCCTTTTCCCACCTCGAACGTTTTTCTCCTCCCCTCTTCACCGACAATCTCCAGCCAATTGATAGTTCCTTTGCTTTGTGTAAAGGCGGTAACCGCTTGTGATGAGTCCGGCAAGAGATCAGGGGCAAACGCAGGCAGTTGCGAATCTCCCTCGTTTTGTGTCACCCACTCGATTTGCCGCGTGGAAAGGTCATATATCCCAATATCGAACCAGCCGCGCTCATCCGATTGAAACGCCAGTTTTCCTCCCTGCGGCGCCCATTGCGGTTCGCCGGCGTTCAGCGGAAGGTGGAAGGCTTCCTTCGTTTTCAGATCAACCACGAAAATGCCGTAGTCCTGCCCCTCCATTTCACAACACACCGCCAAATGTCTCCCCTCTGGCGACCATTCCACCTGCCAGGCGGGGTGACCGGTATCCAGCACGAGTTGCGGCTTGCCCCCCTGCGCTGAAAGGAGGTACGCGCTGAAGTGTCCCTGCTCATTGCTGAGAATTGCCAGTTGCCTGCCATCCGGCGACCAGCAAAAGTTGGGTTGAAGGGCATAGGCGACGTTGGGGGTTAAGTCGGTGTGCCGCTTGGTGATGAAATCATAAATGACGAGATGGTAACTTTCACTGCCGTCGGCATCCATCACATAGGCAAGGCGGGAGCCATCGGGCGAGTAGCGCGGGTTGAACTTGCCGCCGGGCGAGAAGGTGAGGGGTAGGGGCGTTGTCTCGCCTGGCGGGAGGGACATTTCATAAATTTGCCATTCGCCGGTCTTGTTCCAGGCAAAGGCAAGTTTCGCGCCGTTGGGGGCAATGTCGAAAAGTGAGTCTACATGCGGGACGCGCAGGAGTTGGAGCAGGTCGAGCATTGCGTCAGGCGGTGGTTGGCGCGAGTTCGTGTGCAGGCAGAGAGCCCATGCCGGCCTTGTGAGCGAGGTCGAGGACAAAGGCGTGGAGTTGCTCCACGCTGGCTGAATCAAGCGTCGGCGGGGAGTAGGAAGCGAGCAATTCCTGTACGCGAAGTCTGGCGCGTCCGAGGGTATCCAGCCTGCCGGCTTCTTTCCAGCCTCTGATGGAGTCGCGGTCAATCACACTGCTGGGGATGTGCTGTTCCTTGCGAAAGAGCTGCATGGTGATCTTTTGCTTGAGGAAATCGCCGCCCTTGAAGTTGATGTTGTGGTCGTAGAAGCCGGTGGCGAGCGTGTCGGTATGAAGCTTCACGCCGGCGATCATGCGCTTTGCCATGGCAATGCCCTCCGCATCGATGACGAGTTTTTCGGCGCTCTGGCAGAGGAGCGAATCGAGCATGCCTGCTCCCGAAATCATGTTGATACCGCTCAAGGCGCCAACCAGCGCTCCCATGCCGCTTTCCAGCCCGGCTTGCATGTCAATGACTTTTGATTCGGTGGCGCCGAGGTAGGCATGGGTGGGCAAACCAAGCGATTTGCCGACCTGCGCGTAAGAGGAGTCGATCATGGCGGTTTCGACCGCTCCCATGGGTGTGCCGCCTTTGCGCATGTCGAAGATGGCGGGAGCGCCGCCCCACACGATGGGGGAGCCGGCTTTGGCAAGCTGGTGGATGGTGAGGCCGGAGAGACATTCCGCCGCGTGTTGTGTGACGGCGCCCAGCAGGGTGACCGGCGCTGCTGCGCCTGCCAGCGGCATGGAAACGATCTCAGCGGGGACGCCGGCGCGCGCCAGTGCGATGAGGTTGCCTGCGCCAAAGTTCGACCAGATCAGCGGGGGGGAGGGGCAAACGTCGAAAATGGCGCGCGGCGTTGCGCGCAGTTGTTCGCGCCCGCCGGCAAAGATGGCGAGCATTTCAATCATGTAATGCACCGTCTTGTTGGTGAACGCGCCGGTGACAATCGGCTTTTTGGAGTAGAGCATCACCAGATACAGGCGGTACAGATCGTGCAGGTCTTTGGGAACGTCATCACAAACCACCATGGTGGATTGCGCGTCGTATTGCGGCAGTTGGTCTGCAACCTTGATGAGTTTGATGAGGTCCGGCGTTTGAGCGGTTTTGTGTTCGAAGGTGTCGGCGTCGAAAACGGTGAGGCCGGAAGAACCGGGGTCGAACTGAACGGTATCGCCGCCGTATTCCACCGCCGGCTTCCCGTCGTAATCGTAGAGGTGGAATTTGTGCGGTACGGTGCGGAGAGCGGTCTCGACGATTTGTCTGGGAATTTTGACGATGAACGTTTCTTCGTTGACCTCCGCCCCCGCTTCTGCAAGCAGTTTGCGCGCCTCCGCATTTAGCACCTTGACGCCCGGACTGAGCAGGAGTTGATACGCTTCTTCGATGATGCGCGGGATCAAATCTTCTGACAGTAAAGTGAGTTTGGGACGCATGTGACACCTCCGATAAAACTGTTTCTCTCTGGCAAATCAAAACAAACAGGAGAAGGGGAATGCTCCAACCTTCCAACCTGCAAACCTTCCAACCTGCAACCCTTCTACCCAACCGTCACATACAACTCTTTTTCGACTGATTCGATGATTTTCGCCATCTCGGCGCTGAGTTTCGGGTCCAGCGGATCGGGCTCATGTTCTTGCAAAATGCGCCGCGCCCTGGCGAGCGCCCAATCGCGCGCATCGTCTTTCTTCGCTTCCCATTCGGTGTACGGACGACGGTCCATGAACTGCGGGCGGAAGATATCGCGGACGTGGTTGCGGGTGTGTTTTTGCGCCAGAAAGTGGCCGCCAGGACCGACATGGGCAATCGTTTCCAGCGCGAGCGTTTCCTCGTTCACTTCGATACCCTGCATCATTTTGTGGACGATTGAGAAAATTTCGCAGTCCATCATCATTTCGGCATACGACCAGATGCGGCTGCCGTGCAGAAACCCGCAGCCGAGCAGCATATCAGACATCACGACGCTTGCCATGAAACTGGACAAGGCTCCCTCCACGCCAGCCTGCCAGTTGGGTTCTTTTGCGCCGGTGGCAAAGGCGCCCATCGAAAGTGGGATGTTGTAAAAATCTGCCAGGGCGTTGGTCGCCGCGCCGAAGAGGAAGTCTTCCGGTCCGCCGCCGGTGTAGGAGCCAAATTTGGGGTCGGCGGCGGTTTGGGCGGCGGCGTAAAAGACCGGAGCACCGGGATACGCCAGTTGCAGGAGCGCCGTCGCGGCAATGACCTCCGCGTTGCCTACCGCCAGATTCCCTGCCATGGTTGCGGGACCAGTCGTCAGGCACGATGCCATCGTCATGAAGCCAGTTGGCACGCCGTGCTCCGCCGCAATCAACGCTGCGTCCAGGCTGCCGCCATCGTGACCGAGCGGGGAGGCAGTGCATTGCATCAGCGAAAGGACCGGGCGCTTGCGCAGCTCATCTTTGCCGCCGGCGATGAGCGCTGCCATTTCCATTGCGGCGCGGGCTTCGCGAACGCTGTAGATAGACTCGGTTTGCACGTGTTTGGTGGAGTTTTCCCAGATGGTCTTGATTTCGTGCAAACCGCGCGTTTCGGCAGGCTGATCCTGCGCGGAGACCGCTACCCAGTGGAAGCCGACCTGCTCTGTGGCGTCGGCAAGACGGGCGATGTCGCGCACGTCGCTCAGGCTCGAGGTCCGTTTTTGACCCGTTTCGATGTCAATCACTTCCACGCCGCAGCCATCTGTTCCCAGAAAGACATGGTTGCCGTCCAGCGGGCAGTCCTGCTGAGGGTCGCGCGCCGCCAGCGTATAAGCAGGCGGACATTTCTTCAGCGCCTCTTCAATGATCTGCGGCTTGACACGCACGATTTTGCGTTCCCAATCGATGTTTGCGCCGTTGGCTTGCCAAATCTGCAACGCTCGCTGCGACGGAAATCTCACGCCGACGTTTTCGATGATCCATAGCGTTGCTTCATGGATCTTTTGCACCTCCTCTGCGGTCAGCACTTCGAGCCGCAGTTTGGGGTTGCTGATGGATTGGATACTTTTAGACATAGTGCCCTCCCGAGGCTATGTCTCTACTCTCTCCGAGTTGTCCTGTTTATAAAAAAAGGCTAGCTACCTGACACTTTTCAAAATCGTGAGTCCTTCGCCTGGTCTTGCCGCCATCGCCAGCGGATAAATCCGCTGGCTACGCCTACAAAGTCGGCTAAAACCGACTGCCAGCCCGCTTCAGCGGGCTTTGTGGGCATCAGCCCGACAATTTATCGTCGGGCGGTGGGGCGGAAAATGAAACTGTCAGGTGGCTAGAAAAAGGACTGTTGCGCGCCACGTCTTACTCCTTTCCCATCAGTTTCTTTGCCAGTTGCACCGCGCCGACAGCATCCTCCGAAGTACCGTCTGCCTTGATTTTTTCCGCCCATTCGCGGGTGATGGGCGCACCACCTACCATCACCTTGATGCGCGGGCGTAAGCCTTCCTTGTCCAGTTCCTCAATTACCTCGCGCTGGCGCACCATCGTGGTGGTGAGCAGCGCGCTCAACCCGATAATCTGCGCGTCTATTTCGAGCGCCTTGCCAATGATCTTCTCGGCTGGCTGATCCACACCCAGGTCGGTCACCTCGAAGCCTGCCGCGCTCAACATCGTGCCAACCAGCGTTTTGCCGATTTCGTGAATATCCCCTTCCACCGTAGCAAGCACCACGCGTCCCATCATCTCGCGCGCCTCGCCGAGTTTGAGCAGTTCGGGTTCCAGCACAGCCACGGCGGCTTTCATTGCCTCGCCTGCCATCACCAGTTCCGGCAGGAACGCTTCCCCCTTACCGAACTGATCGCCGATGTAATTGACGCCCACCACAAAACCCTTTGTAATCGCATCCAGCGGCGGAATGCCCAACTCGATGGATTTTTGCGCGAGTTCAATGGCAGTTTCCCTTTCGCCGTCAATGATGCTTTGCGCCATCTGTTTGTAGAGTTCCTCGTGCATTGCAATGCCTCCTTGTTGAATTTAAAGTCCCAGCGGACTCAATTTCTGTTCGAGCAATTCCTGCGGCACTCCCAGGTACAAAACAATCTGCCGCCCAATATCCACAATGTGTTCCTCGGCGCGCCGTTCGGCAAGAGCGGCATCTTGCGCCTCGATTGCCTTCGCGATGGCAAGGTGTTCCTCGTATTCCTCTTTTACGCTTTGCTCCAGCGCTTCGGGATGCTCGAACATTGCCTGATACAGCATCCAATCGGGGAAGGAATTTGCCGCCACCTTGTACACGCGGGAAAGCGTCGAATTTCCCGCCGCTTCGGCAACCGTGAAATGGAACTCACCGCTCAATTTACGAGACGCAGACATATCCTCCAGGCGGATCAAGTTGCGCGATTGACCGACAATCCGCTTCAGCGCCTCGACCTGAGCCTGGTTCCGGTTCAGAGCCGCCGCCCGGCTGACGGCTTTTTCCAGCAACAGGCGCGTGACATAAGACTCCGCGATCTCCTCGTGCGTTGGCTGAGGGACGCGCACCCCGCGGTAGGGAACACGTTCTGCCAGCCCGGCCGCATCCAGCAAATCCAGCGCCTCCCGTACGGGAGTCATGCTCACACCAAGTTGTGAGGCAATATCTTCCTGCCTCAACCACGTACCGGGCTTGTATTGACCGGAGATGATTTTTTCCACCAGCACTTCAAAGATATCTTCTTTTATAGGTCGTTTGACGGCAGGCTCGGCTGCCTCTTTGATGGAGGATGGAAGGGTCATTGGCACCTCTGAAAACTGAAAGCATTATAAATTATATATAATTTTTCGGGCAGGGGGAGAGAGCGGTTTTCCCTTCATTTGGCGTTTGACTTAAACCCTGATCTTATGCACCCTCCCGAAGGTTTGGATTAGACCTCTTGCATAAGCCTTGTAAGAAACGGCGTAAACCAATTTTTGCCACGACGTACACAGATTTTCACAAATTGGTTTTTTAGAAATCCGTGTCAATCCGTGAAATCTGTGGCAAAGTATTGGCTTACCGATACACCTCCCGTCAGAAACCGGAGAGCCCAAGAACCTTCGGTACGTTTTGCATCGTCAACCATTATTCGGGTGACGCCAGAGAAGTGCGCGCGTTACGCAGGTACGGTTTATATGGCGGAGCATTGTTTTGTATAATCAACAAATATCACGAAACATTTGCATCGTGTGCGCTCTCTAGCGTAACACTGGCATAAGAGAACGCCAGGTATGTGCTGAAGCGCTGCCAGTCGTCGTCAGTACCTGCATTTGATGATGCGGCGAGATTATACGTCCAGCCGCCGTTTTTGCAAACTGCCGGACAAAAATCACCACTGGCTGGTGACGATTCGGACAGGTCAAAATGGCGCCAAAAGGCTATACTTGACAAGTCACGAAGAAAACTCTATAGCGTAGTATTGCAGCGCAAGGTTAGGCAGACGTAAGAGAACGTCCGCCTACGCCGAAGCGTAAGAGACGCTCTCTCGCGTCGGATTTTGCGTGCTAATGCTGGAAGCGTAAAACCTGTTTTCGTAAAGCACTGATACTCAAAAACCGGAAGGAGTTGGAATGAAACATTTTCTCGCTGTGTCAGATTTATCATCAAATGAATTGCAGGACCTGCTCGACCTGGCAGTCAAATTGAAGGAGGAGTATTTCAAAAAGGGCAATCCACCTTATTTCAAAGGCAAGGTATTGGGAATGATCTTCCAAAAACCCAGCCTGCGGACGCGCGTCTCCTTTGACATGGCGATGCGTCACTGCGGCGGTGATGCGCTTTACCTCTCGCCAAATGAGATTGGGCTGGGCAAACGTGAAGCCATTTCAGACATTGCCCGTGTGTTATCGGGCTACGTGCAGGCTTTGATGGCGCGCGTGTTCGACCATGCCCACATTTTGGAACTGGCGAAATGGTCTGAAATTCCTGTCATTAATGGCTTGAGCGATTACAATCATCCCTGTCAGGCAATGGCAGATGCGCTGACCATTCAAGAGAAGTTTGGCAAAGCAAAAGGGTTGAACGTCACTTTTGTGGGCGATGGGAACAACGTGGCGGTCTCGCTTATGCATGTCTGTGCCAAACTGGGCTGGAACTTTACCATTGCCAGCCCGGAAGGATATGATATTACCCCCCGCGCTGTTGAAATCGCGCAAGCGATTGTCAAAGAAACGGGCAGCAAACTGACCTTCCTGCGTGACCCGCACGAGGCAGTCAAAGGCGCGCACGTCATCTATACCGATACCTGGACCTCTATGGGGCAGGAAGAAGAAGCCGCCAAACGAGAAAAAGTCTTCCCGCCGTATCAGGTCAATGCGCAATTGGTCAGCGAAGCAGATAAGGATGTGATTGTCATGCACTGCTTGCCAGCCCACCGCAATCAGGAATTGACCGACGAAGTGGCGGATGGTCCGCATTCGGTTATCTTTCCGCAGGCACACAACCGCCTCCATGCCCAGAAGGCGATTTTGGCAAGATTGTTTGGCGTGATGTAAACTCAGGCACAATACAACTCAACTAAAGGTGATCAATGAATACAAAAGATTTTATTGCATTGGAAGAACAGTATGGCGCGCACAACTACCATCCGCTCGATGTGGTAATCGAACGGGCGGAGGGGGTGTGGGTCTACGATGTGGATGGAAAGAGGTACCTCGACTGCCTTTCATCCTATTCTGCGGTTAATCAAGGACACGTCCATCCGGAAATACTCAAGGCTTTGCTCGAACAGGCAAAACGGGTCACGCTGACCTCGCGCGCCTTCCGCAATGACCAACTGCCGCTTCTCTACAAAGAACTCTCCGAGATGACCGGCTATGAGATGTCTCTGCCGATGAACAGCGGCGCAGAGGCGGTTGAGACGGCGGTCAAACTGGCGCGCAAGTGGGCGTATCAGGTCAAGGGTGTGCCGCGCCATCGGGCGGAAATCATCGTTGCCGATGGCAACTTTCACGGGCGGACGGTGACGATCATCTCGTTTTCCACCGAGCCTTCCTACCGCAACGATTTCGGTCCCTTCACGCCGGGCTTTGTGGTGGTCAAATATGGAGACCCCGACGCAATCGAAAAGGCAATCACCCCTAACACCGCGGCTGTTTTGCTCGAACCGATTCAAGGCGAGGCGGGAGTCATCGTCCCGCCGGCGGGATATTTGAAGAAAGCGGCGGAAATTTGCAAGAAGAACAATGTGCTCTTTATTGCAGATGAAATTCAAACAGGTCTCGCGCGGACGGGAAAACTGTTCGCTTCGCAGCATGAGGATGTTCGCCCCGATGTGATGGTGGTGGGCAAAGCCCTGAGCGGCGGTTTTTACCCGGTTTCGGCGGTGCTGGCAGACCGCGCGATACTGGGGCTGTTCCAGCCTGGTGAGCACGGTTCCACCTTTGGCGGCAATCCGCTGGGGGCGGCAGTGGCGCGCGCGGCGTTGAGGGTCATCCGCGAGGAAAAGCTGGCGGAACGCGCGCAGGAACTGGGTGATTACTTCATGGAGCAGTTGTCTGAGATTCCCAGCCCGCATGTCAAAGAAGTGCGCGGAAAGGGTCTGTTGATTGGCGTGGAACTGAAGCCAGAGGCGGGCGGGGCGCGCCGTTTTTGCGAGGCGCTGCAAACAAAAGGTATCCTTGCGAAGGAAACGCACGAGCATGTCATCCGTTTTGCGCCGCCGCTGGTAATTGACAAAGCCACCATTGATTGGGCGCTGCCCTCTATTCGTGAAGTATTGAATATGCAATGACACCCCTCGCGCGCTCTCCTCTTTGGCAGGAGAGGCAGCGGGAGGATGACGGAGGTATTTTATGAACATCGGTATTCCAAAAGAAAGACGTCCTTTGGAGTTTCGGGTGGGGCTTTCGCCGGCCGGGGTGGCGATTCTGACTCAGAAGGGGCACCAGGTTTACGTCGAGCATGAGGCGGGGGTGGGGGCAGGATTCAGCGACCTGGATTATGAAAAGGCGGGGGCGCGTCTGGTGTATTCAGCCGATGAGGTCTTTGGGCGCGCCGATTTGCTGCTCAAGGTTGCCCGTCCTACGAAAGAAGAAATCGAATGGCAGCGCCCCGGCACGACGATTGCCGGCCTGCTGCATCTCGCCTCTACCCAGCGCGATAAGGTGGATCTGCTGCTGCAGAAGAAGATTACCGCGTTGGCATACGAGCAGATTCAACTGGCAGATAATTCTTTGCCGGTGTTGCGCCCCTTTAGCGAAATTGGCGGAAGTATGTGCGCCACCATCGCCGCGCGTTTCCTGCAAAACAATCGCGGCGGAAAAGGGATTCTACTGGGAGGCGTGCCTGGTGTGCCGCCCGCTGAAGTGGTGATTTTAGGGAGCGGTGTGGTAGCCACCTATGCCACGCGCGCCTTCTTAGGACTTGGCGCTCATGTCACGGTGATCAGCAATGACCTGGCGGGGTTGCAGAAATTACATGAGCGTTTTCCCGGCATCGTCACTATGATTTCTTCCGAGCGAAACATCGAAAAGACAACCGCCTTTGCCGATGTCGTAGTGGGGGCGGTGCTCGTCACAGGACAGCGCGCTCCCATTCTCGTCACCCGCAAAATGGTACAGAACATGAAACCGCGTTCGGTCATCATTGACGTGAGCATTGACCAGGGCGGTTGTGTAGAAACATCACGTCCCACAACCCATGAACTCCCTGTGTATGTGGAGGAGGGTGTTATCCATTACTGCGTGCCGAACATGCCCAGCGTGGTGGCGCGAACTGCCACACACGCATTCGTCAACGCTGCTATGCCCTATATCACCGAAATTGCCGATAAGGGCGTAGAAGCCGCCGCTTCTGCCGACCCGGCTCTGGAAAAGGCAATCAATACCCATCAGGGCAGGCTGGTACATTTGAACATCCTGGAGGAGGCGGCAGATGGACTGGACTAACATTTATCAATCGCGGATCACCACCGCGCAAGACGCAGTGCGCGCTGCCATCAAATCGGGCGACCGCATCTTCCTCACTGGCAACGTCTCTGTCCCTCAAAAGGTACTCGCTGCTTTAGTCGAATACGCTCCGAACCTCAGCGATGTGGAAATCTGCCAGGCATTGACCATTGGCTCTGCCGATTACGTCAAACCTGAAATGGAAGGGCACCTGCGCGTCAACACCATGTTCATCAGCCACAACGTGCGCAAGGCAGTGCACGAAGGGCGCGCCGATTTTACCCCCGTGCTGCTCTCAGAATTTCCATTGTTGTTCAAGCGCGGCTACCTCCCGCTGGACGTGGCAATCATTCACGTTTCCCTGCCGGATGAGCATGGCTTTTGCAGCCTGGGCGTCGAAGTGGGCTTGACCAAAACACCCGCTGAATCGGCAAAAATCATCATTGCCGAAGTCAACCAGCAAATGCCGCGCACACTCGGCGATTCGTTCATTCACGTCAGCCGTCTGAACTACATCGTGCCGGTGGACTACCCCATCGTCGAAATGCCCATGAGCGAAGAAGGCAACTCCGACATTGTAGAACGCATCGCCGGCTACATTGCCGAACTCATTCCCGACGGCGCCACCATGCAATTGGGCATCGGCGCCATCCCCGACGCCGTGCTGAAATATCTGAGGAACAAAAAAGACCTCGGCGTCCACAGCGAATTGTTCTCAGATGGTGTAATTGACCTCGTCAACGCCGGCGTGCTGACCAACGCCCGCAAAACCCTGCATCCCGGCAAAATCATCGCCGGCTTCATGCTTGGCACCAGGCGCCTGTACGAATGGTCCGACGACAATCCCATGATCGAATTTCACCGCACCGAATACGTCAACGACCCCTTCATCATCGCACAAAATGAACGCATGGTTGCCATCAACTCCGCCATCGAAGTGGACCTGACCGGGCAGGTCTGCGCCGACAGCATCGGTCCCAAACTCTACAGCGGCGTTGGCGGGCAGTTAGACTTCATCTATGGCGCCTCCCGCGCCAAAGACGGCGTCCCCATCATTGCCCTGCCCAGCGCCACCACCTTGAAAGACGGCACGCCCGTCAGCCGCATCGCCGCCATGCTCAAACAGGGCGCCGGCGTGGTTACCACCCGCAACCACGTGCGCTACGTCGTCACCGAATACGGCGTCGCCGACCTCTACGGCAAGACCATCCGCCAGCGCGCCCGGCAACTCATCAACATTGCCCACCCCGATTTCCGCGCCGACCTCGAAAAACAGGCAAAAGAACTGCATTACCTGTAATTCAACCAGCCTGTAACCGATTTTGGGAAACTCACCGCCGGATGTGGTGTTATCATCCGGCGGTGAGTATAATTTTACATCTGCATTTTTTTACTTTTACCCCTTTTATTATGGTCACACCCCATTATTTCTTGACAAGGAAACGTACATGAATCGCAAAGCCAAAATCGTCGCCACCATCGGTCCTGCCAGTCAGAGCGAAGACGTGCTCGCCAGACTCATCGAAGCGGGCATGAACGTCGCCCGCATGAACTTCTCCCATGGAACGCACGAACAACATGCCGAACGCATCGCCCTCATCCGCCAGGTCTCTGCCAAACTTGGCAAAGCGGTGGGCATCCTCCAGGATTTACAGGGACCCAAAATCCGCGTCGGGCAACTCGACGCCCCTCTTCAACTCACCGAAGGCGAACAAGTCATCCTCTACGTCACCGGGACAACACCCTCCGGCAACGGCGAGAAAAAAATCCCCGTAGACTTCCGCCAACTCTTCGATTCCGTGCGGACCTCCGACCGCCTCCTGCTCGACGACGGACGTCTCGCTCTCGAAGTCGTCTCCGTCAAAGACCGCCACCAACTCACCGCCAGAGTCATCGTCGGTGGACCGCTCTCCTCCCACAAAGGCATCAACCTGCCCGGCGTCCGCCTGCGCATCTCCGGCTTCACCGAAAAAGACGAAGCCGACCTTGCCTTTGGCATCGAACATGACGTGGACGCCGTCGCCATTTCCTTCGTCCGCACGGTGGACGATGTCAAAAAAGTACGCTACGCCATGGAACGCTTCTCCAAAGGCGGGCGCATGCCCATGCTCATTGCCAAACTCGAAAAACCCGAAGCCCTCGACAACCTGGACCAAATTCTCGACAACGTGGACGGCGTAATGGTAGCGCGCGGCGACTTGGGCGTCGAACTGCCTCCCGAACGTGTGCCAGCCCTGCAAAAACACATCATCCGCACCGCCAATGCCCGCGCCAAACTCGTCATCACCGCCACCCAAATGCTCGAATCCATGATCACCAACCCCCTGCCCACGCGCGCCGAAGCCTCCGATGTCGCCAACGCCATCTTCGACGGCACCGACGCGGTCATGCTCTCCGCCGAAACCGCCTCCGGCAAATACCCGGTCGAATCCGTTCAAATGATGGATCGTATCGTGCGAGAAGCCGAAGCGCACTTCTTCGAATGGGGCACAGAACAAACCGTTCAAGGCTTCGAACAAAGCGACGCGGCTTCCATGGCGCGCGCCGCGCAAGCGCTGGCAAACGACAAAAACGTCAAAGCCGTAGCCTGCTTCACCACCCAGGGACGCACCGCCTGGCTCATGTCCAAAATCCGCCCGCGGGTCCCCATCATGGCATTCACCCCCGACAGAAAAACCTACAATCGCATGGCATTCATGTGGGGCGTCCGCCCGGAACAGGTGCAATTCGCCACCTCCCTCGAAGAAATGCTCGATTACGTGGATACTGCTCTCATGCGCTCCAACGTTGTTCAGCCGGGCGATCAGGTAGTGCTGATTTGCGGATTTCCGGTGGGAGCCGTCCGCCCGCCCAACATGGCGCTCCTGCACACGGTAGGAGAGGTGTGAACCTTCGCCGCCTCACGCTCTGACCTTATGCCTGAGCGCCAGAAAATCGAGCGGCTCCACCCTCCAGCCTTGACCGGTTTCGAGCGCGCTTCTGCCGTGCAGCCGTTCCCATTCTTCCGGCAACCCCAGCGCCTCCGCAGAGATCACTTGCGGCTTCTCCGAAAAATTTGCCAGCACAGCCACTTGCTCGTTTGCATCCTCGCGCAAAAAGCCCAGCACGTGCTCATTGCCGGTCGAAACAACCTTGAGCGGACCGCACGAAAACACGCTGTGCAATTTCCGTAACCGAATCAATTCCTGCAATCCTTGAAAGATGCGCCCCTCGATCGTGGAGGGGTCATTTCTTTTTGCGTACCCGTCCCAATCCGCTTTAGGACGATGCACCCAGCGGCTGTCGTTTTGATGAGCAGGGTTTTCAAGGTAACTGTAATCGTTGAGCGTGCCGATTTCATCGCCCAGGTAGAGGAGAGGAATACCGCCGACGGTGAGAATGACCCCATGAATCAGCAGGATACGGCGAATGGCAAATTCGACCTCCTGCGGTCCCTCCTCCGTCAACGCTTTTTCCAAACCTGCCAGTGATGCGCACGTTCCGCTGATGCGGCAATCGCCGGTCTTGGGGTTTTCCTGGAAAGGCAAACCGCGCGCAAAACTGCCGGGGAACCTGCCGCGATAAAACTCATTGAGAAAGTTGCGATGGTCTGACGGGTTGATCGCCAGCACGGCGGCATCTTCGTCCGAAAACGTCCAGCCAATATCATCATGGACGCGAACATAGTTGACCCATGCAGTCTGAGGGTGAATCTGAAAGCGCTCTGCCAATGCCTTTGAAAGCAGCCTTACCTTACGTGTAGCCAGTGAATTCCAAAGCAGCGCCATGAGCAAGGGATTATAAGAAATCTGGCATTCTTCGGGCGCAATGTATTTGACTACATCATCGGGGTGGACGATGGCTTCCGATTTGAAGATGAGGCATGGCGCGGCAATGCGCGCAGCGGCGTTGAATGCCTGAATGAGCGTGTGTGCCTTGGGCAGGTTTTCGCAGTTGGTGCCCATCTCCTTCCAAATGAAGGCAACGGCGTCCAGGCGAATGACCTCCACACCCTGGTTGGCGAGGAAGAGCATTTCTTCCACCATTCGGTTGAACACAGCGGGGTTGTCGTAGTTCAGGTCCCATTGATAACTGTGGAAGGTCGTCCAGACCCATTTTTGCATTTGGGGGTCGAAGGTGAAGGCGCCGGGGTGTTCGTCGGGAAAGATTTCCCTGAGATTCTGTTCGTAGAGGTCGGGCAGGCTTCGGTCGGGGAAGATGCGGTAGTAGTCCTGAAATTCCTCGTCGCCGGCGCGGGCTTTTTTCGCCCATTCGTGTTCGTCGGATGTGTGATTGAAGACCAGATCTACTGCCAGGCTGATGCCCGCCCGGCGCAGTTCACGGGATAGTGCAGCGAGTTGATCCATTGTGCCGAGGGAGGGGGCAACTTTGCGGTAGTTGCTCACGGCGTAGCCGCCATCGTTTTCGCCGGTGGGCGCGTCGTAAAAGGGCATGATGTGCAGGTAGGTGAGGCCGAGTTCACGGAAGTAGGGGATTTTGGCGCGCAGGCTTTCGAGATTCTCTGCGAACAAATCTACGTAGCACACGCCGCCAAGCATGGTGTTGGATTGGAACCAGAGCGGGTTGCCTTCGCGCAGGCGGTCGAGTTCGCGCAGGTCGCGGGGGCGGGCAAACCATGCGTGGGTGAGGCTCATCAGCAAATCTTCGGCGTGATAGAAGTAATCGTAATGATCGCCGTAGAGTTCAAGGTGCAGGCGGAAGAGACGAGGGAAGTGTTCTTCCAGCCGCGTTTTGAGTTCGTGCCAGCCTTGCGGGTCTTGTTCGATTTGCGGCTTGCATTTTTCCTCCACTCTCGGCAGGAGGCGGGCAAGGGTGCGTGCGGCTTCGCGTTCGTGTTGGATGGTTTTGGGCATGGTTTTTCGGTACAGGGTATCTGATGTTTGTTGGGGAAGTATTACAGCGCAACGTCTGACGCTAGAGAGCGTTTCTTATGCGATGGTGTGCTGTACGAAAAAGCGGATAGTACACTGGTTTATGGTGTGGGTTGAATGAGGAGCCAGCGGTATTGGAAGGGCGCGAGGGAGAGCGCGCCGCCTGCAAGATGTTCGCCGGTTAGGATGTCCGTTCCGTTGTGGGTGATCTTTGCTTCCACTGCCTGGTCTGAAAGGTTTTGGATGATCAGCAGGGTTTCATCGCGGTAGTTTCGCTGGTAGGCGGCGACGGCGCTGGTGCCCGCGTTTAGCCAGGTAAAGTTGCCGCGTCCGAAGGCATGATGTTTTTTTCGGGTGGCGATCATGTTTTGGATGGTGCGCCACAATGAGCCTTGTTCGCGCATCTGTGTTTCGACGTTGACCCGCGCCGGTCGGTACGCTTCCTCCTCGATCAATGGGCTGTACCAGGATTTGAGCGGCGCTTCGGAAAAGCCGCAGCCTGTTTCGGCGTTCCATTGCATGGGTGTGCGGACGCCGTTGCGGTCGTGAAGCCAGATGTTGTCGCCCATGCCGATTTCGTCGCCGTAGTAGATGATGGGAGAGCCAGGCAGGGTGAAGAGGAGCGAGTAAGCCAGTTCGATTTTACGGCGGTCGTTATCCAGCAGGGGCGCCAGGCGGCGGCGGATGCCGAGGTTGAGTCTCATGCGCGGTTCGGGGGCGTATTGTTCCCACATCCACTGGCGTTCCTGCGCGGTGACCATTTCGAGGGTCAGTTCATCGTGATTGCGGAGGAAGATGCACCACTGGCAGTTTTCGGGGATGGGCGGGGTGCGGTTGAGGATTTCGACCATGTCATCTACCCGTCCCTTTTTGAGCGCCATGTAGATGCGGGGCATGATGGGGAAATGGAAGCCCATGTGGAATTCGTCGCCGTCTCCGAAGTAAAGGCGCACGTCTTCGGGCCATTGGTTTGCTTCGCAGAGCAGGATGCGCCCAGGGTAGTTTTCGTCTATGAAGGCGCGCAATTTTTTGAGGTAGGCGTGGGTTTCGGGCAGGTTTTCGCAGTTGGTGCCTTCGCGTTCGAAGAGGTAGGGGACGGCGTCTGCCCGGAAGCCGTCAATGCCGAGGTCGAGCCAGAAGCGTGCGACGTTGATCATTTCCTGTTGAACGGCGGGGTTGTCGTAGTTGAGGTCGGGCTGGCTGGCGTAGAAGCGGTGCCAGTAGAATTGACCGGCTTGTTCATCCCAGGTCCAGTTGGAGGGTTCGGTGTCGAGGAAGATGATGCGGGCGTCTTTGTATTTTTGGTCGGTGTCACTCCAGACGTAGTACTGGCGGTAGGGGGAGTTTCGGTCGGCGCGGGCAGCCTGGAACCAGGGATGTTGGTCGGAGGTGTGATTCAGCACGAGGTCCATGATGATGCGAATGCCGCGCCGGTGCGCTTCGCGGAGCAGGGTTTTGAAGTCTTCCAGTGTGCCGAAGGTTTCGGCGATGTTGTAGAAATCTGAAATGTCGTAGCCGTCATCTTTGAGGGGGGAGGGGTAGAGGGGCATCAGCCACAGGCAGTCTACGCCGAGGGTTTGGAGGTAGTCGAGTTTTTGGGTGAGGCCGGGCAGGTCGCCGTGACCGTCGCCGTTGCTGTCTTTGAAGGCGCGTACGTAAACTTGATAAAAGACGGCGTCTTTGTACCAGAGAGGGGAATGGTTTGTTTGTTGGGACATTGCAAATGTTCAGTGTGAGGAG
>Ga0272446_1002333_pt1 | contig 26052 bp, 20 predicted proteins | sample YNPCB0061_FD_194587 | JGI IMG/M metagenome (GOLD analysis project Ga0272446, IMG submission 194587) | Hot spring microbial mat communities from Yellowstone National Park, WY, United States - YNP-CB-006-1 | ecosystem: Environmental > Aquatic > Thermal springs > Hot (42-90C) > Sediment | place...
ACCTAGCAGCGGCGCCTCGTCATTCGCAAGCACCCCTTGCGCCGATACGGGATGTCGCCGCGCCCGTGCCGGTCAGCCGCCGTCGTGCCGGGTGCGTCAGTCAGACGCCGGATTCGGCCATCCGAGCGAAAGCACGGACTTCAGGTCGTTGAGCGGCCGGCTCTTCAGCACTTCGAGCAGGTTGTTGAACTGATCGGTCCACAGCGAATAGGCCGCATCCGGCGCCAAATCTTCGGCGCGCGCGGCGAGCGTGGCGTCGTCGAAGGCGCGCGGATCGCGCGCGAGCAGCACCCAGTCCGTGGTCGACGCCGAACCGCCGCCTTCCGGTTCGTCGCTGACGAGCTTTGCCGTCAGCCCCTCGGCCTGTGCGATGTTCGCGAGCACCGGCTTCAGATCCAGGAAGCGGTTCGAGATGTGCACAGCGATGATGCCGTCGGGTGCGATGTGCCGCGCCGCGAGCGCGATCGCCTCGCGCGTGATCAGATGCACCGGGATCGAATCGCTGGAAAATGCGTCGATCGCCAGCACGTCGTAGCGCTGCGGCCGCCCGGCGGCCAGCTCGCGCTCCATCGAAAGCCGTGCGTCGCCCAGCACGAATTCGAGCGCGGCCGGTGTCGCGTCCAGATAGCCGAAGTGGCTGCGCGCCAGCCGCAGCACGTCGGGGTCGAGCTCGTAGAAGCGGATCGTGTCACCCGGCCGGCCGTACGCCGACAGGGTGCCGATGCCCAGTCCGACCACGCCCAGCCTGACCGGCCCGCGCGTCTGCTTGGCTGCGATCGCCAGCCCCACGCCCGAGCTGCGAGCGTAGTAGGTGCCGGGCTCGAGCCGGTCCGCGCCGCGCGTCGGCTGCTCGCCGTGCAGGATCACGCCATGCAGAAGGCGCCGCACCTGATCGGTGCCGGTGCCCTGTTCGCGCACTCGCAGCGTGCCGTAGAAGTTGCGCTGCATGACGATCACGTCGTTGCGCAGAAACTCGACGTAGCTCCAGCCGAAATACCCGGTGGCGACCGTCGCGACGAGCGCGGGACCGACCAGGGTACGGTTGCCGAGCACGAGCCACACCGCCAGCGCCGAAGCTGCAACGAGCGCGAGCGGCAGCTCGAAGTACGCCGGGAACACGCGCGGCGCGACCAGCCCGACCGCGAGCCCGCCGAGCGCGCCGCCCACCGAAAGCGTCAGATAAAAGTGCGTCAGATAACGCGGTGCCGGCTTGCGCAGCGCGAGCTCCCCGTGGCAGAACAGGCACGCGACGAAGACCCCCGCGCAATACAGCGGGATCGCGATGCTGACGTCGAGCACGCCGCGTTCGGCGGCGAGCCCCCAGGCCATCGCCACAGTCAGCGCGAGCGCGGGCGGCAGCAGCCAGTTGCGCTCGTACCAGCCTCGTCCGCCGCGGCCCTCGAAGACGATCACGAACGACAGCAGGTACAGCGTCAGCGGCAGCACCCACAGGAAGGGCACCGAAGCGATGTTCTGCGTGATGTGGCTGGTGACCGCGAGCAGCATCACCGAACCGAGCGCCGCGAGCGCGAGCCACAGCGCGTAGTCGCCCGCGCCCGGGCGGCGTTCGGCCGCGGCGTCGGGGTAGGCCGGCGACGCGACCGCGCCGGCGGCATCGAGCGCGTGCGGTGCGCTCGGGCGGTCGCGCGACTGCCAGGCGGTTGCAGCGCACGTGGCGACGAACAGCGCGTACGCGGCGCTCCAGACATAAGACTGCACCGCCGAGCTGGCGAAGGGTTCGATCGCGAAGGGAAACGCCAGCAGCCCGATCAGCGAGCCGAGGTTCGACAGCGCGAACAGGCGGTAGACGGTCTTTTCGGGGAAGCGGTGCGCGATCCACCGCTGCAGCAGCGGTCCCGTCGTCGAAAGCAGGAAGTACGGCAGCCCGATCGTCGCTGCCAGCAGCACGATGATCGCGGCCGCCGCGTCCGCTTCGCCCGCGGGTTTCAGCGTCTCGCGCGGAACGATCGGCAGGAACGCCAGGCTCGCGACGAGCAGCGCCACGTGCAGCAGCGTCTGCGTGCGCGGCGCAAGGCGCCTGGTCACGACGTGCGAGTACGCGTAGCCCGCCAGCAGCACGACCTGGAAGAACACCATGCAGGTCGTCCACACGGCCGAAGTGCCGCCGAACCACGGCAGGATCTGCTTGGCGATGATCGGCTGGACCAGAAACAGCAGAAACGCGGACAGCAGGATCGTCGAAGCGAACAGCAGCATCGGGCAGGAAGCGTCGCCGGCGCGAAGCGCGGGGTGGGGAGGCGGGCGGGGGCGCGATTGTCGCACGGGGCCTGCACCCTGCCGGCACGGCGGCTTCGGCCGGATGCGCGGGATCTGACCAATTCGCGTGATCGCGCGCTCAAGACCGGCGGCGCGCTGCCGAGAAGCAGACAGGGCTGCGCTCGCGCGTCGGCCCGGAGACCGGACGTGTTCGAACTGCCCCCTCAGCGACGCGACAACGGCGGCGAGCCGCGGCACCTGGACGCGGTCGCCCCGGCGTGGAGCGCGATCGTCGCGCGCGATGCGCGGCCGATCGGCTTCCGGCTCGCGCTGCGGCGCGACGAAGGCGCAGGGCGGATGCCGATCGCCGCGGTGCTCGACGACGTGCTGGCCGGATTCTCGGTCGACGGCAGCACATCGTTTCCGCACGGGCTCGTGCTGCTCGCGCCGCTGGACTTCGGCATCGACGCGTCGCTGGCGGGCTTCCGCGCGCCGCGCAACGTGCTGCTCGAGGTCGGCCAGTCCGATCTCGCCGACGCCGAGACAATGCGGCTGCTGTTCGACGTGCAGCGCAACGGCGTGCGTCTGGCGCTGCGCGTGGACGACCGCGCGACCGTGGCCCGCGACAAGCTGCCGCTGTTCCAGTATGTCGTCGCCGATGCGGCCACCCATGGCCCGCCGCCGAAAGACGTCGCGCTGCTGGCGCTTGGCGTGACTACGCGCGCGCAGGCCGAGGCCACGCTGCAGGCAGGGGCGCATGCGATCGTCGGCTGGCCGCTGGCGGACGTGCCGCCGCGGCTGCCGGGCCCCGTGCAGCCGACGCACCGGGCCGTGCTCGAACTGATCCGGCTGGTGCACGGCGATGCCGACATCGCCGAGCTCGAGAACGCCTTCCGCGCCGAGCCCGTGCTCGCGTATCTGCTGCTGACGCTCGCCAACAGTCCGGCGTTCATCCGCGCCACGCCCGTGGCCTCGATCGGCCAGGCGATCGCCCTGCTCGGCTACAAGCGCCTGGTCAAGTGGCTCGTGCTGCTGATGGTCATCGCCTCGAAAGAGGCGAAGGCGCTGCCGCAGATCTACACCGCGGTGGCCCGCGGTTTCTGCATGGAGAACCTGGCGGCGGCCGCGGGTGCGGCGCCCGGTGTGCGCGACGACTGCTTCGTCGTCGGCGTGTTTTCTCTGCTGGACAAGATCACCGGCCAGCCGATGGCCCGGCTTTTCGACGACATGCCGCTGCCGCCGGCGGTGTGTGACGCGGTGCGCGAGCGCCACGGCCCGCATGCCGCCTGGCTGGAGCTCGCGCTCGCGCTCGAAGGCGCAGGCGCCGTGCGCGGGCGCGCCGCGGCGTTGCGCGTGTCGCTCGCGCAGGTCAACGCCGCGCTGCTGCAGGCGCTCGCCGCCACCGACGCGTTGCGGGGCGTGGTCTGACGGCTGTCGCCGGGCCTGCTCAGTTCGGCGCGTGCACCGACGCGGCTTGACAGAAGGGTACGTTCGCCTTCGCTTCGGCGAGCAGCACGGTGTCGACGGTCACGGCTGCGACGAACTGCTTGACCGATCCGCTGAAGGGACCCGTGCGGCCGTTTGCGCCGAACGCATCCGTGTACCAGGTCGTGGTACCCCCGCCGTTGCGAACGAGGTTGTCGCGGAAGATCGCATCGCGCCGGCATGCGTTGAAAGGGCTCGCGGGGTCGTCGAAGGCGATTCGCTGGTCGACCGGCGTGGCCGGCCCGTTCGGCGCGACCGCGGCGCAGACGCCGCCGCGCGCCCGGCGCACGATGCTCGTCGCCTGCGGCGGATCGGTGACGAACTGTCCCGCCGCGTTCAGCCCTGAATAGCAGACCTCGATCGTTCGCGCGAGCCCGCGGCTGGCGTCGAAGTAACGCGGCGGCGTGAACACGGTGAAGCCGGGATCGATCGTCGCGAGCGCGCTGCCGTCGGCACGCCGCAGCGCGATGCGCGTGTCCCAGCGCTCGGCGAGCGCGGCATCGTAGTTCGACGTCTGCCCGATCGGCACGAACACGTCGGCCGCGACCCGATCGAAGGTCGGGATCTGGCGCCCCAGCTCGCTGCCGCCCGGCGGCGAATTCGGTGGCGACGGTGTGCCGGCCGGCTGCTGCGCCGGCTGGCCGTTGACGAAGATCGTGAAGCCGCCGGGGGCGCCGTAGGTCGCCATCGCGCTCACGATCAGCTTCACCGGGTACTGCGGGCGTGCCGCGCCGGCGTTGCAGTCGATTGCGTACGTCACCGAATGCAGGTTGCTCGCGAACGCGTCCGCGCTGGAGGTGCCCTGCTGGAACGCGGCGAACAGATCGCAGGCGAGGTCGAAGGGCTGCGGTTGGCCGGCAACGAGCCGCGTGCGCGGCACGTCGTTGGCGTAGATCACCTTGTAGCCGGTGTGCGCTTCGAGGCGCGGCGTGGCCGTGCCTTCGAGCTGCTCGGCGACGTAGCCGAACGGAATGCCGCTCGCGGCGAGCTCCGTATCGTCGATCGCGCCGCTGCCGTCGGCGTCGAACGCGAAGTGGCGCTGCAGCTCGGGCCACAGGTCCGAACCGCGCGGATCCATGCCGTGGTCGTGGCCGAACGTGCAGCGCGCGCCGGTCGCGGGATCGATTTCCTCCGGACGGTGCCACGTCGGATAGCGCTTGCCGTCGGGGCCGACGACGAAGAACGTGTCGTGGAATTCCTTCGTGCAGGTGTCCACACCGGCGAGCGGTGTCCATTGCCCGAGCGCGCGGCTCGCAGGCCGCGTGCCGGGCGAGCCGCTGCCCGGCGCGTCGCCCGCGCACGAAACGACGACGGCGCCGGTGAGCAGTCCGACCGCGGCGAGCGCGGAAGCGGTGCGCAGAAGCAGGGCAGGCGGCGAAGACACGGTGGCGGCAGCGATGCGAAAAGCCGTGCCCGATTTTCGATGCGCTACAGACCCGACGAAATCGCGTGCTCGCGCGGTCCGACCCAGTCGAAGAATCCGCGCGCGCCGAGCAGCCGGTCGGCGAGCCGCTCGGCCATCCGCAGCTTGCCCGCGAGATCGTTGTCGCGCAGCCCGGCGGCGAGCAGCGTGCCGCTGGCGCAATCGAGCTTCATCAGCAGCTCCGCGCGCGCTTTCGGCGGCGGCAGCCACCGGCCGCGCGCCGCGAACGCGTAGTCGAGCATCGCGGCGAGCGCCTGCCCGAGCAGCAGCTCGCTCATCGTCGGATCGCGCGTCAGCAGATCGCGCGCATCGTCGAGCAGGCCGGCGGCGTGGTAGCGGCGGCGCGCGAGTTCGCTTTCGCCGGGATGGAAGCCCGCCGCGAGCTGCGTCTGCGCCTCGGCGGCGAGCGCGGCGGCGCGGCCGAGCGGGTCGTGCACGATCAGACCCTCGGCGAACATCTGCGCGGTGACCGGCCGGCCGGCGAAGCCCTCTTCGACGAAATAGCGGCGCACCTGTTCGACCGGATTGATGAGGAGCTCGCACGGCACGCCGTCGATGCGTCGCTGCACGCGCTGCCGCCAGGCCCCGGCGTGCAGGACGTACACGTCGAGATCGCTGCCGGCGTCCGGCGTTGCGCCCGTGCGCGACGCGGTCACGATCGAACCGCAGGCGACGATCGCGTCGGGCTCGGTCAGCGAATTGGCGAGGTCGACCGCCCCGCGCAGCGCCTTCTCGTAGCGTGGCGCCAATTGCGGTCGCCCGAGCGCGCGCGCGCTCATCGGGCGCCCCTCCGCGCTGCGCGCTCCGGGATGAGCGCTTCGGAGCGGCCGTGCGCGCTCATCCGCGCGCCTGCGCGAGCGCGGCGGTCGCGCCCTGCAGCAGCCAGGTCGTGTCGGCGGCGAGCGCGATCAGCGTAAAACCGCGCGCCGCGTAGTCGCGCGCCTGCGCGGCGCTCGTCGCGAAGATGCCGGCGGCTTTCCCCCGCGTGCGCGCGGCTTCTGCGATGCGGTCGACCGCGGCCTGCACGTCGGCATGGCTGCTTGCGCCGAGGTGGCCGAGGCTGGCGGCGAGGTCGGCGGGGCCGACGAACAGCACGTCCACCCCGTCGACCGCGGCGATCGCGTCGACCGCAGCGAGCGCCGCGGCGCTTTCGATCTGCACGATCGCGCACGCGTTGTCGTTGGCGCGCGCCAGGTAGTCGCGGTCGAAGCCGTAGCGCGCGGCCCGGACGGCGCCCGCCACGCCGCGCACGCCCGCCGGCGGATAACGCATCGCCGCCACCGCGCGGCGCGCCTCGTCGGCGTCGTTGACTGCCGGAAAGACGATCGTCGCGCAGCCCGCGTCCATCGCACGCTTGACGCGCACCGCGGCGTTTTCCGCCACGCGCACGACCGGCGCGGCGGCGCCGTTGCCGACCGCCTGCAGCAGGGCCACGACGTCCATGCCGTCGATCGGCGAATGTTCGGTGTCGACGACGAGGAAGTCGAATCCGGCGTGCGACAGCGCTTCGGCCGCGAGCGGCGCGCCGAGCGAAAGCCAGCAGCCGTACAGCGTTTCGCCGGCGCGCAGGCGCTGCTTCAGTGCGTTGTGCTTCATTTGCGGAAGATCCACAGCAGCAGCGTGATCGCGATCGAGATCACGAGCGAGGTCATCAACGGGAAGTGGAACGAGAAGCCTTCGCGCTCGAAGTGAAAATCGCCGGGAAGCCGTCCGATCCAGCGCCACCAGCCCGACCGCGCCAGCCACGGCCATGCCAGGCCCAGCACGAGCAGCACGATGCCGGCGACGATGAGAAAGCGTTGCATGCGCTCAGGATAGCCGAGCGCGCCGACAGGCTGCCCCCGAGCGCTGGTGCGTCTGTGCGCGCGAGCGTGCACTTAGCGCGCGCGCTTGGTTTTGGCCGTTGGCGCGCGTTTGACCGCAGGCTTCGCCGGCGCTTTGGTCGGTCGCGCCGCGGTCTTCGCCGCGGGTTTTGCCGCCGGCGCCTTGGCGGCTTTCGCTGCGTACTTCTTCGGCGCGGGTTCCTCGGCGGCGGGTGCCGCCTTCGCGCCGCGCTTGGCTGCGGGCGCGGCCGTGTCCGCCGCGGGTTTCGCTGCGCGCGGCTCGAACTCGAAGCCGATCGTTCCGTCCGGCTTCTTGACCAGGAACGCCGAGAACTTGCGGCGCGTCCTGTTCGACACGAAGCCGCGCAGCGGATCGGTTCGGCCGGTGGCGAGCAGCTTCTTCATCTGCTCGGGCTCGATCGGCTGCTGCAGGATCACCTTGCCCGAGCGGAAGTCGCAGCTGCGTTCGGGGCCGACGCTCTTTTCGCAGACGTAGGCCATCGGCTGCTCGAACACGCGCGCGCCGCACTTCGGGCACGCGCCGAGCGGCGTCTGGCCGCTGAAATCGACGGCCTCGGCGCGCTCGTCTTCGCCGGCCGGCGCGTTGCCGAAGTCGAACTCGAGCTTGTATTCGGGCGGCACGAGCTTGAGCACCGCGGCGAACGGACGGCCGATCCTGCTGCGGAATCCGGTGAGCGGGCCGATCTGCTTGTCGCGCAGGAGCTGCTCGACTTCGTCGATTTCGAAGAAGCGGCCGCCCGGATGCTTGCTGATCGAGAACTCGCACTTCGTGCAGGCAAAGCGCCGGTAGTTCTCCTTGACCTTGGCGCCGCAGCGCGGGCACGGTGTGGCGAGCGTTACGTAGTCGCCGGGCACTTCGCCCTTTTCCGCGCCCTTGCGGATGCGCTCGACGATGTCGCGGGTCATTCGCTCGATGCCCTTCATGAAGGCATCGCGCTTGAGCTTGCCGCGCTCCATCTGCGCGAGCTGGTACTCCCATTCGCCGGTCAGCTCGGGCGCGTCGAGCGCATCCACGCCGAAGCCGCGCAGCGCGCGCAGCAGCTGGAAGGCCTTCGCCGTCGGGTGCAGTTCCTTGCCGTCGCGAACGAGGTACTGCTCGCTGATCAGGCCTTCGATGATCGCCGCGCGCGTGGCCGGCGTGCCGAGTCCCTTGCCGGCCATCGCCGCGCGCAGCTCCTCGTCCTCGACGAACTTGCCCGCGCCCTCCATCGCCGACAGCAACGTGGCCTCGTTGTAGCGCGGCGGCGGCCTGGTCTGCAGGCCGACGGCCTCGATCGTCTCGGTCTTCACGCGCTCGCCTTCGTCGACCTTGACGAGTGTGGACTCCTCCTGGGCTTCCTTGCCGTAGACGGCCAGCCAGCCGGGTTCGACGAGCACCTTGCCTTCGGTCTTGAAGCGATGCTCGCCGACGGTCGTAATGCGCGTCGTCACCAGATGCTCGGCGGCGGGGAAGAAGATCGCGAGGAAACGCCTGACGACGAGGTCGTAGATCTTCTGCTCGGCTTCCGACAGGTGCTTCGGCTCCTGCAGCGTCGGAATGATCGCGAAGTGGTCCGAAACCTTGCTGTTGTCGAAGATGCGCTTGTTCGGCTTGATCCAGCCGTTCTTCTGGATCGCCTTGGCGAACGGCGCGTAGTCGCGCAGCCGGCCGACGAGGTCGACCGTCTGCTTGGCGACCTTCAGGTAGTCCTCGGGAAGCGCGCGCGAATCGGTCCGCGGGTACGTCAGCACCTTGTGACGCTCGTACAGCGCCTGCGCGAGCGCGAGCGTGGTTTTCGCCGAAAATCCGAAGCGCGCATTCGCCTCGCGCTGCAGCGCGGTGAGGTCGAACAGCAGCGGTGCGACCTGCGTGGTCGGCTTGGCTTCCTCGCTGACCGTGCCCGTCTTGCCACGGCAGGCCTCGACGATCGCCTCCGCGCGCGCCTTGTCCCACAGGCGCTCGGCGCGCGCATCGGGGTCGTCTTCGCGCTTGCTGAAGTCGGGATCGAACCAGCGGCCCTCGTAGGTGCCCGCCTTGCAAACGAAGGTCGCGCGGACCTCCCAGTAGTCGCGCGGCACGAACTGCTGGATTCTCTCCTCGCGCTCGACGACCAGCGCGAGTGTGGGCGTCTGCACGCGGCCGACGGTCGTCAGGAAGAAGCCGCCGTCGCGGCTGTTGAACGCGGTCATCGCGCGCGTGCCGTTGATACCGACCAACCAGTCGGCTTCGGCACGCGAGCGCGCGGCCTCCTCGAGCCGGTGCATCTCGGCGTCGCTGCGCAACTGTTCGAACGCCTCGCGGATCGCCGCCGGGGTCATCGACTGCAGCCAAAGCCGCTTGATCGGCTTCTTCGCGTTCGCGTACTGCACGATGTACCGGAAGATCAGCTCGCCCTCGCGTCCGGCGTCGCACGCGTTGATCAGCAGCGTCACGTCCTTGCGCTTGATCAGCCGCGTCAGCAGCTTGAGCCGCTCCTCGGCCTTCTTGTCGATCGGCTCGACCTCGAACGCCGGCGGGATCATCGGCAGGTGCGCGAAGCTCCATTTGCCGCGCGCGACTTCGATCGGGTTCGAAAGCTGCAGCAGGTGGCCGACCGCCGACGCGAGCACGTAGTCGTCGGACTCGTAGTAGTCCCCGTGCTTCGTGAAGCCGCCGAGCGCGCGCGCGATGTCGGCGGCGACGGAGGGCTTCTCGGCGATGATCAGTGCTTTGCTCATGTGATGTGAAAAAGCCGCCCGGCCGGATTCGGACTGCACCCGAACGCGCAGGCGGCTCGCTGTTTCCTTTTTTCAGGATAACAACGAAACGGGGTGCTCGCGCAAGCCGGTGCGCGTGCCTCAGTGCGGCAGGCGGTCCTCGCCGTCGTCGAGCAGCTCCTCGACGAGAAGGACGTCGACGCGCGCCTCCTGGCTCCACAGCACCATCAGGACGATGACTTTCAGCTTCGCCAGCGGCACCGGCGTTTCGTCGATCGCGAGCGCGCGCTCGATCACGATCTCGCGCTGCGCGGGCGAAAGCTGCCCGGCCGACTCCAGAAAGCGCAGGAAGGCGACCGCGTCGTGGCCGAGCCGGTCGGTCTCGAACCCCGCGTAGACCCGGAAAGCCCCCGCGCGTTCGGCACCCACTGACACCGACTCGCGCGTCACGCGCGCGAGTCCCTGCAGCCACGCGAGTGCGGCCGAGATCTCGTCATCGTCGAAGCCGGCGGCGGCGAGCTTGCGCGTCAGCGAATCGGCGTCCGGGCACGCGGTGAACGCGCCGTAGTTCTCGTAAAGGTAGACGAGGACATCGAACATCGGTGCCGCACTGTAGCCGCTCGGCGGCGCCGGCGCAAACGGCTACCGCAACCTCTGGTAGCGGTTGCCGGGAAGACGCTCAACATGTTGGGCCAGCTCGAGCTCGAGCAGGTCGGCGGTCAGGCCGCCGGCGTCGCGCCCGGTGCGCGCCGCGAGTGCGTCGAGGTCGACCGGATCGAAACCGAGCGCATCGAGCAGCGCGGCCTGCGCCGGCGTCGGCGCGGCCGCCGGTGCCGCCGCAGTCGGTACGCCCGCCGGCGCCAGGCGCAGCTCCTCGAGCACGTCCTGCGCGGATTCGGCCAGTTTCGCGCCCTCCTTGATCAGCCTGTGGCAGCCCTTGGCGAGCGGCGAATGGATCGAACCCGGCACCGCGAAGACTTCGCGCCCCGCGTCCGCGGCGAGCCGCGCGGTGATCAGGCTGCCGGAGCGCAGCGCCGCCTCGACGACGAGCACGCCGCGCGCCAGCCCAGCGATCAGCCGGTTGCGGCGCGGGAAGTTGTACGCGATGCCCGGCGTGCCGAGCGGGAACTCCGAGACCACGACGCCGCGACGGCGGATCTCGAGCGCGAGCGCCTTCTGCGCGGGCGGATAGATCACGTCCACGCCGGTGCCGACGACCGCGATCGTCGACGCGTCGGACTCCGACTTCAGCGCGCCGCGATGCGCGGCGGCGTCGATGCCGAGTGCGAGCCCGCTCGCGATCGTCAGACCGGCGCGCGCAAGCGCCTGTGCGAAGGCTTCCGCGCTGGCTTCGCCCTGGCGCGTCGCGTTGCGGCTGCCGACGATCGCGAACGCGGGCCGGTTCAACAGTTCGCGCCGCCCGATCGCGAACAGCAGCGGCGGCGGATCGGCAATCGCGAGCAGCGCTTGCGGATACTCGGCATCGGCAAGCGTCAGCAATGCGTGCGACGGGTCGCGCGCGAGCCAGTCTTCGGTCGCCTGGATCGCCTCGCGTAGCGCCGTGTCGGGCTCGGCCGCGAGCGTGCGCGCGAGCCTTTCGGGAACGTGCTTGCCCAGCGCAGCGACACCGGCTTCGAAGATCGCGGTCGGCAGACCGAACGCCGCGAGCAGCGCGCGAGCCGTGCGCGGACCGACCTCCGGTGTGAGCGTCAGGCGCAGCCAGGCGGCGCGTTCGGCGGCATCCATGGGGAGGGTCGGGGCAAGCGTCGAGCCAGAAAAGGAAACGGCGCGCCGGTTGCCCGCGCGCGCCGCGTTCGATCGACCGGGGCGCTACCTGCCCGGCGGTCCGGGCGACACGATCGGCGCGGCCATCGGCACCGCCGACGCGGCAGGACGCGGCTCCCCGGTGGCGAGCTGCAGGTCGTCGGGCTGCTGGAAGCGGTCACCCACCTTGACCGGGCGTTCGACGCGCATCACCAGCGCGTACGAGATGCCGTCGAAGACGCGGAAGACGAACATCTCGCCGATGCGCTCGTCGGGCAGCTTGATGAACTCGCGCTTGTCCGCGGTGCGGTCGAGAATCGTTTCGCCCGTGGAAAGCAGCGCGAGCACGTGGCCGACTTCCACACCGTCGCGCCGCCCGCGGTTGATCGTCACGATGCTCTGTGTGCCGGCCTGGTTGACGCCGCCGTAGACCGACACGATCCGCCCGTCGATCGCGCGCTCGGGACGGCGCGGGACGTACGCGATCAGCGGTTGCCGCTCGATCGGCACCAGCCGGTCGCCCACGCCCATTTCCTGCTTGCTGTCCTGGATTCGCAGTGTGGCGACCTCGCCGCGCTTGGCCATGCGCGCGGTCCCGAGATAGAACGCTTCGTACGCGATCGGACTCTTGCGCGCCGTGTCGTCCGGGTCATACAGCGGGCGCGCCGGCCGGAACACGTGGTAGTTCTCGATGCGGTCGTCGGTGATGCCGCGCGCGTAGGCGGTGTCGCCGCGGCCGAGGTAGACGCGGCCCTCCTGCGTGGCGACGATGCGCGGATAGCGCGCCAGCTCGTTGGCCTCGACCACCATCGGTTTCGACAGAAACGGCTCGATCGCGTTGTTGGGAATCGCCGAGATCGCTGCGCCGCGCTCGGCGCCCAGATCGCGGACGCGCGGCGCAAGCCGCACGGTCTCGCCGGGCGCACCCGGCAGCGCCTCGGGCTGGGCGATCTGCAGCGTGGCGCGACCGTCGGCCTTCACCAGTCGCAGGACCTGCCCCGGATAGATCAGATGCGGGTTGCGGACCTGCTCCTTGTTCATGCCCCACAGTTCGGGCCAGCGCCAGGGGCTGGTCAGAAACACGCTCGAGATGTCCCACAGCGTGTCGCCTTTCTTGACCGTGTACACGTCGGGCGCGTTCGGCGCCAGTGCGGACAGCGGAACCCCCGCCTGTGCGACCTGATCGGCGGTCCTGCGTTGCTGGTCCGTGACCGGATATCGGCCGTCGGGCGTGGTTTGCGCCTGCGCACCGCCGGCCAGCAGGGCGCCGGCCAGGGCCAGCGCCAGCGGGGCGGGGCCAAAGGCGTCAATCACCGTCTTCATCGATGCTCCCTGTTGCGCGGATTCGCGGCTCGGCGACCGCGGCGCGGATTGGCTTCGGCTCCGGGTGCGGGTCGAGCCCGCCCGAACGTGATGCAGCGCTTAAAATTCTGCCCATAGGGCCTTGATATCGCAACGGATATCGGTTGGCATCGATACCCGTAATGAGCGATGCCAAGCGGCTGGGATCCGCGCCGAGTATGTTCGTTCTCAAATGGCGGAAATCGTTGAAAAGCGGTACCAATCACCTCATTCATGAACGCTGAGCGCTGGCACGGCGAAAATCGACCATGGCCCTTTTGCGCATCCTCGAATATCCGGACCCGCGGCTGAAGAAGGTCGCGCAACCCGTCACGCGCTTCGACGAGCGGCTGCGCAAGCTGGCCGCGGACATGGCCGAAACGATGTACGCCGCGCCGGGTGTGGGCCTGGCGGCCACGCAGGTCGACGTGCACGAGCGGCTGATCGTCGTCGACGTGTCGGAGACGAAGGACAAGCTGCACGTGTTGGTCAACCCGGAAATCGTCTGGGCGTCGGAGGAGACGGTCGTCTGCGAAGAGGGCTGCCTTTCGGTTCCCGGCATCTACGACGAGGTCCGGCGCCCCGCGAGGGTGCGCGTGCGCGCGCAGGACGTCGCCGGCGAGACGTTCGAACTGGACTGCGAGGGGCTGCTCGCGGTGTGCGTGCAGCACGAGATGGATCACCTGCTCGGCAAGGTCTTCGTCGAATACCTGTCGCCGCTGAAGCAGGAACGCATCCGCACGAAGTTGAAGAAACGCAGGGCGCGCGAAGCGGCCTGACGGTTTGCCCGTGCCCGGTGCGCGGGCGCCGGCCGCCACCGCGCATCGACGCGTGTCGGCGCTGCCGATCGCGGGTCGACGCGTCGGGCGTCGAAGGCTGCCGGACGCCGCCGCGGCGCGGGTTCGACCGAAGCGGCTCGACCGAGCGCGGCGAAGCCGGCCCCTCGCGCGATCGAGCGCGCACCGGTTCATGTCGAGGCCGCGGGGGCGCCCGCGCGGGAGCCCTCGACCGAGCGGCAGAAGCGCACGATTCTGTCGATCAGGATCGGCAGCACGCCGGGCGCCAGATCGTGGCCCATGCCGTCGATCACTTCGAGCCGCGCGCCGGGAATGGTGCGCGCGGTGTCGCGGCCGGCGGCGAGCGGAACGAGCGGATCGTCGCGGCCATGGATGACCAGCGTCGGCGCGACGATATGCGCAAGCAGCGGCCGCCGGTCGCCCGAGGCGAGGACGGCGAGAAGCTGCCGCACGGTGCCGGCCGGATACCAGCCGCGCCGCGCGACGCGTTCGAGCCGATCGCGCAGCAGCGTCCGGTCGGTCGGAAATCCCGGGCTGCCGATCACGCCGAGCACGCGCACCAGGTGATCGACGACGTGGTTGACGTCGGTCGGGTCGAGCGGCCGCGACAGGATCGCGCGCAGCGCGCGAGGGTGCCCGATGGCGACGCGCGGATGCGGGTTGCCGGTCGACGACATGATCGACACGAGGCTCGCGGCGCGCGCCGGATAACGCGCGGCGACGAGCTGCGCGATCATGCCGCCGAGCGAGGCGCCTACCAGGTGCGCGCGTTCGATGCCGAGCGCGTCGAGCAGTCCGACCGTGTCGGCGGCCATGTCGTCGAGCGTGTACGGCGCGTGCACCGGCAGGCGCAGCAACGCCCGCGCGATCGCCCGCGCCGCCGAGGGCAGCGGCGCGTTGCGCAGCTTGGTCGAATGACCGCAGTCGCGATTGTCGAATCGGATCACCCGGAAGCCCGCCGCGACGAGCGCATCGACGAACTCGTCGGGCCAGGCGAGCGCGGGCATGCCGAGCCCCATGACGAGCAGCAGCGCCGGCGCGGCCGGATCGCCGAACGATTCGTAGTCGAGCGTCAGCCCGTTGGCGGTGGCGGCCGGCATTTGGAGCAGGATCGAGGATTCAGGATTCAGCGAGGAAGGGTCCACGACGCCCGGCTGCTGACGCCCGGTGGCCGACGCCCGCCGTCAGTACCACGTCTTCCGCTTCGGATTCCAGTACAGCCACGCACGCACGCCGCTGCGGTCGAAAGGCTTCCATGCGCCTTCCGGCTGCGCCAGCCTGTCGGCGATCGCGTACCAGGTCAGCGGATTGACGCCGATGCCGAAGTGGCTTGCCTCGACCTCGATGTTCTCGTGCAACGGCGTGACCTTCTCGACGCTGCATTGCCAGGCGACGATGCCGTCGGTGCGGCTGTAGATCGAGGTCGTCGGCACCGATGGCGGCGTGCGCAGCGGCGCGTGGATCTCGGGCGCGCCGATGCGGTGCTCGGTCACGAGTTCGTACAGACGCCACGCATTGGTCGCCTTCGGATGTCCGGTGAACGGCGTGCCCATCGTGATCACCGAGCGAACGTCGTCCGGGAACTCCTTCGCGAACTCGCGTGCGTAGATGCCGCCGAGGCTCCAGCCGATCAGGCTCAACTTGCGCTTGTGCCGTTTGCGGATCGCCTTGATCCGTGCGCGGCACGCGTCGAGCACGCCCCCGCGCGGGCCGCGATTCGTGCCCTGATCCCAGCCGTAGGCGGCGTAGCCGCGCGCTTCGAGAAAACGGCGCAGCGGCCGCGTCGACGTGTCGGAGGCGAGCAGCCCCGGAAAGACCAGCACCGGATGGCCGTCGCCGGATGGCGCGTTCGCAAGCCATGGCAGCGCGAGCCAGCTTGCGCCGTACTCCCACACGACGCGCCATTCGAGCGCGAGCCGCAGCAGCCCGGGCGGGCGCATCAAGCCGAATTCATACCAGTGCTCGGGGTAGTGCATTGCCGATGTGCTTGCTGAGTTGGATGCCGGCGCCATGACCTTCAATCCTGCGAGAGGGTGCGCGTGCCGCGCCGGGGCGCGCGCGGGCGCGACGTCGATGCGCGGCGCGCCCCCGTGCGAGCGCGCGCCGGCACCGCTGCCGGCAGCAGCTCGACGAAAGCCGCATGCATGTCCTCGGCGAACTGGCGCGTGTCGGGCAGCGCGTTGCGGGCCGCGACGACGCCGAAGTCCAGCGACCCCGCGTAACTTTGCACCGTGACGTTCAGGCCAAGGCCGTGCTCGACGATCGAAAGCGGCCAGTCGCTGAGCAGTCTTGCGCCCGCCAGGTAAAGCGGCGCTGCCGGCCCCGGCACGTTCGAAACGACGAGGTTCGCGATCGGCGGTATGCGTTCCGCGAGCCGCGTCTTGCCGTACAGGGCGGCGGCGGCCGACAGCAGCCAGGGCAGGCCGAGCGACGGGAAATCGGTCGGGATGATCGCGTGCAGCTTTCGCGTCAGCGACTTCGCCGCGCCGGCCGCTGCCCGGATCGCGGCCAGCCGCTCGTGTGGATCGGCGACGTCGGTCGCCAAGCGCGCCAGCGTCATCGTCGCAAGTGTGGTCGCCTCGGTATTGCCCGCTTCGCGCAGCGACACCGGCACCGCCGCGACGAGCGGCTCGGCCGGAATGCCGCCGTGCGCTTCGAGATAACGCCGCAGCGCGCCGGAGACGATCGCGAGCACGACGTCGTTGACCTTGGCTTCGTTCGCCGCAGCGACGCGCTTGACCGCGTCCAGCGGCAGCGACAAGGTAGCGAGGCTGCGCGCGCCTTCGATCGCGACGTTCAGCGGCGTGCGCGGGCCGAACGAGAAGTTCCGGCGCAGTGCCGCAACGCCGCCTCCGCCCGACCGCGCCAGTTGCGCCAGCACGCGCACCGCTTCGGGGAGATGCCGCACGAGCCGGACGGTCTGCGCCGCACTTGTGCGCAGCGCGGTGCCGATCAGCGCCGCCCGGCCGGGGTGTTCGCCCCGAAGCGCGCGCGGCGCAGCCGCGCGCGGCGTGGGGTGCGCGTCGAGCAGCACCTGCGCGAGTGCGACGCCGGCCGCGCCGTCGACCGCCGCGTGGTGCACCTTCGTGTAGACGGCGCGCTGGCCGGACTCGAGTCCCTCGATCACGTGCATCAGCCACAACGGCCGCGAGCGGTCGAGCCGCTGGGCATGCAGCCGCGCCACGGCGGCTTCGAGCTGCGCATGCGTTCCGGGTGTCGGCAAGCGAATGCGCCGGACGTGATACTCGAGGTCGACCTCGTCGGCTTCCACCCACACCGGATTGGCGAAGCCGAGCGGCATCGGCGCGAGCCTGCGCGTGAACGGCGGCAAGCGGTGCAGCCGATCGGCGATGTGGCTGCGCACGCGGGCGACGAAGTCGTCGCGTTCGCCGGGCGCGGCTTCCAGCAGATGCAGCGCGCCGACATGCATCGGCGTTGCAGCGGTCTCGAGGTACAGAAACAGCGAGTCGAGCCCGCTCAGCGGTTTCACGGATCGGGTGTCGGGGCAACGTGTTCTACACGGCGATGGTACGACGCGGGCAGCGCCGAGCCAAAGGGGGCGGGCGCCGTGCGCTGACGCTGCTGCCTGGCCGCGCGAGCGGGGTTCAACCCCGCAGCTTCACCATGGCGGCGCAGACGTTGAACCCAGATTTGCCATTAGGCCGGCCAGTGCCTTCGGTTGGTGTCTCGGTGTGCAGACAGTATCCCGTCGCCGGGTCATCCCGGCCTGCGCGCGCCCTGGCGGCCGCCTTGGCCGTTCCTCGAAACTCCGCTTCGCTCCGTTTTCGGCATCTTCGCGCCCGTGCTTGTGGGCGTAAGGCCCATCCCTCGCTGCGCTCGGGACCGCCACTGCGTGGCGTCCTGCGCCCTGCGGGCTGGTCTCGCCCATAGGCCCGGCGATGGGCTCGTCGCCCGTGCGCAAATCTGCTCGAAATCCGGCTCGCCATCATCGCGCGCCCTAATGACAAATCTGGGTTGAATCGACGTGCTGCGGTTCGGCGGCATCCGACCCGCCGGGTGATCCGCGTCACTGCGCAGCGCCGCGTTCTTCCTCTGCGTTTCGCGCGCTTGCGCGGTTCGGCGGCGCCGGTCGGGTCCGATCAAGCCGGGTTCAATAAACTGCGCGCATGCGAATCGTTTTCGCCGGTACGCCGGAGTTTGCCGCGACGGCGCTGGCCGCGCTGATCGACGCCGCACCGGCGCAGGGCTTCACGATCCCGCTCGTGCTCACTCAGCCCGACCGTCCGGCCGGGCGCGGCATGAAGCTCGTCGCCAGTGCGGTCAAGCAGCTTGCGCTGGCGCACGGGCTGCGCGTGGCAACGCCTTCGTCGCTGAGCCCGAAACGCGGCGGCGCCGAAGCGGCGGAGGCCATCGAGTCGCTGCGTTCGGCCGATGCGGACGTCCTGGTGGTGGCTGCCTACGGCCTCATCCTTCCTCAAGCGGTGCTCGACACTCCGCGCGGGCTGCCATCGCCCGCCGGACCGATCCCGGCGATCAACATCCACGCTTCGCTGCTGCCGCGCTGGCGCGGCGCCGCCCCCGTGGCGCGCGCGATCGAGGCCGGCGACGCCGAAACCGGCATCACGCTGATGCAGATGGAAGCGGGGCTGGACACCGGACCGATGCTCGCCGCCGAGCGGCTGCCGATCGCCGACGACGACACGACCGCGACGCTGACCGCGAAGCTGGCCGCGCTCGGCGCGCGCATGATCGTGCCGGCGCTCGTGCGCGGCGCGCGTGGCGAACTGCGCCCCCGGCCGCAGCCCGCCGAAGGCGTGACCTACGCGCACAAGCTCGACAAGCGCGAGGCCTGGCTCGACTGGACGCAGCCCGCGCAGCGGCTCGCGCGCCAGGTACGCGCCTTCGATCCCTTTCCGGTCGCCTGCGGCGCGCTGCGCGGGCAGGTGATCCGCTTCTGGCGCGCGCACGCGGAGCCGGCCGAGCCTGCGACGCCGGGCGCGGTGCTCGCGGCGAACGCCGAAGGCGTGCGCATCGCCTGCGGCGAGGGCGCACTCGTCGTCACCGAACTGCAGCGCGCCGGCGGCAGGCGTCTGCCGGCGCGCGAGTTCCTCGCGGGGATGCCGATCGCTGCGGGCGAGACGTTCGGCGTCGCGGAGCCTGCATCGTGAGCGCACCGCAGCCTGCCGCCGGCGCACCGCCGCTGGCCGACGCGCTGCGCGTGGCCGCGGCGGCGTGGCAGCGTTTCCGCGCGGGCGCGGCGCTCGATCGCGCGCTCGCCGCAGCCGCGCCGGCGGCGGACGCGACGCATCCGCGCGTGGCGGCGGCGGCGCGCGACATCGTCTATCACGCCGCGCGCCAGCTGGCGCTGCTCGACGCGCTCATCGCGCGGCTTGCGCGGACGCCACCGGCGCCGCCGGTGGCGGCGCTGCTCGCGATGGGACTTGCGCAACTGCTGGCGCAGCGGCATGCGAGCTACGCGGTCGTCGACCAGGCTGTGACTGCCGCGAAGGCCGCGGCGGACACGCGCGCGGCGGCCGGATTCGTCAACGCGACGCTGCGCAACTTCCTGCGCCGGCAGTCCGCGCTGATCGAGCAAGTGCAACGCGACGAGACGGTCCGTTACAACGCGCCGCGCTGGTGGATCGAACGGCTGCGGCGTGCGTACCCCGACGCCTGGCAGAGCATCGTCGAAGCGCAGCGCGAGCCGCCCCCGCTCGTGCTGCGGATCAACGTGCGGCGCATCGGCGTCGACGACTATCTGAGGCGACTCGAACACGCCGGGCTGGCCGCCGTTCGCGTCGGCGCGACCGCCGTGTGGCTGCGCGAGCCGCGACCGGTCGAGGCGATCCCCGGATTCGGCGAAGGGCTCGTTTCGGTGCAGGACGCGGGCAGCCAGCTCGCCGCGCAATGGCTCGACGTGCGCAAGGGGCAACGCGTGCTCGACGCGTGCGCCGCACCCGGCGGCAAGACCGCGCAGCTCGCCGAGCTCGCCGACGGGCTCGCGATCGACGCGGTCGAGATCGACGCGCAACGCGCGCGGCGCATCGAGGACAATCTCGCGCGGCTGCGCGCACGCGAGCACGCGACGATCACGTTGCATGTGGCCGACGCGGCGGATACGCGCGCCTACGCGGCCGGGCCGCAATACGACCGCATCCTGCTCGATGCGCCTTGCACCGCCTCCGGCATCGTGCGGCGCCATCCGGACATCCCGTGGTTGCGTCGCGACTCCGATGTTGCGCAATTGGCAACACGACAGGCGCGATTGCTCGACGCCTTGTGGCCGCTGGTCAAGCCCGCTGGTAGATTGCTTTACGTGGTCTGTTCGGTGTTCCCCGAGGAAGGCGCGCGCCAGGCAGAACGATTCGTCGAACGTCACACCGATGCGCGGCCCGCGGTCCTGCCCGGGCAGACGGCGAATACGCTGCAACTGCTGCCCACGCCGCTGGCAGCCGTCCCGGACGCGTACCCGGCTGCCGCGCCGTGTCCGACGCTGCACGACGGTTTTTTCTTTGCGCTGTTCGAGAAGGCCGAGAAGCCGTGAACATCTCATCGCGAGCGGCCGGTTGCGCCGGATCGACCCTGACGGCACGCAGTGCGGGCCCGAGTGCGCCGCGCGGCGATGCAGGGTGCGTGCGGCCTCATGGCGGCGCGATCGAACGTCCCGCAGGTGCCGAGCGCCGGCCATGAAGCGCACATTCGGTCTGAACGCTTGCGCCGTCGCCGTGCGCCGACGCCGCGACGGGTTCGTGCTGGCGGCTGCGATCGCGCTGGCGGTCGCCGCGGTCGCGCCCGCGCGCCCTGCGGCCGCGCAGGCGGTCACGGTCGCCGAAGCGACGCTGCGCGCGTCCGACGACGCCGACGGGGCGGCGGTGCTCGACGCGCAGTTCGACTTCGACCTGCCGGCGGTGCTCGAGGACGCGGTCAATCGCGGCATCGCGCTGTACTTCGTCATCGACTTCGAGCTGTACCGCACGCGCTGGTACTGGTTCGATCGCAAGCTGGTCGACGCATCGCTGACCTATCGGCTGACCTACAGTCCGCTGACGCGCCAGTACCGGCTCGCGCGCGGCACGCTGGCGCAGCCGTTCGAAACGCTCGCCGAAGCGCTCGCCACGCTGCGGCGCGTGCGCGGCTGGCGCGTCGTCGATGCCGGCGTGCTGCACAAGGGCGAGGACTACCGCGCGCAGACGCGCATGCGGCTCGACATCTCGCAGCTGCCCAAGCCGTTCCAGATCACCGCGCTGACGAACCGCGACTGGAATCTCGCGTCGGACTGGCGCACGGTCCAGGTGCCGCGCGAGTTGCTGCGCTAGTCATGGCCGCCGCGAGCCGCGCGTTGCGCTACGGGTTGCTGGGCGCGCTGGCGCTCGGCGGCGTGCTGCTGTTCCTGCTCGCCTCGGCGAGCAGCAACACGCAGGCTTTCGAGCGCAACTATCCGGTGCTGCTCGCGATCAACGGCGCAATCGCCGCGATCCTCGCCGTACTCGTCGCCGCGCTCGTCGCGCGGCTCGTTCGCCGCTGGCGGCAGGGCCGCTTCGGCGCGCGGCTGATGACGCGCTTCGCGGTGGCCTTCGCGCTGATGGGGGTGCTGCCGGGCGTGCTGATCTACGTCGTGTCGGTCCAGTTCCTGTCGCGTTCGATCGAATCGTGGTTCGACGTACGCGTCGACCGCGCGCTGGAGTCGGGGCTGGCGCTCGGGCGCGCGGTGCTCGAGGCGCAACTGGCGGACGTGACGGCCAAGGCGCGCGCGATGGCGCTCGAGCTGGCCGACGTGCCCGAGTCGCAGCAGCTGCAGGCGCTCGACCGGCTGCGCGAGCGCGCGGGCATCCACGAGGCGCTGATCGTCACCGGTGGCGGCCAGCTGATCGGCGCCAGCGGCGCGCGAATCGACAACCTCGTTCCCGAACTGCCGACGGCGGCGCACCTGCGGCAGGCGCGCACGCAGCGCGGCTTCGCGGTGATCGAGGGCGACCCGCTGGCGACCGAGCCGCGCGCCGGGCTGCGGACGCGCGTGATCGTGCCGATTCCCGCCCCCGCCGCGCTGGCCGCCGCGCCGCGGCTGCGCGCCGAGCAGCGCTACCTGCAACTGGTGCAGCGCGTACCGCCATCGGTGGCGGCGAACGCCGAGGCGCTGCAAAGCGGCTACCGCGACTACCAGGAGCTGTCGCTCGCGCGCAGCGGCCTGCGCAAGATCTACACGGTCACGCTGACGCTGACCTTGCTGCTCGCGGTGTTCGCCGCGATGGCATCGGGGGTTCTGCTCGCCAGCTCGATGACGGCGCCACTGCTGCAGGTGGCCGAAGGAACGAAGGCGGTCGCCGAGGGCGACTTCCGACCGGTGCGCGAGTACAAGGGCAGCGACGAGCTGAACCTGTTGACGCAGTCTTTCAACGCGATGACGCGCCAGTTGAGCGAAGCGCGCGATGCGGTCGAGGCGCGCTCGCGCGAGCTGGAGAACGCGCGCGCGTATCTCGAACGCGTGCTGACCAACCTGTCTGCTGGCGTGATCGTGCTCGACAAGGACTGGCGGCTCGTCACGGCCAACCACGGGGCGAGCCGCATCCTCGGGCTGGCGCTGACGCCGCACGCGGGCGAGCCGCTTTCGGCGCTGGTGCCGGCGATGGCCGAACAGATCGCCGGCGCCTTCGCCGACCAGCAGCTGTCGGCGTCGCCGAAGGACTCTTGGCAGCAGCAGATGCAGGTGCCGCGCGCGGGCGCGCCCGCGGGTGCAGAGCCGCTCGCGCTGCTGGCGCGCGGTTCGCGCCTGCCGCTCGATAACGGACCCGGCTACGTCGTCGTCTTCGACGACATCACGCAGGTCATCTCCGCACAGCGCGCGCTCGCTTGGGGCGAGGTCGCGCGTCGGCTCGCGCACGAGATCAAGAACCCGCTGACGCCGATCCAGCTCGCCGCCGAACGCCTGCAGATGAAGCTCGCCGGCGTGTTGCCGCCCGAGCACGCGGACGTGCTCGCGCGCGGCGTGGCGACCATCGTCGGCCAGGTCGCCGCGATGAAGCGCATGGTCGACGACTTCCGCGACTACGCGCGCGTGCCGCCGGCCAAGCTTGCGCCGCTCGATCTGAACGCGCTGATCGAAGAAGTGGCCGCGCTGTACGGCGTCGAGGGCAGGCGCGGCGTCACTTCCACCGGCGCGCAGATCGAACTGCAACTGGGCGCGGACGTGCCGCCGATCGAGGGCGATGCCACGCAGTTGCGCCAGGTGATCCACAACCTGATCGCCAACGCGCAGGACGCGCTCGCGACCGCCGGCCGCGCCGACGGCGGGCGGATCGTGCTGCGAACGGCGCTGGTGAGCCTGCCCGAGCGGCGCGGCGAAGGGGGCGCGGGCGGCGGACGCGCCGCCTCCGCGGTCCGCCTTTCGGTCGAGGACAACGGGCCGGGGTTCCCGGCGAATATACTTAGGCGCGCATTCGAGCCCTACGTGACCACCAAGCCCAGCGGCACCGGGCTCGGTCTGGCGATGGTGAAGAAGATCGTCGACGAACATGGCGCCCGGGTGGAACTGGTCAATCGCAGCACCGGATCCGCAGGCGGCGCAACTGTGATCATCGTTTTCCGCCGGCTGGCGCAGACCGCGCCGGCGTCTTCGGCCGCCTCCGGCGCGGCGGTGCACTGACGCGGCGGCGCGCCGCTCTGCGAGCATGGCCACGATTCTGGTCGTCGACGACGAAATCGGCATCCGCGAGCTGCTGTCCGAGATCCTGTCCGACGAGGGACACACGGTCCTGACCGCGGAAAACGCCAGTGTTGCCCGCAGGCTGCGCGCGGCCGAGCCGCCCGACCTCGTGCTGCTTGACATCTGGATGCCCGACACCGACGGCGTCACGCTGCTGAAGGAGTGGGCGGCGAACGGGCAGTTGACGATGCCGGTCATCATGATGTCCGGCCATGCGACCATCGACACGGCGGTCGAGGCCACGCGGTTCGGCGCGCTCGACTTCCTGGAGAAGCCGATCGCGCTCGCGCGCCTGCTCGCGGCCGTCAAGAGCGGACTCGAGCGCGGCCGCATCATGCGCAACCTGCGCACCGCGCCGGTGCCCGCGCAGCCGGCCGAACCGGCCAACGGTGTCGACAACGCGCGCGCGCGCATCGTCAGCCTCGGCGAGTCGGGCGCGGTCAGCCTCGACCAGCCGCTGCGCGTGGCGCGCGACCAGTTCGAGCGCCTGTACTTCGAATACCACCTGGCGCGCGAGAACTACAGCATGACGCGGGTCGCGGACCGCGCAGGGCTGGAGCGCACGCACCTGTATCGCAAGCTCAAGCAGCTCGGCGTCGAGCTCGCCCGCGGTGCGCGCCGCGCGGAGCGCAACGGACACGAAACGGACGGCGAAGGCGGCGACGGACCGAACTGAGAAGCCGTGAAGATTTCGTCACGAGCGGCCGGCTGCCCCGGATCGAGTCCGCGGGCACGAAGCGCAGGGCCGAGACACATCAAGTCGATCGGCGAGGCCCGAAAAGGCGCCAGCCTATCGGCGCAGGCTCACGTGCGCACAGCGCACGTTCAGCCCGCCGCAGGCGGGCGGCCGCAGCCAACACCGTGCAACGACGCCAGCGGGCCGCGCAGTAGAAAGATTCACGGCTTCTGAGCGGACCGGACCTTGACGCGCGCGTTCGCGCACACATGCGATGAAGATCATCATCCTCGGCGCCGGCCGTGTCGGCAGCTCGGTGGCCGAAAGCCTGGTCTCCGAAGCCAACGACATCACGGTGATCGACACCGACGGCGCGCGCATCGCGGATTTGCAGTCGCGCTACGACCTGCGCGGGCTCGTCGGCAATGCGACGATGCCGTCGGTGCTGAAGGAAGCCGGCGCCGACGATGCCGACATGCTGATCGCGGTCACGGCGAGCGACGAAACGAACCTCGTCGCCTGCAAGGTCGCGGCCGATCTGTTCAACGTGCCGACCCGCATCGCGCGCGTGCGCAACACCGAGTTGCAGGAGCATCCCGAACTCACCGGCGACCAGGGTTTCAAGGCCACGCACATCATCTGGCCCGAGCAGAGCGTCACCGACTACATCCTGAAGCTGATCGAGTTTCCGGAGGCGCTGCAGGTGCTCGATTTCGCCGACGGCCGCGTCAGCCTGATCGCGGTGCGCGCGTTCGCCGGCGGTCCGCTGGTTTCGCAACCGATCCAGGCGCTGCGCAGGCACATCCCGAACGTCGACACGCGGATCGTCGCGATCTTCCGCAACGACCGCAGCATCCAGTGCGAGGCGCACACGATGATCCAGCCCGGCGACGAGGTGTTCTTCCTCGCCGCCAGCGAGAATATCCGCACCGTGATGGCCGAGCTGCGGCGCATGGACAAGCCGGTGCGGCGCGTGATGCTCGCCGGCGGCGGCAACATCGGCCTGCGGCTGGCGCGCGCGCTCGACACCGGCGAAGGCGTGGGCACGCCGGAGAAGTTCAACGTCAAGATCATCGAAACCAACAAGCGCCGCTGCGAGTACCTTGCGGGCCAGCTCTCGTCGTCGGTGCTGGTGTTGCACGGCGACGCCACCGACGAGGATCTGCTCGACGAGGAGGGTGTCGCCGAAACCGACCTCTTCATCGCGCTGACGAATGACGACGAGAACAACATCATGAGCGCGCTGCTCGCCAAGCGCATGGGCGCGCGTCGCACGATCGCGCTGATCAACCGCAAGAGCTACGGCGAGCTGATGCAGGGCGGCCCGATCGACATCGCGATTTCGCCAAGCCATGCGACGCTGTCGAGCCTGCTCAAACATGTGCGTCGTGGCGACGTGGTCGCCGCGCACAGCCTGCGCCGGGGTGCGGCCGAGGCGCTCGAGATCATCGCCCACGGCGATGCCCGGAGCTCGCGCGTGGTCGGGCGCAAGGTCGAGGACATCGAGCTTCCGAAGGGCGCGACGATCGGCGCGATCGTGCGCGGGCAGGGCGAATTGGCACGCGTGCTGATCGCGCATCACGACACGGTGATCGAGGCCGAGGACCACCTGATCCTGTTCGTCGCCAACAAGCGGCTGATCCCGCGCATCGAGAAGCTGTTCCAGGTCGGTGTAGGATTTTTTTGACCGCCGCCCCCGTTCCTCGGTGGCGGGGCGGCGGCGCGCACGGGGCGCATCCGATCATCTGCGTAGGCAATGACACGGGGCCGGATGCGCCGAGGGTTTCTTACCGGCGGGCACGGGATTCTTCTAGAATCCGGCGCGACGATCGGTTCTGGCTGCGGCTCGACCAGGACCTGCGAGGCGTGACGCCGAGAACAAGAACGGGCCGCGTTCGATACCAGCCACCTACTGAAGGAGACAGCATGGACTTCCTGAAAAGCAAGGGCGCGAAACCCGCGCGCCGCAAGTTCATTGGGGCCGCCGCCGCGGCAACGCTCGGCGCGCCGATGATCGCGCGCGGCCAGGCCAGCCCGATCGCGATGCGCTGGCAGTCGACCTGGCCGGCCAAGGACATCTTCCACGAGTACGCGCTGGACTTCGCGAAGAAGGTCAACGACATGACCGGCGGCGAGCTCAAGATCGAGGTGCTGCCGGCCGGCGCGGT
>Ga0272446_1002334_pt1 | contig 26035 bp, 24 predicted proteins | sample YNPCB0061_FD_194587 | JGI IMG/M metagenome (GOLD analysis project Ga0272446, IMG submission 194587) | Hot spring microbial mat communities from Yellowstone National Park, WY, United States - YNP-CB-006-1 | ecosystem: Environmental > Aquatic > Thermal springs > Hot (42-90C) > Sediment | place...
TGGCAAAATTTTAACAGATGAAAAAATTCAAGGAAAAATTATTTCTGAAATGCATAAAGTTGATGATGGATTTATTGTCATATCAAATCTTGGTGAAGTTGTAAAGTTTAATTACGCCGGTTCAATTGTATGGAAGAAAAAGTTTGATTCCATTTCTTCTAATTCAGCCATGAATAATAACAGACTTTATTTTGCTAACAGAAATTGCGAGTTTATTTGCTTTGATACTTATACTCAAAAAATCATTTACAAGAAAAAATTTGATAACCAAATCTCCTCAGGAATTATTGTAAATAATAATGCATGTTTCTTTGGCGATGAGGTTGGAAATATATTTTCAATTAATAGTGAAGATGGAAAGATAAACTGGAAATTCAAAACGGAAGGGAAAATAATTTCAACTCCTGTTGCAAATGAACAATTAATTTTTATTGGAAATCTAAAAGGTGAAGTTATTAGTTTGGAAAAATCAAGCGGGCAAATTATTTGGAAAGTTGAAACAAATGGGTTAATAAATTCTTCACCAATTTTATTTAAGAATATTTTAATTCAACCGGATAATAATCGGAAGGTGTATTTCATTGATGTTAGTAAAGGTAAAATATTAAACACGATTTCATTTGAACGAAGAGTAAAATCATCGCCACTTTATTATGACGGAATAATTTATTTTGGAATTGATAGAGGAATTATAAATGCGTATAAAGTTAATGTTAATTAGTTGGTTTCTGATTTACTCAATTTCATTTTCTCAGAATTGTTTAACAGAGCTGAATATAAAAACAAATAAATTAGCATTGATTAATGTTGATTCACTTCTCTTTATTGGTAATAAATATAATTCTCAAGTTGGCATTGGAAAGCATCTACTAAAGTTACAAGAATTTAAAAAATGGAATTCTCAAATATTGTTTGATACAATTAATGTTAAAGATTGTGGTAAAATTCTTTCTAAAGAATATTCATTTGATGAAAAGAATAATAATCTTAATTCAATTCAATTAATCAATTACAATTCATATCAAAATTCTGGATCGTACATAAACAAGCAAAGTTTTCATGAAACAAATTTGTTCAAAGTTTTAATAGGAACTGCAATTGCATTTGGATCGACAGCCGCATATTATAAAATAAAAGCTGACAAGAAATATGATGAATATTTAATTGCAAAAGATAAAGCAATACTTGATCAAGTAAATAAATACGATTTAGTCAGTGGTATTTCTTTTGGGTTGTTGCAAATAAATTTTGGGTATTTGCTTTACAGATTTTTAACTGATTAAATTAATGTGCATCAAGCCAATTATCACCAATTCCAATTTCTGTTACAACAGGTACTTTCAAAGGAAGAGCCGTTTCCATCAATTCTTTTATCATCGGTTGAATATTGTTTAGTTCATTTTTAACTACATCAAAAACTAATTCATCATGAACTTGCAAAACCATTTTGCTTTTCATTTTTTCTTTTTTCAAAGCATTAAAAATTTTTATCATCGCTAACTTAATCATATCAGCAGCAGTACCTTGAATTGGCATATTGATAGCAACTCTTTCTTCAAATTGACGAACAACGCGATTATTACTATTAATATTTTTCAAAAATCTTCTTCTGCCATAAAGTGTTTCAGCGTAACCTTTTTCCTTTGCAATTGCAACAGAATCTTCCATAAATTTTTTAACATTCTTAAAAGATGAAAAGTAATTGTTGATAATTTCTTGTGCGTGCGATTGTGAAATTCCTAAGCGTGTTTTAAGTCCAAATGGACCGAGTCCATATAAAATTCCAAAGTTAACTTCCTTTGCTTTTCTTCTCATATCTGGAGTAACTTCTTCAGGAGAAACTTGAAATACTAACGCTGCTGTTCTTCGGTGAATATCTTCATTATTTTGAAATGCTTTGATTAAAGTTTCATCTTCACAAATGCTTGCCATAATTCTCAATTCAATTTGACTATAATCTGCAGAAAGAATCAAATGATTTTTATCTGCAGGAACGAATGCTTTTCTGATTTCTTTCCCAAGTTCAGAGCGAATTGGAATATTTTGCAAGTTCGGATCATTACTCGATAATCTACCAGTTGAAACTAATGATTGATTATAAGTTGTGTGAATTCTTCCGGTTTTCGGATTGATTAAATTTGGAAGAGCATCAGCGTAAGTTGATTTTAATTTTGCAACTTGTCTGTAATCAGAAATCAAATCAATGATTGGATGAGTGCCTTTCAAACCTTCTAAAGATTTTGCATCGGTTGAAAATCCAGTTTTTGTTTTTGATGTTTCTGGCAGTTTCAATTTTTCAAATAAAATTCTCTGTAGTTGTTGTGTTGAATTAATATTGAATACTTCGCCTGCATGTTTATAAATTTCGTTTGAATAGTTATCCAATAAAATTTGTAAGTCTTTGCTGAAAGCTTGTAAACTCTCAATATTAATTTTAACACCGGTTCGTTCCATATCTTCAAGAACTTCAACGAGAGGGAATTCAATTTCATAAGCAACTTTATCGACTTTTTCTTCAACTAATTTTTTGCGGAATATTTCATAAAGTCTAAATGTAATATCTGCATCTTCGCATGAATACTCTGCGAGCTGATTTTTGTCAACTTCAAAAATTTTCTCTGGAGTTTTTTTCGATCCAATTAATTCAGTAAGAGGAATTGGTCTATAATTGAGATATTTTAGAGAAAGATCATCCATTCCATGTTTTTCATCTGGATCTAAAACATAACTTGCAAGCATTGTATCGAAATAAAAATTCTCAACTTTGATTCCTTGACTTCTTAAAACTGCAATATCGAACTTTCCATTCTGACAAATTTTTTTGCTCTTCTTATTTTCAAATACTTGAGAAAAGATTTTAATGAAACTATCTATCGGCAATCGATCAGATAAATCATTTGTGAAAAGTGAATTCACTTCTTGAGTTGGATTTACTGCAACGAAGTAGGCTTCATTTGGCCTTACAGAAAAAGCACAACCAGCAAGTTTGACATTAAAAATATCGAGTCCATCTGTCTCAGTATCAAAAACAAATTCATCTTCATTCATCAAAAGTTTAGCTAATTCTTTAGCTTCTTTTTCATTTGTTATTAGTTTATACTTTACTTTTGATTTATCAAAAATATTTACAGTTGAGTCATCAATTTCGTTAACTTGTTTTTGTTCAATTGGAGTTTCGACTTTTTCATTTGAAGAAAATAATTTCTTAATCTTTGTTGCTATTGTTTTAAATTCAAGATTTTCAATTAAAGAAAGAAGTTTCTCCATATTTGGGTATGTGAATTTTGCTTCATCAAAATTCATATGAAATGGAGTATCAAGTTTAATTGTAGCTAATTCTTTTGAAAGAAATGCATTTTCTTTATTCTCAATTAATTTATTTCGAACACTTTGTTTTTCTATTTCATCAATATGTTTATAGATGTTTTCAATGCTTTTATATTTTTGAATTAAAGGTAAGGCTGTCTTTGGTCCAATTCCAGCAACACCGGGAATATCATCACTTGAATCACCAACTAAAGCTAAATAGTCAATCATTTGTTTCGGTTCAAAACCAAGTTCTTTTTTTACTTTTTCTTCATCAATGATTTCAATCTCATCAGTAGATTTTCCGGGCTTAATAATTTTTATTTTATCACTAACTAATTGGATATAATCTTTATCTGGTGTAATTGCAAAACAATCGAAGCCAAGTTTTTCAGCTTCTTTAACTGCAGTTCCAATCAAATCATCAGCTTCATATCCGGGCAAAATGTAAATTGGAATATTAAATGCTTCTATTACTTCTTTTATTCTTCCAATTTGAGGAATCATATCTTCTGGCATTTCTTGTCGCGATGATTTATAATTTTCATAACGTTCATGTCTGAAAGTTTTTTCCTTTGAATCAAACGCAACAGCAATATAATCTGGTTTTGTATCTTCAATTATTTTAATCAATTGATTCAAAAATCCATATACAGCAGAAGTTGGTTCACCTTTTGAGTTGGAAAGTGGACGACTGATAAAAGCATAATAAGCTTTATAAGCCAACGCCATTGCGTCAATGATAACAAATTTTTTGTTTTTGTATTTAGTCATGGTTTGACATTCTCACTTAATAAAAATTAGTTATATTTTGAATCGAAAATATAAATTCATTTTATCATAAACTAATTGGAATCACTAATGAAAAAAATAATTTTTGTTCTATTCTTATTCATAATAGTAAATGCTTGTTCTGCTAAATCAAAATCTGCGGATACAATTTATGTAGCTCAATGGAATCTTGAAAATTTATTTGATGCTTATGATGATCCAGAAAAAGATGATGCAGAATTTTTACCTGAATCACCAAAATTTTGGACTGAAGGAAAAGTCGAGGTGAAATTAAATAACTTAGCTAAAGTTATTAATTATATGAATGATGGTCGTGGTCCTGATATAATTTCATTTGAAGAATTAGAAAATTTCAACATGTTGAAAAGATTAGCTTACAAATTGAAAGATAGAGATTATATTCCTGCACATCGTGAATCACCGGATAATAGAGGCATTGATGTAGGTTTACTTTATGATAGAAAAATTTTTGAGATAGAAAACATTTATCCGATTCATGTTACATTGCCAAATAGAAATCCAACTCGTGATATTTTATTTGTTTCATTAACACACAAAAAAACCGGCGAAGTTATCAATGTATATGTAAATCATTGGCCTTCGAGACGTGGTGGAAAAGAAAAGTCAGTTGTTAATAGAATTGAAGCAGCACAAACTTTACGAGCTTCTGTTGATTCTCTACTTGAAAAAAATCCAAAAGCTAATATTATTATTCTCGGTGATTTCAATGATGAACCTACAGACTTTTCAATTACTCGTTTTTTGAAAGCAAAAGATTTTGAATGTGAAAGTAAATCTCCAGGAAAAGATCTTTTGAATCTTGCTTATAAGAAATCTGAAAATAAAGAAGGTTCATATTTATTTGGTTCTCAGTGGGATATGATTGATCAGATAATAATTTCTTCTTCTTTAAACGATGGTAAAAATTTAGATTACATTTGTGATTCATTTGAAGTGTTGAAACCTTCATTTATGGTTATTCAAGAAGGGAATAGAAAAGGTGGAGCTTTGCCAACTTATATGGGAAATAAATACGTTGGTGGATTTAGTGATCACTTTCCCGTTTCTGCAAAATTTCATTTTGTAAAATAAGCGAGGTTATCATGAATTTAGTTGAAAAAATTAATAACGATTTAAAAGAAGCAATGAAAAGCGGCGATAAAATTCGTCTTGAAACTATTCGCTCAATTCGGGCATTAATTCTTGAATTTCAAAAAAGTGGAAGTGGAAAAGAATTTACTGACGAAGAGGGAATAAGAATTTTAACTGCCGCAGCAAAAAAAAGAAAAGAAGCTATTGAACAATTTACAAATGCAAATAGACTTGATTTAGCAGAGAAAGAATCTGCTGAATTAAAAATCATTGAAGAATATTTACCAAAGCAATTATCGAAGGAAGAAATCCTTGAAGAAGTAAAAAGAATTGCAAATGAGGTAGGCGCTAAAGACAAAAATGATTTTGCTAAAGTTATGCCTGTAGCCGCCAAAAATTTAAAAGGTAAAGCCGATGGAAAAATTATCCGTGAAATTGTTGAAAAGTATTTGAGTGGAAATTGAATTACCTTGATTATATAATTTTGATTATTGTACTTGTTGGATTTCTTCTCGGGTTTAAAGATGGACTTGTGAGAAAAATTATTGGACTTGTCGGACTAATCCTTGCGGGTGCATTAGCATTTGAATTTAATGGTCAAGCTGGAAAAATTATAAAACCATTTTTTAATGGTGATGAATATTTAGCAAGTCTTGTTGCAGGAATATTAATTTTTATTCTCGTTATACTGATAACTTCAATAATTAAAAGAATTGTTCACCCACTTGATAAGGTTAATAAATTTATCAATCAACTGTTGGGCGGAATAGTTGGAATTTTACAGATATTATTTTTTACAAGTACATTTTTTATTTTATTAAATATTTTAGGAGTTCCAAGTCAAAACGATCGAAAGAAATCTATTTTCTATAATTCAGTTTTAGACTTAATTCCAAACACTATCGAATTATTTATTGGTCACAAAGCAAAAGCATCAGATTTTATAAAAGAATACATTGAAAAAACTGAAACAGATTCAACTTCTCAAAACAAGATTAAATAATGATAACACAAGAAATTTTAGAAAAGCTCGAATATCCAAAAGTAATTTCTCACATCACAAAATATTGTTCAACAGAAAATGGCAAGCAACTTGTCACTTCAATTTTGCCGAAATATAATTATGAAGAAATTTCTAAAACCAATTTCCAAGTTCATCATGCAAAAGAAATAATAATCAGAAATGATGAACCGCCATTTGAATATTTGCCAGATCTTTTTGAATCTCTATCAAAAAGCAAGATTGAGGGAGTTGTATTATCAAAAAAAGAAATTCTTGATATTATAAAACTCGCTCAGCAATCAAGAAAATTATTTCAATTCTTAAAACAGAATGATGAAAAAGGAATATTCGAAAATATTTTGAACAAGCTTTTTATTGATAAAGTTTTTGAACATCACTTCGAAAAAATTTTTGATGAAAATGGTGAAATCCGTGATACTGCAAGTGCAAAATTGCGTGAGATTAGAATTGAAATACGTGAAAAAGAAAATTCTTTGCAAAAATTAGTTCAAAGAATTTTAAAACAATTGAGTGATTCTTACTTAGTTCAAGAAGAGTTCATCACTCAAAGAGATGGGAGAATTGTTTTACCAATTAAAGTTGAGCACAAACGTCATGTACGAGGATTTATTCATTCTGAATCTGCAACTGGTCAAACAGTTTATATTGAACCTGAAGAAACATTAGAATTAAATAATGAAATTCTTTCTTTACACTTTGCAGAGAAAAGAGAAGTTGAAAAAATCTTACGCTCGTTAACTGAAAAAATCGGTTCTCATAGTGATGAACTTAAATATTCTCTTTCAGCAATTGCAGAATTAGATTCAATATTTGCTCGTGCTAAATATTCAATTGAAATAATTGGCGCACATCCATCGTTTGAAGAATCAAAACCATTCGAAATGATTGATGCCCGTCATCCAATTTTAATTAAAAGATTAGGTCACAAGAATACAATCCCAATGAATCTAAAATTGGAGAATGAAAAAGTTGTTCTCATTACTGGACCAAACGCCGGTGGTAAAACGGTTACCTTAAAAACTTGTGGCTTATTAGTTTGTCTTGCACAAGCAGGAATACCAATTCCAGTTTTTCCAGATTCAAATTTTCACATCTTCAATAATGTATTGGTTGATATTGGAGATGAACAATCTATTGAAGATGATTTAAGTACATTCAGCTCTCACTTGAATAACATCAGAAAAATTATTGAATTGGCAGATGAAAAAACATTGGTGCTTCTTGATGAAATTGGAACAGGAACAGATCCAGCAGAAGGTTCAGCGATTGCTTCGAGTATTTTAGTTACATTAAAAAATAAAGGTGCAAAAGTTTTTGCTACTACTCATCACGGCTCGTTGAAATTGCTCGCTAATCAACTTGAAGGATTTCAGAATGCATCGATGGAATTTGATACAGATGAATTAAAACCGACTTACAGATTTAAACAGGGAATGCCCGGCTCAAGTTATGCTTTCGAAGTCGCACAAAGAATTGGCTTTGATGATGATTTTATTAATCTTGCAAAGCAATATCTTGATGTTGATAAAACGAAGATTGAAGAATTTCTTGTGAGTTTAGAAAAAAAATCTCAAGACTTAAGAGATAAAATGAACAAACTTGAAATTGAGAACTTACGTTTGAAAGGTTTAGCAAATCTATATCAAGAAAAAGTAAATAAATTAGAAAAGCAAAAGGAAGAAATACTTTCTGAAACAAAAGAGAAAGCTCAGTTATACTTAAAAGATGTTAACAAAAAAATTGAAGATGCGATAAAAAACATAAAAGAATCCCAAGCAAAAAAAGAAGTAATAAAAGTTGAAAAACAAAAAATTGAATTGCTAAAAAAAGAAACACAAAAAATTTCTCCTAAAAAACAAACTGAACCTCAAAAGAAAGATTTTAAAGTTGGAGATTATGCTTCAATAAACAATACATCAACAGTTGGAATTATTGAAGAGCTTGATCAAGAAAAAAATAAAGCTGTACTTTTAGTTGGTTCATTAAAAATCAAAGTTAAACTGAGTGATTTAATTCCTGCAAAAAAATCTGAAGCTGAACAAATTTATAAAAAAAGTTATGAAGCTAATTTTCAAACGTTTAACTATCGATTAGATATTCGCGGAAAGAAATATGAAGATGCAGAGTTTGAAGTAATAAAATTTTTAGATAATGCAATGATGGGAAATGTTGATCGAGTAGAAATTTTACATGGAAAGGGAACAGGTGTATTAAAACAAATGACTCATGCAATTTTAAGAACACATTCTGGAGTTAAAAATTTTTATTTTGCACCAATAGAAAGTGGCGGTGATGGAATAACAATTGTCGAATTGAAATGATAAAAAAAATACTAATTGCAAATCGTGGTGAGATTGCTCATCGAATTATTAAAGCTTGTCGAGAATTGAATATTACATCAGTTGCAATTTATTCTGATGCTGACAAAAATTCTTTACACGTAAGAAGAGCAGATGAAGCATATTTAATTGGTAATTCTCCCGCAAACGAATCATATCTCAACAAAGAAAAAATAATTAATCTTGCAAAAAAAATTGGCGCCGATGCAATTCATCCCGGTTATGGTTTTCTTTCCGAAAATTCTGAATTCATTAAAATGGTTGAGGATACAGGAATTATTTTTATCGGTCCTTCATCAAAATCTGTTAAACTGATGGGTGGAAAAACTGATGCAAGAACTTTGATGAAAAAGAATAATGTTCCAATTGTGCCAGGTACTACTGAACCGATAAAAAATATTGTTGATGCTAAAAAAATCGCTAAAGAAATTGGCTATCCAATTATCTTAAAAGCTGCAGCGGGTGGCGGTGGAAAAGGAATGAGAAAAATTTTCTCAGAAGATGAATTTGAAAATTCTTATAACTTAGCTAAAAGTGAAGCAAAAAAATTTTTTAGCAATGATGAAATTTATATTGAAAAATTTATTGAGCATCCAAAACATATTGAAGTTCAAATCCTTGGTGATAAACATGGCAATTACGTTCATTTGTTCGAAAGAGAATGTTCAATTCAAAGGAGACATCAAAAAGTAATTGAAGAAGCTCCATCAATTTCTGTTGACGAATTGACAAGAAAAAAAATTACTGAAACAGCAATTCAAGCAGCAAAAGCTTGCAATTATTATAATGCTGGAACGATAGAATTATTGATGGATGAAAATAAAAATTTTTATTTCTTAGAAATGAACACAAGACTTCAAGTCGAACATCCAGTTACAGAAATGATAACAGGAATTGATATCGTTAAAGAACAAATTAGAATTGCCGAAGGAAAGCCATTGAGTTTTTCTCAAGATGAAATTAAAATTTTTGGACATGCAATTGAATGTAGAATTTATGCAGAAGATATTGATAATAACTTTGCACCTTCAACCGGAAAAATTAACTTACATCGTTTGACATCTGGTCCGGGAATTAGAATTGATCGTGGAATTGATGTAATGAGTGATGTTCCAATTTATTACGATCCGATGTTGGCCAAAGTTATAGCTTGGGGAATAAATCGTGAAGAAGCAATTGTAAGAATGAAACGAGCTTTGAGCGAATATCAAATTTGTGGCGTAACGACAAATATTTCATTATTCAAATGGATCTTAAATCAAAATGAATTTGAAGATGGAACGTTTGATATTAATTTTTTAGAGAATAAATTTTTACCATTAGTTCCTAACAAATGGAGGAATAGTGATTCCGAAGAACTAATAAATGTTGTAGCAGCGATTGCTGCAATTATGAAAAACGAAAGTCAGGATTTTTTATCATCAAAGAATTCATTAGGAAAAAGTTCTTGGAGAGATCAAATTTATGAATGAATATATCGTAACAATTAATGATATTAAAAAAAATGTCAAAGTAATTTCTCAAGAAAAAATTGAAATTGATGGTAGAGAGATTGAAGTATCTTTTCAGAAAATTAGTCCACACTCAATAACATTTAAATATGAAAACAAAGTTTACGAAGTAGCAATAAATAAAAATGGAAAAGAATCAATACGTTTTTTAGTTGATGGTTGGTATTATGATGCAATTGCAAGAACTAAGTTACAAGAATCCGCAATTGAATTACAGAAAAACATTTCAAAAGAAAAACATCATACAGAAGTTAAAGCACCGATGCCCGGTTTAATTTTAAAGATAAAAAAGAAAATTGGAGATAGAGTTGAACTTGGTGAACCAATTTTAATACTCGAAGCGATGAAAATGGAGAATGATATTCATTCACCAGCAAGCGGAATAGTGAAAAGTATAAATTTTCAAGAAGGACAATCAGTAGAAAAAAATTCAACAATAATTGTAATAGAATAATATTTCTATTTGCTTTTTTAGTGCAATTAATTATTTTTGAAATAAACATCATTAACCAAGAGGAGGTTGTGTGAAGAAAGTACTTACTTTATTACTTGCTTGTTCAATTTTAACAAGCGTTTCATTTGCAGGAGGATTTCAAATCAATGAACATGGCGCTCGTGCTATGTCTTTAGCCGGAGCTTTTACAGGTTTGGCAAATGATCCTTCAGCTATTTATTTCAATCCTGCAGGTATAGTTCAATTAAAAGGTACCAAATTTTATTTCGGTACAACAACAATTTCACCAATGTCAACATTTACAATCGGGCAAGATGAAAAAGCTCGTGATTATGAAATGAAGAATCAATTATTTACACCAATCAATTTTTACGTAACACAAGAAGTTACAGATAAATTATTTGTTGGATTAGGTGTAAATAATCCTTATGGTCTTGGCACAAGATGGAACGCAGATTGGCCAGGAAGATATTTAGCAGTAAATACTGAAATTCGTTCTTTCTTTTTTACACCAGTAGTCGCTTATAAATTATTTGATAATTTTGCTTTGAGTGTTGGTGGTTCTTTTGCTTATGCAGATGTAACAATTGAACGCAAAGCTCCAAATCCAAATCCAACACAACAAGAACCAATGATTTCTATGACTGGTAACAAATCATCATTTGGTTTTACAGCTGGATTACTTTACAAACCTGTTGATCAATTACAACTTGGTTTAAGCTACAGAAGTGAAGTTAAATTTGATTTTGCTGGAACTGCAACAAGTACACCAGCAACTTTTACTCATCCAATTTATAAAATTAATATACCTTTCCCAAATGGAGATATCACAGCACCATTAACAACTCCACAAAATATTACTTTTGGTTTAGCATATATGGCTAACAAAGATGTAACTGTTACTGCAGATTTACAATATGTCGGTTGGAGCAGTTATGATAAATTAGAAGTTACATTTGCTACATATGATTTAGATCCAGTTACTCCAGGACTTCAAAATGTTTCATCTGCAATTAGAGATTATAAGAATACATTCATTGCAAGAGCTGGTGTAGAATATCAAGCTTATGATAATTTACAAGTTCGTGCAGGATTATTGTATGATAGAAATCCTGTAAAGACAGAATATGTTGACCCAACTTTACCAGATGCAGATAGAATAGGTTTTAATATCGGTATTGGTGGAAAATTAACAGAAAAATTAGGAATTGATTTCGCTTACATGTTCCTCTCTTTTGCTGATAGAAAAGTAACCGGCTCAGTATTAAATTTTAATGGTACATATTCTCAATCAGCTCATTTGTTCGGCTTTAACCTATCATATTCACTTTAATTTTTAGAAAGAAGGGATAATCAATTTATCCCTTCTTCATTTTAAATTATTCAGGAGAAAAAATGCTAAAGAAAATAAAATTATTTGTATTTATTGCTTTAATGTCGAATCAGATATTTGGAGGCGGATTCCAGATAAATGAACATGGCGCAAAAGCAATGTCAATGGCTGGTGCATTCACTGCATTAGCAAATGATCCTTCTGCTTTGTTTTTTAATGGAGCTGGAATAACTCAGTTGAAAGGAACTCATTTAATGTTCGGTGCAACTTTAATCTCGCCTAAAGCAAGTTTTCGTGGTGTCGCACCAGAAATTACAGAGTATAAAATGAAAGACCAACTTTTCAATCCAATAAATTTATATGCAACTCATCAACTTAATGATTGGTTGTATTTAGGTTTTGCGGTAAATAACCAATATGGATTAGGAACCGAATGGGACAACAATTGGATTGGTAGATTTTTAGCAGTGAAAACAGATCTGAAAACATTTTATTTCACTCCAACAATGGCAATTAAATTTTTTGATAACTTCTCCATGAGTTTTGGTTTAGTTTACGCAACTGGTGAAGTAACAATTAATAGAAATGCTCAAATTGTTCCTTTCACTGGTGAAGCTAATGTTGATTTAAAAGGTACAGGACACGCAACAGGATTTAATATTGGAGCTTTATACAAAGCATCAGAAAATTTTTCTTTGGGATTATCAGTAAGAAGTGAAAACACATTTGTCCTAAACGGTTCAGCAACTTCAACTGGTCCCAATGCAATAGTTCCTTTGTTACCAAAAGGAGATATTTCTTCAAAACTAACTACTCCATTAAATGTAACTTTTGGAGCAGCATTAAAACCAATGTGTGGATTAACAGTAACAGGAGATTTTCAATATATCGGCTGGTCAAGTTATGATAAATTAACAGTTGATTTTGCCGATGCTAAATATGAAGATCTTTCTGCAAATCGCGATTATCAAAATACATTTATTGCAAGATTAGGAGCTGAATACAATTTGTTCTCTGGATTTGACTTGAGAGGTGGAATTTTCTTTGATAAAAATCCTGTAAAAGATGAAATGGTTGAACCAACTTTGCCCGATGCAAATAGAATTGGTTTGAATATTGGTGTTGGATATAAAATTACAGACAATATTTCAGTTGATTTATCATACTTATTCTTAAGATTCAATGAAAGAACTGTAACTAATTCGCAAGTTAGTTATACAAAAGGTTTTGCTCCTTTCAATGGCACTTATAATTCAAGTGCTAACCTTTTTGGATTAGATTTTTCTTATAACTTTTAATTGAGAGGACAACATGAAATTAGTAAATAAATTTTTATTTGTTAGTGTTTTTATTGGGTTGATTTTTGTTTTAGGTTGTGAAGACCGAACTGATTTAAATCAACCACAAGCTCCATCAACTGGTCAAGTTAGTTTTGAGAGATTTGTTGTGCTTGGAAATAGTTTAACTGCTGGTTATCAATCTGGTTCTTTATATCAAAGTGCACAACAGTATAGTTTCGGAAAACAAATTGCTAATCTTGTTAATGCAAAATTTGAACAACCATTAGCAAGTGATCCTGGACTTGGCTCAAGATTAGAAATTGCTTCATTATCTCCATTTGCTTTAAAGGTTAATACAAGTCAAGGTGCACCAATTAATCTAAATTATGCAGCTCCATACAACAATTTAGGAATTCCCGGTGCATTTACTTATGATATTTTAAATGCAACAAAAACTGCAGATTCCTATTCTGCAAAAGCTGGTAGTCCAAATCCATTGTTTGATGTTATTTTACGCGGACAGGGTTCACAATTCAAACAAGCTAAAGCATTAAAACCCACATTAATTTTTTGCTGGATTGGAAATAATGATATTTTAGGACATGCAACAAGTGGTGGAACCATTCCATACACAGATCCAAATACATTTGCATTCTTATGGAAACAACTTGCTGATAGTTTAGCATCATTAAAAACAAAAGTAGTAATTGCAAATATTCCTTCTGTTACTGCGATTCCATTTTTTACTACAGTTCCACCAGTAACTAAAAATCCTGCGAATGGACAAATAATTCCTTTGTATGGTCAAACAAAAACTGGTGTTCGTGCACTTGTTCTTGGTCAAGATTTGGTTACACTTCAAGCCACAAGTGTTTTGACTGATGCAAGTGGAAATCCAACTGGTGTTGGTCTTTCTCCTTCAAAACCATTACCAGATGCAGTAGTTTTAGATAAAGATGAAGCTGCAGCGGTTCAAAATGTTATTGCTGCTTACAATGCAACTTTATCAAGTTTAGCATCTGCAAATGGATTTGCTCTTGTTGATGTAAATTCATTTTTTAATAATGTAGCTAAAAATGGTATTGTTGCTGATGGTTTAAAATTCACAACTGAATTTGTCAATGGTGGCTTATTTAGTTTAGATGGAGTTCATCCGACAAATCAAGGTTATGCTATTGTTGCAAATGAATTCATCAAAGTTATAAATCAAAAATGGGGAAGTAACATTCCTTTAATTAATGTTTCAACTGTACCAGGAAGTTTAATTCTTGCAAAGAAAATTGATAAGAGTAAATTAGATACACCAATTATTCCGAAAGGTGTTTTAGATAATCTTTTGTTTTAATTAATTTTGAGTGGTTTCAAATTTCTTTTACAAAAATTCTTAATTTGGAACCACTTATTTAATTTTTTAGGAATGTTCAATGAAAACAAAAGATTTAATTATACTTCCGATTCTAATTATTTTTTCACATGCATGTGTTTCTTCAGAATACACGACTGAAAATGATAATAAAAAGGAAGATGAAATTTATGTTTTTGATGATGTGAGTAAAGTTGATACAACAATTATTCAAAAAGAATTGAAACCAATTAAGAACGAAAAGCAAAAAGAAATTTCTGAAGAAGTAAAAACCAACGAGAAATTAAAATATACTGTTCAAGTTGGGGCATTTTCTACAAAAGAACGAGCAGATTTTTTCATTTCACAAAATCAAAGCAAAACATCTTTTCCATTAAAAGTTGTTTTTATCGAAGAGAAAAAATTATACTCTGTTCAAATTCCTCCATATTCAACAAAAGAGGAAGCAGATAAAATTAGAGACGTTTTGAAAAATTTTCCTCCTTTTAAAGATGCATTTACTCTTCCAATTGAGGCGAAATAAATTATTTCAAGGAAAGATTAATTCGAGGTTTATTCATTTTTGACTTTTGAATTTCAACTTTTTGTAATAAATTTCAATCCACAAAGATTAATAATTTAGGAGCGGTTATGGCTTTCTCATTAAACAAAATTATGTTAATCGGTAATTTGGGTCAGGATGCCGAAAACCGATTCACAACAAATAATATTTCAGTTACAACTTTTTCGATAGCTACAACAAGAAGCTACAAAGGAAAAGATGGTAATTGGACAAATGAAACAACATGGCACAACGTTGTTGCTTATAATCTATCAGATTTCTACAAAGATCAACTAAAAAAAGGAAAAAAATTTTACGTTGAAGGTAGAATTTCTAAAAGAGATTATACTGATAAAGATGGTGTTAAAAGATACGTTACTGAAGTTGTTGCTGAAAGTATAATTCCACTTGAAGCCAAAGAATCAAATGGAAATTTTGAACCATCTACACCAAAAGCTATAGACTCTGAACCAGAAACAAAAACAGCAGAGGGAGAAGATTTACCATTTTAGTTTTTCACAAAATAGGATTTTATTTAATTGGATTTGAATTGGTTATTTAATTTGTTTGGCATTTTGATTTTAATTTTTCTTTCGGCGTTTTTTTCTTCATCAGAAATCGCAATCTTTTCTTTTGATAAGAAAAAGCTAAATGATTTTAAAAAAGATCATCCTATTCTTGCCAAATACTTGACAATTGTAATTGATAACTCGAGAAGAATTCTTGTAACAATTTTGCTTGCTAATACTATTGTTGCAGTCTGGGCATCTATTATTAGTGTCCAACTTTCGCTTGAAATTGCAGATAAATATGGTTACTCAAAAGATGTAACTATTTTTGTGCAAATAGTTGTTCTTACAATTGTTCTTTTAGTTATTGGTGAAATATCACCAAAGATTTGGGCCAACAAACATCAGATAACAACACTAAAGATAGTTTTGATGCCTATTTATTGGATAAGTGTTTTGTTTTATCCTATCGCATATCTTATCACCAGTTTGATGGATGTTTTCTCAAAAAACATTACTGAAAGAAAATCAAATACAGCTTTGCAAGAAAGTGAAATAAAAGAGTTAGCAGAACTAGGAGTTGAGAAAGGAACAATTGAAGAAGAAGAACATGATTTGATAAATGGTATTGTTTCCTTCAAAAGTGTTACTGCTCGTGAAATTATGACTCCTCGAGTTGATATTGCAGCAATTCCAGTTGATGCTACATTTGAAGAATTGATGAGTGTAATTAATGAATCGGGTCATAGCAGAATTCCACTTTATGAAAAAGATCTTGATAATATAAAAGGAGTTATTATTGCAAAAGATCTTTTACCATTTATCAAGAAAAAAGAATTAAGTCAAAATATTAATCTTCTCAAAATTGCGCGTGAAGCCATTTTTGTCCCTTCTTCAAAACATATAAATGATCTTCTTCATGAATTTCAAGAGAAGAAAATACATTTAGCAATTGTAGTTGATGAATATGGTGGAACTGCTGGTTTAATTTCTCTTGAAGATATTCTTGAAGAAATTGTTGGAGAAATTCGGGATGAACATGATAAAGAAGAAAATGAAATAACTAAACTATCTGATAATAGTTATCTTTTGCTCGGTAAACTTTCAATTGATGAACTTAATGAATTATTAAATGAAAATTTTTCTTCCGAAAATGATGATTACGATACATTAGGTGGTTTTGTTTTTAATCATGCCGGTACAATTCCCGAACAGGGTTATTCTTTTGTCTTTAATAATTATAAGTTTACAATCAAAGAAATTGTACATAACAGAATTAATAAAGTCTTAGTTGAAAAGGTAATAAATTGAAAAAAGGTTGTTTCATATTTTCAATGACATTTTTAACTATTGTGGTTGCAGTTGGAATTTATTTATTTAGAAATAATGGTGAAACTTTCAAAAGTTTTAGTAAAGAAAAAATATTGGAATTTGGTTATCAAAAATTAGAAGATAATTTATCAATCGTAAAAAATGAAAAATTTAGAGACTCAATTAAGATTTTGTTGCAAAAACAATTCCATTCGTTAAAAAAAGAAAATTTTGATGAAGCAATGAATGAATTTGGGTACACCGCAGATAAGATCAAAGATATTATTCGAGACAAAAAGATTGATTCATTAGAATTTTATGAACTTAAAAAATTGGTGATAGATAATGAGAGATCAAAGAAAAACAGAAATTAAAGTTGGTATTACTGTAATACTCGCATTATTAATTTTCGTTTGGGTTTTTGGATGGGCAAAGAATTTAACACTAAGTTCTCAAAGAAAAGAAATTAAAGTTGAATTTTCTTCTGTTGCTGGTTTAGAAATTGGTGATCCAGTAACTGTAAATGGAGTAAGGAAAGGATATGTTGACGATATTCAAATTTCTAACGACAAAGTAATAACGCTACTTAATCTTGAAAACACTATTGATTTGAAAGAGGATGCTAAATTTTCTGTCTCAATGCTTGATTTAATGGGTGGGAAAAAAATCGAAATTTATCCGGGTGCTTCATCAAACGAAATTAATTACAATAAATTACAACATGGAGAATTTGTTGGAGATATAGCTTCAGCAATGGCAATGCTTGGAAGTGTTCAATCAGATTTAATTGATGTTATTAAAGATGTTAAAATTACATTATCAAATGTCAATAATGTAATTGCAGACAAAGAGTTTAATCAAAATGTGAAAACCTCTTTGCAAAATTTAGTTTCAATTTCAGAAAAATTAAATCTGCTGCTTGCAAACAATAGTAATGAAATTAATAAGTTACTCAAAACAGGAAATGAGTTGGCTTCACAAACAAATGAATTTATAAAAACAAATAAAGATTCGATTTCACAAACGATTAGTGCTATTAAAGATGTATTAAATAATTCGAAGGAATTAATTTCCAAGGTAAATAATCTTATAGATCAGACAAATAAAAGTGAGAATAACCTTGGCAAATTAATGAACGATAAAGAATTGATTGATGATATTAAAATTTCAATTTCTCAAGTAAAGGAGCTTACAAAACTTTTAGTTGAACAATTGAAAGCAAAAGGAATTGAAGTTAACGCACACATATTTTAGTGAAATGAAATGGTCTTAGGATTAGGAATTGACATAATTGAAATTGACAGAATCAAACAAAGTATTGAGACTTACGGTGATAAATTTTTAAATAAAATTTTCACAAAAAACGAAATTGAATATTCTATCACAAAGCCAAATCAATATCAACATTTTGCTGCAAGGTTTGCAGCAAAAGAAGCTATTTATAAAGCATTGTCTTCAGATACAAATCAAGTTTATAGCTGGCAAGATGTAGAAATTTATAATGAAAAAAATGGATTACCAAAAGTTAAATTTTATGGTGCATTAAAGAATTATCTAAATGAAAACAAACAAATAAAAATTTCAATGAGCCATTCCGAACATTATGTAACTTGTGTTGCTATTCTTTATCAAAGTCAATATGGAAGCTAAACTTTTTCTCAAATAATCTTGTTTCACATTAAAAGAAAGGAAAAATGTTGAACAACAAAAGAGTAATTGTTGCAATGAGTGGTGGTGTAGATTCTTCAGTTGCAGCTGCACTTCTTCATGAACAAGGATATGAAGTTATTGGTATTACTATGAAAACTTGGGGATTCATGGAAGTTGGCGGTGCACCAAAACATGAATCTGGGTGTTGTTCTTTAGATGCAATCTTTGATGCCAAGAATGTCGCTAATTCTTTTGGAATTTCACACTACACCGTTGACTTCACCAAAGCTTTTGAAAAAGAAGTTATCGATAATTTTGTTGAAGAATATTTGCACGGAAGAACTCCAAATCCATGTGTTGTTTGTAATCGAAAAATTAAATGGGAAGAATTGTTAAAAAAAGCTGACCAACTTGATGCTCAATATGTTGCAACTGGTCATTATGCTTCAGTTGAATTTAATGAGAATACAAAAAGATACTCTCTCAAAACTTCTTTAGATAATCGGAAAGATCAAACTTATGCACTTTGGGGTTTGACTCAAGAAAGTTTGAGTAGAACAATTTTTCCGCTTGGCAATTTCACGAAAGATCAAGTAAGAGAGTTGGCAGAAAAATTCAAATTAAAGACAGCAAAAAAACCAGATAGTCAAGAAATTTGTTTTGTGGCAGATGATAATTATGAAAGATTTTTAAGAGAAAGAGTTCCAGAACTAATTGCAAACGTGAATGAAGGAGATTTTATTTATCATGGTAAAAAAGTTGGCAAGCATAAAGGTATTCCTTTTTATACTGTCGGTCAAAGAAGAGGATTAGGCGTTGCGGTTGGAAAACCTGTTTATGTTAAAAATATTGATTCAGAAACTGGAGTTGTTGAATTAGGTGATAAAGATGAATTATTTGATTCATCGGTTTTTGCTGAAGATATAAATTATGTTTCTGTCGAGAATTTATTTCCAAATCAAATTGTGTTTGCAAAAATTAGATACAATGACAAAGCTGATGCAGCAACAATTATTGAAGCAAAAGAAAATTTTATTCAGCTAAGATTTCATGAAGCTAAAAATGCAATAACACCGGGACAGTCATTGGTTATATATGATTCTCAAGGATATGTTTTAGCAGGAGGAATAATTACTAAAAATCCAAAATTGTAACTTCTTTCATAAAACAATTCTTTTATCGATATTTGCACCATAAAAAATTTTAATATCGGAGGAAAGTCTTCGAACATCATAATAACACAAATGGAGCATTAAATGCTCGTGTTTTATTATTGAATCAAAGTTATGAGCCTTTAACCATTTGCAGTGTAAAAAAGGCAATTGTTTTAATGATACTTGGAAAGGCAGAATTACTTGTGCCAAATGAAAAGAAAAAAATCAGAACTGTTTCAAGAGAGTTTGAATGGCCAAGTGTTGTGCGTCTTAATGGATATAGAAAAGTCCCTTATAAAAAAATTATTCTTACAAAGAAAAATATTTTGAAAAGAGATAACCACAAGTGTATGTATTGTGGAAGAAGTGATTTACCTTTGACAATTGATCATATCATACCAAAATCAAAAGGTGGTGATGACAGCTGGGAAAATCTTGTAGCGGCTTGCATGCCTTGCAACAACAAGAAAGGTGATAGAACTCCAGATGAAGCTGACATGAAACTGCGTGCTAAACCTTACGCTCCAAATCATATCATATTCATCAAACATAATGCTGGTAGATTAGAAGAAAGTTGGAAACCTTTTCTTTTTCAATCCTAGCTAAAAATTTTTTATTAACTAAATATTTTATTCTATGCAGAAAAAAAGAATTTTAAGTGGAATGCGTCCGACAGGTAAACTTCACATTGGTCATTATGTTGGAGCTTTAGAAAATTGGATTAAACTTCAAGACCAATATGAAAGTTATCATCTCATTGCTGATTATCATGTTTTGACAACAAATCTTTCAACTGATGATATTTATCAGAATTCAATTGATATGGTTATTGATTGGTTGGCTGCTGGGCTTGATCCGAATAAAAGTCCAATGTTTCGTCAATCAAAAATTAAAGAACATGCTGAGCTGTTTTTAATTTTCTCAATGCTAATTACAACTGCGAGATTGGAAAGAAATCCGACACTGAAAGAACAAGTTCGTGATTTAAATATAGAAAATGTTGTTTATGGACATTTAGGTTATCCTGTTCTTCAATCTGCTGACATTTTGCTTTATAAAGGAGAAGCAGTTCCTGTTGGTGAAGATCAAGTTCCACATGTTGAAATAACAAGAGAGATAGCAAGAAAATTTAATAATCAATATGGGAATGTATTTCCTGAACCTGAAGCATTATTAACAAGTTTTGCTCGTCTTCCCGGATTAGATGGCGATGCAAAGATGAGTAAATCATTGAATAATACAATTCTTCTTTCTGATGATTCTGAAACAGTGAAACAAAAGTTGCGTAAAGCTGTTACAGATCCATTAAAAGTAAGAAAGAATGATCCGGGCAGACCAGAGGTTTGTTTGATTTTTACTTATCATAAAAAATTTAATCCTGAAGAAGTTGCTGAGATAGAAGTTAATTGTAAGAATGGATCTTTGGGATGTGTTGATTGTAAAATGAAGTGTGCAACAAAAATCAATAATTGGCTTTCTCCTATTATTGAAAAAAGAAAATATTATGAAAATAATATTCATCTTGTCAAAGAAATTTTGAATGATGGTGAGAATAAAGGAAGAATAATTGCTCAGCAAACAATGGAAGAAGTTCGAGAAAAAATGAAGTTGGGATAAATGTATAGAATAAAATTACAATCGTTTGAAGGACCACTTGATTTGCTTCTCTTTTTTATTAAAAGAGATGAACTTGATATCTACGATATCCCAATATCAAGAATCACTAAAGAATTTATTGATTATCTTCATCTACTTGAGCAGCTTGATTTAGATGTTGCAGGTGAATTTATTTTAATGGCTGCAACGTTAATGCAAATCAAAGTTAAAATGCTTTTGCCTCGTGAGGTTGATGAGAAAGGTGAAGAGATTGATCCTCGAGCAGATTTAGTTAAAGCTCTTTTAGAATATAAACGATACAAAGAAATGTCTGAAGAGCTTTCATTTCTTGAAGCTAATCAAAGAAATTATATGTATCGTGGAAATTATGATTCAGATTTCAAAGAAACTCCGCCAGATTATGAAGTGCTGTTAAAAAATATTTCGATTTATGATTTGATTAAAGCATTTAAAAAAGTTTTGATGAACAAGAAAGAAGAACCAGTTCATCAAATTAAGAAATGGAATATTACTATTGATGATCAAATTCAATATATAACTAATAAACTTTCCGATAAACATGAAATGAATTTTTATGAAATGATGCAAGACTTGAATGACAAAATAAAAATTGTAGTAACTTTTATAGCAGTATTAGAAATGGTAAAATCCGGTACCATTGGTTTAAGAGAAACCGGCATTGTTAACGATTTTTCAATCTACTTAATTCAAAATGGATAGTATTTATATCTCTGTAATTGAAGCATTAATATTTGCATCTGATGAACCATTGACTCCAAATGAAATTATAAATGCAATTAAAGGAATTGACGGAGTTGATACTGAAATCACAGAAGAAGAAATTGAATCAGTTGTTGATGAACTCAACAGACGATATGAAGAGAATGGAAGTGCTTTTGTCATTCTAAAAATTGCTCATGGCTATTCATTTGCAACGAGACCAAATCATGCAAAATATGTTGGATTTTTATCAACAGAAAAAAGTAAAAGAAGATTAAGCAATGCCGCTTTGGAAACATTAGCAATAATTGCATACAAACAACCAATTACAAAACCAGAATTGGAAATGATTCGCGGAGTAAATTCTGATTATACATTAAATACATTACTTGAAAAAAATCTTGTTACAATTTCTGGTCGTGCTGAAACTGTCGGGCGACCATTACTTTATTCAACTACTGATGAATTTCTAAAATATTTTGGTTTAAGAACTATCAACGATTTGCCAAAACCAAGAGAAATTGAAGAGATCATGAAAGATGAAGATTTTCTTGAACAGAAAAGAAAAATCATGATGGGTGATTTAGAAGAAGAAGCTGAAAAATCTTTAGATACAGAAAGTGAACTAATTAATGAAATTGATGATTCCGAAAATGATTTATTAAACGAAGAAGATACAAATTATGAAAATACGTCTGAATAGATTTTTAGCTGAATCTGGTGTTGCTTCAAGAAGAAAAGCTGAAGAATTTATAAAAGAAGCGAGAGTGACCGTCAATGGAAAGTTAACTCTTGAATTAGCAACATTGATTGATTCTCAAACTGATATTGTTAAAGTTGATGGTGAAAGAATTAAACCAGAAAAAAAAGTTTACTTCCTCTTGAATAAACCAAAAGGTTACATCACAACTACTGAAGATGAAAAGGGGAGAAAAAAAGTAACTGATCTCATAAAAACAAAGCAAAAGATTTTTCCAGTTGGAAGATTGGATTATGATACAACTGGCGTTTTGATATTAACAAACGATGGTGACTTTGCTAATTTTTTGATGCATCCTTCACATAAAATTTTGCGTGAGTATAAAGTTTTACTTGATAAACCAATTGAAGATGAACATAAAATAAGATTGGTCAAAGGAATTACTCTTGACGGAAAGAAAAGCAAGTTCGAAAAAATCTTTTATCCAAATAAAGATTATAAAGAAAGTTTAATTGTAACTGTGACTGAGGGAAGAAATCATTTTGTAAAAAGAATGTTTGCTGCATTTGGTTATAATGTAAAAAAATTAGAAAGAATCAGCTACGCAAATTTTAATGTAAAAGGAATGCCGCTTGGTTCTTATAGAATTATATCAGAGGATGAAATTAAAAAAGTGTATGAAGAATTTTCTAAATAAAATTTTTTTATTTCTAATAATTGGTTATTCTTTTTCTACTGCTCAAATTGTTCAGAAAGATACCACTAAAAAAAATCTCACAATAAATTCTCTTGCTGAGATAAGAGAACAACTTGATGACTATTTTGGTGATCAGAATTTTGCTAATGCTTTTTGGGGAGTAATGGTAAAGTCGTTAAAAACAGGAGAAATTATTTATAAAAGAAATGCAGATAAATTATTTATTCCTGCTTCAAACATGAAATTATTTACAAGTGCAGCAGCTCTTTTGGCTTTAGGGTCAAATTTCAAATATCAAACAGATATTTATGCAAATGGAATTTTGTTGAGGGGAACTCTCAAAGGAGATTTAATCATTCAAGGAAGTGGAGACCCAACAATTTCAAATAGATTCGTTGAAGGAAATGTTACCAAAATTTTCGAACAGTGGGCGGATACTTTGAAAGCTAAAGGAATTTATGAAATTACAGGCAACATATATGGTGATGATTCTTTTTTTGATAATGAAGATTTTGGCAAAGGTTGGTTAATGGATTATGAATCGAACTGGTTTGCACCATCATCAAATGCACTTTCATTTAATAATAATATGATCGAAATTAGAATAGAGCCAACTCAGGTTAATTTCCCTGCAAAGATTTATACAATTCCTCAAACTGATTACGTTTCAATTGTATCCGGCGTTTTTACAAAAGATCAAGTAAATGAAACTGATATTTCTATTTCAAAAATAAAAGGCACAAACATCATAAAAGTAAATGGGCAAATTTCTATTGCTGAAAAACCGGTTTCAAAATTTGTTGCTGTAACAAACCCGGCGTTATACTTTTTAACTGTCTTAAAAGAAACATTCGAGAAAAATGGAATTGTTGTTCGTGGAAGAGTGAATACTTTGGAAGGAGAAAACATTAGTGTTGATTTTGACAATTTAATTCCGCTTTATTCACATCGTTCAGTTCAATTGAAATATATTTTAAAAGAGATGAATAAAAACAGCAATAATTTTTATGCTGAACAGATCTTAAAAACAATTGGTCTTGAAGAAAATGATTTTGGCAGTATTGAGAATGGCGTAAATGCTTGCATAAAATATTTTAATCAAATGGGAATTAACATGGATAATCTTGTGATGGCAGATGGTTCTGGTTTATCAAGATTAAATTTGGTAACTCCAAGACAAATTGTAAATCTTCTAACTTTCATGTACAAACATGAAGAGTTTGATAAATTTTATGATTCACTTCCAATTGCAGGTGTTGATGGAACTCTATTAGATAGAATGAAAAAAACGGTTGCAGAAAATAATGTTCGTGCAAAACCCGGCTACAGTGATAATGTTTCATCATTATCGGGATATCTGAAAACAATCTCTGGCGAGCCGTTAGTATTTTCAATGATAGTGAATAATTTTTTAACACCACCAATTTTTGCAAATTACATTCAAGATAGTGTTTGTCAAAGATTAATAAATTTTAGTAGAAATTAAAAGAAGAAACAGGAGGATAATTTGGAAAACTTAAACTACGAGCAAGAATTAAATTCATTAATGCAAAGAAGACTTGAAGAACTAGAAGAATTAAATAAAAAAGGGATTCCAGCTTTTGCATATAGTTATGATGTGAATTCTTATTCAAAAGAAATAAAAGATAATTTTGAAAAGTATGAAGGTAAAGATGTTAAAATTGCAGGAAGAATTATGACATTGAGAAGAATGGGCAAAGCTTCTTTTGCGCATCTTCAAGATCATCATGGAAGAATTCAAATTTATCTCAAGAAAGATGACATTGGTGATTATTATGATGTTTTCAAACTTTTAGATATTGGAGATATTATTGGTGTTGAAGGTTATGTTTTCAAAACCAAGACAGGTGAAATTTCTGTTCATGCAAAATCATTTCAGTTATTAGCTAAATCTATTAGACCAATTCCAATAGCAAAAGAACAAATTGATGAAAATGGAAATAAAGTTGTATATGATCAATTTGCAGATAAAGAATTGCGTTATCGTCAACGTTATGTTGATTTAATTGTAAATCCTGATGTTAAAGATGTTTTTGTACAACGTTCAAAAATTATCACAGAAATAAGAAAATATCTTGATACAAACGGTTTGATTGAAGTTGAAACTCCAATTCTTCAACCTTTGTACGGTGGTGCGAGTGCTCGCCCTTTTGTCACTCACCACAATGCTCTCGATGTTGATTTATATTTAAGAATAGCAGATGAGTTATATCTTAAAAGATTAATCGTTGGTGGTTTCGATGGTGTTTATGAGATTTCAAAAGATTTTAGAAATGAAGGAATGGACAGAACCCACAATCCAGAGTTTACGATGCTCGAACTTTACGTTGCTTATAAAGATTATAATTGGATGATGGAATTTGTTGAAAATATGATCGCTACAATTGCTAAAAATGTTTTTGGAAAAACAGAATACGAAATTGAAGGAACAACAATCAATTTTAATCCACCTTGGAAAAGAATTTCAATGGTTGATGAATTAAAAAATGTTACAGGAATTGATGTTTTGCAAGCAACAAGTGATGATTTGAAAAAAGTTTTGAAATCAAAAAATGTTGAACTCGAAGGTGGAGAAAGCAAAGGCAAATTAATTGATTTATTATTCGAAGCAACAATTCAAA
>Ga0272446_1002335_pt1 | contig 26035 bp, 28 predicted proteins | sample YNPCB0061_FD_194587 | JGI IMG/M metagenome (GOLD analysis project Ga0272446, IMG submission 194587) | Hot spring microbial mat communities from Yellowstone National Park, WY, United States - YNP-CB-006-1 | ecosystem: Environmental > Aquatic > Thermal springs > Hot (42-90C) > Sediment | place...
CGAAGGAATGGCCTGGGGATAGAGCCGATAGATGGCCTGCCAGTCCCCCAGACCGGCGTTAAAGTCGTTGGGCATGGCCACCGGACAGACCTTGGTGCAGTCGGAACAGCCGGTGCACTTGGACATATCCACGTAGCGGGGCTCTTTCTGCACCGTCACCGTGAAATTCCCCGGCTCGCCGGAAATCGCCTTTACCTCGGACAAGGTGTGGATTTCGATGTTCAAATGCCGCCCGCATTCCACCAGTTTGGGCGAAATGATGCACATCGAACAGTCGTTGGTGGGGAAGGTCTTGTCCAACTGGGCCATAATGCCACCGATGGCCGGCTTTTTCTCCACCAGATGGACGTAGAGACCGGCCTTGGCCAGATCCAGGGCGGCCTGGATACCGGCGATGCCCGCGCCTACCACCATGACTGCCCCGGTCTTGCCGTTGCCGCCACTTGCCGTCGTTGTTTTCTTTTCCTCTTGTGCCATACATGTATCCCTATAACAATTAATGGTTGAAGCCCGCGGGAAACCGGTTGCCTTTGGTCCAAGAGCACCCTCAGGGTGAACCGTGACCACGGCCGGCAGCACCCGCCGCTGCACTTCCGCCGCACCAGCAGAGGCACTTCCTGACCGGCCGGACCAGAATCTCGACGCGGGGCAAAACAAACGTGCCAGGGGGCCGATCTCTCTCCATGGGAATAGGGCCCGGAGCCGAACACCCATAAATGATAAATATCACAAGGGCGATCCCCACCTTAGCAGACTACCGTTGACTAGTCAAGTAAATGACTAAAAAATCCTTTTAATCTCCATCTTTATTTGTATTCATTTTCTTATGCTTCTGCAAGGAAATAATAATTTTTTTGCCTGGCCAAGGCCTCGGCCAGGGAAGTTGGGGGGGGGCTGGCTGGCTCAATCGCCGTTACTTTTACCCCGCCAGCGTCGGTCGCTGGAGCCTGGGTAAGGTGGGCAAGGTCCACTTTCCTGTAACTGCATTTTCTTGGAACCTTGGGATTGACTGCGTGCAGATAAGAGGTATCGCCTCCGAGCCCCGAGCGTCAGCGAGGGGTTGTCGCTATGAACCACTGCCGCAAGGTCGTGGCTGGGAAGTGAGTAATCGCCCACAGAAGGCGGCAGGCGCGGCGCTTTCCCGCCCAACGCGCAAGACTCCTGAACCCGGCTGCAGGCTCCCTCAAAGAATCAGCTACCCCTTCAGCCCCGCGGATGGGCCTGGCGGTGGATCTCCTGCAGCCGGGCCGTGTGCAGATGGGTGTAGATCTGGGTGGTGGAGATGTCGGCATGGCCCAGGAGCAGCTGCAAAGCCCGCAGGTCAGCCCCCCGCCAGAGCAGGTGGGTGGCAAAGGAATGGCGCAAAGTATGAGGACTGAGCTCCGGGGGCAGGCCCACCTGCCGGGCATAGCCTTTAATGATCTTCCAAAACCCCTGCCGGGTCAGACCCCGGCCCCGGCGGTTCAGAAAGAGAACCTGGGTCTTGGGTCCCTTGCCGAGCAGGGGCCGGACGTGCTGCAGATACAGGTTCACCTTCTCCACGGCCCGGAAGACCATGGGCACCAACCGTTCCTTGGAGCCTTTGCCCACCACCCGGATCACCCCCCGGCGGAGATCCAGCTGCGGGATGGTCAGCCCCACCAGTTCCGAGACCCGCAGCCCTGTGGCGTAGAGGACCTCGAGCATGGCGTCATCCCGCTGCCCCAGAGGCGTGGTGGGATCCGGCGCCGCCAGGAGGCGCTCCACCTCCTCCAGCCCCAGGATTTTGGGCAGGCCTTTGGGGAGTTTGGGGGCGTCCAGCCATTCCAGGGGATTGTGCCCGCTCAGACCTTCCCGCAGCAGAAAGCGGTACAACTGCCGGATGGCGCTCAGTTTGCGGGCCCGGCTGCGGGCCCCCACGCCCTGGCTTTCCAAATGGGCCAGATAATCCTGCAGATCGGCCAGGGTAATGTCCGGCCAGGCGGTTTTGCCCGCCTGCTTGGCATAGGTTGCCAAGTCGGAGAGATCGTGGGCATAGGCCTCCAGGGTCAGGGGCGCCAACCCCCGCTCCACCACCAGATGCTGCAGAAACTGCTCCAGGGCCTGATCCATCTCGTGTCCGCCGCAGGGTTGTCAGATCTTATTTCTTCATTTATTATTATACAGAAGTATGGCTCAAAGACCCAAGAATGATGCTGCGCCGATTTTACCACCAAAGGGGAGGATGCCTCTTGCCGAAAATTCGCCCTGCCGGTCTTCTTATCCTTTGCTTCATCTTGGCGCTGGCCATTGGGGTTGAGCAGCCCCAGGCCGCCCCGCCCGTGCCGAAACACTCTTCCCTGGAGTATGATCCCCAGAACGTGGTCACGGTGGCTGGTCTGATCACCGCCATCGAGCCCGCCGCAGCCTCCAGCCTGCCAGAACCGGTCTTCCTGACGTTGACGACTCCCCAGGGGAAGGTCAAGGTCTTTCTCGGCCCCAACTGGTACGTGGCGGAACAGGGCCTGAACCTGGCCCTGTTCGATCGCCTGGAAGTGACCGGCGCCAAAATCATGGATCAAGGCAGGGTGGTGATCTTCGCGGCCCAGGTCAAGAAAGGCGACCAGACCTGGCAGATCCGGGATGAAACCGGCAAGCCGCTATGGACCGGCCGGAAACAGGAGGGGAAATAATCGGCCGCTACCTCCTTGTTTTTTGACAAAAAGAATATTATAGTAAAAAGATTAATTAGCCATTGTCATGAGGAGACCTAGCTAACCATGAAAAAAGGCATTCACCCCAAATATCAGCAGACCACGGTGCGCTGCGCCTGTGGCAATGAATTCCCCACCGGTTCCACGCAAAAGGAAATCCGGGTGGAAATCTGCTCCAAGTGCCACCCCTTTTTCACCGGCAAACAGAAGCTGGTGGATACGGCCGGGCAGGTGGAACGGTTTGTGAAGCGCTACGCCAGCTTCAATCAAAAGGCCGCGGAGAGCCAGACGGAGAAATAACCCATGTCAGGGTATCAGCCCCCGTATCCGGTGGGGGGCCAGGCGGTCATCGAAGGCGTCATGATGCGGGCTAAGCATACCTACGCCATTGCGGTGAAGCGGCCGGACGGGTCCATCACCATCAAAGAAGACCGCCTCCACACCCTGGCCGAGCGCTATCCTTTTCTCCACTGGCCATTTTTCCGGGGACCGGTGGTCCTCTTGGAAGCGCTCATCTATGGCATCAAGGCCCTGAGTTTCTCGGCCCAGGCCTCCCTGGACGAAGAAGAAGAGCAGTTATCGCCCTGGTCCATGGCCCTGACCATCATCTTCGCCTGTACCATGGCCATCTTCTTCTTCGGCCTGCTGCCCCATTATCTCAGCGGCATTGTGGGCTGGCTCTGGGGCGCAGATCTGACGGTGAACAATCTCACCTTCCATGTGGTGGACGGCATTCTCAAGATCGTCTTCTTCCTGCTTTATGTCTGGTCCATCTCTTTTGTGGATGAGATCCGGCGGGTTTTTGAGTATCACGGCGCCGAACACAAGTCAATCTTCACGTTTGAGGCCGGCGAGCCCCTGACCGTGGAAAATGCCCGCAGACATCAGATCTGGCATCCCCGCTGCGGCACGTCGTTCATTCTGGTGGTCCTGCTCACCAGCATTTTGGTCTTTACCGTGCTCTTCCCCCTGCTGCCGGTCCTGCAGGTGGGCGGCCGCCTGACCACCAACCTGGTGCAGGTGGGCATCAAGATCCTCCTCATGTTTCCCATCGCCGCGGTGTCCTACGAGATCATCCGCCTGGGAGGCCGCCACACCAACCATCCTCTCTGCAAGCTGGTGCTGTGGCCCGGTCTGTTGACCCAGCGGCTCACGGCCAAGGAGCCCTCCGACGAACAATTGGAAGTGGCCCTGGAAGCCCTGCGCGCCGTGATCAATCAGGAAGAGGCCCTTTCCCGGCCCATGTCTTAGCGCCGGTCATCTCCCGCTGCTGCCTTTGCGCCGGTCGTCGGCGCCGACATTGCACCACCCCTCAGAACATTGCCATTTTTTGCAGGGTTTCACCCCCAGCAGGCAAAACCAGGAACCGGAAACCGGAAGCTCATTAGATTATGCTCATTGATCGTTTAAAAAGTATTGAACAGCAATACCAGGAATTGGAGACCAAACTCAGTGCCCCGGAGATCTTCAAGAACCAGGAGCAATATCAGCTCCTGGCCCGGGAGCATGCCGAACTGACGCCCCTTATCAAGACTTTTCGCACTTACCAGCAGGTCGAGAAGGAACTGGAGACCAACCAGACCCTGCTGAGAACCGAGAGTGATGAAGAGATCAGGGAACTGGCCCGGGAGGAGATCCAGCAGCTAAAAGAAAAGTTGGCTGCCTTGGAGGACGAGCTGCGTTTTCTGCTCCTTCCCAAGGACCCCAACGACGAGAAAAACATCCTCCTGGAAATTCGGGCCGGTACCGGCGGCGAAGAGGCCGCCCTGTTTGCCGCCGACCTTTTCCGCATGTACAGCCGCTATGCCGAACGGCACCACCTGAAGATGGAGGTCCTGAGTTACAACCCCACCGGCATCGGCGGCTTAAAGGAAGTGATCGCCCTCATCGCCGGCGAAAGGGTCTACAGCCGTTTGAAGTATGAAAGCGGCGTGCACCGGGTGCAGCGGGTGCCGGTGACCGAATCCCAGGGCCGCATCCATACCTCGGCGGTGACCGTGGCCATCCTGCCGGAGGCCGAAGATGTGGACGTGCAGATCAACCCCGAAGACCTGCGTATCGACGTTTTCCGGTCCTCGGGGCCGGGCGGCCAGAGCGTCAATACCACGGACTCGGCGGTGCGCATCACCCATCTGCCCACGGGTCTGGTGGTCACCTGCCAGGACGAGAAATCCCAGCACAAGAACAAGGCCAAGGCCATGAAGGTCCTTCAGGCCCGTCTCTATGACATGATGGCCCAGGAGCAGCAGCAGAAGATGGCCCAGGATCGCAAGAGCCAGGTAGGCAGCGGCGATCGCAGCGAACGCATCCGCACCTATAATTTTCCCCAGGGCCGGGTCACTGATCACCGTCTGGGGTTGACCCTCTACCGTCTGGAGTCCTTTCTGGACGGCGACCTGGACGAGATGTTGGACGCCTTGGTCTCCTACTACCGCACCGAGGCTTTGAAACAACAGACCGCATGACCCCCCGCCAGTCCCCGCCCTGGACCATCCTCCGGGTCCTGCGCTGGGCCCAGAACTATTTACAACAAAAAGGTATCAGCGAGCCACGGGCCGCAGCCGGTGTGCTGTTGGCCCACTGTCTGCAGTGCACCCGCCTGGAGCTGTATCTGCGCTATGATAAGCCGCTCACGACTGCAGAACTGGACTGCTATAAACGCCTGCTGCGCCGCCGCCTGGCCCACGAACCCACCCAGTATATCACCGGCCATCAGGAATTCTGGTCTCTGGATTTTCTGGTCAACCCTGCAGTCCTCATCCCCCGGCCGGAGACCGAACTCATTATCGAGGCGGTTCTGAAATATGCCGCGGACTTGCCGGACGGCCCTGGCAACCGCCGCCTCCTGGACGTGGGCACCGGCAGCGGCGTCCTGGCCGTGGTCCTGGCCAAGGAATTTCCCCAAGCTCAGGTCGTGGCCCTGGACCAGTCCGCCGCGGCCCTGGCCCTGGCCCGGGAAAATAGCCGCCGCCATGAGGTGCAGGATCGGGTGACCCTGGTGCAGGGTGACCTCCTGACCCCCCTGGCCCCTGAGCCTTGCTTTGATATCATTGTCAGCAACCCTCCTTACATACCCACTCGGGAGTGGGAGCAGTTGCCTCCCGACATCAAAGATTACGAACCCCGCCTGGCCCTGGACGGCGGTCCCGACGGTCTGGCGGTTATCCGCCGCCTGGTGGCTGAAGTGCATCAGCTTCTGCGGCCCGGGGGGCTGGTGGCCCTTGAGGTGGGCCAGGGTCAGGCCGAGGCGGTGGCCCAACTCCTGGCGCAGACCCAGGCCTATGCCCCCGCCCGCATTCTCCCCGACTACCAGCGGATCGGCCGGGTTGTGACCGCCCGGCGGCAGACCGCTGCAAGCTAATACCCCCCCGTGCTGATCCAGGTGATTCCCCCTTGAGTCCGATTTAATTCTAATAATTGCCAATACTTATAAAAGTCACCCGCGAACCATGAAAATATCTCGGCCCCTCTTAACCCAACCTTCTCACCTCACAGGCGTTGTGGGAGGGAGCCGCCGTCAGGTGGGCAATGCCCACCCTACTATCTCGAAACTTTATTTTCTTGATGAACCAGAAATCATGAGCCTGCAGCTCACCCAATATCATGAAAATTGCCTTTATCATGAGCCCTGGCCGGTCTTTATCCGGAAACTCAAGCTGTATAGGCGCAAGCCGATTAAGGGCTTGATAAATCAAGCCCCTACAATAGGCGTGCCTTGCAACTCGGGCCTTTCCGGATAGATGCCAGCTCCCCCAAGCTGCCAGACATTTTCAGGATAGAAACTGGCAGCCTGAAACCAAAGAACTGCCAGTTGGTTGAGATTCCATATAATTCCCTCTCCCCGCATTGCGGCGGCAAGGGTCAGAGTGAGGGGGGCCGACCGTCAGGCAAAGGGATTTACCACCCTGAGAAAAGAAAAACGGCTGAAATCCCGGTCTCCGGTGATAAGTTCGTCAACTCCGTGTTCCAAACAGAGGGCGGCGATATGGGCATCATGGATTAAATTGCCCGATACTCCTGCCAGGCTCAGAACCTCCTGCATGACTTTCGGATGATTGGGCGTCTCTTGGAGGAGAAGGAGAGTGGGAGAGGCCAGCAGCCGGCTTATCTCCTGCAAGGCAAGAGCCAACGGCATGGGCGGATGATAGACACGGGGGTGGGTGACCACCCGGAGGAATTCGTAAATACAGGGCCAGGGAATGGCCCAAGGGGCGGTGCCTTCGGCCAGCTCCGTCAACAGGCGCCTGGACAGCTCGTGCCAGGGTGAGGAGCGGATTTCCGCATAAATAAGGATATTGGTGTCCACAGCCTGCATAATCAACGGCCGTTCATCAGATCAAAGAGTTTGTCCCGGTCCAGGATATCAACGCCAGGTTGCAACTCTGCCGACCAACCTTCCAGCTCCAGCCTGAAGGCCGGCTTCTGGGAGCGAACCGCCAAGGCCTGCCGCAGCAGATCAGTAACTACCGCCCCCAGGGTTTTCCGCTGGCGGGCGGACTCTTCTTTAAGCTGTCTGAGCAGGTCATCATCAATGGTGAGCGTCGTTCTCATGCATCAGAATGTATTATTTTATCATCATGATGTCAAGCTCCGGCACCGATGTGCCAGCCTCCGAATGCAGTGTCTAGTTCGCAGTTCATCCTTTCATAGGGCGGGCACGGCCCACTCTAGAAAACGCCTTTCTCGGAACTCGGAACTCGGAACTCGAAACTTTATTTTCTGATTAAACTGCCCGCTTTGCATCCCTTCATTTGATTACTACTGCAAAGCGCCGTTCCTGGGCCACGGCACGGACCAGGGGTGGCTGGGCCACGAAGACCACGGTGGTGCGGCCGCTCTGCAGGGCCAGGAAGTCAAACTGCTGTTGGCCGAGGGCGTCAGGCTGCGCAGGTTTTTTGTAGCGGTGCCGCAGGAGTTGCAGGAATTGCCGATCGTAGGCGGCTACCCGCCAGAGGAGACCGGCTTTGGGATTGACCGGCAGAGAGAGGGTAAACTCCTTCCGGAGGGAGACGGTCTGTTCCGTGGGCGGCGGCGCTGGCGGTTGGCTGGGCGGCGGCGCTGGCTGACCCTCTTCGATGAGGTCGCCGTCCAGGAGCTTGGGCTTGGGTTTGTCGGCCTGGACCGTCAGCACGGGCCACAGGCAAAAGAGGCCGAGGCAGAGCAGCAGAATGGGGATGCGGCGGGGCATGGCTGCCTTCCTTATAAATCGGCCATGGCGGCCGGTGATCGTCGGGAGAGCCGCGGGCTGGCCCTGAAAGCTGCGTCCTGATCAAACGACCGCCGTTTGTTTTCCTGCTTTAGGAAAAGGACGGGCAACTTTTAACTTGCCAGAAATTTGCAGGCATGATAAAAAAATTTGTTTAAATTCACACGTTCCGGTGGGCCGGGCTAGTGCCTGCCTGGCAGGTTGATCCGGTGGCAGCCGGGACGGCGGTAAAAAACTAGAAGAGGTGCAGGTTATGTCCATCATTACCATGAAAGAGCTGTTGGAAGCGGGGGTCCATTTCGGGCATCAGACCCGGCGTTGGAACCCCAAGATGAAACCCTTTATCTTTGGCGCCCGCAATGGCATCTATATTATCGATCTACAGAAGACCGTGCAACTTTTTAAGGTGGCCTATGATTTTGTCATGAATCGGGTGGCCGACGGCGGCAAGATGTTGTTTATCGGGACCAAAAAACAGGCCCAGGATGCCATCTACGAAGAGGCCAACCGCTGTCAGATGTACTATGTCAACCACCGTTGGCTGGGCGGCATGTTGACCAACTTCCAGACCATCAAAAAATCCATCGATAAGCTAAAAACATTTGAGCGCATGAAGGAAGATGGCAGCCTGAAACGCTTCCCCAAAAAAGAAATCCTGATGATGGAGAAGAAGGCCGCCAAATTAGACAAATCTCTGGGCGGCATCAAAGACATGAACGGGCTCCCGGACATGGTCTTCATCGTCGATCCCCATAAAGAAAACATCGCAGTCAAGGAAGCCCGGAAGATGAATATCCCGGTGGTGGCCATCGTCGACAGCAACTGCGATCCCACGGAAATCGACTACGTCATTCCAGGCAATGACGACGCCATCCGGGCCATCCGTCTCATTACCTCGCGGATTGCCCAGGCCTGCAGCCAGGGTTTGGCCCTGCGGCAGGAGCGCCTCCAGGCCCTCAGCGACAAGGAGCAGGAAGAGGCCCTGGCCCCCGAGGAAGAGACCGTCTACGCCGCCATTACGCCGGAGGAACTGGAACTGCCCGGTGAATTAACGGCGGCCAACGAAGGCACGGCTGAATTTCAGGAATAATTCCTGTCAATCTGAGTCCTGACAGGGTGTGGCGCCGCCGGCCAGGCGGGCTGCGGGCCGTTGCGGCCGAAAACCGCAGCTGCAGCGGCGGGCGCCGGTAAGGAGGAATGAGTCTTGGAAATTACTGCAGAAAAAGTCAAAGAATTACGGGATAAAACCAATGCCGGCATGATGGACTGTAAAAAGGCCCTGAAAGAAACCAACGGCGATCTGGAAAAAGCCATTATCTATCTGCGGGAAAAAGGCCTGGCCGTAGCCCGCAAACGGGCCGATCGGGTGGCCAGCGAAGGCGTCATCACGTCGTATATCCATACAGGCGGCAAATTGGGGGTGATGCTCGAGGTCAACTGCGAGACCGATTTTGTGGCCAAAACCCCGGAGTTTCATGAATTTGCCAAAAATCTGGCCATGCAGATCGCCGCGGCCAACCCCTTAGCCGTGGGCCGGGAAGATCTGGACCCCGAGGTGGTGGAAAAGGAAAAGGCCATCCTGATGGTTCAGGCCCGGGAATCGGGCAAACCGGAACATGTTTTGGAGAAGATGGTGGAAGGCCGCCTGAAAAAGTTTTTCAGCGAAGTCTGCCTGCTGGAGCAGCCCTACGTCAAAAACCCGGATATCACCATCCAGGATTATCTCAACGAAATGCGGGCCAAAACTGGGGAAAACGTCATTATCCGGCGTTTTATCCGGTATCAATTGGGCGCCAGCTGAGCGGGCGCCGGTGGCCGCTGAACCCCGAAAGGATAAACGGTGGCGAGCGAACAGCCGATTTACCAGCGCATTCTGTTGAAATTGAGCGGCGAGGCCATGGCCGGCGGGCAGAAGTTCGGCCTCTGTCCCAAAACCGTGCGCGCCGTTGCCCATGAGATCAAAGAAGTCTGGGACCTCCAGGTCCAGATCGGCGTGGTCATCGGCGGCGGCAACATCTTCCGGGGCGTGGCCGCCAGCGCCCAGGAGATGGAACGGGCCCAGGCCGATTATATGGGCATGTTGGCCACTGTCATCAACTCCCTGGCCCTCCAGGATGCCCTGGAAAAAGAAGGGGTATCGGTTCGCGTCATGTCGGCCATCTCCATGCGGCAGGTGGCCGAACCTTATATCCGTCGGCGGGCTATCCGCCACATGGAAAAAGGCCGGGTGGTGATCTTTGCGGCCGGCACCGGCAACCCGTTTTTTACCACGGACACTGCCGCGGCCCTGCGGGCCACAGAGATCGGCGCCCAGGCCTTGCTGAAAGGGACCAAAGTGGATGGGGTCTATGATCGGGACCCCATGCTTGACCCGGCGGCCCACAAGTTTCGCCGGCTGGGTTATATGGACGTGGTCCAGCGGGGTCTCAGGGTGATGGATACGACGGCGGTGACCATGGCCCTGGAACAGCATCTGCCCATCATCGTTTTCAAACTGTTGGAACCCGGCAATATGAAGCGCTTGCTCCTGGGCGAGGATATCGGCACTGTGGTGGAGGGAGAGATCTATGAAAGCTGAAGTCATCGCAGAAATGAAGCGTAAGATGGACCGTGCCTTGGAGGTCTTGGGGCAGGACTTTGCCCGGATTCGTACCGGCCGCGCCTCCGTGGCTCTCCTGGAAGGCATTAAAGTAGAGGCCTACGGCAGTGCCATGCCCCTCAGCCAGGTGGCTTCCCTGGCGGCCCCCGAACCCCGCCTGCTTACCATCCAGCCCTGGGATACCAGTCTGCTCACAGAGGTGGAAAAGGCAATTCTGCGTTCCGATCTGGGCCTGACGCCCAGCAACGACGGCAAGATCATCCGCATTCCCATCCCGCCCCTGACCACCGAGCGTCGCAAGGAATTGGTCAAATCCATCAAAAAGATGACCGAAGAGAGCAAGGTGGCCTTGCGCAACCTCCGGCGGGAGGCCAACGAGCAGTTCAAAGAGTTGAAAAAGGAAAAACAGCTTTCCGAGGACGAGGCGTTCAAGGCCCAGGAAGAAGTCCAGAAGATCACCGATGATTACATCAAAAAGCTGGATGCCCTGGCCGGCGAGAAAGAAAAGGAGATCATGTCCTTCTGAAAGCGCCGCGGCCCCTTGCGAGGGGGCCTCGGGTTGGCCGCTGATCTTTGCCTCTCAAGCCAAGAACTCGGAAGATGCATCCCATGAGCGCCACACTCCGCCAGCAGTTGGATCCTGCCAGACTTCCCCAACATGTCGCCATTATTATGGACGGCAACGGCCGCTGGGCGCAGCGCCGGGGGTACAGTCGCATCCGGGGCCATCAGGAGGGCGCCGAATCCGTCCGCACTGTGGTCCGGCTCTGTCGAGAGGTGGGGGTGCGCCATCTCACCCTTTACGCCTTTTCCGAAGAGAATTGGCAGCGGCCGCACCTGGAAGTCCAGGCTTTGATGCAGCTGTTGGGCCGCTATCTGCAGCAGGAAATCGCCGAAATGGTGGAGAACCAGATAGCCTTTCGAGCCATCGGCGATCTGACCAAGCTGCCGGCCAAAATTCAGCGGCAGCTGGCGGAGACCACCGCCGCCACGGCCGGCGGCCAGGCTCTAACCCTCACGCTGGCCCTGAGCTACGGCGCCCGCAGTGAAATCGTCCAGGCTGCCCGGCTGCTCGCCGAGAAAGCCCGCCAGGGGTTGCTGGCCCCCGCAGCTATCGACCGCGACCTTTTTGCCCAACACCTCTATACCCACGACCTGCCCGATCCTGATCTGCTCATCCGCACCAGCGGCGAACATCGCATCAGCAACTTCCTCCTCTGGCAGTTGGCCTATACGGAACTCTATTTTACCGACACCCTCTGGCCCGATTTCCGGGAAACGGAGTTCCTGGAGGCGCTCCTGGACTATCAACGCCGGGACCGCCGCTTCGGCCTCACCCAGGAACAGATCGAGGCGCAATTATAGACCAACAGCGAAAAGATCCGCGGTCAAATGAAGGTTATAGTTTATAGTTCATAGTTCTTAGTGATCAGCGATCAGCATTTTTCTGGTGGGGCGGGCCTGAAGTGCTCGCCCAAGGCAGCCAACGATCGCAACCTTGATTATCATACTTCACCGGTGACTTCAAGAAGTAATGGCAAACCTTGGCTTTTTTAAGAAACTGATCACTGATCACTGACCACTGATCCCTAATCCCTGACCACTCCTCTCAGTGATCAGAAGCAATGAGCAACCGTAAATTAGATAAAGTAATTCTCCAGAGGGGCTAAGACCATGGATCTGGCCGCCTGGGGTTTAGATCGACTGGACTGGAAATTCGTCGTCGGTATTTTTAATATTGTCATCATTGACATCATCCTGGCTGGAGATAACGCCGTGGTCATCGCCATGGCGGTTCGTTCCCTGCCCCGGCGCCAGCGATTGGCCGGGATTATTCTGGGAGCTGGCGCTGCAGTCCTGCTGCGGGTGGTCCTGACGTTTTTTGTGGCCAAGTTGTTGGACATCCAGTTCATCAAGTTAGTGGGCGGGCTCCTCATTCTCTGGATTGCCGTGAAGCTCTTTGTGGAGGGGGCGCCGGTGCAGGTCGACCGGGAGGCCAAGACCCTGCTGCAGGCCATGTGGCTTATCGTGGTGGCCGATATCACCATGAGCACCGACAATGTCCTGGCCGTCGCCGGGGCCTCCCATGGTAACCTCTTTCTCCTCCTGTTCGGCCTGGCCCTATCCATCCCCCTGGTAGTCTTTACCAGCAACCTGTTGTCGTTACTCATGGACCGCTATCCCATTATTATTTATATCGGGGCGGCCATCCTGGGGCGGGTTGGCGCCGAAATGATCTTCACCGACCCCTGGGTGGTGGCCTGGCTGGTGCCGCCGATCTGGCTGAAATACACCATGGAAGCGGTTTTTGCGGTCGGTGTCATCCTGGCGGGCAAGGCCTGGATCTGGTTGACCTTCCGGCGGGCTCAACAGGCAGCCGCCCTGGCCGCCGCTGAGGTGGCAACCAGGCCGTCAGAGGAAGAGTAGCTATGGCAATCTTGGCGATTTCGAGGGAATATGGGGCTGGCGGGCGGGATATCGGCCGGCAGGTGGCCCAACGGTTGTCGTATGCCTACGTTGACAAAGAACGGCTTTTCCAGGAGCTGGACCAGTGGGGCAAACGCTGGGGCCAGACGGCCCGAGAGCTGGATGAGGTCTGTCCCACCCTCTGGGAGCGCCACGATTGGCAATATCGGGGCTACCTGGCGGCCCTGGAAGCCCTGATCTTTGCCTATGCCGCTGCCGATCGGGTCGTCCTCATCGGCCGGGGTGCCTATCTGCTCCTGCAGGAAGTGCCCTTCTGTCTGAAGGTGCGTCTTGTTGCTCCCCTCGAGGTCAGGGTGGAACGCATTATGGTCCGGGAAAGCCTGGACCGGGGCCGGGCCCAGGAGTTGATTGCCCGCGTAGACCGGGACCGGGAATGTTATCTGCAGGCCAATTATGGCAAGGATTGGGACGACAGGAGCAATTATGACCTGATCCTGAACACCGGCAGCCTCAGCTACGGTCAGGTGGCGGACCTGTTAAGCAAAGAATTGGCGGCCAAAGATCAATTTGCCACCCCCGCGGCCAAAGCCCGCCTGGCAGACCAGGCCCTGGCCCGCCGCCTGCAGGCCAAAATTGCCACTGACAGCCGGATCATGGCGCCAACCATTGCGGTGCAGGCGGTGGACGGCACTATCGTAGTGTCAGGGGTCATCCACAACCCCAAAGAACTTGCCCTGATCCAGGAAATCGCCCGGGAGGTCTGCGGGGGCAGAGAGCTCCGGTTTGATCTCAAACACCGTTAAGGATGGAGGAATTAGCCTAGTTTTGGCTGGGGCGGCTGTGGGCAGGGCAGCGTCTCAGTCGGTTCACGACCTCCTGCCGTTGACTTGCAGAACATAAAGAGTCAGAGGTTCGCGCACGCCCTTCAATTCCGCCTGAAATTTTCTGCTTACGGGAGGGGGTGGCATAATCCGGTCGTAGGCCGCCGCCGAAAGGATGACTTCGCCAGCTTGTGCTTTTCCTTGAATACGGTGGGTCAGATTGACGGCAGAGCCGACCACGCCGTATTTGGCGCGGGTCTGCGAACCGATATTGCCCACGACCGCTTCCCCGGCATGGACACCCAATCCCAAACCCAGTGGGGGGAAACCCAGACGCTCGCCCGAGAAATTTAATTCTTGCATCGCTGCTTGCATTTCCAGGGCGCAGCGCCGGCCCCGATCCACGCATTGCCCCAAGTCTTCCTCGGGGAATGGTTCAAAGAATGCCAGCAACCCATCCCCGTAAAAATCTACGATAATTCCCTGGTACAAGCGGATGACCTCAACCATCCGGGAAAAAAACCGATTCACCAGGCTAATAGTGGCCTCCGGGCTCAAAGATTCAGCCACCGCCGTGAAATCCCGCAGGTCGGCGAATAGAATGGTCACGAAGCGTCTCTCGCCGCCCAACCGGGCAGCTTCCGGGCGGCTCAAAAGGGCGCGGGCCACCTCCGGATCCACATACCTCCCGAAGGTGTCTTTGATATAATCCCGTTCTTTCAGACCCGCCACCATGATATTAAAGTTGCGGGTCAACTGCCCCAATTCATCCTGGCGGTCCTCCGGCAGCGGCTGGCCGTAATGGCCCTCAGCCACCTGCAGGGTGGCCCGGGAAATCTCCCGGATAGACATAATAATAGGGCAGATCAGCTGCCTGAGAAAGGCGAGAATGGCAAACAGGCACAGGGCGCCGGCAGTCAGGTAGTAAAACCGAAAGCGGGCGATCGGTGCCAGGATTTTGTCCTTCTGGGCGAAGAGCACCAACACCCAGGGAGTCTGAGGCAGGCGATAATAGCCGGCCACCATTTCCGGCGAGCCGCCCTGGTCCAGGAGAATGGCAGCAGATTGCTTGGCAAGGCTTTGCAGGACGGCTAATTCCACAGCATCGCGCTCTTCGCCGAAAACCTGGCGATGTTGCCTTGCTGGGTTGGAATGGAAGAGAAATTGATTATTCTCATCAATGATCATGGTGTCGTGGGCCCGGAACCATTCAGAACTGAATAACCCCTGTAAAATCCGGGACCAGTTCAGGACTACTGCCAACTGCCCCACCGGCTCGCCCCTGTGGTCCAGCAGCTCACTTTGCAAGGTGACAGTTTTGCTGGCCCGATCGGCGCTGAAGCGAGGCGGCGAGAGGCTCAGGCTTTTTCCGGCAGATCGGTCGACCTTGCGGTGGCGCGCCGTCGGCGGCTGCGGGTCTTGCCTAACCAGGCGGACGGCCTCGACCCCCTCCTGATCCCGCAACTGTTGTAAGAACCAGGACTGGATCTGCTCATTCGAGGCGCTTAAACCGGCCAGGTTAAAAAGTTTGAACCATTGGCGATACTTATCCAGCCGCAGTTCTAATTCCAGGGCCGCGTGCTCCAGTTTGACCATGGCCGTGGCTTGCCATTCATTGAGGAGGATCTGGCGGAACTGGACATAGCCCAGGGAGCCGAAGCCGATTAACAGCAGGGCAATGGGCAGCAGCAGCAAGAGATAAAAACGCTTGCGGAGAGAATTGAGCGCGATCATCTCTGGCCCCGGCCAGGGAGCAGGTCCCCTCTGCTCCGGCAACCGATCCGGGCGGGAAAAACAATAATCAGCATCTTCACCTTTGGTTAGTTTCTCCAACCCGCAACTTTCTAACCCCCATATCGATAGACTGCCGCGCAGGCCCCTTCGCTGGAGACCATGCAGGGGCCGAGGGGCTGAGAGGGACTGCAGGTTTTGCCGAACAAGGGGCAGTCCGCCGGGGCCAGGACGCCCCGGAGGACCTCGCCGCAGCGGCAGGGAGTGGCTCTGGCCGGCGGCACCTGGGCGAGCACTGGGGCAAATTTCTTTTGGGCATCAAAGGCGGCATAGGGGGAGCGCAGCCGGACGCCGCTGCCCCGGATCATTCCCAGACCGCGCCACTCGGCGTCAGCCGGCGCAAACACTTCGGCGAGAATCTCCCGGGCCCTGGGGTTGGCCGGGGCCGCTACGGCCCGACGATAGGCATTGGCCACCTCCGGGGTGCCGCTCTTGATCTGACGCAACAGGGCCTCGACGCCCAGCAGGATGTCCACCGGTTCAAAACCGGTAACCGCGCAGGGGAGATGAAACTCCCGGGGGATGAAATCGTATGAGGTTGCCCCGACAATGGTGCTGACGTGGCCGGGCAGGAGGAGACCGGCGACGCCCAGGTCCGGGCTGGCCAATAAGGCTCGCAGGGCTGCCGGCATGGTCTTGTGGACGCAGTAGACCGAGAAATTCGTCAGCCCGGCGGCGGCCGCAGTTCGGATAGCCAAGGCGGTGGCCGGCATGGTGGTCTCAAAGCCGACCCCGAAAAAGACGAATTCCCGTGTTGGCGTCGCTTTGGCCAACTCTACGGCATCGAAAGGCGAATAGACGATCTGGACCTGGGCGCCGGCGGCCCGCAGGCGGTCCAGCGAGGTCCGGCTGCCGGGCACCCGGACCATGTCGCCGAAGGTGGTCAGGACAACGTTGGGGATCTCTCCCAGGGCCAAAAAGCCGTCCAGATCCTGTTGGGCGGTAACGCAGACCGGGCAGCCCGGCCCGGAGACGAGGCGCACCCCGGGCGGCAGAAGCATCTTCAGGCCAAAGCGGGCCACCGCCATGGTGTGGGTGCCGCAGACCTCCATGAGCGTGGCCGGACCAGGTGCCAGGGCCTGGAGGCGGCGGGCCAACTCCTGGACCAGGTCTTTATCCCGAAATTCCTCACTGAATTTCATCAGCCAGTTTCCTGAGCAGATCCAGGGTTTCGGCCGCATCCGCGGCATCGATCCGGGAGATGGCTAAGCCGGCGTGGACGAGCACATAGTCGCCCAGAGTCGCTTCGGGCAACAGATCCAGCCGGGCCTGCCGGGTAACGCCGTCCACTTCGGTGGTGGCCAGGGTGCCATCGATGGCAATGATCTTCATGGGTATGGCTAGACACATAACATAAAACTTCCTGAGGGGGTTGGATTAGGATCGTGGCCGGTGGCCGCTTGATAGTTGTCAGTTATTCGTTGACAGTGGTCCGTGGTCAGAAAAATCCATTCGGACTACAGATCTCTGATTTTTTTCTTACTGATCTCCTCTGCCGCGCACCGCTCACCTTTCTTTTTCCCTAAGGGCGGCCGCCACCGCCACCTGGCCCAAGGCGATGCCGCCGTCATTGGGGGGTACGAGGCGATGGCTGAGCACTGCAAAACCGGCCTCGGTCAGAAGCGCCAGGCAGCGGGACAGAAGCAGACTATTCTGCCAGACGCCGCCGGAGAGGGCCACGAGGTTGAGGCCGGTCTGTTCCCGGGCCGCAGTGCAGAACTGCAAAGTGGCCCGGGCCAGGGACTCGTGAAAACGGCCAGCTACTTGCTCTCTTGGGGTGCCCCGCTGATAATCCTCCACCGCTTGGCGAAAGAGACTGACTCCGGGAATGATCAGACGGTCGGCGTCCCGCTGTATGTCTGCGTCATACCAGCCATTGCTGTCTGTTGCCGCCGCCATCTCCAGTTCCAGGGCCGGTTGCCCTTCGTAGGTGCGTTGTCGGCAGATGTCCAGGGCCGCGGCCAGGGCATCGAAAAGCCGGCCGACGCTCGTGGTCAGGGGCGACTGCCAGCCGGTGCTGACCTGACGCCAGAGAATCTGTTCGGCCAGCCGCGGCAGCTGCAGCCCCAGGGCCGCGGCCTGGGCCGCGGCGGCGTCGCCAAAGGCGGCCTGCAGGTAGGCAAAGGCCATCCCGACCGGCTGCCGGATGGCCGCCTCGCCGCCGGGTAGGACCACCGGTTGCAGGTGTCCCAGACGGCGATAGCTGCCCAGATCGGCCAGCAGCAGTTCGCCGCCCCAGATCGTGCCGTCGGGGCCATAGCCGGTGCCGTCAAAGGCCAGGCCCAGACAGGGGCCGGGGCGGCCGTGTTCCGCCAGACAGGCGGCGATGTGGGCGTGATGGTGCTGCACGCCGAGCCGGCGGACGTTGGCCAATTCCTGGGCGTAGCGGCTGCTGAGATACGCCGGATGAAGATCATGGGCCACGAGGCTGGGCCGGCGTTGGCAGAGGCCGGCCAAGTGGTCGATGGCCAGGCGATAGTAGTCCAGGGTCTCGCTGCTGTCCAAATCGCCGATATGTTGGCTCAGGACCGCGGTCTGGTCCCAGGCCAGGCAAAAGGTATTCTTGTCCTGGGCGCCGACCCCCAGAATGGTTTCCGGGCAGGCGACCGGCAGGGCTAAGGTGCCGGGCACATACCCCCGGGCCCGGCGCAGGATAATGGGGGCCTGACCGGGGACGGGCCGGAGCACGGAATCATCGCAAGGCACCTGGATATCCCGGTTGTGCAGCAGAAAGGCGTCTGCCAACGACGCCAGCGTCCGCCTGGCCTCGTCGTTGTCAAAAGCCAGGGGTTCTTCGCTGCGATTGCCGCTGGTCATCACCAAGACCGGCGGCGCCCACTGGAAAAGCAGCAGGTGCAGCGGCGTATAGGGCAGCATGATACCCAGGTAATTATTGCCGGGGGCCAGAACGACGGACAGGTTGGCGTCAGGCCGCCGCCGGGCCAGCACAATGGGGCTGGCCGGCGAGGTTAACAGGTCCCGGTCCGAGGCGGTCAGTTCAGCAATCTCGGCGGCGGTGGCCAGGTCCCGCACCATCACGGCAAAAGGTTTGTCCCGCCGGCCTTTCCGTTCCCGCAGACGGGCCACCGCGGCCTCATTGGTGGCATCACAGGCCAGATGGAAGCCGCCCAAGCCTTTGATGGCCACGATCTGGCCGGCCTGCAGCAGTTCTCCGGTTTTCTCCAGAGCCTCCCTCTCCCAACGCTGCCCCTGCCATTCCAGCCAGACGTGGGGGCCGCAGGCCGGGCAGGCCGTGGGTTCGGCGTGAAAACGCCGGTTCAGGGGATCCTCATACTCTTGCCGGCAGGCCTCGCACATGGGGAAAACGGTCATGGTCGTCTGCTGCCGGTCATAAGGAAGATGGCGGATGATAGTGAAACGGGGGCCGCAATTGGTGCAGTTGGTGAAGGGATACTGATAGCGCCGGTCCCGGGGATCATTGATCTCGACGGCGCAATCGGGACAGAGGGCAACGTCGGCGGGGATGGCCGCGGCACTGGGCCCGCCGGCGGCGCTGGCGAGGATGATAAAGGTCTGGTCGCCCTGGGGGGGCATCGGCGCCACCGCCACTTCCCGCAGCACGGCCAGGGCCGGGGCGCCGCTGCTCAGGTCATGGAGAAAGGCATCCAGGGCCGCCGCCTCTCCCTCGATCTCCAGTTCCACGGCGCTGGCGGTATTCAAGACGTGGCCGCCCAGATTGTATTGCTGCGCCAAGCGATAAACAAAGGGCCGAAAACCCACCCCCTGGACTACCCCGGACACCCGGACCTTTTTCCTGGCCAGGCCCGAGTTGTTTGCCATGCTCATTGCCATGATTGCTCTAAACCAGGATTCCTTAGCCGCATAATTTTCATTCCATTTTCAAAGTAAGCCTGCCCCGAAACTCCGTCAAGAGATCGGCCCTCTTCAGGGTGGATAGGCCTGCCGCCAGGTCTGAGCGACTGATCGGCTCGGGGGGGCAAATTTCCCACCGGACTGGGGAGATTTTTCCCGGCCGGCGGTTCAGCCAAAAATATCTTGCTGGAAATCAAGGATAAATTATAATAACAAAAATGGCATGTTTTTAGCAATTCTCTTACCATTGACGAATTCTTAACGCGGCTCCATCTTCTCCGCCTGATTTACCATCCCGGCACCTCAGCAGGGGCAGTCCTTTTTTTCTGGCGACCACCTCTTGAGGAGGATAGTTTCATGCACGAATATTCTTTAATGCAGCGACTTATCGAGACGATTTTGAAGAACATGGAGGAGGGGGCGGATTTTCAGGGGCGGCAGGTCAAAGAGGTCAAGTTGGCCATCGGTGCCCTGGACATCCATTCCCCGGAATCATTCCGACAGGCGTATGAGGTCCTCGTCCGGGAGACGCCGCTGGCCGGCTCCTCCCTCAATCTCACGGTCGTGCCAGGTTGCATTTCCTGTCCCAAGTGCGGCTTCCAGGGACCCTGCCAGGAGGATGTTGATGGCCACGATCCCATGCCGGTGACGGAGTGCCCCCAATGCGGCACCCTGGCCGGCGTGGCCGGCGGCCGGGGGATTGAGGCCATTGAACTGATTTTGGAAGATTAAGAACGGCTGCCGCTTGGGTTACCGCCGGCCCTGGCGGCAGCGCGCGCCGGCCGTCCGGGCCCAGGCGCCGCAAAAAAGCCCTGCCTTACTCTCTGCAGCACCTCCCAGCCAGTCTTACGCAAGGTCCGGCCCCAAGATCTTGGCCGCGGGCCGCCGTTCCGGGACATAGACCCGCGGGATTGCTCCCTCGATCCATTCCCGGCTGACATACAGGCCGCAATAACAACTGCCGTATTCCTTGACGTCCGGCTCCCGGTAGACGCAGGGACAGATGATGTCCTGGTCCCAGTCCCGATCGCCCCAGAGCAGCCGGCACGGGCAACCCATGTAGCCATAACGCTCTTTATTCTCCAGGAGGGCGGCCAGGAGGGCCATGACCTTGGTCTGGTCCGGGTTGAAGTAATATCCTTTGGGTTCCTGGGATTTTTTCAGGGTGTCATAGAGTTCAGCGGCGTTCATTGGCATTGAGGAGCTCCTGGATTTCCTCTTTTTTAAAGCCGACGATGACCTTGTCGCCCACCACCAGGGTGGGAAAGGAGAGACGGGGATTGATCTGCTGGATCTCTGCCAGGATGGCTTTGCGTTCGTCCGGGCTCAATTGATCCACATCGATGCAGGTATAGTCGCAGCCCAGTTCGGCCAGCAGAGTTTTGCAATCGCGGCAGTGGCTGCAGGTACTCAAGGCATATAATTTGATATCGTCTGCGGGCATGGCAGATATCAACCTCCATCCGGTGACAGTTGCGGCTGCCGCGGCGCCGGCGCCTTGTCCAACATATCTTTTAACCTGGCCGCCAGATTGGGATCCAGTCTGGCAAGGAGCCGGTATTCCTCCAGGGCCTTGTTTTTCTCGCCTGATACATAGTAGGCCAGCGCCAGGTGGTAATGGAACAACGGCACCTCCGGTTTCAGGCGGACGGCTTGCCGAAAATTGTCAATGGCTAAATCAATCTTCCGCATGGCCCCATAGGCCATGCCGGCGCCATGATAGGCCTCGGCAAAATCAGGTTTGGCCTTAATGGCCTCCTGAAAAGCCTGGACAGCTCTGCCATAATCTTTCTTGGCATGCAATTCCCGGCCCTGCTGGTATTTATCCAGGGCAGCACCGGGCATCTCCTGAGTAAATTGGTGGAAACTGTGGCCGGCGCCGCCTTTCATTTCCAGGACCTTGCGGCCGGGCACGGCAAAATTCAGGTTCTGGCCGGTGCGAAACGTGGCCCGGGCCACCCCGATAACCTGGCCGGCGCCATTAAAGACCGGGCCACCGCTGGAACCCGGTGAAATGGGCGCAGTTATCTGAATGATGTCCCCCAGATTGGGGATCTTACGGATGGCCGAGACGATGCCCTCAGAGACCGTCTTTTCCAGCCCCATGGGGTGGCCGATGGCGTAAATTTTTTCACCCACCTCGGGAAGTTTGCTGGAAATCTCCAGGGGGACGATATCTTTGGGGGGGATATCCGCGGTGATCAGGACCAGGTCCGCCTCTTTGTGTTCAGCCACCACCCGTTTGACCGGGTAGCGGCGCCCGTCCTGGGTCTTGACGGTGGCTCGCTCAGCTCCATAAAGAACATGATAATTGGTGACAATGTGCCCTTGGGTATTGATAAAAAAACCGGTGCCCAAGCCCTTTTTATTGCCGCGCTGGGTTTCTACCACCACGACGGCCGGCGAAATCCGCTTGACAATCGCCGGCAGATTATCTTCGGCCCAGGCCACCGGCCAGCCCAGGCCGATGGCCAGACAGAGCCACCACAGAGAGATGAGGCGCAGGCGATGCATAGGATGCCTCAAGCTTAGGGGTTAACGTCGCATCGGTCAGGGCAGGGCAATTCGCTGCGTCTGTTGCCGATCATCTTTCAGTATATGGTATATCGCCAAGTTATTCCAGAAAATTAAAGCTTGCCACTAATCAACTCCGATAGTCCGCATTAATATGGACATAGTCGGCGGTCAGATCACAGGTCAGATAATAATCAGTGCAGTGGCCCACATTTAGATCGAGGCGCAGATCGAAGCTGCCCGTGGCCATGAGGGCCTGGGCCGCCTGTTCCGCCGCGGCCCCGAGCCCCAGTCCCTGGCTGACCACCTGATGGGGGCCGAAAAAGATGTCCACTTTCTGGGGGGCCAGTTTGATGCCGGCCCGCCCTAAGGCCGCCATGATGCGGCCCCAGTTGGCGTCGTTGCCGGCCACCGCGGTTTTTACCAGGGGCGAGAGGGCCACAGTCCGGGCGGCCAGCAGGGCCTGCCGGGGCGTGGCCGCACCGGTGACGATCACCTTAAAGACATGCGCGGCGCCCTCACCATCCCGGACGATCTGGGTCGCCAGATCGGCCATGACCGAGGCCAGCAATGAGGCAAAGAGCTCCCCGGCCGGCGAGGCAACGTCCGTGATGGGGAAATGACCGGCCGCACCGCTGGCCAACAGCAAGACACAGTCATTGGTACTGGTATCGCCGTCCACGGTGATGCGGTTGAAACTGCCGGCCAGCCCCTGGCGCAGAGCAGTCTTCAAGGTCGGGGCGGTGATGTTGACATCAGTGAGCAGAAAGACCAACATGGTGGCCAGGTTGGGGTGGATCATACCGGCCCCTTTGGCAATGCCGGCCACCGTGATGGGCAGGCCGGCGATGCTGCCGTGGGCCACGGCAGTCTTGGGGAAGGTATCAGTGGTCATGATGGCCGCGGCCACGTCCAGGAGGCCATCCGGCCGCAGCCGGTCTACCAGGGCAGGGAGGGCCGCCTGGATCCGGTCCACGGGCAGCGGTTGGCCGATGACGCCGGTGGACGCCGGCAAGACCCGTCCCGGCGGCAATCTTAGCAGTTTGGCAACCCCGGCGGTCGTAGCAGTCGCGGCGGCCAAACCGGCGTCGCCGGTACAAGCGTTGGCATTGCCGCTGTTCACCAGGATGGCCTGGGCCTGACCCCGGCGCAGCCGCCGTTGACACAGGAGCACCGGCGCCGCCTTGACCCTGTTGGTCGTGAAAACCCCGGCAGCTACGGCCGGCGCCGTGGCCACGATGAGGCCGAGATCGGGCCGCCCGGGTTTTTTGATGGCGGCAGCCACGGCCGCGGCCCGGAAACCGGGCACCACAATCTGTGGAGTACTCATGGGACAAACCTTTCTTGACGGGTGCCGTGAGCCGAAGACTGTCGGCAAGCAGTCCGGCAGCTACACAGCCCAACCCGAGAATTCACGTTTTTAGCTTTGGTTATTGTGACGCAAAACCTCGGTGCTGGCAAGGGCAGGTTTGGCTTACGGCCAAGGCGTTCCGTCTGGCCCGGGTTCCGAGCCGGCCAGGACAACGGGCAGGGGCTCGGCTAAAGTGATGGTGGGTGGGTCAACCACCGTGGCGAAGGCCAAGAGGTTAACCCCCGCTTGGGCGGCCGCAGCCAACTCCCGGGCGTAGGCCGGATCCACTTGCTGGGCCGGGGCCATGAGGCGGGCATCCTGCCGCTGCACCACAAAGATATTCCAGGCCCCATGGCCCTGTTTGACCAGCGCGGCCAACTCCTGGAGGTGGCGGCGACCCCGGCTGGTAACGCCGTCAGGAAAGAGGGCGACGCCATCTTCCACCCAGGTGATGCTCTTTACTTCGACGAAATGGAGCCGCCCCGCCTTGGCTACCACAAAGTCCAGGCGGCCGCCGTGGGGCAGCGTCACTTCCCGGCGCACTTGCAGGGGCGGCGCCAACCCGGGCAATCCTGGACCGGCCAGCAGCGCCGCGACCAGTCGGTTGGGCGCGGTGGTATCCACTGAGATCCAGCCGCCGTCTACCCGGCAGAAGCGCCAGGTGTAAGCGGTCTTGCGCCCCGGCCGACCGTCCGCGGTGAGCAACACCTCCATGCCGGGGAACAGACAGCCGGTCAAGGCCCCGGAGTTGGGCACATGCACCCAGGTGCGACTACCGTCCGGCAGGTCCACTTCCGCCAGGAAGCGCTTTTCCCGGCGCCGAAAGCGGGCCGGCACCAGCGGCGCCTCAAAACGGATGGTCGACGGCATACGAGTGGTCAGTGGTCGGTGGCCAGTGGTCGTTTGTTGGACGGGCAGTTCGAATTCGGAGATGGTTTCCGGTTTCCAGTTTCCGGTTTCTGAAAAAAAACCTTTTTCTTCACTGGGGCGGGCCTCCGTGCCCGCCCGGCCTGGCCAACAATGGCCAACCTTTATTTTCATGGTTCGCGAATGACCGACAGGTCATGGACATCACCAAGACAATAAGTTTTCCGGGAAAAATTTCTTCGGCAAGTCCGCGCTGCCCCCCGCTTTGCCCCCTGCTTGGCGGCTTATGGTTCCTCGGGCGATGCCTCCCGCACCAACCGATAGACCTCCAACAGCGGCAGGTTATGCTTCTTGGCCAAAGCCCGGCAGGCCTCGTATTCCGGAAGGAGGCGCCGGCGGCCCCGGATGTCGGCCACCTTGACCTGGAGGGGGCCAAAAGGCGTGGCAATGGTCTCCTGCCAACGGTTGACGGCCACCCGGTCCATTTCTTGCAAGCGCACGCCCAAGGTGGTGGATTCGGTGAACAGGGTCTCCAGGACGGCGTCCCGGCAAGCGAGGGGGGCAACAATAAGCAGGCCGACCCCAGGGCGGTTCTTTTTCATCTGCAGAGGATAGTAAGCCACATCCAGGGCGCCTGCCTGAAAGAGGCCTGCCATCAGGTGTTCATACCATTCCGGCAGCATATCGTCCAGGTGGGTTTCCAGGACCAGCACACGTTCGGTCCGGCCCAGGGGCAGGGTAGGGCGCCCCAGGATCAGGCGCAGGAGGTTGGGTTGACCGGGCAGGTCCAGATCGCCGGCGCCATAGCCCACCTTTTCCAGGGTAAACGGGGGCAGGGGGCGGAACTGCGCCTCCAGACCCCTGAGGATGGCGGCACCCGTGGGCGTGACTAATTCTGCAGGGATATCAGTGCCATAGACCGGCACCCCTGCCAGGAGCAGGGCCGTGGCCGGGGCCGGATTGGGGAGGAGGCCATGGGCCGAGGCAATGGTGCCGCGCCCCAGGGGCAGGGGGGAGGCATAGACCTGCGTGATACCCAGCAGGTGGCAGCCCAGGGCTGCGCCCACCAGGTCCAGGATGGAGTCCACGGCTCCCACCTCGTGGAAATGAACCTCTGCCAACGGCACCTGATGCACCTGGGCTTCCACTTCGGCCAGGAGCCGGAACATGGTGCTGCTCATTGCCTGCACCGGCGGCGGCAGCGGCGCCTGCTCAATGAGGCGCAGGATATCCCGATAATTACGCGAGGGCTGGGGGGCAGTAAGGGTAAACCGCACCTTCGTGCCCACGAGAGCATGTTTTTGCACCTTCTCGGCTTTGGCGGTGTAGCCCTGCAGGTCCAGGCAGGCCAGTCCCCGCCACAGCGCTTCGGGCTCAAGGCCCAGGTCAATGAGGGCACCGAGGGTCATATCGCCGCTCAGGCCGGAAAAGCAGTCAAAATAGAGGAGCCGGTCAGCTCTCGGCGCCGGTGTGGTCGACATGAATCTCCACCTCTTTGATGGCCCGCAGATCGGCATGGCGGATAATAAAAAGCAGCTGGCGATAGCGAATGTGTTCGCCGATTCGAGGAATATCGCCCACCTGTTGCATGAGGAAGCCCCCCAGGGTGGTATAATTCCCCGGGGGCAGGTTCAATTGCAGGCTTTCGTTCAGAGCCTCAACTTCCATGCGGGCGTTCACCAGATAGACGCCGGGGCGAAGCTCTTGGTATTGATTGACCTCCCGATCAAACTCGTCGGCGATTTCGCCCACGACCTCTTCCAGCAGGTCTTCCAGGGTAACGATCCCCACGGCGCCGCCGTATTCGTCCACGACGACGGCCAGATGGATGCCTTGCTGTTGCATTTCCAGGAGGAGGTGGTCGGCCCGTTTCGTCTCTGGAATGTAGCGCACCGGATGGATAAATCTTTCGATAGTTTGGTCGGTGTGCTCCTCGCCCAGCAGGTCGAAACT
>Ga0272446_1002336_pt1 | contig 26024 bp, 23 predicted proteins | sample YNPCB0061_FD_194587 | JGI IMG/M metagenome (GOLD analysis project Ga0272446, IMG submission 194587) | Hot spring microbial mat communities from Yellowstone National Park, WY, United States - YNP-CB-006-1 | ecosystem: Environmental > Aquatic > Thermal springs > Hot (42-90C) > Sediment | place...
TGGTTGTGGCGCAACAGTTCATTCGCCACCGTCACCCGGTCGATCTTCTCGCCGCGCTCCTGCAATTCGTTCATGCGCGCGAAGATGCGCCGGTGGCTCTCCAGGCTGAAGTCGCCGGGCTCCAGCGCGCCGGCCGCCTGGAGGAACAGTTCGCTGTCCAGCAGTATGGAGCCAAGGACGAACCGCTCGGCATCCAGACTCGACGGAAGGCCTTTTTCCAGGGCAATATCAGAGGCAGCCATCGGATTGAATGTCCTACCTTACAACGCTTTTTGCGCCGGCGACAGCAAGAAATTCGCCTCCTGTTTTGTGTGGCTTACCCTGTGCCAAACCGGCCACACCGGCCTGTGGAAGCCTGTCCGCCGCAAACCGCTGATTCCAGGCGGACCCGGCGATTCGCACGCCGGCTTTCCACAGCCTTCCACAGGGGCTTCAACAGGCAAAAACAACTTGCCGCTATCCTGTTTTTACCGCAACGGCGGGCGGAATTCCAGAGATTTCCTGTGAAGCACACGCCGGAGGGTAGAATCGAAGTTTCATGCCCGCCAAGCCGTGTCTGAGCATCGTTTGCGCCCTGCTGCTGCTCTCCGCTTGCAGCCCCAAACCCGCCCCGGATCCCATGGCCGCGCTTTCCGCCGAGTTCGTCCACACCGCCCTGTCATTCACTCCGGTGAGCGCCACGCAGGCGGGCTATCACCGGCACGGGAACCTGAAGCTGGATGAGATGCTGGACGATTACAGCCCGGGCGGCATCGAGCGGCAGCGCCAGTTCTGCCTGCACTTTCGCCGCCGCCTCGGGCGGTCGGTGGACCCAAGCCGGCTTCCGGCCGAGGACCGCGCCGACTACGACATCATTTCCGCGCAGATTGCGCTCAGCCTGCTCGAATTCGACGTGATCCGAGCCTACCGGCACAATCCCTTGGTCTACGTGGAGCTGATCGGCAATGCGCTGTCCAGCCCCTGGGTGCTCGAATACGCGCCCGGGCCGGAACGTGTGCGCCACATCATCCGGCGCATGGAGAAGATTCCGGCGCTGCTCGATCAGGCGCGCACGAACCTGGTGGACTCGCCGGAGGTCTGGATTCAGGCCGCCCTCGAGAAGAACGACGGCAACATCGGCCTGATCGAGAACACCATCCACTCCGGTGTCCCTGAGGAACTGCGCCCCGGCTACGACCGGGCAGCCTCCGAGGCCCTGGATGCGTTGCGCTCGTTCAACCATTATCTGGTCAGCGACCTGGCCACCCGGGACACGGAGGCCGATTGGCGCCTGGGAGCGGACAAGTACCAGCGAAAGTTCGCCTGCGTGGTGGACAGCGGCCTCTCGCCCCGGCAAGTGCTCGAATCCGCTGAAGCCGGCATGGGGGAGGTGCAGGCGCGCATGTTCGCCATTGCCCGGGCGCTGGCGCCCGAGGCAAAGGGCAACCAGAGCGCCGTGATCTCGCAGGCTCTGCGCAAGATCGCAGCCCGGCAGGCGAAGCCTGCGGCGGACCTCGACCAGGCCAAACAGGATCTGGAGGAAGCCAGCCGGTTCGTGCGCGCCCGGAACATCGTAAGGCTGCCGCCTGCGGACAACCGGCAACCAGAGCTCGCCGCAATCCGGTGGATCACACCATCCAAAGAGCTCAACTCTTACAAACGGAAACTGCTGGTGATGCGGGAAGCCATACCGGGGCGCTACGTGCAGTCCCAGTACGCCGCCGCCGTGCAGCCCGGCTGGCGCGGCCTGCTGCGATCGGTCTATGGCAACAGCCCCTGCCTCGAGGGTTGGCCCCGGTACATCACCCAGGTGATGCTGGAGGAGGGCTTTCTCGACGGCTCCCCGGAGCTGCGCCTCAGCTTCCTCAACGAGGAACTGCGTCTGCTGGCCGGCGCTATCCTCGACATCCGCCTCCACACCACGGGGATGGCGGATCAGCAGGCGCTGGACCTGTTACGGAAGGAGGCTTTCCAGGAAGCGGGGGAAGCCGCGGCGGAGCTCGAGCGCGCCAAACTCTCCTCCTGCCGGATGCCCGCCGCCCTGGCAGGCTGGCGCGGCTGGATCCGCGTACGCGATCAGTACAGGCAGGCGAAGGGACCGGCGTTTCAGCTCGGCGAATTCCACACTCGCGCGTTGAGCGAGGGCGCCGTGCCGCTTCCCACCCTGTCGCTGCTGCTGGGCGGGCGGCCCGCGGACGGACCCGGAACCAATCGCCGCTGACGCGCATCTAGTAGGATTAGCCGCCGCGGGCGGGTTTGATGCATACTGCATGAAGAAAAAGCCGGATGCCTGAGACCACCGACCCAAACCCACCGAAGGAGCACTCCCATTGGCGCACCACCGCCTTCTGGCTCCGTGACCTGGTGATTTCGCTGCTCATTGCCTTCGTCCTCATCGTGTTCATCTACCAGCCCGTGAAGGTGGAGGGGACCAGCATGATGCCCGCCCTCACCGACCAGGAGCGGATCTTCATCAACAAGTTCACCTACCGGTTCGGTCTCGGAGCGATCGAGCGCGGCGACATGGTGGTCTTCTCGTTCCCGCAAGACCAGAGCAAGTCTTACATCAAGCGCGTGATCGGGCTGCCCGGGGACACGGTCGAGATCGACCGGGGCACCGTGATTGTAAACGGCAAGCCGCTTCACGAGCCTTACGTGCCCGAGGAATACCGCGACCGGCAATCCATGGGACCGCGGGTGATTCCGCCGGACAGCTACTTCGTGCTCGGCGACCATCGCAGCTCTTCCAACGACAGCCGCGCATGGGGCAATGTGGGACGCGAGAACATCTACGGCAAGGCGGTGTTTGTCTACTGGCCCCTCGACAAGATCGGCCGGCTGCATTAGCCCGCGCGCTTACCGGGCGTACAACTCCTCGATGTCTTTCTGAAAATTCTCCATCACGCGGGCGCGCCGGACCTTCATGGTGGCGGTGAGTTCGCCGTCTTCGATGGTGAAATCACGCTGGAGAATACGGTACTTGCGGATCTGCTCAAAAGGAGCCAGTTGCCGGTTCACGCGCGCAACCGCTTTCTGGACCGCGGCAACCACCGGGGCGGCGCAGGCGATTTCCGCATCGGACTGGTCCTTGGCGTTCTCCATCCCTTTCAGAGTCTCCGCGACCGGACGGTTCAGCGTGAACAGAGCGGTGAGGTGGGGCAGGCGGTCGCCGATCAGCAGCACCTGGCTGATGAGCGGCTCCAACTTGAACAGGTTCTCGATGCGCGCGGGGTAGATCTTTTTCCCGGTCGAGGAGACGATCACTTCCTTCTTGCGCCCGGTGATGAAGATGTAGCCCTCTTCGTCGATGTGGGCAACGTCTCCCGTCGAAAGCCATCCGTCGCGCAGCACTTCGGCGGTGGCGCCGGGGTCGTTGTAATAGCCGGACATCAGGCAACTGCTGCGGACCAGCAGTTCCCCGTCCTCAGCCAGCTTCACTTCCACACCGGGAAGGGTCACGCCGATGCTCCCGGGCTTGGCGCGCCCGATGGGATTAAAGGCGACGATGCCTCCCTCGGTGATGCCGTAGCCTTCCGTCAGCGGCATCCCGATGGCTTCGTAAAACTCCGCCAGTTCCTTGCTGAGAGGCGCAGCGCCGGAGGCGGCCACGCGCAGGCGGCCGCCGAATTTCGCGCGGATCTTGCGGAAGAACACGCGGTCCCCGAGTTTCAGCGGAATCGCCACCTGCGGCGGCACGCGCTTGCCCTCGCGGCGCAGGCGGGCGGCCTCCAGGCCCAGGCCCAGAGCGCCATAGAAGAGCTTGCGCACCGGCGCCGGCCGGCGGCGGACCTCGGCGCAAATGGTGCTGTAGACGCGTTCCCAAAACCGCGGCGGCGCCAGAAACAACGTGGGCCTCACCTGCCGGATCTCCTGCGGCAGCTTCATCAGGCTCTCCGCAAACCAGACCGGCATGCCCGAGCGGATCGGCAGGAGTCCGATCACGATCCGTTGCGCAATGTGGGCCGAGGGCAGGTAGGCCACCGTCGTGTCCTCGGGGCCAAGCGGCAGCGCCACCGGGCCCATGTCAATGTTGCTGACCACCGCGTGGTGGGTCACCAGCACCATCTTGGGCTCGCCCGTGGCGCCCGAGGTCAGGTACAGGATGGCGTGGTCCCAGGGGGTCACCTCCGCGCGAAGCCGGGAGATCAGTTCCGGATCGTTGCCGGCGGCCTGGCGTCCCAGCGCCCGCAGTTCATCCAGCGTCAGCGCGCCCTCAGCCTCCCCGGTGAGCAGAATCCAGCGAGCGGCAGGCGCGTCGCGCAGCGCACGGTACGTGGCCGGGTCTTCCACGAAAACCGCTTTGGCGTTGCAGGCGGCGAGGGTCCGAATCAGTTCCTGCGCGGGATAGCTGGGGTACAGGACCGCGGAGATCGACCCGTTCGCCATGATCCCCAGGTCCGCCAGATACAGTTCGGCGCGGGTTTCCGAATCGATGGCGACGACATCCCCCTTCCCGATTCCCAGCCGGCGCAAACCCGCGGCGATTTCCTCGGCCGCCTGCTTGTACTCCTTCCAGCTCCAGACCCGGTAGGTGCGCTGGCCGCCCTGGGTGCAGGGCTGGTAGAGCGCGGGCGCGTCCCCGTACTGCGCCGCCGCTTCCTCTAAGACCTGAAAGACCGTGCGCGGAGCCATCGAGCCAATGCTAACATGAGGTTGCCTCCGCAGCTACCCTGCCGGCCGGGGCCTAAACGTCGCAGATCCGAACGGCCTCTTCCAGGGATTTCACCGGGTCCTTGAGCGGGCTGTACTCGTGGGCGAGATACCCGGTGAAACCGGCGTCCACGATGGCCTGGCAGATGGGCCGGTAGTTGAGTTCCTGGGTGTCGTCGAACTCGTGCCGCCCCGGATTGCCCGCCGTGTGGAAGTGCCCGATCCACTGGATGTTCTTGCGAATGGTGCGGATGATGTCGCCCTCCATGATCTGCATGTGATAGATGTCGTACAGCAGCTTCACGCGGGGCGAGTTCACCCGCTGGCAGACTCCGGCGCCCCAGGCGGTGTGATCGCACATGTAGTCGGGGTGGTCCACCTTGCTGTTGAGCAACTCGAGACAGATGGTGACCCCTTTGTCCTCGGCGTACGATTTCACCCGGTTGAAGAAGGCGACGCAGTTGTCGGCGCCCTGCTCGTCGGACATGCCGCGCCGGTTCCCGGAGAGCATGATGACGTTGGGCGCTCCGTTGGCGGCGGCCGCGTCAATGGCCTCCTTCAGGCGCTGCTCGATCGCGGCGTGGTTTTCCGTGCGGTTGATGCCGTCGGCGATCGAGGCGCCGCCGGGCACCATGGTGGGAATCAGTCCGTATTTTTTCAGAATCGGGAAATCCTTGGGGCCCACCAGATCGATACCCTTCAGGCCCAGCCGCGCGGCCTCACGGCAGGCGTCTTCGAGCGACACTCCCCGGCCGAAGCAACCGCGCGTGGCCGCCTGTTTGAGACGCCCTTTCAGCGGGGCGGCAGTCAGGGTATGACCACCGGCCAGCCCGAGACCGGGGCCGGCCATTGCGGGCAAAAACGATCGTCTTGTCATGGCCTATCCAGCATACCAAACGGTCCCGGCGCGCCCCCGGCTGCGCCTTCAGTACAATGGCGGCAAATCAGGGAAGTGAAGACGCTATGCCGAAGAACATTGTGATCTGCTGCGACGGCACCGGCAACCAGTTTGGAACGGTGAACTCAAACGTGGTGAAGCTCTACAGCGTCCTGGTGAATGACCCGGCCAGGCAGACCACCTACTATCACCCCGGACTGGGAACCATGGGCGCGCCCGGAGCGCTCACCCGCCTGGCGCAGGGTTGGACGCGAATGCTCGGAATGGCCTTCGGATACGGCCTGATGGGCAACCTCGGCGACGCCTATCGCTTCCTCATGAATGCGTATGAGCCCGGGGACCGCGTGTTCCTGTTCGGCTTCAGCCGCGGCGCTTACACCGTCCGCGCACTGGCCGCGATGCTCCACATGTTCGGGCTCATCGCTAAAGGAAACGACGGGCTGATTCCCTACGCGGCCCGCCTGTTCCGGCGCCGCAACCAGGAGACGTTCCGGATCGCCGCCGAGTTCAAGGCGGCCTTCTCGCGCCCCTGCAAGCCGCACTTCATCGGCGTGTGGGACACGGTCAGCTCCGTGGGCTGGATCTACGATCCGCTGAAACTCCCCTACACGGCCCACAATCCGGACATCGCCGTGGGACGCCACGCCGTCGCCATCGACGAGCGGCGGTGTTTCTACCGCCAGAATCTGTGGGGCGCCGCCGCGCCCGGCCAGGATGTGCGGCAGGTCTGGTTCGCCGGCGTCCACTCGGATATCGGCGGCGGGTATCCGGAGCCGGAAAGCGGGCTCTCGAAGATCACCCTCGAGTGGATGGTCCGCGAGGCCCGTGCGGCCGGCCTGCTGGTGAACGAATCGAAGCTCGAGCGCGTGCTGGGCGCCGCCGGCGGGGGATTTGCGCCGCCCGATCCCGGCGCCCTGATGCACCGTTCGCTGCACGGTTTCTGGTGGCTGCTCGAGTTCTGGCCGAAACGCTACACGGCGCCGTCGGAAACCGGCGGATTCACCACCCGCTGGAGAATTCCGAGAGGCCGGCCCAGGCAGATTCCTCCGGGCTCCGTCATCCACGAAACCGTTTTCCAGCGCCGGCAGACCGTCCCCGGCTACAGGCCGCCCAACCTGCCCGCCGAATTCAGCGTGGATCACAAATAGTGCTGGAGATCGTCCCTGCGGAAACAGTGGGCGAACGCCGTTTCGCGGGTGATGCGCCCGGCGCGAACCAGCTCGGCCAGAGATTGCTCCATGGTCATCATGCCCGCAGCCCTGCCAATGGAGATCTGCGACCGCAACTGGTGATCCTCGCCGCGGCGGATCAGGTTGCGGACCGCGTCGGTGGCGATCAGAATCTCGACCGCCGGATAGCGGGAACCCTCCTCAAGGCCGGGCACCAGTTGTTGGGCGATGACGGCGTTGAGGGCCAGCGACAACTGCTGCCGGATCTGGGGCTGGTTGGCCGTGGGGAACGAGTCGAGAATCCGGGAGATGGCCTGGACGGCGTCGTTGGTGTGCAAGGTCGAGAGCACCAGATGCCCGGTTTCGGCGGCGGTGAGCACCGTCCGCATGGCCTCGTTGTCGCGCATTTCGCCCACCAGGATGACGTCAGGGGTCTGCCGCAAGATGCTGCGCAGGGCGCACACAAAATCAGGCGTGTCCCGTCCCACTTCGATCTGCTCGATCACCGCACTGCGGTTGGCATGCTGGTACTCAACCGGGTCCTCGATGGTAACAATGTGGGCGCAGCGGTTGGAGTTGATCAGGTCGATGAGAGCGGCCAGGGTGGATGTCTTGCCGCACCCCGTGGCGCCGGTGATCAGGATCAGGCCCTGGCGCCGCTCCGCCAGTTTGGCCAGGCTGGCGGGCAGGTGCAGCGACTCGAGCGAGGGAATGTGCGCGGGCAACAGGCGGATGCTGGCCGCAAGCGAGCCGCGCTGGTAATGAATGTTGGTCCGGAAGCGGCCAAGCGCGCCGCGCACGAAACAGAAGTCCAGCGACCGGTTGCGCTCCAGTTCCTGAAGCTGCCTGGCGGTGAGCAGCGGGGCCAGGAGGCTATGGATCCGCTCGGGGTCGAGCGGCGGCCCGAAGGGCGGGGCGAGCGCGCCATTCAGGCGCAGAATCACACCGGCGCCGGCAATCAGCAGCAGATCGGAGGCGTGGTTGCGAGCCGCAAACTCGAGCAGGGAATCCAGTTCCAGCGAAGCCTCGCCGGGCCGGCCGGCCGGCGGCTCCCCGGGCCGCGTGCGCGGCGCCGCACGGTTCAACTCGGCGACGATTCGCGCCAGTTCGGTATCGTACTCGCCCATATGGCTCCCGCGTTTCCCTCCAGTGTAGCGCCGCGGGCCCGGCCGTCCCCCCTCGCCGCAGCCGGGCCTGTGGTATCGTGAATCCTCTGCGGGAAAGGTCATACGGTGCACACAAAACGGATTACTCTCTTGCTGGCGCTTGCCCTGGCGTTCCTGGCGCCGGCCGCGGATTTCCCGGAGGCCGCCATCTCCAACGGCCTGATTCAAGCCAGGCTCTATCTGCCCGACCCGGTGCGCGGTTATTACCAGGGGACCCGCTTCGAATGGTCCGGAATCGTCTCCAGCCTGCAATACCAAGGCCACGAGTACTTCGGCGTGTGGTTCGAACGCTACGACCCGAAGATTCACGACGCCATCACCGGCCCGGTGGAATCCACCCAGGAAGGTGACCTGTTCTACAACGAGGCCAAGCCCGGCGGCACGTTCGTCCGCTTCGGCGTGGGCGTAGTGCGCCGCCCCGACGAGCGGCGCTTCAACGCTTTCCACACCTACGAGATCGTGGATCCCGGCAAATGGAAAATCCGCAAGGCGAAGGACCGTGTCGAGTTCACCCACGAGCTGAAGGACGGCACGGGCCTTGCCTACGTCTACCGCAAGACCCTGCGGCTCACCAGGAACAAACCGGAGCTCGTCATCGAGCACACGCTCAGGAACACCGGCCGCCGCGAGATCAGCACGGCCCAGTACAACCACAACTTCTTCGTCATCGACAAACAGCCCACGGGTCCGGATTTCGTGGTGAAGTTCCCCTTCGAAGCCCGCGCCACCCTCGATCTGCAAGATAAGGCTCAGGTGCGCGGCCGCGAGCTGGTCTACCTGCGCGAGCTTCAGAAAGGGGAAAGCGTTTTCACCCAACTGACGGGCTTTGGCGACACCGCCAAAGACTACGACTTCCGGATCGAGAACCGCAAAGCCGGCGCGGGCGTGCGGATCACCGGCGACCGGCCGCTCAAGAGGCTCGTCTACTGGTCGATCCGCACCACCCTGTGCCCGGAGCCATACATCGCCATTCAGGCCGGCCCCGGCGGCGAAACCAGGTGGAAAATCACTTACGAGTTTTATACGCTGCCGGCAAGCCAGATCTCCAGATTGCCCGCTTCGATTCCCGCACCTCAATATCAATATCGCCGCCCGTAGCCTCCCGCTTCGCGCCGGCGGTTGTGCAAAACGTGCAGGCGACCCCTGTCCGGCCCGCAACTTCTGCGCTCGGACCAGGAACACACAGCCTGTCGTAATGCGCGGGGGAAAGACCGAACTCTTGTGCTGGCAACGAGTTCTCCCGGCGGCGCCCTGCGGACAACACTCTGGCTCTACAGTTGCCGCATAGCCTGACGATGGCGAAATCGAAACCCATACAGGCAAAGGAGCCGATCATGAAGACTCAATCGTTCAACCGCAGACAACTCGTTTCCAAATTCGCGCCCGCAGCGTTCCTGCTCGCGCTGGCCGCCCCGGTGATGGCGCAGGGCGGATATCGTGGCAACGGCCCGGGTCCCGGGACCACAGTAACCGCTCAGCCAATCACTGCGGAGGAGGCCAAGTGGCTTACCTGGATGCGGGAAGAAGAGAAGCTCGCCCGCGACGTCTACCAGCAACTGTTCGAGAAGTGGAACCTGAGCATCTTCCGGAACATCGCAGCGAGCGAAGAACGGCACTACAGTTCGGTTGGAACGCTGCTCTCCCGCTGCGGCGTGCCGGATCCCGCTCAAAATAACCCGGCGGGCGTGTACTCGGATTCCAGGCTGACTGCCTTGTACAACGAACTGATGGCCAAAGGCACGCGGTCCCAAAACGACGCCCTCGAGGTGGGAGTGCTCATCGAGAAGGCTGACATCGCGGATCTTGAAGCCGCACTGCAAGCTACAACCAGGCTGGATATCAAGCGGGTGTACACCAACCTGCTAAACGGTTCGTTCAATCACCTGGAAGCCTTCGAAACCACAATGGAGATCCTGGGCGCCCTCGTGCCGGCAAATTGACGGCGGAGGCCAATGCCCCGGCGCGGGCGCCCTCGATATCCTGGCACTCGGGCGGCGTCCGGGCCGGGAGTGTGCCCCTCATCCGGTGTCATACGGTGCTTTTCTATTGCAGCCACGAACCGGTCAGCTTAAAATTGACAGCACTCTGGCAGAGACACACAAGGGCCCCAGAGCAGACATCCGTTCGGAGAGGGGGAAAACGTGCCGGCAACACTTTATGAAAGGCTGGGCGGATACCAGGGAATCGCGGCGATTGCCAACGACCTGGTGGAACTTCACCTTGCGAATCCCATCATTCAGGCGCGCTTCGCGAAGTCGGACCCGGCCAGGTTGAAGCAGGCCGCGGCGCTGTTCTTCTGCGCGGGCAGCGGCGGCAATGAGCGCTACGAAGGCAAGAACATGCTCGAAGCGCACCGGGGCATGAACATCAGCGAGCAGGAGTTCATGGCGGTGCTGGACGATACGCTCATCGCCCTGGAAAAGAACAAAGTGGGGCAGCAGGAGCAGATGGAAGTGCTCTTCGTCCTGTACTCGATGAGAAGAGAAGTGGTGCGGGTCTGAGCGGCGGCCCAGCCAGCCGCTGAGACGGCCTCTTTCCTCTCACGCCGCATCCGGGAATCCGTCTGTCCCGCATCCACCCCTCCGTTCCGATTTCTTCTTGACACTCAGTTGCAACTACAATATACTGCCAACTTGATGTTCATTTCTGAGATGCAAGTCAGTTGCAAACCGGTCAGGGCGGCGCGGGTCCTCCGGACCATGCACTGGTGGATCGGGCTGCTGTCTACGGCCGGATTCCTGACGCTGATCGCGACCGGTCTGCTGGTGCAGCACCGCGAGCGCTTCAATCTCGAGCGCCGGACTGTCAGCCGGCAGTGGCTGCCCCCGGGATATCGCCCGCAGGATCCGGACGACCGGGTGCGGGCTGATATTGTGCTCACCGACCTGCATTCGGGGCGCTTGCTGGGTCCGCGCGGCCCGCTCCTCGTGGATGGGGTTGCGCTGGCCTGGGTCGCAATGATGGGTAGCGGCTACGCCCTGCGCGTGGCCGGCCGGCGCCGCTCAAGGCGCAATTCATAAACTAAGGAGTCGAACTTGAACGCAAATTTGCGGCGCCCGTGGTGCGCCTTGACGATGGCCGTGTGCCTGGCGGCCTCGATCCATACTGGAGCGGCGGCGGATGACCTTGATGCGGCGAAAGCGCAAGCCCGCGCGCTGCTGGAGCGCATCGCGGCTCAGGAGAGAGAGCTGGCCGCGTTGAAGGCCGAACAGGCCGCGCTGTTGGAACGCCTGGAGAAGAAGGCGTCTCCCGCCGGGGAGCCGCAACAGCCAGCGCCGGCTCAGGTTGCCGCGCCGCCGCCAGGAAAGGCGGAGCGGAACTGGCTGGCCGATCACGTGCGGCTCGGCGGCTACGGGTCGGTGCGCTTCGAAGCCGGCGGGGCGCCCGGCGCAGCCAGGGGCTTCACGTTCCGGCGCTTCGTGCTCACCACCGACGCCACGCCGGCGCCCCGGATCCGGATGCACACGGAAACGGAGTTCGAGCGCCTGTTCGGCCTCGAGGCCGAGAAAACCGCCACCGCCACCGCGGGCGGTCTCCAGTTGAAGCAGGCGCTGGAGGGCAACAACGGCGGTGAGATCGCCATTGAGCAAGCCTGGGGCCAATATGACTTTGCCGGGGGTCACGGGCTGCGCGCCGGGGTCGTACTGGTGCCACTCGGCCGCTTCAATATCCTGCACGACGACGACTACTGGGACCTGCCCCGGCGTACCCTGGTGGACCGCGACGCCTCCGTGACCCCCGTCAAGACCGCCTGGCGCGAGTTGGGAGCGGGCCTGGTGGGAGGTTTCCAAGTCGGACCGGCGAAACTCGATTATCAGTTCTATGTGTTGAACGGAGCCACCCTGGACTTCAACCTGGAATCGGTGGCGCAGACCCGTGACCCGCGCCGCAACAAGCTCGCCCTGGAAGGCGAGTTCGCTCTGACCAGCGGCGCGTTCGACGGCTCTCAAGGCGCGCGAGCCATTGCCTGGCGCGCGGCCTTCAGCCCGGCGCTGGCCGGCGAGTTTGCTCTTTCCGGGTACCACGGCCGCTACACTCCTTCTTACCTGAGCGCCGGCGAGCCGGTGAACTCTCTGGCCTTCGACTACCAGTGGCGCCGCGGGCCCCTTGCGCTGGAGGGCGAGGCGGTTTACACCTCGTTCGGCCGCGTCCGGCGGGTGATCGACGCATTCGCCGCAACCGCCTTTCGCTCCGCCGCCGAGACTTCGACCCTGGAAGCCCGGCAGCTCGAATCGGAAATCGAATTCGAACTGGGCGGACTGGCGCGGACCCGCTACGGCTTCTGGACCGACATCAAGTACTACTGGCGCCCGCGGTGGCTCAAGCGCACATTTCTGGGACGCCCCTTCGACGATCCCGTGCTGATACCCATCCTCCGTTACGAGCGCGTGTGGCTGAACCGCCGCCTGGAGGAACTGGCCTTCGCCAACGGCGCCGTCACGGCCCTGGAAACCGCCGACTTCGAGCAGGACCGCGTATCCCTGGGCCTCAGCTACCGCCCCTTGCGCAGTTTCGGGCTGCAACTCGCGCTGGAGCGGAATCGCCGGCTCAATGGCGCGCAACTGATCTTCCCGCGTGTGGATGCGCGTACCGCCGCCGGCCTGGTCGGCGGCCTGGTGTTCTCTTTCTGATGCGCCCCGCATTGCTCACCGTCCTGATCGTCATGGCTGCGTGTGGCGAGGTGTACCTGAGCGAGACCGAAGCCGCCCGGACGGTGCTCCGCGGTTCGGAGTCCATCGAGCGGGAAGAGCGAACCCTCACGCCCGAAGACCGCGCGGCACTCGAAAAGGCCGCCGGACTGCGCTTCCCCGCCCAGCGCTACGTTTTCTTCACCGGAAAACGGAAAGGCCGGATCGCAGGCTACGCCGTGGTGATGCGTGAGATCGGGAAGAGCGAACCGATCACCTTCATGGTGGGAGTGGACTCAGACGGCAAAGTGGGCGAAGTCGCGGTGATGGAGTTCCGCGAGAGCCGGGGCGGAGAAGTCCGCGAGCCCCGTTTCACGCGCCAATTCCGGGGCAAGCGGCTCCAGGACCCGATCCGCATCAACCAGGACATCCTGAACTACAGCGGCGCAACGCTGTCGTCCGAGGCGCTGGCCCGCGGGGTGAAGAAGGCTGTCGCGCTGGTGGACCACTTCTACCTCCGGGTGGTCACCCGGGCGAGCTACGTCATGGGAACCCTCGCCACCGTGAAGTTGTGCGCCCGCGACGCCGCAGCGGCCTGGCTGGCATTCGCCGAAATGCGCCGGCTGGACGACCGATTCACCACCTATCGCGAATCGGAATTGACCCGTCTCAACCGTCGCGCCGCCGCGGAGCCCGTGCCGGTCTCCGGCGAAATGTTCGGCCTGCTGGAGATGGCGGCCCGCTTTGCGCGCCGCTATGCGGGCGCCTTCGACGTGACCCTTGGGCCTGCGGTGCGCGCCTGGGGATTCCTCGGGGGACCGTTCCGGGTTCCCGCGGCGGCCGAGCAGGAGAGCATCCGGCGGCGCGTCGGCATCGAGGGCCTGAAACTGGACCCATCCCGGCGTACGGTGCGGTTCCTGAAACCCGGCATGGAGATCGACCTGGGCGGAATTGCCAAAGGCTACGCGGCGGAAAGAGCCGCCCGTGTCCTGGCCGGTGCGGGCGTCGAGCGCGCCATTGTCAGCCTCGGTGAAAGCTCGCTGTTCGCGCTCGGCCCGCCGCCCGGGCGCGCATCATGGCCCGTCGCCGTGCTGGACGCGCAAGCGCGTCCCTCCCGAGTGGTGGAACTGGCGCCCTTCACCGCCCTCTCAACTTCAGGCGCCTACGGGCGAAGTTTTCGCGCCGCGGGCCGGGTGTACTCGCACCTGTTTGATCCGCGCACCGCCACACCCCTCGAAACCGCGGCCACGGCCTCCGCGGTCTGCCCCTCCGGCGCCGAGTCCGAGGCCGCGGCAAAAGCGCTCTTATTCGGACAAAACCTGGTAGAACCGTGCCATCCAGTAGGGCAGGATGTAGTCGATGCCGGCGCCTTCAATGCGGCCCTCTCCCCCGCCGTACAGCAGAAACGGGCTGCGCTGCCATAGGAAATCGGTACGCACGCGTTCCGGAACCGGGACCGGCTCGCAGGCGCGGTCCTCCCCGCAGGATGGGTATTTGCCGCGCAGGTCCACGTAGCCGTCGCGGCGGGGACGCAAGAGCCACTCCTCGAGCAGACGCGCGGTCTCCCTGTCGCGCCGCTCGTCGGGGCCCTTCAGTGCCCGGTCGATCATGTTGAAATGCGCGTTGCCGTGGTCGTCGGTGGTGCGCCGCAGCACGTCATAGGCGCGCCGGTACACAGACCGGTAGTACGAGTTCGTCTCCAGCCGGATGAGATGGTAGAAGCTCAGATAGTCGAGGTTGAACTTGAAGTAAGAGTTGTGCGCGTCCAGCACTTCCAGGGAAACCGGCAGAATCACGCCCTGGGCCAGAAAGAAGCGGTCCCAGGAATAGCGCCACCCGAACCGCCCGGAATTGACGTGGCGTCCGATGGCCAGCAGCGCCAGTTGCTGATCGGGACGCCCGGCGAAGGTGGTGCTGACAGCGCCGCCGGGCATCACCACCAGCCAGCCCTTGCTGAGCAGGCGGTCCAACAGGCGCGTGATCAGCGAGCGGATTTCACCGCGCATCCCGGCGTCGTCAACCATATCGTACGCCGCGGCCAATCCGAAAAACACGCCCAGGTACTGGTCGCGCGAGGTGTTGCCCACCCAGAGCCAGGCGGTCTGATTCAGGCTGCCGGAGAACACCCCGTTGTGCTGCTCTTCGGCGGCGATGGCCGGCGCATAGGGCGAATCCATGGGGACGGCGCAGCGCGCCGGCACGTCCACGCCGGTAACATCCACCAGTGAGCGGATGCCGGCCACGGCACGCCGGCTGTTTTCCAGAGCTTCGCCGCTCCCCGTCACCTGGAACCGGAACGCCTCAGCCGCCAGGTAGTGCCCCGTCCAGATGGCGGAATCGCCGCACCGGGAGTAGCCGGTGATCTCCGCGCTCTCAGGGGAAGCGAAGACGGGATCCAGAATCGTCCCGTAGGGCAGATGACGCGTCTGGATGTTCTGCGAGATGGCCAGCGCGTCGCCTTGAGAGGCCGCAGCCGGTAAAACCAGCAATACCGCGGCGAGGATGCTCGATGCCTGCCTTGCCATACTGCGCCACCACCCCCATGCTACCACCGCGGGACGAGGCGGCCGTCCGTGATAGCATAGCCGCTGACTCCGATGACGGTGAGCGCCGAACAACAGAGACGCTTTGCCTGGGCCGTGGTCCTGGTGCTGTGCGCCGGTTCCATCGTCAATTACATGGACCGCGCCGTGCTCAGCGTGGTAATGCCCCAGGTGAAAAGAGACCTGCTGCTGAGCAACACCGGCTACGGTTTGGCGGTAAACGCTTTCCTGATCGCCTACATGGTCTTTTACATCCTGGGCGGGCGCCTGGCGGACCGGATCGGGTGCCGGCGGGCATTTTTGGTGAGCGTGCTGGTGTGGGCGGTCGCAAAGATGCTGCATGCGTTTTCCCGCGGCTTGCTCAGCCTTTCGATCTTCCGCGCCCTGCTGGGAGTGGGCGAGGGCGGGTACTATCCGGCGGCCATGCGCGGCGCCGCCGAGTGGTTTCCGCCCGAAAACCGCGCCAAGGCGGTGGGCCTTTTCATTTGCGGGCTGAGCGTGGGGACGCTGATCACGCCGCCCCTGGTGGCCTGGATCACCCTGTATTCGGGCTGGCGGGCGGCGTTTCTCATCACCACCGCCCCGGCGCTGGTCCTGGTGCCCGTGTGGCTATGGCTGCACAGCCGCATCCATCGGGCCTACGGAACCCCCGATCCGGCCCCGGCGCAGGCCGCCGCCGAGGCCGCGGACTCCCCGGCGTCCAGCGGCATGACCGTCTCCGAAGTGCTGCGACGCCGCAAGTACTGGTTCATCCTGTTCGCGCGCGCGGTCACCGACGCCGTGTGGTTCTTCTACCTCTTCTGGCTGCCCGGCTACTTTCAGGAAGTCCGGGGCTTCGATCTCGGGCTGGTGGGACGCACCCTCTGGATCCCGTACTTTGCCGCCGACATCGGCGCCCTCGGCGGCGCCTGGCTGTCAAGCGGCCTGATCCAGCGCGGTTTCTCGCTCAGCGTAAGCCGCAAAGCTGTGCTGCTGCCCGCATGCCTGCTCTCGGCCATCGGTTCGACGGCTTACTTCGCCGAAAGTTACTGGCTGGCGCTCGGGCTGGTGAGCCTGGCGCTGTTCGGGCATCTGGCCTGGTCATCCAACATCCAGACCGTCATCACCGAAATCGTCCCCCGGCGCCATGTGGCCGTGCTCTACGGCCTGACGGGCGCGGTGGGGACGGGTTTCAGCGCCCTCACCCAGCCCCTGGTGGGCCGCCTGGTGGACACCTCCGGATACGGCCCGGGGTTCGTCGGCTGCGGGGTGCTGTTCCTGCTGGCCGCGGCCCTGCTGGCCAGCGCCGGACCCATCGAACAGATCCGCCGGGCGCCTCCTCTACCGGCCCGCGCTTAGAATCGTGGGACAATCCGAAGTCTGGAGACAAGCATGGAAACATCGAATTTATCCCGCCGTCATTTCCTGGCCACGCCGGCAGCCGCCCTCGGCGGCGCAGCCCTGTTGCCGGCTCAATCGCCCAACGACACGCTGCGAGTCGCCTTCATCGGCGTGGGCAACCGGGGATCCTACCTGCTCCGCCACATGACCAAGGCGCCCGGCGTGAAGATCGTCGCGGTGTGCGACATCAACCCGGAGACGCTGAAGGCGGTCGCCGGAGACGCCTACGAGCCCTACACCGAATACCGCCGGCTGCTGGACCGCAAGGACATCGACGCCGTGGTCATTGCCACCCCCGTGGATCTGCACAAGGAGATGGCCATCGCCGCCCTCGAGTTGGGCAAGAGCGTCTACTGCGAAAAGCCCATGGCGCTGACCCCGGAAGACTGCCGCCTGGTCGCCGGCGCGGCCGCCGCCGCAAAGGGCATCTTCCAGGCCGGCTTTCAGCTCCGGCACGACCCGGCGCGCGCCGCCGCCATGCGCTTCATCCAGCAGGACGGCGCCGGCAAGGTGCTCTTCTTGCAGGGATATCGCCACACCGGCGACCTGCCCCGGCAAACCTCGTGGTACTTCGACCGCACGCGCTCCGGCGATAACATCGTCGAGCAGGCCTGCCACATTCTCGACCTCATGGTTTGGGCCGCGGGCTCCCATCCCCTGCGCGCCTACGGATCAGGCGGCATCAACCTGTATCACGACCTTCCCCCGGGGCGCACCACCATGGACAACTACAGCGTCATCTACGAATTCCCCGGCGATGTGCGCCTGTGTTTCAGCCACATCTACTTCGACCCGCCCGGATTCTCCGGCATCAAGGAGCGGGTATACGGCTCGAAGGGCGCGGTGGATCTGCCCACCGCGACCTTCTACGAACTGGAAAGCAAGCGCCAGACCAAACTCGAGGTGCCCGACGCCGGCCAGGACTCCACCTATCTCTCCCTGGCCGCTTTCATCGACAACGTCCGCGGCCGCAAGAAGCCGCTCAACAACGCCGAATCGGCCCGCATTTCAACGCTCACCGCCATGATGGGCCGCAAGTCGATCTACGAGCGCCGCGTGGTGACGTGGGAAGAAATGGACGTGTAACATGATCAGCCGAAGAACAATTCTCCTTTGCACAGCTCTTTTCTCCCTGGTCCCGTCGCTTGGGGCCGCGCCGCCCGCCAACCCCGCCAAGGCCGGCATGGACCCCGACCGGTTGGCCCGCATTCCCGCGCGCATGAAAGCGTTCGTCGACAAGGGCACGATCCCGGGCGCCGTCACCCTGGTGGCGCGGCACGGGTCCGTGGCCAGCCTCGAGGCCGTGGGTTACATGGATTGGGAGTCCAAGAAACCCATGCGCACCGACACCATCTTCCAGATCATGTCCATGACCAAGCCGGTGACCGCGGTAGGCATCATGATCCTCATGGAAGAGGGCAGGCTGGCGCTGAGCGACCCGGTGGAGAAGCACCTGCCCGAGTTTAAGGGCATGTGGGTGGTGGAAGAGCGCGACGGCGAAAAGAGCCGCACCCTGGTTCGCCCCAGGCGCCCCATCACCCTCCGCGACCTGCTGACCCACACCTCCGGCATGTACGGCCAGGTGCCCGAGCCGTTGCGCGACCTCTATCGCAACTTCGACCGGCCCCTTTCCGAAGTGGTGGCGATGGGCTCGCAAGCCCCTCTCGATTTCCAGCCCGGCACGAAGTGGCAATACAGCAACATCGGAATCGCGACCCTGGGGCGCATCATCGAAGTGCTCTCGGATGAGCCCTACGAGAAGTTCCTCGAGACCCGGATCTTTCAGCCGCTTGGCATGAAAGACAGTTTCCTGTTCATTCCGTCCGGCCGCTATGAGCGCGTTGCCTCTCTTTACACCCTCGAAAAGGACAAGCTGAAAAAGAGCGACTTCGACATCTACCGCAAAAGGGCCAGGTATTCGATGCCCGAGGGCGGCATGTACGCCACCGCCGCCGACCTCGCCGCCTTCTACCAAATGATGCTCAACGGCGGCACGTATCAGGGCAAACGCATTCTCTCGCGAGCCACCGTGGACCTGATGACCCAGGTGCACACCGGAGACCTCGCGGCCGGCGGACCGGGCATGGGCTACGGCCTCGCCTGGGCCGTGGTGCGCGAACCGCTGGGCGCGCTGGCCCTCCAATCCGTCGGCTCCTACGGGCACGGCGGTGCGTTCGGAACCTACGGCTGGGTGGATCCGAAGAGGGACCTGGTGGGCGTGTTCCTGGTGCAGCAGCCCGCCTCCGCGGAGGTCCGCAACGCTTTTGTCGCCATGGTGAATTCCGCTATCGTGGAGTAATGCTGGTTCTGGCGCTATTTCTGGGATTGCGCATTGTTCCGGACACCGCTAACGTCCAGTTCCGCCAGCCGCAGATCGCGGCGCGGCAAGACCTGGTCGCCGTCACCTTCGGAGCCGGAGACACCGTGTATTACGCGGGCTCCCGCGACGGCGGCATGTTCTTCTCCAAGCCCGTCGTGGTCTCGTCCAAGGGCAAACTCGCGCTGGGACGCCACCGCGGGCCGCGCATCGCCCTGCTGCCTTCCTCCATCGTGATCTCGGCCATCGTAGGCGAAAAGGGCGGAGGCGCGGATGGCGACCTCTTCGCCTGGCGCTCGGCCGATGGCGGCAGATCGTGGTCGGAGCCCGTGCGGGTGAACGACGTGCCCGGCGCCGCGCGGGAAGGCCTGCATGCCATGGCCGCTCAAGGCGACACCCTGTTTGCCGCCTGGCTCGACCTGCGCGCGCAGGGAACCCGGCTGTACGGCGCGTCCTCCGGCGACGGCGGCAGGACCTGGTCGCCCAACGTGCTCATCTACGCGTCCCCGGCCGGCCACATCTGCGAGTGTTGCCACCCGTCGGTAGCCATCTCGGCCTCGGGCGCTGTCTACGCCATGTGGCGCAACTGGCTGGGCGGCAGCCGCGATATGTACCTGGCCCAGTCCGGCGACGGCGGCAAGACGTTCCATGAAGCGGAAAAGTTGGGCGCCGGAACATGGCCCCTGAAAGCCTGCCCGATGGACGGCGGCGGACTGGTGGTGACCCCGGAGGGCAAGGTGGTCACGGTCTGGCGGCGGGAGGGCGAAGTCTTCCTCGCACCCGCCGGCGGCGCGGAGTCCAGCGTAGGCGAGGGCTGGGACCCTGCCCTTACCTACGGCCGTGACGGCGTTTACGCCATCTGGAAAACTCCGGCGGGGCTGTTCGCCCGCCTGCCCGGAAAATCCGGGCCAACCCGGGTTTCCTTCGAGGGCTCCTTCCCTCAGCTTGCCGCCCTGCCCGGCGGACTGGTCCTGGCAGCCTGGGAGGAAAAGGGCGCTATCGTGGTGCGCGCCATTCAGTAACCGGGCGGCTCCGGCTACGCCACGGCCAGGGGGCTGCGGACTTCCATGCAGCCCTTGCCCAAAGGCAGCAGTTTCCCGGGGTTGAAGAGGTTGTCGGGATCGAACACCCTCTTCAGATCGCGAATCATATCCAGCGTCTCGTCGCTGAACAGTTTGGCCATCAGTTCGGCCTTCTCCATGCCCACGCCGTGCTCGCCGGTGATGCTGCCGCCCTGCTCGATGCAATACTCCAGGATCTCCTCGCCCGCGCGCCGGGCTTTCTCCAGGTCGCCGGGTTTCCGCGGGTTGAACGGGATGATGGGGTGCATGTTGCCGTCGCCGGCGTGGAAGATGTTGCTGATGTTCAATCCGTGCTTGCGGGACACCTCGGCGATGTAGCGCAGCGTCTGGGCGATCTTGGTGCGCGGCACCACCCCGTCCTGCACGTAATAGGTGGGGCTGACCCGGCCGATGGCGCCGAAGGCGTTCTTGCGGCCCTTCCAGAGCAGGTCCCGCTCGGCCGCCGACCGGGCCACCCGGAATTCCCGCGCGTGACACACCTGGCAGGCGGCGCGCACCTGTTCCACCTGCTCTTCGACCGCCTCTTGCACCCCTTCCAGTTCGATCAGCAGGACGGCCTGGGCATCCATCGGATACCCGGCGTGGGTGGCCTCCTCGACCATGCGCAGCATTTCGCCATCCAGCATTTCGAGCGCCACCGGAGTGATGTTGCGCGCGGTGATCTCGGTAACTGTGCTGCCGGCGTCCTCGGCCGACTCATAAATGGCCAGGCACGTCTTCACCGCTTCGGGTTGCCGCATCAGGCGCACCACGGCCTTGGTGATCAGCACCATGGTCCCCTCTGAGCCGGTTAGCAGTCCGGTGAGGTCATATCCCGGCAAATCCGGTTCCGGACCGCCCGTCCAGACCTTCGAGCCGTCCGGAAGCACCACCTCAATGCCCAGCACGTGGTTGGTGGTTACGCCGTACGCCAGCGTGTGCGGACCGCCGGCGTTCTCGGCCACGTTGCCGCCGATCGTGCAGGCCTTTTGGCTGGAAGGATCCGGCGCATAGAAGAACTTCCGGTCCTGGACCGCCAGCGTAATGTCCAGGTTGACGACGCCGGCTTCGACCACCGCGCGTTCGTTCTCCAGATCGAGTTCGAGAATCCGGTTCATGCGCGAGAAAGCCACCATGACTCCGCCCAGCCGCGGGATAGCGCCGCCGCTCAGCCCCGTGCCCGCGCCGCGCCCCACCACCGGGATACCGTATTCGCGGGCAATCGCCACAATGGCGGCCACTTCGCCGCTCGAACGCGGGAACACCACCAGGTCCGGCATATGCTTGTCCTGGCTGGCGTCGTACTCGTAGAGCTTCAGGTCCTCGGGCCGGTCCAGATACCCCCCAGGCCCCATCAGCCTCGCAAATTTCCGCATCGCTTCAGCCGGAATCATGCCCTCCCCCTTTCGCGCTCAGAGCAGCGATTTCACGTAGCTGACCATTCTCTCATCGTTCCAGTTCTCCGGACCGATGATCTTCTGCACCACCTTGCCCCGCGTATCGATGATGTAGGTCTCCGGGTATTTGAATGTGCCGTACTCGGCGCTGATCCTGGCTTGCGGGTCGCGCGCCGTGAGAAACGACACGTTGGCCCGCTTGAGGAATGCCTGGTAGGCGCCGGCGTCCTTATCCACGCTCACCCCCAGCACTACGACCCCGGAGCCGGCCAGTTTCTTCTGAAACTCGTCGAGCGAGGGCATCTCCTCAACGCAGGGCGGACACCAGGTGGCCCAGAAATTCAGCACCAGCAGGCGGCCGCCGAAATTCGAGGTCGAGATGGTGCGCCCGCTGTCGGTCGCAATGGTGAAATCCGGCGCTGTATCGCCCACCGAGACAATCCGCTCATGGAAGGACCGGTAGAGGACAAAAACGAATACGGCCAGCAGCCCCGCTATCGCAAGCCGGAGGATACGATCGGTTTTGACGCTTTGCATGAACAGTCTATAATTTTAGTGTATCCCGTCCCGGAAGCGCGGCATCAGGAAAGGATAGATGCTGATCACCAAGCGTGTGGATTTCTCCGCCTCCCACGTGTGCCGCAACCCGGCGCTGTCCGATCAACAGAACCTGGAGATCTACGGCGCCGACGCCAATCCCCACGGCCACGGGCATAATTACGCCGTCGAAGTCACCCTGTCGGGCGAGCCCGACCCGGTCACGGGAATGGTATTCGATCTGAAGAGGCTGAAAGACATCCTGAACGAGCGGGTGGTGGAGTATTTCGACCACCGCTTCCTGAACTACGAAGCGCCCCCGTTCGACCGCGTGGTGCCCACCACCGAGAACCTGGCTCTGGAGATCTGGGCCCGCCTCCAGCCCGCCCTGGACGGCCGCCTCGCCGCTGTCCGGGTGTACGAAACCGAGGATCTTTTCGTCGATTATTTTGGAGGCGCGCGATGATCCGGGTAACCCGCCGGTATCGCTTTTCCGCTTCCCACCGCTTGCACGCCGCGGCGCTCAGCGAAGCGGAGAACCGGACGCTGTACGGCAAATGCAACAACCCGTTCGGGCACGGGCACAACTACGTGCTGGAGGTGAGCGTGCGCGGCCCGGTGGACCCGGCGACGGGCCGCGCGGCCGACCCGCGAGCGCTCGACCGCCTGGCGGAAAAGGTGGTGATCCGGGCGTTCGACCACCGCAACCTGAACACTGAAGTGGCGGCTTTCCGCGATTGCGTGCCCACGACCGAAAACCTCGGGCGGGAGATTCTCCGGCGCCTCGAACAGGCGTGGACCTCGGAATTCCCCGGCCCCTGGCCCGTGCTCGAGAAAATTCGCATCGCCGAAACCGAACGCAACATCTTTGAGATTTCACGATGAAAGCTAACAAGGCGGCAATCCAAGTCCTGACCCCTCAACAGGAGGATTTAAAGATCGCCCCGCTGGTGCGCAGCATGCTCGCGGAGCTCGGCGAGAATCCCTCGCGCGAAGGCCTGCTTCGCACCCCGGAACGGGTGGACCGGGCGCTCCGCTTTCTCACCAGCGGCTATCGGACCGACCTCCGCAAGGTGGTCAACGGCGCCTTGTTCGCCGTCAAGTACGACGAGATGGTCATCGTCAAGGACATCGAGTTCTTCAGCCTGTGCGAGCACCACATGCTGCCGTTTTTCGGCAAGGTGCACGTGGCCTACCTGCCCAAGGAGCGCGTGATCGGCCTCAGCAAGATCCCCCGTATTGTGGACGTTTTCGCGCGCCGCCTGCAAATTCAGGAACGGATGACCCAGGAAATCGCCCAGACCATCCAGGAGCTGATCGAACCTCTTGGTGTCGGCGTGGTCTGCGAAGCCCGCCACTTCTGCATGATGATGCGCGGGGTGGAAAAGCAGCACTCCGGCGCGGTCTCCAGCGCCATGCTGGGCGCCTTCCGCACCCGCAAGAAAACCCGGGACGAGTTTCTCGCCCTGGTCAACCAGAAGAGCAACGGCTGGTAGCCGGCAGGCGCGCCTACCGCGGCGCTTCCACAACCTGAAGAGTGACCCCCTCAACCCGAGGGCCCAACCTGACCCGGGCTCCGGCGGGACTCCGCACCGTAATCAACCCGCGCAGGTCAAACACGCCCGGATAATCCGGGTCCTGGTCCACCACCACCGCCGGCCGGGCCGCGTAATCATAGACGTGACACGCCTCGAAGTCGATGCCGCCCGGCCGGCTGGTGATACTGCTCCGCCGCAACTGGATCAGCACCGGCGCGCGCGGCTCGGCGGCCTCCCGGTGAGCCGACACCCAGGGATTTTTCCAATTGCAGTTCACAAACCGCACGCGCACCCCGCCCGCGCTCTTGTCGAAGATGCGCGCGCCCTCCTTGCCGGTGTTCTCCGCCGTGCAGTTGATGAATTCGACCGCGCCCTGCGGCCCGTCGTCGCCGGCAGCCCCCACGGCCATGCCCGCCCAGCCACGCTGCGCCATGTCGTGGAAGTCCTCGAACCGCATGCCGGGCGCGCCCATTCGCGCCACGCAGTTTTCGAAACGAACCGACACCGGCTGGGAAGTCCGCTTGAGCGGCCGCAAGTACACCAGCATGGCGTGGCCGCTGTTGTTCTCGAAGACGCAGTTGCGGATGACGCAGTTGACCAGCCGCTGATCGGCCGTATCCGGTTCCAGGTCAATGCCCGCCTCCGGCGCCGTGCCGCTGGTCCCCGAAAAGACGCAGTTCTCCACCAGCAGGTTTTTGGCGCTGATTACGCTGATTCCCTGGCGGTGATTGTCGTGCGCCACGGCGTTGCGGATCGTGATGTTTTCCCCGCCGTCGACGTAGAATCCGTCCCCGCCGCTGCTCTCCACCCGCACTCCCTCCACCAGCACGTTGGAGGAGTTGCGCAGGGCGATGCCCATGCGCCACTCGGCCTTCTTGTAGGGCGGGTTCTGATAGTCCCGCTTGCGCATGCGCAGGGTCGCGCCGTAGCCGCGAATCACCAGGTTCGAGACCCCGGAAGCCGTGAACAGGCTGTCGCCCGTCCCCTGAAACTCGCCTTTCTTGGCCAGCACCAGGACCCCCGGTTCGAAGATCAGTTCCAGATCGCCGCGCAGTTTCACCGGCCGGATGATCCATGGCTCGCCCATGTACGGCACAACGACCGTCCGGGCCTTCGAGTCGATGGCGGCCTGCAACGCTTCCGTCGCGTCCTCGGCGTTGAAGCCGTACCTGGCGGCGTTCACCGCCGTCTGGCCCCAGGCGCCGGCCGCCGCCAGCAGGACCGCCGCCCACGCCGCCCCGCTGCTTCCCGCCCGCATCCGAATTAACCCTCGCATCCTGATCCTCGTCGCGCTGCAAGCCGCATGGATAAAGATTATACTGGCATCTCAACGCCCACTGGCTCTTGAGACTGCCCATGAGAAACTACCTGGCTTTCGACCTCGGCGCGGAGAGCGGCCGCGCCATGCTCGGCACCATCACCGCCGATTTCCTGGTTCTGGAGGAGTTGCACCGTTTCGCCAACACGCCGGTGCGGGTCTTCAATGCCCTCTACTGGGACACCCTGCGTCTCTGGCATGAGATCCAGGAGGGCATCCGGATCGCCGCGCGCGACCGCAAACTCGATCTTGCGGGCATCGGCGTCGACACCTGGGGAGTGGATTTCGCCCTGATCGGCGCGGACGGCCACCTGGTCGATAACCCCCGGCATTACCGCGACGAGCGCAACAACGGCATGCTCGAGAAAGTTTTTGAAGTCGTGCCGCGGGCTGAAGTCTTCGACCACACGGGCCTCCAGTTCATGCAGCTCAACACCCTGTACCAGCTCTACGCCATGAAGCTCGCCAACTCGCCGGCGCTTCAGACCGCGAAAAAGCTGCTCATGATTCCGGACCTGTTCAGCTACTGGCTCAGCGGCGTGGCCAAGTGCGAGCTCACCGACGCCTCCACCACCCAGTTCTATGATCCGCGCAAGAAGCGCTGGTCCACGGAACTCTTCGACAAGCTCGGGCTGCCCAAGCACATCCTCGGAGAGATTGTGCAGCCGGGCACCCGGCTGGGCAACTGCATCCTCCCCGACATGGGATCGGTCCCGGTCTATGCAACCGGCTCGCACGATACCGCCTCGGCGGTCGCGGCTGTGCCGGCCGAGGGCGGAAGCTGGGCCTACATCAGCTCCGGCACCTGGTCGCTGATGGGAGTCGAACTCGACGAACCGGTGGTGAACGAGCAGGCCCTGGCCGCCAATTTCACCAACGAGATCGGCGCGGAAGGCAAGGTGCGTTTCCTGAAAAACATCGCCGGGCTGTGGCTGCTTCAGGAGTGCCGCCGGGCGTGGATTCTCGAGGGGAAGGAGTACGGCTATCCCGAACTGGCCAGAATGGCCGCCGAGGCCCGGCCCTTCTCGGCCATCATCGATCCCGACGCCTTCCTGCTGCCGGGTGACATGCCGGGCCAGATCGCGGCCTACTGCCGCAAGACCGGACAGAAACCCCCGGCCGATGCCGGCCAGTACGCGCGCACCATTTTTGAGGGCCTGTCTCTCCGCTACCGGCATGTGCTGGAAATTCTGGAGGGCCTGATCGGCAGGCGGATTGAAGTGATCCACCTGGTCGGCGGCGGATCGAAGAACGCGGTGCTGAACCAGTTTGTGGCCGATTCCCTCAACCGGACCGTGATCGCCGGACCCGGCGAGGCCACGGCCATCGGCAATGTGGTGATTCAGGCGATCGGCGCGGGCGAGCTTGCGGACCTGGCGGCGGCCCGGGCCCTGATCCGCAAGTCGTTCCCCCTGGAAACTTTCCGGCCGGCTCCCAAAGCCG
>Ga0272446_1002337_pt1 | contig 26021 bp, 20 predicted proteins | sample YNPCB0061_FD_194587 | JGI IMG/M metagenome (GOLD analysis project Ga0272446, IMG submission 194587) | Hot spring microbial mat communities from Yellowstone National Park, WY, United States - YNP-CB-006-1 | ecosystem: Environmental > Aquatic > Thermal springs > Hot (42-90C) > Sediment | place...
ATGTAAGGCGGATTGCCGATGACGATATCGAAGCCGCCTTCATTGATGACGTTGGCGAAATCGACTTCCCAGAGGAGCGGGAAGTTTTCGGGCAAGGTGTTGCGCGTGTTGAGGTCGGCGATGAGGCGTTGGAGTTTAGCGATGTCGGCTTCTTGGGCTTCGCGGATTTTTTTCTGTTTTTGGGTTTCCTCAAAAAGGACGTCTTTAATTTGACGTGAAATGTCCTTGATGCGCAGGTCGAGTTCGGTGATGGTGAGGTTGCGGAGTTCGCGGTAGAGTTTGGATTTGAGGGTATGTTTTTCGTCGGCGGTGTGGGCGTTGAAGTAGTCGTGTTGGAGCGCAACGATGGTTTTGAGGGCGGATTCGATGCGGCTTTTTTTGCCTTTGGCGCGGTTGGGGTCGTAGTGGAAGGAAACGCCTTCGTATTCGGCGACGAGCGAATCGCCGGTTCGGATTTTGAAATCAAGGTTTGGCAGCGCGGGAATCTCATCGATGAGGTTGTGCTGAAAATCGACGGCAAGCGAGAGCCACAAGCGGAACTGCGCCATTTCAACGGCGAAGGGGTCGATATCCACGCCGTAGAGCGTGTGCTCGATGATGTCTTTTTTGCGCTCGTAGATGGTTTTTTGGTCGATGTGTTTGGCGGCGAAGAGCGCGTAGCGAAGCGACAAAAGTTCGTGAAGCATTCCCAAAAGGAACGCGCCGGAGCCGCAAGCGGGGTCAAGAATTTTGACGGTCGAGAGCGCGTGCAAAACGGCTTCGGGCTGTTTGAGCATCGAGGCATCAAGGTCGTGGACGAAGGTGTCGAGTGCCTGTGCGTCGCTTGGCAAGGTGGTGCGGAGAAATTGCAAGAGCGATTCTTTGCACATAAAACTGACGACGCTCGCGGGCGTGTAGAACATTCCCTTTTGCTTGCGTTCTTCACCAATCAGCGATTCAAACACCTTGCCGAGCATTTCAGGGTCGACGGCGACCTCAACATCGAGCGGCGTATTTTCAGCCACCGTGAAGTGATAGCGTTGAAAGAAGCCGAAGATGCGCTCAAACGCTTCGTTGGTAAAGGCGATGCGGTCGTCAAAGGATTTTTTTTCAAACAAGCCGCCGTTGAGAAACGGAATATGTCCGATAAGCGAATGAATTTCGCGCGCCGATTGCCCGAAGTGGCGTTTGTTGCGCTCGTGAATCGGGACGGAAAGGAACTCGAAGTAAATGCGTTTGAGAATGTCGCTGTAAAAGTTGAGCGATTTCTTTTTGGCTTCGGCAAGTTTTTTGGCGAGGTAATCGGCGTCGTAATTGAGCCAATTTTTTTTCTGAATGAAGTAAAGGAACATCAGGCGGTTGAGCGTGGTAAGCGCGGCGATGCGATTTTCTTTGTCCGATGTTCCGAAGCCTTTTGCGAAGAGGGTTTGAAAAGCGGCTTCAAAATCTTGAAAGAATTTCTCGGTAACTTTTTCCACATCGAAGGCAGAAAGCCACTGGTTGCGCCAAGCGTCGGTTTCAAGCGAATCGGGCAGGGCGAGATGGGGCAGGTTGTATTCGCAAAGCGTGCGCAAGTAGGGCGATTGGTATTCCCACGAGAAGGTTGCGAGTTTGGCTTTGTAAGGCGTTTCGCCTGAGTAATGGGCAAAGGTGAAATCTTTGTAGTTCGGGGTGCAGATGAAGAAGAGATTTTCCAATGCCCAAGTTTTGGACGTTGAGCCGCCACGCTTTTTGGTAACGAGTCCGCGCAAGGCGTTGCGGAGCGCGGTTTTATAGGCAGTGCTGTTTTCGGGGAACTTGACGATAAAAATGCCCGCCCATTGATTCGGAATGAAGGGTTTAAGTTGTCGGAATTCGATCTTGGCGCGGGTTTCATCTAATTGAAGGTCATCGTGCGACCAGTGGTAAGTGGCATCGCGGAGCGTGTCGGCATCGTCATCAATGTTCCATTGCAGGTCGTCGCGCAGGAAGGCGAGCAAAGTTTGTTCGTTATGAATGTGTTGAACGGATTCGGGAGTAGTCGGCATCGGTATGAAAGTTTAAGGTTTTTAGGGCGTTGTTTTTGGGAAAGATAAACGCGGCGGGGAAACAAAGAAAATGGGTTTCCATGAAGACGATTTTCTACGCTGAGGGGTTCAGCGCGATTCGTAATCGTCTCGGTATTTTTTTAGCGCCTCGAAAATCGCCTGTGCGATTTTTTGCTGCCCGTCGTCTGAGGTCAGAAACTTCTCGTCGTCCGCGTTGGTGATATAGCCGGTTTCGACCAAGATACTCGGCATTGAGGGCGTCCAAAGCACCATAAAGCCCGCTTGTTTAACGCCGCGCGGTTCGAGCGTTGTGCGTTCTGCCATGTTTGCGCTGACGAACTCTGCGAGCCGTTCTGATTGTTGCAGGAACGCACTTTGCGCCATCGTTATCATAATTAAGTTTTCGTCGGTAAAATTTTTGTAGCGTGTTTTGTAGTCGCTCTCTTCGAGGATGACGGCGTTTTCGCGTTGTGCCACGCCCAGTGCTGCGTCGGTTTTGTGTAAGCCCAGCAGATAGACTTCCGAGCCGTCGGCTTTTTTATTGAAGTTTGCATTGCAATGCACGCTGACAAAGAGTTTAGCGCCCGCTTGATTGGCAATTTTCCCGCGTTCATCAAGTTCGACAAACACATCGGTTTTGCGCGTATAGACGACCTTGACGTCGGGCATATTTTTTTCAATGAGTTTTCCCAATTTCAAGACGATGCCAAGTGCGACATGTTTTTCATACTTGCCAGTTGCGCCAATTGCGCCCGGGTCTTTGCCGCCGTGTCCGGCATCGAGCGCAATGACGTCTAATTTCCACTTATCGCGGTCGCGCTCCAGCGTCTCGTTAATTTTGCGTCCTTTTTCATCTTGCTGCAAAATCTCTTGAACGTTTGCTTCGCGCAAGACGAGCATCACAAAATTGTTCGTCCCTTTTTCCGCGCTAAAGTCGCTCGATAGAAGTTTGTATTTTTTCGTATTGAATTCGAATGTGAGTTGCAGTGCGCCTGATTTCAATCGCAGTGTGGTCGAACGTTTCAAAAATCCGTCTTTGAACGACTGCGATAGCGCGGCAGGGTTGCCCGTTGCATTCACAAATGTTAGGTATGCCACGCCGCTTTTGTCGGGCGCGATAAATTCATACTTCAGATTTGCCACGGTTGAGAAAATTCGAATAATCGCGCCGTTAGCTTTTTCCTCGACGGTAAGTTTGGAAATTGTGTAGCGTTTATCGAGCGAATCGAGGGCGGGCGGCAGGAGGACGGGTGGCTTGGCAGTATCGCTCTTCGGCGTCGGTGTGAGCGCAACGGGCGGTCTGGCTATTGTATCGCGTTGGGTAGGCTTGAATGCAAGCATGAGTTTCTTCGTCGTCGCGTCGTAGCTTGCACTTGCGCCCAGCCACAGCGCAAGCAGTTTCGCAATGTGTTTCGGCGCGAGGTAAATTTTTTCGCCGCTTGCGATGGGTGCGCCGCCGAGTTGAACAATGTCTGCAATGCCGCCGCGCTGCAAGACTGCAAAATGATTTTCAGCGCGCAGCACGCATGTGTCGCGTTCCGACGTAAAGATTGACATCAACGTCGCCGATTCCGAGAATTGAAATTTGAGCAAATAACACACATCGGCGAGCGCCACCGCGTCGGTGTTGGAGACAATGTAGAGCGGAATTTTATCCGTGAAGACCCGCCCGTCGCGCGTCGTTACATCGAAGGCAACGGACGGTTGCGCGACAGCGCCGGGCGTGGGAAGCACAAGGCTGAAAAAGAACGCGGTAAAAATCAGCGAGAGTTTGTTCACTTTAAAAACGTCCATTTCCTAAAAGAAAATTTTTCAAACTTATGGTCGCACTTTTCTTCGCCACCCTGTTGTTTTGTCAGCAAACGCCACCTGACAATTTAGGCGCGCTGCTCGACGAGGCGAATTTAACAACCGTTTCTACGTTGGTCAAACCCGACAGTGTCGCCGCGCGCGTTCAATTTGTGCCGCGAACTCTCCTTGCAGCCGGCTCGCTCATCAACGCCAACGGACAACTGCGTTCGACCAAAGCGAAGGAAACTTCACTCTTCAACGCTTATGAGAAAGTTGTTCTCGCAGGCAAAGGTGTTTTTACCAAACCAAATAATTTAGGCGCAGGCGCGTTCGAGTATGTGTCGGGCGAGCAAGGCAAACAGGGCAAACTTGTTCTCTACGCCGATTCAACTTTTAGTGAGCCACTCTTTCTGCTGCGATGGAACGCCAAAAAGAATACGACCGAATATCTTTTTCGCACGGTCAGAAAAAACGCCCTTCATGTCGAGACCATTGAGTTGAATCGAGATGGGAGTGGCACTTACAAACTTGTCATTGAAAAAATACTCCGCCGACACCTTGCTTGGAATAGCGACGGACGACCAACGCTCGATGAGACCTTGTAACGCCAGCGTATCTTAAAGTGTGTCTGCCATCTTTTCTTTGGTGTGATTCTAATAACAGTTTGCAGCACTTTTGCCGTTATGTCTGTCTGCTTTTTGATAGGGGATAACGCGTCGCACTTTGTTTTGCACACGTCATTTTTAACAACATCTATACATCTACTGTAAATGGCATGGGTTCTTTTGATTATCGCCGGCTGCTTTGAAGTTGGCTTCACCACCTGTATGAAACTCTCAAACAACTTTTCGGATTGGCGTTGGACATCGGGTTTCTTGGTCTGCGCAACGCTTAGCTTTGTTCTGCTCAGTAAGGCGGCAGAAACACTGCCGCTTGGCACAAGCTATGCTGTATGGACGGGCATCGGTGCGGTCGGCACTGCGCTTGTCGGGATTTTCTTTTTCAAGGAATCATCTGACTTCTGGCGCATCTTTTTCATCTTCACCCTGATTGCCTCAATTATCGGGCTCAAATTTGTTTCCGCAGACTAATATCAATATGACTTCAAGAGGTGCAGGTTTTCAGAAGAGTGTCATACCGACGCGAAAGCATGCCCCGTTGAAAAACGGGGGCGGTATCCATCTATGAACACCCCTAAAGACAATGGATTCCGGCTTTCGCCGGAATGACAATGGTCGTTCTCAAATAAAATCTATGCCTTTTCAAATGATATTGGTATCATACGGATATAACTTGAAGCAGATAGGATTTGTCATTCTGACTCCCGCAAAGCAGGATGAAGAATCCAAGTATAAAGATGGATGCCTCGCTTTGCTCGGAATGACACCGCGGTAAAATCTACTCCTCTTCTCATCATTTTGGTGTTAGAGTTTACGCTCGAGTTGCCTTGCGTTGCTGCTGAAATAGCAAAAGTCCCGACGGCGGGACTTTTGTTGCAGTGAGGCAAGTATTATTCGTCGCCCTCAGGCTTTTCGGCTTGCTTCATATTTTGAACCTCGACTCGGATCTCTTGTGCTTTGCGTTTGAGGTCTGCCATATGTTTGCGGACGCGCGTGCCTGCCGCTTTGTTGCCTTTTTCGTAGAACTTGCGAAAGTCGCTTTCCATCGCGTCGACCATCGCTTTTAGTTCTTCGTAGGTTTTCATGTCGCTCATAGCTGACTCTGTTTTGAGTTGGAAAAAACTTCGCGTTTACACGCGCACTGGTTTTTCGCGCAATGCTTTCGCGTCGTCCATAAATTTTTGCAATCCCGTGTCGGTCAATGGGTGCTTGACGAGTTGCTCAATGACTTTGAGCGGGATTGTCGCCACATCTGCGCCAAGCAAGGCACAATTGACAACATGAACGGGATGCCGAATGCTCGCGGCGAGAATTTGCGTTGGAATTTCATAGTTGCGAAAAATCTGTGCGATTTGTTCAATCAGCAGAGTGCCATCGGTGCTCACATCGTCCAAGCGACCGATAAACGGACTGACGTAAGTCGCGCCCGCTTTTGCAGCGAGCAAGGCTTGGTTAGGCGAAAACACCAGCGTTGCATTCGTGCGAATGCCCTTCGCCGAAAAGTGCTTGATGGCTTTGATGCCGTCAATCGTGAGCGGACATTTGACAACGACGTTTTCATGAATCGCTGCAAGCTCTTCACCCTCGACAATCATTTCATCCGCTTTGAGCGTTGTTACTTCCGCGCTAACTGGGCCTTCGACCAACTGACAGATTTTTTTGATGTGGTTCATGAACCCATCGTAGGTAAGCGGTTTGAGTTCCTTTGCGATAAGCGTCGGATTGGTAGTTACGCCGTCAAGCACGCCGAGACTTTGCGCCTCTCGGATTTCATCTAGATTTGCGGTGTCAATAAAAAATTTCATCGTGATATAAATTTAGATTGATTAAGGAACGACGTTGTCTTCATAAAGTAGTAGCAAATGATTTTTCTTGACCTCACTCCGCATTCTTCGCTCTCTGGTCTCCCAATGGCGGAGTGAGGTCAAACGCGTTGGCTTATCGTATCGGCTTATTGTTTAGTGAGCCGCTTCCTCGACTTTGTGTTTTGTTGCGAGCATTGCGTTAAAATTGCGCCCATGACGTCCAACCCAATTTTTTTTGTGATACGCATAGCCTGCAATTAACGGGAATGTTACCGTCGCCTCGCCGAACACCATTTGCTCATACGCCGTATCGACTTTGCCCCAAGAGCTGGCTTCTTTAAGCGTCGAGCCAGAGAGCGCACCGTCGCGCTCATCGGCAACCGTCAACTGAACCGCGTATTTGTGCATCGAGACATCTTCGTAACCCAAGACTTCTGCTGCCACGACGATGTCTTGCGTGAAGTTTTTCGGCACGCCGCCGCCAACCATAAAGATGCCCGTTACGGGATTTTCAATCTTCACACGGGTGAGTTCCAAGAAGTCTTTGCCAGAGTCAATCGAGACATGCGCATCAGGATTGTTCCATTGGTGATGCACAATGCCGAAGCCCGCCGAGCAATCCGAAAACGCAGGTACGAAAATCGGCACGCCTTTTCGGTAGCACGAGCTGATGATGGAATTGGCAGTCGGGTGGTTTGCCGCCAGATATTTGCCGAACTCAATGAGCAATTCGCGTGAAGAATACGGCTTTGGCGGAAGCGCGTTGAAAATTTTTGCGGTTACCTCATCGCAAATTCTCAAATCGTCTTCGTCAATGTAGGTATCGTAGATGCGGTCGATGTGTAGTTCGCGAAGCACAGCATCGTCGACGAATTGTGTGCCAATGTAGTGTTTGAATCCCAGCGCTTCAAAGAAATCTTGGTCGACGATGTTAGCGCCAGTCGAGACGATAGCATCAACCATGTTGTTTTCGACCATATCGATGATGACTTGCTTCAAGCCCGCGCTGATGAGCGAGCCTGCGAGCGTCAGAATCACCGCGCAGTCTTTATCGGCAAGCATCATGTCGTAGTATTTCGCTGCCCGCGCAAGATTACGCGCTTGAAACGCCATGCGCTCCATTGACTCGACCAGCTCGACGACATTGTATTGCTTCATGTCGATATGCTGAATGGTCTCTTTGAGAAAATCTTGCTTTGTCATCTTTTCTTTTCGTGGTTTAGATTGTTAAGAGAAAGTCATTCAACCGAAAAACGTCTTCAAAGTCTACAAAAAAAGTCTACAAAAATTAAAGGGCAAGCGGACTATATCACGCGCTTGAACTGACTGGATGCTGCTTCCTTTCGGACCTGACATGGTTAAGTAGCCAAACGCTGTATAGGACTTGCCCAAACTCAAAAATTCAGAACATCAAAAAACATCGTGCGTCACATATTCCTTGCAAAAAAGGGCTGCAAATATAGCGGAATGGAAATCTTTTGCAAATGAATTTTTACAAATTTTGCAGAAAGTTAACCACCAAAGATAAAAAAAATTTTGTCTAACGCACGACCGCCAGTTTGCCGATTTTTTCCGGCACGCCGTCTGCCGTGACTCGGTATAAGTAAATCCCCGACGCCACTTGTTCGCCGTTATCGGTATCGAGCGCCCAGCGCGCGCCGCCTGTTTCGCCGTCATGTTCGATGCGTTTAATCACACGCCCGTTCAGTGTGAAAATCTCAATCACGGCGCGGCGCGTCAAGTTTGCAAATGTTACAAACGCTGCTTCATTTTTTCGATATGGGTTCGGGTAAGTAAACACTTCCGACAGGTCGTTTTTGAACTCGCTGAATGATGCGACATTTCCGCCCGACACGGTGTCAATCACCGAACCGTCTGCACTGCGCAGGTTTTTTAAAATCAGCGAGACCGTTACGCCCAAGGCGCCAATCGGTCGCCCGTCAATCGTCAGGCGCAGCTTGTTTTGAGCCTCGTTCATCGAGACACTCGACACTCGACCGCTTGGTTTGACATCATAGTTCGATAGAACCCGCGCCGATGCGCCGTCGATTGATTTATTCAATGTTATCTCCACATCGCGCGGCGAGATGAGCCGTCGCTCGGTGATAAAAAACGGTTGTTGGGCCGTGCGTGAAACGGTGAATGTGGCAGCGCGCGCATTGGAGTCGAGCCGCGCGCCGAACACGTCGCGCACATTTGAGACACGCACAGTGTAGCGTCCTGTATCGAGCGGCGCCATCCGAAACGGCAAGACCACGTCGCGCGCGCCCCGTGCCAAAATTGCCGACGTCGGAAAGCGTATCGATGTCTGGCCGAGTTTTTGAATCTCGAACCATGCAGCGTTGAGCGGCGTGTCTTGCAGTTGGTCGCTGAACGAGAGTCGTAAATTTTCATCGGCGTCGTATTGCGCAGAGGACAACTGCGGCAGACGTTTTGGCACGCCGAAAAGATAGGCGCTCGTATCGCTTTCGAGCGAGCCGTTCCATGCAGTTACGGCATAGACATAGACGCGGTTTTGCTGCACTTGTCGGTCAATGAAGACCGTATCGCCCGTCGATGCCCGAAATGACAAGCGAAACGGGTAACTCGGAAAGTTCGCATAGTCGCCGCGATACAGTCGATACTCGCGAGCATCGTTGTTTCTGTTCCACGAGAGCTGAACCGCAGCCGTTCCAAGTGGCTCAATTGCAACACCGACGGGCGCAAGCGGCAAGCGCGAATTTTGAAACTCAAATGCATAGCTGCGAAGGTCGTCGGAAAAATAAATTTCATTTAAGCCGTTGCCATCAACATCGGCGACCATCAACTCTTGCGCCGTTGCCGCAGGAAAAATCCAGAACGGTTTAAAGGTTCGCTCCGCTTGATTCCACTTAAAGACATACAAATTCGGGTAAGCCAGAATGAGCAGCTCATCAACGCCGTCTCGGTCGACATCGCCGTTTGTCATTGCGCTCTCAAACGCCGTCTTTGCGCGATAATTGTAAAAGCGCTGTTCCCAAACTTTTTCGTATTGATTGTCGCCGCTCGCCTGCCAGATTTGCACGAACCAGACAGGCACGTCATAATCGCGGAGCGAATTGGAGTTTAAGTCGGCATGCGCCGCCGTGAGAAATTGTCGTTTGCCGTTGTTACAAAAATTACCACTTAGAACAAAGTTTCCGCCAATATACGGCGTGCGATTGAGCCAAGTTTGATTGTAGGCGTCTCCGACGCCCGCGTATTCATAGATGATAAAGTTGCCGTCGAAATCTCCGAAGAGTAATTCGGGATTTCGGTCGCCATCGAAATCCTCGACGATGACTTTCGGTTCTTCAAAGGCGGGTCGCGTGCCGTCTTTGGCGCGACGCACGGGATTTGGCAGCGTGGCAGTGCGTTGAAAGGCTCGATTGACGATAAAATACGCCGTATCGTTTCGCGCAATGAGTTGGCGCTCGCCGTTGCCTTTGGTATCTGCAATTGCTGCGCCCCAGAAATTTCGTGAGGTTGTATCGGCAAATCGAAGTTGGCTGAACGGCGAGGCGGTTGGCGCGGATTGTCCGAATAAAATTGTGCGTCCGCCCGACTGCGCCAAGAGTTCCAAGCGTCCGTCAGCATCAAGGTCGGCAATGCTGCGCGGAATATATGGCTGTGGAAACGAGTCGAGCAGTATAAATCTTGACCCGTTGTATTCAAAGCGTTTGAGGCTACCGAATTTAAGCCCCTGAAGCGGCAAGCCTTCGTTCATCACAACTTCGCGTCGCCCGTTTCGATTGAAGTCTTGCGGGTCTTTGAAAAAATAGCCAACAGGCAGGCGCAAGTCTTCGCGGTTGCGAAACAAGGTTTGTCCGAACGTCGGTGGTTGGAAAATCTCGCCGTTAAGCGTAAATGTTATCGTTTGGCTGCGCGTCGTCAGTCCCGCTAAATTTTTCGCCTCGAGATAGGCTTCATACTCGATGTTAGGTTGAAGGTCGTTGCGCGTGAGCAATTGAAAATGCGTTTTGCGCACAAACGGCAAACGAAGCGGTTGAAACGCGCCCGTATTTTTAGGCTTGAAAAAGAGCGTGGCTTCGGCGAGGTCGTCCGTCGCACCCTCGATTAAAATGCCGCGTTGGTCGTTGATAATCACATCGCCCGCCGCGACGTTGGAAAGCCGAGGCGGCGTGCGGTCTAAAATGTAGCGCACGCGGTTTTCAACCGTTCTGCCGTTTTGCTCGCGCACCAAGAGCCTGACGACATACTCGGTATCGGCAAGCGCGGCGACATTCCAAACGGCGAGCGTATCGTTGATGCGTTGCCGCGTTGAGGTTTGAACGCTCTGCCACGCGCCGCCATCTCGAAGTCCCGCGCGGAACTGCACATCGTAGTTTTGAAACTGCGGTGAGGTTGCAGTGCCGATGATAGCAACACGCGCGGTTGTGGTCGGGAAAATGCCCGTATCGTAATTTGGCGATAAAATTTTAGCGATAGGCGTGCCGATGCTCTCGAGAGCGCGTTCCAGATTCAGGCGCCCGCCGCCCGTCGCTGCGTCCCAGCCCGAGTCGTCAATGTCGTCCGCCGTCGAGACCAATACACCTCGCACTTGTTCGGGCGTATAGGTTGGATAGCGCGATAACACAAGCGCTGCCGCGCCAGAGCTATGCGCCGCCGCCGCACTCGTGCCGCCGAAAGCGCCCGTATAAAAATTTCGGAAGAAGGGGTATGTGGTTACAATGCCTTCGCCGGGCGCGGCAAGGTCGACTCGAATGCCGCGCGTAGAAAATTGCGTAACATCGTCGAAGCGCGTGGTTGCGGCTGTTGCAATGACTTCGTCGTAGCCTGCGGGATAGCGCTGCTCGAATCCGCCAGCGTTGCCTGCCGAGGCGCACATCACCACGCCTTTTGAATAGGCATACTGAACTGCGTCGCGCATCACAGGCGATAACACCACATCGCCAAAGCTCATGTTCAGCACTCGAATGCCGTTGTCTGCGGCGTATATCAACGCCGACGCAATGTCTTTATCGGACGCAACATCGCCGCCGTATCCGCCAAACGCAGAAAAGACGCGCAACGCGACAAGCTTACAATTCGGCGCAATGCCTGCAATGCCAATCTTGTTGTTCGTCGTCGCTGCCGCAATGCCTGCGCATGCTGTCCCGTGAAAATTGTCGTCAAATGGGTCAGGGTCGGCATCTCGAAAATCGGAGAACCCACTTCCAAGCGCGTCGACGTTGAAGGGTTGGTCGACAAAATCCCAGCCAATCACATCGTCAGCGTAGCCGTTGTTGTCTTGGTCGATGCCGTCGAAGTCGCCCGTAATGCCGTTTGGGTCGAGTAGGAATGTTTGTTTATTGCGCCGCTCTCGAGCGTCCCACGGCTCGAAGGTGCCGTTCCGATTGCGGTCTTCGGCAGCATTGATGAAAAGGTTTGGAATGAGGTCGGGGTGCGTGTAATCAATGCCGGTATCGACAATGCCGATTTTCACCGTTGGCGACCCTTTGGTTGTTCTCCAAGCGCCTTCTGCACGAATGGTTTGTAAGTTCCACTGCGACGCATACGCTGAATCGTTCGGCACAGACCAGTCGTTGATACGTTGCCGCGCGGCGGTGTTAAGGGCGTCACCACCATCTAATTGGTAAAGATGATTGCGCTGCACATACTCGACATCGGGATTTTGAGACAAGGCTTGCGCGGCTTGGTCGATTGAAACAGCTTGGTCGAATCGAAGTGCATAGATGCGCTCAATGCCTGTGGGTGTTTTTGTTTTCAGCCCAACGCGCTCTGACGACGACGTTGGCGACAACGAGCGCAAGACGACGTTTTGCAACACGGTTTTACCTAACCGCACTTGTCCCGATGTTTTCGACGAGAGCGAGAGCTCAAACGCATCGAGCGTTTTTTTCGATGTGGTTGGCTTGAGTTTTAGCAAGAGTTCATTGGGCGTTGTTCTCGGCGTGTTGGAGCGCGCTGCATCGATTGGCAAGTCGGTCAATTGACGTTGCGTCCATTTCAGCGGCGCAGGCTGGGCAACCGCCGTCAGCGACACGATGAGTGAAAAAAAAAGCGTTGTGAGACGTCGTAGCGGCATTGAATTTTTCTTGGCAAAATAGCCGCCTCCGCCATGAGAATCAAGGGAAAGAGACATCCGTGCCGTTTCGTTGTGCGTCAAATCTCAGACACCTCCATACATTAAACACTGACGCAACCAGCGTGATAAGGTCTCGTAATCAGAAACTTGTATCTTTGTCGTCGCTGGTCTTCGCAAAAAGCGTGCTTTAACGGCGTTTGAACAACGCGTCCGTTTGTTTTTTTGTGAAGCCAACATATCACTTGAACCAATTCTCTCATACTCAACGGATATGATTGAATTTAGAAATGTCTCACTCAAATACGGCTCGCGGGAAATTTTGAAAAACATCTCGCTGACCTTCGAGGACAATACTATTCAAATGATTCTCGGTCCGTCGGGCGTCGGCAAAAGCACGATTATCAAACTGATGTTAGGGCTTATCAAGCCGACCAAAGGGGAGATTTTCGTCGATGGCGTCGAAATCAGTTCATTTACCGAGACGCAGCTGTTTCCGATTCGGCAAAAAATGGGCATTGTTTTTCAGGGCAATGCGCTCTTCGATTCAATGACCGTCAGCGAGAACATGGGATTTTTTCTGCGCGAAAATTTGAAGCTGCCCGAAGCTGAAATCGAGCGGCGTATCAAAGAACAGATTAAATTTGCTGGACTCGAGGGCTATGAACATGTCTTGCCTGAAAATTTATCGGGCGGCATGAAAAAGCGTGTAGCGATTGGACGCGCGCTCATTTTTCACCCAAAGTTTATTTTGCTCGATGAGCCGACGGCAGGACTCGACCCGATTAGTGCAAAGAAAATTTTGGACGTCATCAAGCGGCTCAAAGTTGAGATTGGACTTGGTGCAGTCATGATTACGCATATCATCACTGATGTGTTCGGCGTGGCGGATAAAATTGCTGTTCTTTACGGCGGAGAGATCATCTACAACGGCGAGCCTGAAAAAATGCAAGACGTCTCGCATTCGTTCATTACATCGTTTCTGTCAAACGCCGAAGTGTAGGCGCAAAAACCACAAATCACCTGTTCAATGTCGGAAACCGCATCAAGTTCACTTACCACTGGTGGCGTTCAATGGCGCAATCTTCGCACGGGCATTTTATTCGTCATCGGCATTACGCTGATGGCGGTGCTGGCGCTCGTGATTGGAAAAAACACGTCCGCGCTCTCCTCGAAAACCACATACAAAATGTTCGTGCCAGATATTGCGGGACTTGCGGAAAACAACCTCGTTGCCGTTGCAGGCAAAAAGGTCGGCACGGTCTTGGCACTGAACTTCGCTTCGCCCAACGACACCACCGTCGGCGTCGAAATCACGATGCTCATCAACGAAGAATACGCCTATCTGATTCGCGAAGATTCCAAGGCGAGCATCAAATCGAAGGGCGTTTTGGGTGACAAGTTTGTTGAGATTGTGCCCGGGCGCGGTCAAAAACTCGCCGCCGGCAAGTTTATCGAAGCCGTTCCCGAACCCGGCCTTGAAGACCTCTTGAACTCCGCCAAAGCGACCATGTCGCAAGTGAACGGCACGATTGAAAAAATCAATCGCGGCGAAGGCACACTCGGCAAACTCTTGTCATCGGAGCAACTCTTGAACCAGCTCTCACAAACGATTTACAACCTCGACCGTGCTGTTGCCTCGCTCACTCAGGGCAATGGTCTCGTGCCGCGCCTCTTGAACGACAAAGCACTGGCGAACAGCGTTGCCTCAATGACAACGAACCTCAGCGAGGTGAGTGCAATGCTCAAAGACGGCAAAGGCTCACTTGGTAAGTTTCTCGTCGATGATGCGTTCTACACCAATCTCAATTCAGCGACACGCCGTTTGGACTCGCTCGTGGCGCGTTTAGAAAATCCTAATGGCTCACTCGGCAAACTTTCCAGCGACCCTGCGCTCTACAAAAATCTCTCAAATTCCGCTGCCTCGCTCGATTCGCTCCTCATTGACCTGCGGAAAAATCCGGGACGCTATGTAACGATTCGCGTCTTCTAACCCTTCAACAGAATGACGCCACACTCGTCTGCAACAGCGAAGCCCAAGATGGCGCTTCTTATTCTTGCCTTTCTTTCGAATTTACCTCATTTGGGGTTCGACCTATCTTGCGATTCGTTACGCGATTGAGACACTGCCGCCATTTCTGATGGGCGGCGCGCGTTTCCTAACGGCAGGATTTATTCTCTATGGGTATGTTCGCATCTTCAAAGGCGTTCCGAATCCCTCGGGTGCACAGTGGAAAAACGCGGCGATGATCGGCGCGCTGTTGTTGTTTGTCGGAAATGGCGCGGTCGTTTGGGCGGAACAGTATGTGGCATCTGGCATTACCGCATTGATTATCACCACCGAACCGATTTGGGTTGTCGTGCTTTCATGGCTGTGGCTCAAAAAAGGTCGTCCCAACGGCGGCACCGTTTTTGGAATTGTGTTAGGAATGGTCGGCATGGCGGTGTTGGTCGGGCGAGGGTTGTTTGTCGGCGAGGTCGAAATTAACCCGTTTGGTGTGGCGGCGATTGTGGTCGCAACGATGGCTTGGGCGGTCGGGTCGCTTTACGGCGTAGGCGCGGATTTGCCGACATCGCCGCTACTTTCGACATCAATGCAAATGCTTGCTGGCGGTGTCTTGCAAGCTCTTGTTGGCACGGCATTAGGTGAATGGTCTCGGCTCGACCTTGCGCACGTTTCTATGTCGTCGGTGCTTGCGCTTATGTATTTAATTTTCTTCGGCTCGATTGTGGCATTCACGGCGTATAGTTGGCTGGTCAAGAACGCGCCGCCGAGCCGCGTCGCGACGTATGCCTATGTCAATCCCGTCATTGCCGTCTTTCTTGGGTGGGCGATGGCGGGCGAAGCAGTTACGGTTCAAACGCTCGTTGCAGCGTCGATTCTCGTCGGCGCAGTCGTGGTGATTACGCGACACGCATCGGCGCATTGAGCTTCGCACACGAAGCAAGGGTATCGATTATTGGAAAAACGTAAAAACGATTCTGACACCAGCGCTGAACCATAATGGCAACAAAACCCTGCCGCCTAAGCCCTTGCCAACCGTTCCGTCAATTTGAAAATAATCGCTGAAGAAGTGCCGAAATCCTATTTGCACTGCCTCGCCGGTGCCGGGGATGTAGGGGTCTCCCGAAAACAGTTCTCCGACAAAGTGAAACCCGCCATAAACCTTAATCTGCGTTCCCAGACCCCATGTTACAATGGTTTGATTCTCACCGTCGATATTGAGGTAATTTGCGCCCAAGTTGCCGTGAATCAAAATGATTTCGCCTTCAAGCAGGCATTGTGAGACGGTGAGAAACCCAAATGTGCCGTAGCCGGGCGGCACAAAGACTCCCGAACCGAGAGGCAGAAATGTTCCCAAGACAACCGCAGCGCCGGGCGGTTCATTCGGCGCATATTCTCGAATCAGATATTTTCCTTGCAAAAGCGGCAGCGCATAGGTAAAGGTGAACTGCTTGTTGGCATCTCTTGCCACACCACCGACGCCGCCAAAGGTCAACTCCAAATTCGGCGTCGGTCCGTAGGCGACCAATGCCCACTGCTGACTCGCCTCTTCATCGCCGCGAAACCAACTTTCTAATTGCGCCAGTCGATTGCCAACAACGCGCGCGTCATCGGTAATGAACGGACGAACTTTCTGTATGGATTGCCCGCTAAACGGACGAATTTGAGCCTTCACGTGGGCTGCCGCCGCCAAGAGCATTAGAGCGACGGTCGATTGGAAAAAGAATTTATGCATCTGCTATGATATGGTTGGTTTTTGTGTGTCCTTGCCTTCTGCCCTATGTTGCAGGACGGGCAGCGCTTTCTAAAAATTGGCGTTTAAAGATGTGCAGGCTCTCATCGGTCGTCAGAAAGTTCATGCCGAGTTCCGATTGTGCTTTGAGCGTGATGAGTCCCGATTGGAGCGGGCGCGCCGCCAGTTGGTTGAGATCAGCCGTTTTAATGGGATTGATGAGCGAGGCGTCGCTGCCGAAAGCATGAGCGAGTTTGACCGCGAAGTCATAGCGCGACAAAATATCCGCGCCAGCGATGTGGTATAAGCCGCGTCGATTTTGTTTGACAAGTTCGTAAATGCCGCGCGCAAGGTCGTCGGCAAGCGTCGTGTTGCCGATTTGGTCGCTGACGATGTTGACCCGATTGCCTTTTTGCAACTCCTGCGCCAGCCAAACAGCGAAATTTTTTTTCACATTGTTTGCAACGCCATAGACGACCATTGTTCGGACAATCGCCCAGTTATCGCCCGAATTTCGCAACACATTTTCGGACGCGAGCTTTTCACGCCCGTAATAACTGAGCGGATTCGGCATCGCGGTCTCATCGTAAGGTCCGTTTTTGCCGTCGAAGACATAGTCGGTGGAGACATGAATCAATTTGGCTTCGACCAAGCGCGAGGCTGCAACGAGGTTCTCGACCGCTGTTACATTGGCACGCCACGAGAGTTCTTTTTCGCGCTCGCAGCCGTCGACATCGGTGTAAGCCGCTGCGTTAATGATGATTTCTGGCGCAAAATTCCAAACGAGTTCTTTTACGGCGCCTTTATTGGCGAGGTCGAGCGAGACGTAGCCAAAACTCGCATCGCTGTTGTAAGCGTGCGGCTGACGGGCAGAGGCAAGCAAATCGAAGCTACGGTCGGCGGAAAACGCCGTCGTGAGCTTTTGCCCTAAAAGTCCGTTGGCTCCCGTGATGAGAACGCGCTTATACATTGAGTCAAAATGATTACCGACAAAGATACGACAAACGTCGCTTGAGTTAGACTTCCACGACAATGCTTTCAGATTTTTCTTCGTCCGTCACTTCTTCGGGTTTAAGTTCGTTTTCCCATTTCGAGACGACGGCGGTGGCAAGCGCATTGCCGAGGACGTTTGTCATACTGCGAAACATATCGCAGAAATGGTCAATGGGTAATATCAGCGCAATGCCTTCGGGCGGGATATTGAACATCGCGCATGAGGCAGTTACAACAACGAGCGACGCACGCGGCACGCCCGCCATTCCCTTGCTGGTGAGCATCAAGACGAGCAACATCGTCAGTTGCGTCCCCACGTCGAGTTGAATGTGATAGGCTTGCGCAATCGCGATAGAGGCAAAGGTGGTGTACATCATGCTGCCGTCCAGATTAAAACTGTATCCGAGCGGCAGAACAAACGAGACGATTTTATCGCGGCAGCCATAGCGTTCCATTTCAGCCGTCAGTTTCGGAAACACGGCTTCGCTGCTCGTGGTACTGAACGCAATAGCAAGCGGCTGTGCAATACGCTTCAGCAAGCGCACGACAGCATCGCCGCCCAAAATAAAATATCCAACTGCCAGCAAGACGAGCCACAGCGTCGCAATTCCGACCAAGAACGAGAGCAGATACACTCCGTAGAACCCAAACACCGCCAGTCCTTTCAGCGCAATGACAGCGGAGACCGACCCAAAGACGCCAAGCGGAGCGACGCTCATCACATAGCCGACCATTTTGAGCACAATGTGCGACGCTACATCGAGCGCCTTGATGACGGGCTTTGCCGACTCGCCCAGCGTTGTGGCGGCAACGCCGAAGAAGATACTGAACACGACGATTTGCAGGATTTCATTCGTCGCCATTGCTTCAATCACGCTTTTTGGAAACACGTGTTCGACGAATCTCGGCAGCGAAAACTCTTGCGTCTTGTTAATTAAGTCCTTCGCTGCTGCCATGTCCGCATTACTCAAATCAATCGCTGCGCCCGGCTGAAAAAAATTCACCAGCGTCATTCCCAGCAAGAGCGAGACAAGCGACGCCGTGACAAACCATAAAAAAGACTTTCCACCGACGCGCCCGACCGACCCCAAGTCTCCCAGTTTGGCAATGCCAACCACGAGCGTCGTAAAGACCAGCGGTGCGATAATCATTTGAACTAACCGCAGAAATATCGTGGTGAGCAGTTTGATGTTCGCGGCAAAACTTTTGAGAAAGTCGGGAGAGGCTTGCAAGTGAATCGTATAGCCGACGGCGATGCCTAAAATCATCGCAATAAAAATTTGTCCTGTCAGGCTCAGTCCGAAGAGTTTGTTCATGTTGCGACAAAAAGTGTCGCGCCCTGCACACGGCGCGGCGTTGTGAAATGCGAAAGTATAAGCATTTTTCGGCGGGAATTTTTCAGCGCGAGTTTCTCGATGCGTTACTCGAGCGACGTGGCAAGCGGAAGTTCGACAATGAATGTGCTGCCTTTGTCTTTTCCGTCCGACTCCGCCCAAATTCTTCCACCGTGCAGTTCAACCAAGCGTTTTGCAATGGCAAGTCCTAAGCCTGTTGAACTTTCACCTGCGGTCGGTTTGGCAGACAGGCGCTGAAATGTTTGAAAGAGCTTTTGCTTGTCCTCCTGCGTCAAGCCTTGCCCTTCATCTTTAACGAAGAACCGGACGGTCTCCGCGAGGCGCGTAACACCCACCCAAATTTGTCGCCCAAGCGGCGAGTATTTGATGGCGTTGCTGACCAAATTATCCATTAGTTCGCACAGCCGGTCTTCATCGACGAGCGCAACGCAGCCGGACTCCGCTGTGGTGATGATTTTTTGCTGTTTTTGTCGAGCTTGCTCGTCGTTCATCGAGACGACGATTTTTGCCAAATGCCCAATGTCAATCAGGCGCTTGCGCAACGGAATTTGTCCTGTTTCAATCGCGATTTCGGTCAGCATCTGACTAATCAAGACAGACATACGCCGTGCGACGTCTTGTATGAGATGAATGTATCGTCGCACCGCCTCTGCGTCGGGAAGGTTCGCCAGCGCCAGTTCGGTAAAGCTAAGAATGCCCGTGAGTGGGTTTTTAAGGTCGTGCGCAACGACGCCCAAGAGCGCGCTCTTCTCACGGTTCAAGCGTTGCATTTTGAGCAACTTTTCTTCGGAGTCATCGAGCGACTCGGCGAGTTTTCGATTGATGTATTTTAGGTATTCGGTTTTCTCAGCGACTTGGTTTTCCAAATTTTGGTTGAGTATGGTGAGCTCCAATTGTGCTTTTTTGCGCGCCTCTGCCAGCATTGCCCGCGTAACGAAATCGGCAAGTGAGCCTGCAAAAAATTGTTCCGCTTCTGTCCATGCGCGCGCTTCTTCACACTCTTCATTGCATAAAACGCCAACCATTTCGCCGTTGAGCCAAATAGGTGCATCGAGCAGCGAAACAATGTGTAGCGGCAGCAGATAACTTTCGGCGAACTCCGACGTTGCCACATCGGTCGTTGCATTGTCGGCAGCGATAAAGCGTTTCTGGCTTAGATGCCGAAAATAGACAGGATAGTCTTTTGCATGAAGCACTTGACCAGAGGAAAATGTTTTTGTGGCCCGCTCATACAACAAAGCACAGGTAATCGTGCTTCGGCTCTGGTCGTAAAGCCATATCGAGGTGCGCTCGCACAGGAGCGTATTGGCAGCAGCAACAAGAATTTCACGTCCAGCGGTAAGCAAGTCGCCCGCATCAATGGTCGTGCTTTTGTTGAGTGCCAACAGCGTAGCGTATTGACGGTCGAAAAAGTTGCCTGCGGCAAGGCGCGCCGAACTTTTCATTAATGAACTACTGAAAAATTTGCAGAATGTTAGCGTGCGCCTAACATACAAGAATTTCAGAAAATTGTGTAATTCTTTCGCGTCTGTTTTAGAGTGAGGTTGCCAGTTGCTCAATAAACGAGGCCATTTGTTCGGCACGTGCTAACGCTTCTTTGCGCTCGTTCAGAGCGGCTTTACAGAACGCTTGCTTCTGCTGCACAACCTCGTCTGGCGCGCGAGACAGTTGCGCTAATCGCGCCCGAAGCAACGCAGCCTCAGGAGTAAATTCGGCCAGCTGTTTTTGGCGCACATAAGCCAAGTTGAATTTTTCAGGTCCGGGATTGATTCGATAAATCGAAATCGGTCCTGCGTCGGTTTCCAAGAGTTCATAGAGCGTCGCGGGCGCAACGCCCGACAGCACTACTGCGCTCGCTGAGCGAAAGAGCAACGCCATTTGCGCATAGTTCAAAAACGGCAATGGAATGATGCCGACGCCGTGTCGCTCGCCAAGCGATTTATATTTTTGATACGCTGTTTTATTGTTGCCGCACGCGATAATCAGTTGGCTACGCGTCCAATCAAACGCGCTTGAGCGTGCAAGCGGTTCGAGTGCGTCGTAAAGGCTCTCGACCCAAAACGTGCCGCCCGTTGCAACGAGCGTAAAAAGTTCTGTTTGGATATGTTTGGCGAGCGGCGCGTCAATTCGAGACAAGTTTTCACGGGCGATTTTCGGAGACTGTTTTCTTGCGTCGCTGAACTCGGCGCGCGGAATGTAGCCCGCTTGCACTGTGGCGGTTTTTGGCAACTTGTATTTTTGTGCAAGTTTCTGCAAGAGCCTTGGGCTTTGCGCAATTACGGCATCGGGAATATTGCCCTTGACTTCGGGAAAATGCACCATTGATTCATCAAAGTCAGGAATGTAGGCGACGATTTTCACGCTCGAGTTCAACTCGTGCTTCAATTGAAGCAGCGCGTAGGTTTGCATAAAGTGCGTGCTGATGATGAGACGCGCGTCGCTGTCGAAGAGCGGACGCATTTCGGCTTTCATCTTGGCGACAAGGGCGGACGTCGTCATGAAATACAACCGACGCAGCCAGTCGTTGTCGGTCATATCGTAAAAAAAATCGTAGGCTCGAGTGAATTTAGAATAGACGACGCGATGCGCTTTTTCAAGGTCTTCGATGTGCGATTCAAAATAAGTTGGGACGAGCGAGGGAGCGAATCGGGCGAGCGACTGACCCAGTGAATACATCGCTGTTTTGTGTCCACCGCCTGCTGCAACTGAAACAATGACTACCTGAGACGACATGCCGTTTTCTTTGCTTTTCCTTTTGATTTTCGCGGTGCGGTTCACTATATTTGCCGCTCAATTTTTTGCAAAATATAACGAAGAACGACCTATATCGTCGCAATCGCGTCAGAAATTTAATCACCAGAGAAGCTATGCCGCAGCATAAATCGTCGGAAAAGCGCGTTCGCCAAACCGAGCGTCGTAATGCACGCAATCGCAAAAACAAAGCTGAGATAAAGCAGCTTGTCAAGTCCGTTCAAAGGCTCACTGCCGCCAAAGCCTCGAAAGAGGACGTCGACCAAGCCTTTCGAAAAGCCGTCCAAAAGCTCGACCGTATGGCAGTGAAAGGCGTCTTACATCGGAACAATGTGGCACGTAAAAAATCGTCGCTTGCGTCACTCGTCAATACCTACGCCACATCCACCAAAGCCTAACGCGGTCGCCCAGCATCGGACGACGGCTTTTTGTCAACGCAGTTCAAATGATAGTCATCGCGCTGCAAGGCGCACCAGTCTGTTCCCGCTATGCTCGCCTATCTTTTCGGGAAATTGGTCGAGAAATCTCCGACGGAAGCCGTTGTAGATATCGGCGGCATTGCATTTTCCGTCAATATCTCTGCTGCCACTTTTGCTGACCTTCCCGCGCTCGACGCCGAGTTTAAACTTTTTACATACTTGCACGTGCGCGAAGACGCGCTTTTGCTCTTCGGCTTCGGCACCACAGAAGAGCGCGCACTGTTTAAGCTATTATTGGGCGTCAGCGGCGTAGGCCCGAAACTTGCACAGACCATTTTATCGGGCATGAACGCGGGAGAACTGCGGCAAACCATTCTTTCCAATAATCTGAACGCGCTGACGAGCATTTCAGGCATCGGCAAAAAAACGGCGGAGAGAATCATTCTCGAACTGCGCGATAAAATCACGAAACTCGATTTGAAGCCTATCGATAAGCTCGATGTGCAGAGCGACTTGCAACAAGCGCGCAACGATGCCTACTCTGCCCTGATGTCATTAGGCTTCACAAAGGCTGCAGCGGAAAAAGCGATGCGCGCCGCCATTACTGATGCCCCTGCCGCTAAAGCCGACGAACTCATCCGCATTGCGCTTAAACACATTCAAAAATGACGATGCTGCAATCCTTTCAAAGTTCTGTAATTTTACGGTTAAGTGAATTAAGTCGCCTTTGAACGAACAGACGATTTCTTCGATGACCTATCAAGACGCGATTGATTTTCTGTATCCGCTTCATCGCTTCGGCATGAAGTTCGGACTTGACAATATGACCGAGCTTTGTCGGCACTTGGGCAACCCTGAAAAAAAGCTCGGCCTTGTTATTCACATCGCTGGCACCAACGGAAAAGGCTCGACGGCGTCGTTCATCGCCTCAATTTGCAAAGAGGCTGGACTTAAAACGGCGCTTTATACCTCACCGCATATTGAAAAATTCACGGAGCGCATTCGCATCAACGGCGAGATGATTCCCGACGACGCCATCGCCGAATACACCTCACGGCTGCAAGAGAAAATCGTATCGCTCAACGCCACATTTTTCGAGGCAACCACAGCGATCGCATTTAAACACTTTGCTGACTCGCAAGTCGATGTCAGCGTTGTCGAAGTTGGGCTTGGCGGCAGACTCGATGCCACCAATGTTGTTCAACCGACCCACGTGGTCATTACCCGCATTGGCTTCGACCATACCGAGTGGCTGGGCGAGACGCTCTCGAAAATCGCCGCGGAAAAAGCTGGTATCATCAAGCAGCACGCGAAGGTCTTTACGTCGCCGCAACACTTGGACGCCATGGAAACAATTGCGCAGACGGCGTTACAAAACAAAGCACCGCTTGTCATTGCGCCTGCTGTTACGCAGTTGAGCGTTGCACCGAGCGACTTAGGAGAACTACGGTTGCATCTGCACACGCGCCGCCGCAGTTACTACGGACTCTCGACGCCGCTCTGGGGAATGTATCAAACAGAAAATTTGCCGCTCGCCGTGCTGTGCGCCGAAGAACTCGGACTGAACGAGCGCGCGATTCGTGCAGGGGTTACAAATGTTCTTAAAAATACTGGGCATCGCGGTCGGTTGGAAATTCTGTCGCGCGCGCCGCTCGTACTGCTCGATGTATCACATAATCCCGAGGGCATCAAGGCAATGGTCGAGACGCTCGCGGCGCGGCGTGCGTCGTTCAATCGCCTGCTCGTCGTCTTTGGCGCAATTGCAGATAAGGACGTCAAAGGAATGCTTACTGAGGTGAGCAACTTATGCTCTGCTGCATTTCTTGCTGCGCCGCAACTTGAGCGTGCGATGTCTGCGCAAGCCATGTATGCTCTCGCACAGGCATTGAACATGGAGAGCAGTGCCTTTACCAGCGTTGCCGAGGCGTTGGCGGCAGCCAGAGCCGCCATGCAAGACGGCGATGCACTGCTTGTAACCGGGTCGTTTTACACGGCGGGCGAAGCAGCGGCAGCACTTCTGCCCGTTGCAGAGACAGCGTCGCCGCTGATGTAGTGATACTCTTGTTTCTGAAAAAAATGTCGTTATATTTACACCGCATCAAATTTTGAAGCAACAAAAAATCAACGCTTCGTCAGTTCTGAGTGATGCGTCCGAAAAACTACTCTCTTTACCAAACCTGACAGCCTCGACTTCACGATTCGCCAGTTTAGAGAGGATTTTTGAATTGACTAACCGTAACGCTGTCGAGTGAGATTCTGGTCAAACATCACACATTTTTTTACAACGACCCTTGTCGGTCGTCATCATAATCACATCAAACATTATTGAATTTTAACACACAGCATTTTCTGGCCATGTCTACAAACACTGCAAACGTAAACGGCTTGGATATTACCGTTTTACAAAAGAAAAAAGTCGCCGATTTAGCTGCGATTGCAAAAGAAATGGGGGTCTCTCCGAGCGGCCTTCGCAAAGACGAGTTGATTTATAAAATCATTGAGGCTCAAGCACAAAAGAACGAAGCCGCGCCAGAAGGGTCTACCACTATCATTACCAACACAGGCGTGTTGCAGACGATTTCCGACGGCTACGGCTTTCTGCGGTCTCCGAACTACAACTATTTATCGTCGCCAGATGACATTTATGTCTCGCCATCGCAAATCAAGCGGTTTAATATGAAAACCGGCGACACGGTTGTTGGTCAGGTTCGCGCTCCAAAAGAAGGTGAGCGGTTTTTCGCCTTGCTTAAAATTGAGAACATCAATGGGGTCGATCCCGAATCTATTCGCGACCGCGTCAGCTTCGATAACCTTACGCCGCTTTATCCAAACGAGCGCATCAGGCTAGAAACGACGCCAAACGAATCCGCAATGCGCGTCATGGATATTTTCACACCGATTGGCAAAGGCCAACGCGGCTTGATTGTGGCACAGCCGAAAACTGGTAAAACCATGCTGATTCAAAAAATTGCGAACAGCATCGTTAAAAATCACCCCGAAATTTTTCTCATTGTCTTGCTCATTGACGAGCGCCCCGAAGAGGTTACCGATATGGAGCGCAGCGTGCAAGCCGAAGTCATCAGTTCCACCTTTGATGAAGAACCAGAACGGCATGTTCAAGTTGCCGATATGGTTCTCGAAAAAGCCAAACGACTCGTCGAGGCACGGCGCGACGTGGTTATCTTGCTTGACTCGATTACACGCTTGGCACGCGCGCACAACACTGTTATTCCGCACTCCGGTAAAATTCTTTCGGGCGGTATCGATGCCAACGCACTACATAAACCCAAACGCTTTTTCGGCGCAGCACGCAACATTGAAGAAGGCGGTAGCCTGACCATCATCGCCACCGCACTTGTCGACACTGGCTCGCGTATGGACGACGTCATCTTCGAGGAGTTCAAAGGCACGGGCAATATGGAACTTGTGCTTGACCGCCGCCTTTCCGACCGTCGCGTCTTTCCAGCCATCGACATTCTCAAATCAGGCACGCGCAAAGAAGAACTGCTGGTCTCGCAAGAAGAGCTCTCGCGTATGTGGCTACTCCGAAAATATCTTGCCGATAAAACGCCAATTGAGGGTATGGAGTTTATCGTTGATAAAGTCGAGCATTCGCGCAGCAATAAGGAGTTCTTCAAAGCAATGAACGCCTAAGCGCAGGGCATTAACGACACGATATGCTCAAACGACTTGACCATGTGGCGATTGCGGTCAACAATTTAGACGACGCCTTGCAGACGTTTCAATCGCTCATTGATAACTCCCTCATAACCGTTACGGTAGAGGAAATTCCGTCGCACCATGTCCGCGCGGCTTTTCTCCATGTCGGCGAGACGCGCCTTGAATTTTTAGAACCGACCTCTCCCGAAAGTCCCGTTGCAAAATTTTTAGCCCAGCGCGGCGAAGGGTTGCATCATATCGCGTTTGAAGCCGACGATGTTCAAAGCGAACTCGACCGCGCAAAGGGGCAAGGGTTCTTGCCGATTGGAGAACCGCGCATTGGCGCGGAGCATCGCTTGGTCGGTTTTCTTCACCCGAAAGAGACGCACCGCACGCTTATCGAACTTATCGAGACGAAAAGGTAAAAAACGCATCACTTCACAAGGGTCATTTTCTTCGTCTCTGTAAATGTTCCCGCTTGCAATCGATAGAAATAAATTCCGCTGGTCAGGCTTGCCGCATTGAACAACGCACTGTAACGCCCTGCTGCTTTTGATTCGTTGACCAAGGTGGAAACTTCACGTCCAAGCATATCAAATACTTTCAAACTGACCTGACCTGATACAGGCAATTGATAACTGATACTCGTCGTCGGGTTGAACGGGTTTGGGTAATTTTGTTCCAACACGAATGTCCGTGGCAGCCCTGCGTCCGCTTCAACCGTCGGAAGAAGTTCAAACTGTCCGTCAAAATCAATCTGCTTTAAACGGTATAGCACTTTGCCTGACGCCGTTCTATCGACAAACGAGTAACTTTGCGCGTCGCTCGTTGTTCCCTTGCC
>Ga0272446_1002338_pt1 | contig 26011 bp, 21 predicted proteins | sample YNPCB0061_FD_194587 | JGI IMG/M metagenome (GOLD analysis project Ga0272446, IMG submission 194587) | Hot spring microbial mat communities from Yellowstone National Park, WY, United States - YNP-CB-006-1 | ecosystem: Environmental > Aquatic > Thermal springs > Hot (42-90C) > Sediment | place...
ACGGTCCTGCATCAGCGGCTCGTAGAGGAACTCCGCCCAAAGGTTCAGCACCGCCATCTTCTCGCGGTCGAGGTTGGTGAAGCCCCAGGTCTCGTAGGCGTGGTGGGCCTTCTCCTCGTCCTTGTCGCGCACCGCCTCGTAGAGGTCGATCACGCCGCGGATGAAGTGCGGCTGGAACACGCGTATGCAGCCGTAGTCGAGAAGGTTCACCCCGCCATCGCCGCGCACCTGGTAGTTGCCGAGATGCGGATCGCCATGGATCACGCCGTAGCGGTAAAGCGGCACATACCACGCCTTGAAAAGATTGAGCGCGATCGCGTTACGTTCGGCCTGTGGCGGGTTCTCCTCGACGCGCTTCATCAGCGCCCGCCCCTCGAGCCAGGTCATGGTCAGGAGCCGCGAGGTGCAGTAGCCCTCGATCGGCTCCGGCACGTGAACGTCCGGAACGTCGGCGAGCATGGTCGCATAGAGGCGCATGTTGGCCGCCTCGCGGGCATAGTCGAGCTCCTCGCGCAGCCGCTCGGTCAGTTCCTTGTAGATCTCCTCCTGCTGGATCGCGTTGTCCATCCGCCGGTAGACGGCCATCGCGAGCTTGAGCTGGCGGAGATCGGCCTCCACGACCGAGGCCATGTCCGGGTATTGCAGCTTGCAGGCGACCGCACGCCCGTCGGCGAGCGTGGCGCGGTGCACCTGGCCGAGCGAGGCCGCGGCGGATGCTTCGCGCCCGAAGGAGGCGAACTTCGCCTGCCACTGCGGACCGAGCTCGGCCTGCATGCGTCGGTTGACGAAGGGCCAGCCCATCGCCGGCGCATTGGCCTGAAGCTGGGAGAGTTCGGCGGCGTATTCGGCAGGGAGAGCGTCGGGGATGGTGGAGAGGAACTGCGCGACCTTCATCAGCGGGCCCTTCAGCCCGCCGAGCACTGCCTTGAGGTCCTCGGCATGGCCGGCGCGGTCGGTCTTGACGCCGAAAAGGCGCTCGCCCGCCACACGCGCGGCGATCCCACCGACGGCGCCAGACGTGCGCACGACGCGCCGGAGCTGGCCGAAGATCGAGGCCTGTTCGACCGCCATCGCCCTCTCCCTCACGCTGCCCGCGGCATGGCCGCCTCGAGCTCGTCGATGAAGCCAGCGATCACGTCGAGCCCCTTGTTCCAGAACGCCGGGTCGGAGGCATCGAGGCCGAAGGGCGCGAGCAGCTCGCGATGGCGCTTCGTGCCGCCGGCGCGCAACAGGTCGAGATACTTCTCCTGGAAGCGCGGATGGCCGTCGCGGAACACGCCGTAGAGAGCGTTGACGAGGCAGTCGCCGAACGCATAGGCATAGACGTAGAAGGGCGTGTGGATGAAATGCGGGATGTAGGCCCAGTACATCCTGTAGTCGTCGTCGAAGGTGAAGGCGGGGCCGAGGCTTTCGGCCTGCACTGCCATCCAGATCTCGGAGAGCGCATCGGGCGTGAGTTCGCCCTTGCGTCGGTTGGCGTGAACGCGCTGTTCGAAGCGGTAGAACGCGATCTGCCGCACCACCGTATTCAGCATGTCCTCGACCTTGCCCGCGAGCAGGACGCGGCGACGCTTCGCGTCCGTCTCGCCGTCGAGCATGGCGCGGAAGGTCAGCATCTCGCCGAATACCGAGGCCGTCTCGGCAAGGGTGAGGGGCGTGCCCGACATCAGGTAGCCGTTCGGCGCGGCGAGCACCTGGTGCACGCCGTGGCCGAGCTCGTGGGCGAGCGTCATGACGTCGCGCGCGCGGCCGTGATAGTTGAGCAGCAGGTAGGGATGGGCGGAGGGAACGGTCGGGTGCGCGAAGGCGCCGGAGGCCTTGCCGGGCTTGAGGCGGGCGTCGATCCAGGGCCCTTCGAAGAACCTGTCCCCCACATCGGCGAGCACCGGGCTGAAGCCGCGATAGGCAGCGCGCACACGCGCCACTGCCTCCGCCCAGGGGATCAGCCGGTCATCGTCCTCGGGCAGCGGCGCGTTGCGGTCCCAGGTCCGCAGCGTGTCGAGGCCGAGCCAGCGCGCCTTCAACCGATAGTAGCGGTGCGACAGGCGCGGAAACGCGGCCGTGACGGCTGAGACCAGCGCCTCGACCACCTCGTCCTCGACCATGTTGGCCCGGTTGCGGTAGCTCTCCGGCCTCGGGTAGCTGCGCCAGGTGTCGATGATCTCCTTGTCCTTGGCGAGCGTGTTGGTGATCAGAGCGAACAGCCGCGCATTGCTCGCGAGTGTGGCGCCGATCGCCTTCGCCGCCGCCTCGCGCCGCCCCCGGTCATGGTCGGAGAGGCGGTTGAGAGCGTGGGAAAGCGTCAGCTCCTCGCCCTCGACGGTGATGCGAAGCCCCGCCATCGTCTCGTCGAACAGCCGGCTCCAGGCGGAGCGGCCTGTCACCTCCTTCTCGTGCAGGAGCCGCTCGAGCTCGTCGGCGAGCTGGTGCGGGCGGAACACGCGGAGGTCGCGCAGCCAGGGTTGGAACCGCGCGAGAGCAGGGGTTGCGAGCTTCTGCGCGAGCGCCGCCTCCTCGATCCGGTTCAGCTCGAGGGTGAAGAAGATCAGGTGCGAGGAGATCGCGGTGACGCGCTCGTTGCAGCCCTGGTAGAAGCGGCCGATCTCGGCCGAGGTGGCGTCGTCGGCGAAGAGCAGCTGGGCGTAGCTCATCACCCGGCCGAGCAGTTCCTCGATCCGCTGATACTCATCGATCGCGGCGGCGAGCTCCCCGCCCGAGAGCGCGGCAAGCCGGCCCTTCAGCCGCGCGGCGAAATCCTTCGCCGCCTGCTCCGCCCGGTCGAGGTCGGCGGTCACGGCCGGGCTGTCAGGGCCGGGGTAGAGATCGGAGAGATCCCAGGCTGGCAGGGCATCGGCGCTAGGGGAACCGGCAGGGGCCTCCGGCGCACGGGGGGCAACACAGGGGCCGTTGTGGCCGTCTCTGAGCACGGCAAAGTGGCGTGTGGCGTGCGGCACGTGGTTTCCTTACCTGTCCCGGGACGCAAGGGATATGGCACCGTCGCTTCCGTGGGCAACCAGGGCGCGTGCCGGGAGGACACTCCGCAGTGACCATGCCGGCCGAGACGAGAGGCTTCGCCGCGGCGATGGACGCGGCCGCGATCCCAGAGCCAGGGCCGACGCCCGGAGGCTACCCTGCCTGGCCGAACCTCGCGGCGATGATGTTCTCCCGCGCTCTCGCCTGGCGCGACCGCCCCGCTCTCTGGGCGAAGGCCGGCGCGTCATGGCGGGCGACGACCTGGCTCTCGCTCGGCGCCCAGGCGGCGGGGCTTGCGGCGACGCTGCGGCAGCGCGGCGTGTCCCCTGGCGACCGGGTGCTGCTGCTTGCCGAGAACCGCCCCGAATGGCCGATCGCCGACACGGCGATCATGGCGATCCGCGGCATCTCGGTGCCGGCCTATACCACCTACACGCCAGGCGACCTCGCGCATGTGCTGAAGGACAGCGGCGCGCGCGCGGCGATCGTCTCGACGCGGGCGCTCGCGGCAAAGCTCGGCGCCGCCGCCGCCGAGGCCGGCGGTCTCGACCTCGTCGTCGCTATGGAGGAGCCAGCACCCATCGCCGGTGCCACGACCCTCGGCTGGGACGAGGCGGTGGCCGCCGCCCTCCTGCCGGGCTTCCGCGACGAGGTGCTCGCCATCCCGGGCGAGCAGACGGCCTGCCTGATCTACACCTCAGGCACGGGCGGAGCGCCGAAGGGGGTGATGCTGCCGCATCGGGCGCTGCTCTCGAACTGCGCGGGCGCCTGGGCGCTGCTCTCGCCGCTCGATCTCCGTGACGAGACCTATCTCTCCTTCCTGCCGCTCTCGCACAGCTACGAGCACACCTGCGGGCAGTTCTTCCTGCTCTCGATCGGCACGCAGGTGTTCTACGCCTCGGGCGCGGACAAGGTGGCGCAAGAGATGGCCGAAGTCCGCCCGACGGTGATGACGGTCGTGCCGCGGCTGTTCGAGGTGATCCGCTCGCGCATCCTCGCCCAGCTCAAGCGCGCGCCGAAATGGAAGCGTGACCTGTTCGTGGCCGCTCTCGCCCTCGGCGCGCGGCGGGCGCGCGGCGAGCCTCTCGGGTTCCTCGGCAGCCTGGCAGACCCGGTGTTGGACTTCATCGTGCGGCGGAAGGTGCGGGCGCGGTTCGGCGGGCGGCTCAAGGGGATCATGAGCGGCGGCGCTCGCCTTGACCCCGATGTCGGCGGGTTCTTCCTCGCGCTTGGCATCCCCGTGATGCAGGGCTACGGGCAGACCGAGGCAGGGCCGGTGATCTCGGCCAACCCGCCCGGGCGGATCCGGATCGACACGGTCGGGCTGCCTTTGCCGAACGTCGCGGTGCGGATCGCCGAGGACGGCGAGATCCTCGTGCGCGGCGACCTCGTGATGCAGGGCTACTGGAACAACCCGGAGGCGACCGCTGCCGTGCTGCGCGACGGCTGGCTGCATACCGGCGATGTCGGCGCCCTCGACGCTGACGGCTATCTCAGGATCACCGACCGCAAGCGCGAAATCATCAAGACGACGGGGGGGGACATGATCAGCCCGGCGCGCGTCGAGGGCGTTCTCGCCCAGCAGGCGGCGATCGCCCAGGCCGTGGTTGCGGGCGACGGCCGCGCGCATCTCGTGGCGCTGCTCGTGCCGGCCGAGGGCGCTGACGAGCGCGCGCTCTCCCGCGCCGTGGAGGAGGCCAACCGCGCTCTGACGGTGACGGAGCGCGTCCGCCGCTGGCGCGCCGTTCCCGCCTTCACGATCGAGAACGGGCTTCTGACCAGCACGCAGAAGGTGCGCCGCCAGAAGGTGCTCGCCGAGCACAGGGCGCTCGTCGAGGAGATGTATGCGTGAGCCACAGTTCACGGCAGGCGGCCGGTGGGCGGCATAGGCAGAGGTGTGCGAAACGGTCACCCTTGCAGCATCCGCCGAGGGGGAGCCATCGCGTGTCCGGCAAGCTGTTCTACGGCGACAATCTCCAGGTGCTGCGGGACCACGTCGCCTCGGAGAGCATCGACCTCGTCTATCTCGACCCGCCGTTCAACTCGTCCGCCACCTACAATGTGCTGTTCCGCGCGCCGGACGGGGCGCGAAGCCAGGCGCAGATCGAGGCGTTCGAGGACACCTGGCATTGGGGAACGGAGGCAGAGCGCGCCTATGACGACGTGCTGAGGAGCGGCCACGGCAAGGCGGCGGACCTCCTGCACGCCCTGCGCGGCGTGCTCGGCGAGAACGACATGATGGCCTATCTCGCGATGATGGCCGTGCGGCTGATCGAGCTGCACCGCGTTCTGAAGCCCACCGGCAGCCTGTACCTCCACTGCGACCCGACCGCGTCGCACTACCTGAAGGTGCTGTTGGATGCAGTGTTTGGGGGAGAGAACTTTCGGAACGAAATCGTGTGGAAAAGGTCGCATGCGCATAGCGACCATACGCAAGGCGCCAGACATTTCGGGCGGGTCACAGACACAATTCTTCTTTTTGCAAAAACCACCATGAACAAGTTTAACGTACAATTTATCCCCTACGATGAGAAATATCTAAGTTGAGACTACCGCCGAATTGATGAGGGCGGGCGAAAATTTAGGCTTGATAATATCCAAGGTCCAGGTGGTGCAGCAAAAGGTAACCCGTATTACGAGGTCATGGGAGTTTCGCGGCATTGGCATTATTCAAGGGAGCGAATGGCTGAGTTGATCGCTGCGGGTCGTATTATACAGACGCGACCGGGCGCAGTTCCACAACTCAAGCGCTATCTCGACGAGATGCCCGGTGTTCCGCTTCAGAACCTGTGGGCGGACATGCCCGGCATCAACAACCGATCATCCGAATACCTCGGCTACCCGACCCAGAAGCCTCTTGCCCTGCTCGAACGCATCATCAGCGCCAGCAGCAACCCGGGCGACACGGTGCTCGACCCGTTCTGCGGCTGCGGCACCGCCGTGCATGCGGCGGAGAAGCTCGGGCGGAGCTGGATCGGCATCGACATCACCCACCTCGCCATCAGCCTCATCGAGCGAAGGCTGAAGGACGCCTTCCCCGGCATCGCCTTCACCGTCGAAGGGACGCCGAAGGACCTCGCCGCCGCGCGCGACCTCGCCGCCCGCGACAAGGACCAGTTCCAGTGGTGGGCCATCTCGCTGGTCGATGCCGTGCCGCCGGCCGGCAAGAAGAAAGGCGCCGACAGGGGCATCGACGGCATACGCTACGTCCAGCGCGGGCCGCGCCCAGGCGAGGTCGATCGCGTGATCGTCTCGGTCAAGGGCGGGGAGAACATCGGCGTCGCGATGATCCGTGACCTCGCGGGGACGATGGAGCGCGAGAAGGCACCCGCCGGGCTGTTCCTCTCGCTCGCGGAGCCGACCTCGGCGATGCGGAAGGAGGCCGCCGCGGCCGGCTTCTACGAGACGAGCTTCGGCCGCCACCCGAAGATCCAGCTCTTCACCATCGCCGAGCTTCTCGCCGGGATGCGGCCCGACCTCCCCAGCCTCGGCCGCCACGAAGGCTTCCGCCGCGCCGCCCGCGAGAAGGGCCCGAAGCCGAAGCAAGGCACGCTCGGCATCGAATGACGACCGCGCCGCGACGCCTCAGCCCATGCCGAGGGCGCGTTTGTCAAGGTCAAGCAGGCTCTCCTGCTCCTCCACCTCGGCCGGGGCCGGCCGGCGCGCCCCGCTTCATGCGCCCGAGCTCGCCCTCGCCGATCCTCCACGCCGCGGCGCTCTCGCTCGCCGCCGCACTTCTGTTCACGGCGGAGACCGTGTTCGTGAAGCTGCTCGGCGGTGCGGTGCCGGTGACGACGATCATGCTCGCGCGCAGCACCGGCCAGCTCCTCTGGGTGCTGCCCTCGCTCGCCCGGCGCGGCGCGCGCGTGCTGCGCACGGCCCATCCTTGGCTCCACCTCGCCCGCGGCCTGTTCAGCCTCGCCTGCTGGGCGCTCTACTACTGGTCGTTCCTGCGGCTCGATCTCGCGACCGCAACGGTGCTCTCCTTCACGTCGGTGATGTTCGTCACCGCGCTTGCGGGGCCGGTACTCGGCGAGGTCGTGCGCTGGCGGCGCTGGACGGCGACGATCGTCGGGTTCCTCGGCGTCATGGTCGTCGCGCGACCGGTCTGCGTGCGGATCGATCCCGCCATCCTGGTCGCGCTCGCCTCGGCGCTGTTCGGCGCCGGCATAGTGCTCACCACGAAGAAACTCGCGGCGACCGAGCGCACCGAGACGATCATGCTCTATATCGGCATCGTCACCTTCTTCGGGTCGCTGCCCGCAGCGCTGCCTTCGCTCACCCTGCCGAGCGCGGCGGAAGCGTGCTGGCTCGCGCTGATGGCGGTGACAGGCCCCGCCGGCATGCAGCTCTGGATCAGCTCCTTCCGGCTTGCGGATGCGACCGTGATCGCCCCGCTCGGCTACACCCGGCTCGTCTTCGCCACACTCGCCGGCGCGCTCTGGTTCGACGAGCGACCCGATGGCTGGACGGCAGCGGGTGCGGCGCTGATCGTGGCGTCGGCGCTCTACATCACCCAGCGCGAGGCGGCGCTGGCACGGGCGCGCGCACGCCCGCACTGAGCCGGCTTTACCGGCGCTTTACCGGTCGTTTCTAGGCTCCCGGCGTCACCTTCCAGCCCCAAGGACGCGCCATGACACTGTCGATCCGACGCACGATACTGGCGGGGCAGGCCGCGCTCGCCCTTCTCATCGGCGCCTGCGCCTGGCTCGCCCACCGCACGGCGGAGCAGGGAACCGCGCACCTCGCCGCGCTCTACGCCGAGCGGATCGTGCCGATGCGCCACCTCAAGACGGTCTCCGACGCCTATGCCGTCTTCGTCGTGGATGCGACCCACAAGGTGCGCAACGGCAATTGGGACTGGGCGGCGGGAGAAGCGTCGGTGCGCAAGGCTCAGGGCGAGATCGCCGAGGCCTGGCGCGCCTACTATGCTCGGCCCGTTGAGGCCGACCGCAGCGCGCTCGTCGCCGCGGTGCGGCAGCGCTCCGAGCCGGCAGACCGTCTCGTGAGCGAGACGATCGCCGTGCTCGCTCGGCGGGACGGGCCTGCGCTCGAGCGGATCGTGCGCGACCGGCTGTACCAGACGCTCGACCCGCTCACGGAGGCGATCGACGCTCTCGTCGCGCACGAGGTGGACGCCGCTTCCGCCGCCTTCGCCGCCGCGACGGGCGCCTCGGTGCGCGCCGAATGGGCGGCGCTCCTGCTCGGCGGTCTTGCGATCGCCATCGCTGCCATCGTTGCGATCGTCCTGCAGGTCCGCGTTCTCGTGCCCTTCGCACGGCTGACGGAGGCGATGCGCCGGATCGCGGGGAAGGCGTGGGAGACGCCGGTGCCTGGGCTCAACCGACGCGACGAGCTCGGCGAGATGGCGGCCGCTCTCGATGTGCTGCGCGAGGCGAGCGAGCAGGCGGAGGTGTTGCGCCAGGCGCAGGAGCGGCAGCGCGTTGAGGCGGAGGCGGCGCGCAAGGCGGCTCTGCTCGAAATGGCAGATGCGATCCAGGAGGCGACGGCGGCTGTTCTCGCCGAGGTCTCGGCGGCCTCCGATCGGGTCAGCGTCGATGTCGGCCTCATGGCAAGCGAGGCGGATAAGGTCGGCGCGAATGCCCAGGCGGTGGCGGCCGCCGCGCACCAGTCCCTCGCCTCTGCCGAGACCGTCGCCGCCGCGGCCGAGCAGCTCTCGGCGAGCATCGGCGAGATCACCAAGCGGGTGCAGGAGACGGCCGCCACAGCCCAGCGCACGGCCGGCGAGGCGGAGCGCACGGAGGCGGCGATCGGCACACTCTCCAGCGCGGTGACGAATGTCGGCGAGGTGGTGCGGCTCATCAACGAGATCGCGGGACAAACCAACCTGCTCGCCCTGAATGCGACGATCGAGGCGGCGCGCGCTGGTGAGGCGGGCAAGGGTTTCGCCGTCGTCGCCTCGGAAGTGAAAAATCTCGCCGGCCAGACGGCGAAGGCGACGGAGGACATCGCCGCGCGGATCGAGGCGATCCGGCGCGAGACCGAGGCCTCGGTCAGCGCTGTCCGATCCATCATCACGAGCGTGCGACGGGTGGACGAGTTTGCCGGAGCGATCGCTGCAGCGGTGAGCCAGCAGCTCGGCGCGACGCGCGAGATCGCGCGTACGGTCGCCGAGGCGGCCTCGGCCTCGCGCGAGGTGACGCAGCGGATCGCCGAGGTCTCGCAGGCGGCGGTCAGCACGGGAACGCAGGCGAAGGAGATCGCCGCGGAGGTTGTCTCCCTCTCGAGCAGCGTCCAGCACCTCGACAGCGAGCTGACAACGGTCGTGCGGACGGCGGTGCCGGAGATCGACCGTCGCCAGCAGCAGCGCTTCTCCGCCGGAGGAACGGCCGAGTTCCGCCATCTCGGCGGCGTCGCGCGGGTGGCGCTCATCGATGTCTCCGCTGGCGGTGTCAGCGGCAGCACCGAGGCTGCGCTCGAGGTCGGACAGGAAGGCAGCATCGCCGCGCCGGGCGGAGCGAGCGCGCGCTGCCGCGTCCGCTCGATCCGGAAGGGGCGGGTTGGGCTGCTCTTCGAGGATCCCACTGAGGCGGCCGGCTTCGTCAACGCCGTGCGGCTCGAGGGGCGCCGCGCCGCCTGAGATCTCATGCCACGTCGGCGCGGCTCAGGCGAGATCGAGGTGGCAGGCGACCTCCCGGCCGGGCGCGATCGCGCGCGGCTCAGGCCTCTCCTCGCGGCAGCGTAGCGTTGCGTGCGGGCAGCGCGGGTGGAAGTGGCAGCCCGCGGGCGGGTTCAAGGGCGAGGGGATCTCGCCACGCACCGGCTGGAACCCGGCACGGCGGCGGTCGAGCCGCGGCACGGCATCGAGCAGCCCCCGCGTATAAGGATGAGCGGGGGAGGCGAACACCGCCTCGGCCGGGCCCGTCTCGACGATCCGCCCGAGATACATGATCGCCACCCTGTCGGCGAGATGGCCGACAACGCCGAGATCATGGCTGATGAACACCCAGGCGAGGCCGCGCCGCGCGCGCAGGTCGAGGAAGGTGTTCAGCACCTGCGCCTGGATCGAGACGTCGAGCGCGGCCACCGCCTCGTCCGCCACCACGACGCGGGGGTTCATCGCGAGCGCACGCGCTATGCCGAGTCGCGCGCGCTGCCCGCCCGAGAACTGGTGCGGGAAGCGGGCCGCATAAGTGGCGTCGAGCCCGACCTCGGCAAGCGCCGCGGCGATCCGTTCGCTGCGCTCGCGCATCGTCCAGAGCCGATGCGCAAGCGGGCCTTCCGCGATCGCATCGCCGACGCGCATGCGCGGGTTGAGGCTCGCGAACGGGTCCTGGAACACCATCTGCACGGCCGTTGTGCGCTTCACCACCCGCCCGCCCGTGCCTTCGGCCACCGGAGCGCCATCAACCAGGGCCTGCCCCTCGTCGGGGGCGTAGAGCCCGGCGGCGATCCGCCCGAGCGTTGACTTGCCACAGCCCGATTCGCCCACGAGCCCGACGACCTCGCCTTCGCCCACCGCGAGCGAGACGCGATCGACCGCGTGCACCGTGCGCGGCGGCATCGGCCGGCCGAGGGCGGCGCGAACGCGCTCCTCAACCGTCGCCCGGCGCGTGAACCGTTTCGATACGGCCTCGAGACGGAGAAGCGCCGTCATCGCCGCAGGCGGGGGTTCAGCACGTCGCGCAGCCGGTCCCCGACAAGGTTGATCGAGACGATGACGATCAGGAGCGCGATGCCGGGATAGACGCTGATCCAGTACCGGCCCGAGAGCATGAACTGGAACCCGTTCGCGATCAGCGTCCCCAGCGAAGGCTCGGTCACCGGCAGGCCGACGCCGAGGAAGGAGAGCGTCGCCTCGATCGCGATCGCGTTCGCGACTTGGACGGTCGCGACCACGATCAGCGGCGGCAGCACGTTCGGCAGGAGGTGGCGGAAGACGATCCGCGCCGGCCGCAGCGGGATCCCCGACGCCGCCTCGATGTACGCCTTGCGCCGTTCCGCGAGTGCTGCGCCATGCACCGTGCGCGCGAAATAGGCGTATTGCGCCGCGACCAGGGCCGTGACCACCTGCGCGAGTCCCTGGCCGAGCGAGGCGACGAGGACGAGCGCGAGCAGGATCGCGGGGAAGGAGAGCTGCAGATCGACGATCCGCATCAGCACCGTCTCGACCCGACCGCCGAAGAAGGCGGCCGCCAACCCGAGCGTCGTGCCGAGCGAGAGCGCGCAGAGCCCCGCCGCGACGCCGACGAAGAGGCTCGTGCGCAGGCCCCAGAGGATGGCGGAGAACACGTCGCGCCCGGCGGCATCGGTGCCGAGCCAGTGCGGGTAGCCGCCCGTGCCGACAGTGCCCGGGGGAAGCCGCGCGTCCATCAGCGCGAGCCCTGCCTGGTCGTAGGGGTCCTGCGGCGTCAGCCAGGGCGCGAAGAGCGCGGCGGCGAGCGCGAGCGCAAACACCGCAAGCCCGGCGACGGCGGCGCGACTCTCGGCGAACTCCGCCCAGAACAGGGCGGTTGGCCGTTCCGCGCGCGATCCGTTCATCGCGGCCCCATCATCGTGACCCGAGCCGGACGCGCGGGTCGAGCGCCGCATAGGCGATGTCGACGACGAGGTTGATGGCGACGAACATCGCCACCACCAGCATGAGGTAGGCGACCATCACCGGCCGATCCAGCGTGAGAATGCTGTCGATGATGAGCTTGCCCATGCCGGGCCAGGAGAAGATCGTCTCCGTCACCACCGCGAAGGCGACCACCGAGCCGAACTCGAGCCCGAGCACGGTGACGATCGGGATCAGGATGTTGCGGAACGCGTGCACGCCGATCACGCGCGCGCGGGAAAGCCCCTTGGCGCGGGCGAAGCGCACGTAGTCGGACAGCATCACCTCGCGCATGCCAGCGCGCGTCAGCCGGATGATCAGCGAGAGCTTGAAGAGCGCGAGGTTGAGAGCGGGCAGGGCGAGATGTGTAAGCCCGTCCGCCGTCAGGAACGACCAGGCGATGCCGCCGATCTCGACCGTCGCGCCGCGCCCGCCCGAGGGCAGCCAGCCGAGCTCGACCGAGAAGACGAGGATCAGCATCAGCCCGACCCAGAAGGTCGGCAGCGAGAAGCCAAGGATCGAGCCGGCCATGATCGCCCGGCTCGAGGCAGCCTCCGGGCGGAGGCCAGCGAGCATGCCGAGCGGGATGCCGAGGCCGATCGCGATCAGCATCGCTGCGAGCGCGAGTTCGAGCGTGGCGGGCAGCTTGCCGAGGATGAGCGGCAGCGCCGGCGTGCCGAACACGAAGGAGGTGCCGAAATCGCCCGCGAGCACGGCACCGGCGAAGCGCAAATACTGTTCCCAGAACGGCCGGTCGAGCCCGTAGCGGGCGATCGTCTCGGCGCGCATCACCTGGTCCGCGGCGGGGTTGATCAGAACGTCGATCGGGTTGCCGATGGCATAGACGCCGGCGAAGACGATCACCGACATCGCCGCGAGCACGACGGCGGCAGAGGCGAGGCGCTGCAGGAGGAAGCCGAGCATCAGGAAGCGGCGCGAAGGGGCGTCATGCCGATCCGTCATAGCCGCCGGCGCATCCGCTGTCATCGCGCCTTCCCGAGGCAAGCCAGCCGCGCTCGATCGGTGATAGGGAGGACTCAACCGGCCATGATCGCCGGGCGGAAGACGGCATCCGCCCCGACCGTCCCTGCCATGCCTTGGGGATGCTCTGGCCAAAAGCGATCCGCAACGCCGCGATCATCGCGACACGGTTGAAGTCCTGGTGCTGACTGTGGCGAACGACGAACGGCTGCGGATCGGTCCCGGGGGAAAGAGGGGCGGTCAGCAGCGGGTGGTTATAGGCTTAGGGGGAAGTTCCATGACAGTTCTCGCGTTTTTGGTCTCGCGGGCCGCTGCCGCCCCGATGGTCCTCACGGCCGGGCTTGTGGCCCTGCCAGGGACAGTGCGCGCGGCGCCTCTGTCGGTCGGCGACACGGTCTACCTGTCGGCTCCCACCTTCCCGAACGGCTCGTCTGGAGCCTGGTCTCCTCGGATCGCGGTTTCCTCGGTTTTGCCGGTGGCGGCTACACCAGGCTCACGCTCAACTTCGGCACTGTCTTCAACCCGGAGCAGACCTTCTTCCTCGATGCCTACGGCATCGACCCGCCGGTTGCGGTGCGTTTCGGCGCCTACACGGTGGCGCCGCTCGACAACAATGGGCGAGGCTGGGAGGTTGCTACGTATCAGCCGCTCTCGATTCTGCAGAAGGCCCAGCTCGGCTGGCTTGCCCATACCAGCCTGACAGCGATGCCCGATCCAGCCGATCCGGCACGCGGGAACACCTCGATGGCTTACCAGATGGCGGTCTGGAAGACGCTCTATGCGTCCGCGACGTACTTTTATTTTGACAGCAATGTTGACTTGGAGAGCCAGTACAATGCGTTGATCAGCGCCGTGCCGACGTCGATCCTGCCGGAGGAGTTCCCGGCGCTGCAGCTCATCTGGCGCGACGAGGACGGGCGTAATTTCGGCCAACCCTGGCTGATCGCCATGCCGCGGGCCGCACCGGTTCCCGAGCCAGCGTCGGCGGCCCTCCTGGCCCTCGGGCTGCTGGGCTTTTTGTCCCTGGCGCGTCAGCGGGCCTGATGCGGGCTCCTGGCTTCGGTCAGGCGTGCCGGGCGAGGTTTCGCCTCGCCCGGCCAGCCGCGGCCAAGGGGGTGTGCAGCTGAGGCTTCTGTCCGCCCTGGTGGAGCGCGCGAGACCCTCGGAATCCGCACAGGGTTCACGCTCCCCGTCCCCGCCCGATAGCGGTGCCGGTCTGTAGCGCCGAGCGGTCGACTGCTGTACGCGGCAGAGTCGGTGCCGTCTTTGCCTACGCGTTTCCCAGAAGTCATCCTTCCCCCTGCTACCCGAGCTCGTCTTCGCGTTTGCCAAGCACCTTGAAACCAACGTCGTTCAAGCCGCTTGCGCTCGCCGGCGGACAGGACGTGCCGCAGGCGTGTTCTACCGGAGGCTGTGGCGGAGAGGGAGGACCGCCCATGTCGCGGCTCTGGTCCCTCGCTGGCCCAGCGCACCGGTACGGAGCGGCGCGTTGCCCTGGACCCGTCCCCTCGCCTATGGTCCGCGCTCCTGGCCGGGCAGCCGGCCTCGACACATGGGGAGGACCATACCGATGCGCACCACGCGCCGCCTTCTGCTCGCCGGCCTCGCGGCGATCGCACCCGCCGCCGCCATGCCGGCGGGCGCGCAGACCACCGTCACGCTGACCCACGCTCTGCCGCTCACGAGCCACTACGGTGCAGGCAGCGTCGCCTTCAAGGAGACAGTCGAGCGCCTCTCGAACGGGCGCTTCCGCGTCAACATCCAGCGTAACGACAACGAGCGCGAGGCGATCGAGGCCACACAGATCGGCACGCAGGAGTTCACGATCTCGTCCTCCGGCCCGCTCGGGAATTTCGTGCCGGAGACGCTCGTGCTCGACATCCCCTTTCTGTTCCGCGACTACGCGCATGCCCGCGGCGTGCTCGACGGCCCGATCGGCCAGGAGCTTCTCGCGCGGTTCCCAGCGCGCGGGCTGATCGGCATGGCGTGGATGGAGAACGGCTTCCGCAACCTGACGAACAGCCGCCGCGAGGTGGGCTCGCCCGAGGACGTGCGCGGCCTCAAGGTGCGCACCATGGAGAACCAGGTGCACATGCGCGCCTTCTCCACCCTCGGCGCCCTGCCGACCCCGATGGCCTTCTCCGAACTCGTCCCCGCCCTGCAGCAGGGCACGGTCGACGGGCAGGAGAACCCGATCCCGGTGATCGTCGCCAACAACCTCAACCAGGTGCAGCGCTTCCTCTCGCTCACCCGCCACGTCTATTCGCCGGCCGTTCTGATCGGCAACCCGGCCTTCCTCAACCGCCTCAGCGCGACCGACCGGGCGATCTTCCAGGAGGCGGCGAAGGCGGCGGTGGTCGCCAACCGCAACAAGGTGACCGAGGACGAGCAGAACGGCGTTGCCGAGCTTCGCCGCCGGGGCATGACGGTGCGCGAGACGGTCGATACGGCGGCGTTCCAGGCAGCGCTCGCGCCCGCCTTCCAGGCCTATGCGCAGCAGTTCGGCGCCGCCACCATCGAGCGCATCCGCACCTGGCAACCGGGCTCGTGAGGTCGCTCCCCGTCCGGGCGATCCTCGCGCTTGAGCGGGTGACGACGCAGGCGGCCCTCGTGGCCGCCTGTTTCGCGCTCGCCACAGCCGTCGCCGCCGGCGCTTGGCAGGTCTTCACGCGCTTTCTGCTGAACCAGCCCTCGCCGTGGTCGGAGGCGCTCGTGCGCCAGGCGCTCGTCTGGATGGTGATGCTCGGGCTTGCCGGAGCGGTGCGCGAGGGCGCTCTCGTCGCCATCGAGGTGACGCGGCAGAGGCTGCGGGGCCGGGCACGGCTTGTGCTCGACGTCCTGATCTTCGCAGCGATCGTGACGCTGTTCGGCGTCCTGTTCTGGTTCGGCTGGGAGATGGCCAACCGCGTTCGCTTGCAGTCGATCGCGGGGCTCGACGTGTCGATCGCCTGGGGCTATGCGGCGATCCCGGTCGGGTCGGTGTTCGCCGCGATCGGCGCGCTCGGGGCGCTGATCGACCGGCGCGATCCCGACATCGCCGGCCAGGTCTGAGCGGGAGCGGGGCGATGGCCGGCACCATGCTCGCGGTGATGCTCGGGCTGTTCGCCCTCTCGGTTCCCGTCGCGGTCGCGATCGGGCTCGCCGCCGTGTTCGGCATCGTCGAGTTCACCCGCTTTCCGCTGATCGTCGCCGCGCAGCAGATCTACGTCGCGCTCGACCGTTTCCCGCTCGCAGCGATCCCGTTCTTCATCCTCGCTGGCAACCTGATGGAGGTGGGGGGGATCTCGCGGCGGCTGATCGGCTTTGCGCGCGCTCTCGTCGGCGGCATCCAGGGCGGGCTCGCCGTCACCTGCGTGCTCACCTGCATGATCTTCGCGGCGATCAGCGGCTCCTCGGTCGCGACCACCTTCGCGATCGGCGCGATCATGGTGCCGGCGCTCAAGCGGCTCGGCTACCCGGCGGCCTTCGCGGGCTCGCTGCAGGCCTCGGCCGCCGAGCTCGGCGTGGTCATTCCGCCCTCGATCCCGATGATCCTCTACGGTGTCGCGACGCAGACCTCGATCCCTGAGCTCTTCATCGCGGGCTTCGGGCCGGGCGTGCTGATCGGCGCGGCGCTCTCGGCCACCGTGCTCGTCTGGTGCCGCCTCAACGGCTGGGGCAAGCACGACGGCGAGGGGCGCGACGGGCTCGGCCATGCCACCCGCGACGCGTTCTGGGCCCTGCTCATGCCCGTGATCGTTCTGGGGGGGATCTACGGCGGCATCACCACGCCGACCGAGGCCTCCGTGATCGCGGTGGTCTATGCCCTCGTGGTCGGCCTCGCGATCCACCGCGAGCTTGAGCTCCGCCACCTCTACGCGCAGTTCCGCCGTTCCGTCGTTACCGCGTCGGTGATCATGTTCATCATCGCGACGGCAGGGCTGTTCTCGTGGCTGCTCAACCGCCAGCGCGTGCCCGACATGATGGCCGAGTGGCTGGTTGCTGTGTTCGGCTCGCGCGCTCTGTTCCTGCTCGGGGTGAACGCGTTCCTCTTCGTCGTCGGCATGTTCATCGAGACCTCCGCCTCGATCATCGTGCTCGGGCCGATCCTCGCTCCGGCGGCGATCCGTTTCGGTATCGACCCGGTGCACTTCGGCACCATCATGGTGGTCAACCTCGCGCTCGGCATGGTCACGCCCCCCTTCGGCGTGAACCTCTTCGCCGCCGCCCAGGTGGCCGAGGCGGGCATCGACCGGATGATCCGCTACCTGCCGGTGTTCATCGCCGTGATCGTGGCCTGCCTGATGGTGATCAGCTACGTGCCGGCGGTGAGCCTGCTGCTGCGCGACGCCGTCTATCGCTGAGCCTCACCCGGGCAGCATCCGGCAGGACGGCTCTGGCAGCGCGAGCAGGAGCGCGCCATCGCCCGGAAGCGCGGCATCGGCCGGCAGGGAGGCGCGCAGCACGATCCCGCCTGGGGCTTCGGCCTCCACCTCGCGGACGGGGCCGAGGAAGGTGGCGCGTCGGAGTCGTGCGGCGACGATGTTTGGGCCGGGCGCGCGGGCGAGCGTCACCGCATGCGGCCTGATCGCCACCACCGCAGCGCCGTCGGCGGCCGGCTCGCCGGAGCCGCAGGCGAGAGCGAAGGCGCCGCAGTCGACCGTTGCGTTGCCGAGATGGCGGCCGGGGATGAGATTGGTGCCGCCGAGGAAGCGCGCGACGAAGGCGTTCGCCGGCGCGGCGTAGACGGCCTCGGGCGGGCCGAGCTGCGCGAGCCGCCCCTCCTGCATCACCGCGACGAGATCGGCGGTGGCCATCGCCTCGGCCTGGTCGTGCGTGACATAGACGGTGGTCACGCCATGCGCCTCGTGCAGGCGGCGGAGCTCGTGGCGCATCTCCTCGCGCAGGCTCGCATCGAGGTTCGACAGCGGCTCGTCCATCAGCAGCGTGCGCGGCTGCATCGCGAGCGCGCGCGCGATCGCCACGCGCTGCTGCTGCCCGCCCGAGAGCTCGGCCGGAAGCCGCTCGGCCATCGCCTCGAGATGCACCGCCCGCAACACGGCGGCGACCTGCGCCTCCATCTCTGCCCGGCCGAGCCCGCGCAGCTTCAGCGCGTAGGCGACGTTGCCAGCGACCGTCATGTGCGGCCACAGTGCGTAGGACTGGAAGATCATCGCCATCCGCCGCTTCTCGGGCGGAACGACAGAGCCCGGAGCGGAGAGCAGCTCGCTCTCGCGCAGGATTCGGCCTGCGTCGGGCGCGATCAGCCCGGCGATGGCGCGCAGCGTCGTCGTCTTGCCGCAGCCCGAGGGCCCGAGCAGGCAGAGCAGAGCGCCCTCCGGCACGGCGAGGTCGAGCTGGTCGACCGCGACGCTCGCGCCGAAGCGGCAGGTCAGCCCCTCGATCGCAAGCCCCGTCACGGCGCGGCGACCTCTGGCCCGAGCGCGCGGAGGATCGCGGGGATACGCTCCCTCACCTGGAAGAACCCCCTGGTCGCGTGCGGCCAGATCGCCTCATCCCAGGCGCGGCGCAGGCGGCAGAGGCGAAGCCCGCGCGCGGCGAGGGCGGGAGCGAGGCGGTCGAGCGCCTCCGCCACGGGCCCGACCGGCGCGTAGGCGGTCACGACCGTCGTCGCACCCGAGGCCGCCGCCCAGTCGGCCAGCGCCTCGGGGGGCGGACGGTCGGCCGTGACGCCGAAGCGCAGGGCGGCGCGGGCAAGCCCGTCCTCGACCGCGGCTTCGGCGAACCGCGCCGCCGCCGCGCCGACCGGGAGAGGGCTGCGCGCCGCGGTCGCCACGAGGCCCGCTGCCGCGACCACTTCGGCGCGGCTGAGCGGCAGCGTCTCAGCGGAACAATCCTCTTCCGTCACGAGCAGAGCGACGCGTCCCTCGGGCGGCAAATCGGCCTTCGGCAGCGGCAGCGCCGGGCCGGGCGGCTCCTCCTCGAGCGGTTGAGCGCGCTCGTCGAGCTCGCCCTGCGGGTCGAACCGCCCGCCCGTGTACTCCCTGATGTTCGATGCGCGCGCGAGATAATGCTTGCCGCGTGTGTGCAGCCCGGCGACCCAGCGCCAGGAGAGCGTGTTCGAGGCAGGGTCTCCGTCCATGAAGTGGCGGTAGGTGAAGTCGGCCCCGAGCGTCCAGGGCAATCTCAGCGTGAAGATCCAGATCGAGGCGAACCACATCCGCGCGTGGTTGTGCAGATAGCCGGTCGCGACGAGCTCGCCCGCCCAGGCGTCGAAGCAGGCGATCCCGGTGCGCGCCGCGACGGCGTCCTCGTACGCGCGGCGAAGGCCACCCTGCGTCGCGAGCCCCTCGGCCTCGCGCGCCACACGGGCACGGTAGTCCGCCCAGACGGAGGGGCGCTGCTCGAGCCAGCCCTTCCAGTAGCTGCGCCAGACGACTTCCTGGACGAACTTCTCGCAGGCGGACGGAGCATGATGCGCGAGTGCGGTGCCGACCAGTTCCGCCTCCGTCACGAGCCGGTGGCGCACATGCGGCGAGAGCAGCGAGACATTGCCGCGATCCTCAGGCCCGCGGTCGTGGTTGCGGGTCGCGGCATAGGCGCGGCCCATGGCGGGGGCGAAGGCGGCAAGCCGGGCGAGCGCCGCTTCGCGCGTCGGTGCGGGCGGGGTCATGGTTGGGATGTGGGGCGCTGCGGCCGCGTCGGAAGCCACGCTCAGCCCTCTCCCGCGAGGAAGGGCATGACGGCGCCGAGGAAGGCCTCGGGCGCCTCAGCATGCACCCAGTGCCCCGCTCCGGGCACCACAACGAAGGCGGCGGCGGGAAAGCGCGCGAGCGCAGCGGCACGGCCGCGCGCATCGACATAGGCGCTGCGCTCGCCCGCGACGAACAGCGCCTCGCCCTCCCACCGCGCGGCTTCGGCAGCCGGGGGAGCGGCCGCGATCGCGTCCATCGCGGCGATGATCGCGGGGAGGTTGCAGCGCCATGACGGCACGCCCGCGTCGAGGCGGAGGTTCTGCAGGAGGAACCCTCGCTCCGCCGGGTCGGGGATCGCCTCGCGCAGCGCCGAATCGGCCTCGGCGCGGCGCATCCCCGGGCGGAGCGGCAGCGACGCCATCGCCTCGGCATAGGCGCGCAGCGTCGGCGGATAGGCCACCGGCGCGATGTCGACCGCGACGAGGCGCAAGACGCGGCCGGGCGAGTCGAGCGCGAGCGTCATCGCGACCTTCCCGCCCATGGAGTGGCCGATCACCGCGGCGCTGCCTCCCGCAGCGTCGATCACGGCGGCGACGTCCTCGGCCATCGCGGGATAGTCCATGCGCGGATGGTGCGGGCTCGCGCCGTGATTGCGCAGATCGACCAGCAGGACGCGGTGCGACGCGGCGAGCCGGCGGGCGATCGCGGCCCAGTTCCCGCCATGGCCGAAGAGCCCGTGGAGCACGACGACCGGCGGCCCTGCGCCCTGGGCGGAGACGTGGAGCGGAAGCGGCATGGCGTGGGTGTTAGCGCGCGAGCGCTGCAGAGGCGAGACCGGCGAGGATCAGCCCGCCCCCGAGCACCAGGGAGAGCGTCAGCGCCTCGCCGAGCAGGAACACCGAGAGCGCGACGCTGACCACCGGAACGCCGAGGAACCCGAGCGAGGAGACGAGCACGGGCAGAGCGCGGGCGACGCTGTTCGCCGCCCAGGTGGCGACCGGGCCGCCGAACACGACCACGATGGCGAGCTGGGCGAGCGCGGTTCGGTCGATCGTCGCGGCGGGCGGCATAGGGCGGCGAGCAGCGCATGCCGCGCTGCAGTCCGCAAGCGCTTCGCGCCGCCCCGCGGGAGCGTGCCGTCAGACGTCGCGCGCGTGCACCGCGCGCGCGACCGAGCCGCCGCTCCACCACGGCGGCGCCGAGGCTGGCGGCCAGGCCACCGCATCGGGCCCCGGTGCCTCGCCCGTCACCGGCGGCGCGAACAGGAACCCCTGGAACAGGGCGACGCCGAGCCCGGCGAGGCAGCGATACTCGCCCTCGCTCTCGACTCCGACGGCGACGACGGTGATGGCGCGCTCCGCGGCCGCGGCGAGCAGCGCGGCGACGATCGACCGCCGCGCGCGGTGGAGATGGATGCCGCGGCAGAGCGACATGTCGAGCTTGGCGACGGAGGGCCGCACCAGATCGAGGAGCCCGAGCCCGCCATAGCCGGTGCCGAACTGATCGAGCGCGACCGCAAGCCCCCTCGCCCTCGCCTCGGCCGCGGCGCGGGCGAGATGGTCGGGCTCGGCGCTCCCGCCCTCGGCCATTTCGACGACGATCCGGACAGCGCCTTCCCCGCCGGCGACCTCGGCGAGCGGATCGAACGAGTCGGGCGCACGGGCGAGCGTGACGGGGCAGGCGTTGACATGCAGCGCCGAGCGGGCGCCTGTCGCGGCGAAGGCCGAGAGGGCGGCGGCGAGCGCGGCCTGCTCGAAGCGCGCGCGCTCGCGCGGCGGGACCCGGCCGAGCACCCCGCCGGCTGGCGTTCCGCCACGCCCGCGCAGCAGCGCCTCGTGCGCGACGACGCGGCGCGGGGCCGGCGCGACGATCGGCTGGAACGCGACCGCGAAGCGCGGCAGAGACGCGTCTTGCACCGAGTGATCACTGCTCATGGCAGGATGAACGGCCCCCCAATCCGGCCGCGCGCCAACTCGCGCGACGCTGTCTCAGCCTCGCGCACAAGCCCTGAAGCCGCGGTTAACCCCGCCAGACGATCGCGCGCGATCGGGACGAAGGGGCGAAGGGCGCTGCCGCCCCTCAGCGCACCGTGAGCATGATCTTGCCGACATGCGCCGAGCTCTCCATCAGCGCATGCGCGGCCGCCGCCTCGGCGAGCGGGAAGGTGGCGTGGATCACCGGAGCGCAGCGTCCCGCCTCGAAGAGCGGCCAGACGCGCTCGCGCAGCGCCTCGGCGATCGCCCCCTTCTGCGCGGTCGAGCGCGGGCGCATGGTCGAGCCGGTGAGGGTGAGCCGGCGCGTCATCACGGGCAGCATGTCGAACTCGGCGACCTTCGAGCCCTGCAGGAAGGCGATCTGGACGAGCCGGCCGTCGAGCGCGAGGCAGCGGATGTTGCGCGGGATGTAGTCGCCGCCCACCATGTCGAGCACGACATCGACGCCGCGCCGCCCCGTCAGCCGAGCGATCTCGGCGACGAAGTCCTGCCGCCGGTAGTCGATCGCCGCATCCGCGCCGAGGCTGAGGCAGGCGGCGCATTTCTCGGCGCTGCCGGCGGTGACGTAGACCGTGGCGCCGAACGCCTTGGCGAGCTGGATCGCGGTGGTGCCGATTCCGGAGGAGCCGCCGTGGACGAGCACGCTCTCGCCCGCGCGCAGGCCACCGCGCTCGAACAGGTTGGCCCAGACCGTGAAACAGGTCTCGGGCAGGGCAGCGGCGCGGAGATGGTCATAGCCGCGCGGCGGGCGCAGCGCCTGCGCGGCGGGAACCGCGACATACTCGGCATAGGCGCCGCCGTTGGTGAGCGCGCAGACCGCCTCGCCGACCTGCCACCCGGTCACCGCGGCGCCGAGTGCGGCGACCGTTCCCGCCGCCTCGAGGCCGAGGATCGGCGAGGCGCCGGGCGGCGGCGGGTAGAGGCCGCGGCGCTGCTGGATGTCGGGCCGGTTCACCCCGGCGGCATGCACCGCGATGAGAAGCTCGTCCGGCGCCGGAGCGGGTGTGGGGCCGGTCGCGATCCGCATCACCTCTGGGCCGCCGGCGCCTTCGGTCGCGATGTGGAGCATCGTCGTCGGCACGGCCATGGTGTTCCCTCCGCCGCAGGTCACCCACAGCGCCCGTTCGCGCGGCACACCGGCACGAACGGACGGCGCGTATCAGCCTGTCCACTGTCGGTTCGTGGACGCGGCACCGCTCTGGCGATGCGCAGCCGGCGTGCCTGGCGCGGCGGCGCGGCGCTCCGTCCGGGTCGCCGCAGCCGGCTCTCCCTTCAGTTCACCGTGATGTTGGCGCGGCGGATGATGTCGCTCCACTTCCTGGTCTCGGCGAGCAGGAAGGCGCGCGCGCTCTCGGGCGTGCTGTCGGACACGGTCTCGGCGGTGAGTTCGGCGAGACGCGCCTGCACGTCGGGCAGCGCCATCACCGTGTTGGTGACGCGGTTGATCCGCTCGACCACCGGGCGCGGCGTGCCCGCGGGCACGTGCAGCATGTGCCACGTATAGGCCTCGTAGCCAGGCACGCCCGCCTCCTGGAAAGTCGGCAGGTCTGGCGCGATCGACGACCGTTTCGCGGACGATATGGCAAGCCCCTTCACCTGGCCTGAGCGCACATAGGTGATGGCCGAGGCGGCGACATCGACCGAGAAGGCGATCCGGCCGGCGAGCAGGTCGGGCATCAGCGCCGCCGAGCCCCGATAGGGAACGTGGTTCGCCTGCACGCCAGCGAGCGCGAGGAAGAGCTCCGAGGCGAGGTGCACCGCACCGCCATTGCCCGAGGAGCCGTAGTCGTAGCGGCCCGGGTTGTTGCGCAAGAGCGTGATCAGCTCCCCAAGGGTCGACACCGGAAGGTCCCTGTTGACGATCATGATCATCGGCACGACCGCGACCAGGGCGACCTGCGTGAAGTCCTCGAGCGCGTTGAAGGTGAGGCGGGGGAAGAGCGGCGGCAGCACAGCGTGCGCGATCGTCGAGTAGAGGATGGTCTGCCCGTCCTTCGGCGCGCGGGCGACGAGCTCGGTGCCGACGACCACGCCGGCGCCGGTGCGGTTCTCGACGATGACGCGATGCGGCAGGCGCTCGCTCATCCGCTCGGCGATCAGGCGGGCGGGGATGTCGGTCGGGCCGCCAGCGGCGAAGGGCACGACCATGCGCACTGGCCCGGTCGGCCAGTCCTGCGATCGCGCGGCCTGGGGCAGGAGCGCAGCGCCGGCCGAGGCGGCGATCAGGGTGCGGCGGCGAAGCATCGTCATGGACTTCTCCCTCGAGATTCTCGCCAGCGAGATGATCGATGACGGGGATCGCGTCAACCGCGCACCGCCTCGGCCGGGCGGCCGACCAGGGCGGCGTAGCGGTCAGGGTCGGTCGCGCCTTCGGTCGAGAAGAGCAGCACCCGGCTCTCCGCGCCGAGCCCGAGCGCCCGAGCGGCGGAGGGATCGCCCAGCGCGACCAGGAACCCGGCGAGCGCCGCGGCGCCGCTCTCGCCGGAGACGACGGGCCGGTCACCGCCAGCGCCGTCGGCCAGGAGGCGCATCGCCGGAGCGATCGCCGCGTCGGGGATGGCCATGAAGGCGTGCGCCCGCCAGAGGAGCTCGTCGAAGGCGAGGATCGAGACCTCGCCGCAGGCAAGCCCGGCCATCACCGTGTCGAGCTCCCCAGGCACGGCGACGGGGGCACCGGCGACGGCGCTGCGGCGGAGGCAGTCCGCCCGGTCCGGCTCGACGACGACCAGCCTCGGCATCCCGGCCTGGCCGAAGGCGAGCGCGAGCTCGGCGGCGACCGCGGCGGCCACCCCGCCGACGCCGCCGGGCACGAAGGCGTGGGTCGGCGGCCCCGGCAGGTGCGCCGCCCAGGCCTCGAGCGCCTCGGCGGCCATCAGGCGGTAGCCGTCCATAACGTCGCGCGGGATCTCGGTGTAGCCCGGCCAGGAGGTATCCGAGACCACCGTCCAGCCCTCGCGGGCGGCATCCTCGGCGGCGCGGCGAACGGCGTCGTCATAGGTGCCCGGAACGCGCCTGACCTCGGCCTCGAAGCGGGCAATCGCGGCGGCGCGGGCCTCGCTGACGGCCGCGTGAATGTAGATCACCGCGCGGGCGTGAAAGCGGCGAGCCCCCCAGGCGACCGACCGGCCATGGTTGCCGTCCGTCGCGCAGGCGACTGTGATCCCGCGCGTCGTCGCGGCGAACCTGCCCGAGGCGAGGTCGGCGGAGGTCACGGCGATGCCGCGTGCGGCGAGCGTCCGGGCGAGGTGCCGCGCCACGGCATAGGCGCCGCTGAGCGCCTTGAAACTGCCGAGGCCGAAGCGGCCGCTCTCGTCCTTGACCGCGAGAGCGGCGATTTCGGCGGCGGCGGCAAGCCCGGGCAGCTTCACGAGCGGTGTCGGCGCATAGCCAGGCCAGGCGGTGATCTCGGCGATCGCCGCCGCCCTGCCGACGAGGTCGAGCGTGGGCGCGCCGGCGCGGTCGCGGGCGGTGTTGAGGTGGAGGTGGAAGCCGAGGCCGGCTGGGAAGGCGAGGCTGTGCATCGCGGCAGAGGGGCTGAGCGACGCGCCGGTGGCAAGCCCCCTGGGTCGCTCCGTCAGCACGTCCGATCCTGTCGTATGCGCAGCCTAGCGTCGCCGCGCCCGCCGGCACAGGCCGGGCGCGTGGTAAGAGCCAGGAGATGGCAGGAGTCGGCGGTGGACGCTGGAGAACAAAAAGTGATCATCTCCTATGCGCGGGCCGCACTGGCCGACCTGCCGCGCCGGTCCCGCCGCGCCGCGGCGCTTGCCTCCTGGGCGACGAGCTTCGCCGACGCGCTCGGCCTCGGCGCCCGTGCCGGCGCCGCCGGCCGCGGCCTTGACCTTTTCGGGGGCGAGGCGCGCGAGGCCGAGGCGGAGGCGATCGCGCGGCTCGACGCCCTGCTCGCGCGTCGTGAGGCGGCGCTCGCCCGCCGCCCGGGCTCGGCGCTCGCCGCACGGCTTGCCCTGCTCGCCGAGGCCGCCGGCCTCGATGCAGCGGAGACGGCGATCCTCGGCCTCGTGCTGCGCTACCGCCTGCACCGCGCCGTCGAACGCCTGTGGGACCTGCTCTCCGACGCCATGGGCGGCGAGATGCGGCTTTCGGCCGACGTCGTCCTCATCGGCATGCTGCTCGGCCTGCCGCAGGGCGCGGTGGAGAAGCGGCTCGCGCCGGGCGGTCCGCTTCGGGCCGCTGGCCTCGTCACGGTCGAGCCGGACGGCTCGCTCCGCGTGCTCGAGCGGCTGCGGCGCCGGCTCGGCGACCCGCTCGACATCCCCCCCGCCACGGCGCGCGCCGCCGCAGCGGGGCTGCTCGGGCCAGCCCTTTCCCCCGGCCTCGGCATGGAGGATTTCGCCCATCTCGGCGCGGGCGCAGCGCACGCCGAAGGGCTGCTCGCCGCCGCCGTCAGGCTGCGCCGCCCCGGCACGCATGTGCTGCTCTACGGGCCTCCCGGCACGGGCAAGACGGAGTTCTGCAAGACGCTCGCCGCGCGGATCGGCGTGCCGCTCTTCGCCGTCGCCGAGGCCGATTCCGAAGGCAACGAGCCTGGCCGGTCGGAGCGGCTTGCCGAGATGCGCTTCGCGCAGCGCCTGCTCTCTGCCGGCGCGCCCGCGCTCTTGCTGTTCGACGAGGCGGAGGACCTGTTCGACGGCGGCCATGCCTGGCCCTTCGGCGCCGAGCGGTCGCGCGCGCACTTGCTTCGCCTGCTCGAGACCACGCCGGTGCCGATGCTCTGGACCACCAATAGCGTCGAGGCGCTCGGCCCCGCCGTGGTGCGTCGGATGACCTTCGCGCTCGAGATGCGCGTCCCCGACGCCCCGGTTCGGACGGCGCTCTGGACACGTGCTCTCGCCGATGCCGGGATCGCGATG
>Ga0272446_1002339_pt1 | contig 26007 bp, 19 predicted proteins | sample YNPCB0061_FD_194587 | JGI IMG/M metagenome (GOLD analysis project Ga0272446, IMG submission 194587) | Hot spring microbial mat communities from Yellowstone National Park, WY, United States - YNP-CB-006-1 | ecosystem: Environmental > Aquatic > Thermal springs > Hot (42-90C) > Sediment | place...
AAAGCCCGCAATGAGCGTAGCGAATGAAGTACAGGCGTGGCATGCCACGTCTCTACCAGCGGATAGCCCGACCTGAACGCAGTGAAGGACACGCCCACAAAATTTTTGATACAGAACATCAGTTAAACATTTCTCCCTAAAACTCAATAAGAGCGTAAATCAATTTTATACAAAATAAGTACTTGAAAATCAGATATATATTTTTTTTGTTGCAGAAAAACGTTGCCTATTTGAAAACGCTTATTATTTTTGAAACCATAAATAAAGTATTATGGTAAAATTACCTGAAGGCGTTACGCTTCCCGAAGGCGTAGAAATTAAAGAAGGATTAGAAGGGGTTTTTACCTCTGTTTCCCGTATTTGTAAAGTAGACGGACAAAACGGTATTCTGATTTACAGAGGCTACAATATCAATGATTTAGCCAAAAATGCGGATTATGAAGAAACTATGTACTTATTGTTCCATGACAAACTTCCTAACCGTAAAGAATATGATGATTTTGTAGCTAAACTACGTGCTTTACGCGAAGTACCTCAACCCGTATTAAACTATCTTAAAACACTGAATAAAAAGATCAGCCCCATGCATGCTTTGCGCACTGCGGTATCTATGCTGTCTGATTTTGATGACAATTCTGATGATTTGAGTTATGATAATTGTTATCGCATTTCAGTGAGCCTCAATGCAAAAATGGCAACTCTGGTAGCCGCTATCGGCAGAATCCGTCAGGGGTTAGAACCTATTGCGCCTACCCAACATCTCAATGAAGCGGCTAATTTCTTATATATGCTTCGTGGCGTAGAACCCGGTCCCAAAGAAACCGAAGCTATTGATATGTGCCTCATTCTGCATGCAGAGCATGGATTAAATGCTTCTACCTTCACGGCAAAAGCCTGCGCCTCTTCCCAAGCAGATTTTTATTCTGCTACTACTGCGGCTATTGGTTCTTTGAAAGGTCCTTTGCATGGTGGAGCAAATACAGAAGTAATGGAAATGCTTTTAGAAATTGGTTCTGTTGAAAATGTAGAACCTTTTATCATGGACAGACTTCAAAACAAAGGTAAAATATTCGGTTTCGGACACCGTGTCTATAAAACCATAGACCCTCGTGCAGAGCATTTGAAAAATCTTTCCAAAGCACTTGCGGAAGAAGTAGGCAACCTAAGATGGTATGAAATGTCCATGAAAATTCAGGAAATCATGCGTAGAGAAATGGATTTGAAAGGCAAACCTATTTATCCTAATGTGGATTTCTTTTCCGCATCTGCGTATTACACAATGGGTATTGAGCTTGAAATGTATACGCCTATTTTTGCATTAAGCAGAATGTCAGGCTGGTGCGCCCACTTGTTGGAGCAGTTAAGCGATAACCGCCTAATCCGCCCCCGCTTGTACTATATAGGTAAAATGAACCTGCCTTATATACCTTTAGACCAAAGAGGTTAAAAAACAATCCAAAATACACAAAAAGCAGATTTCATTTGAAATCTGCTTTTTCTTTAAGTCTATTAAATATTTACAATTTATCACCCTATTCAAAAGTTATTATTTTGCAAATATAGCGGTTTTATTTGTATTTAAATATTAGACTCAATATATGAATGTTTTATTTGGGCGTTCCTGCTTCGCAGTCGGCGTGCTACGGGCTACGCTATCGCTTCGGTGCGTTGCACCATGCTGACGCATGCCCTCCGCATGCCTAACGCGTATGCATGTGCGTATATGTATGCGCACATATCCGCGTGAGGGATAGCAGCGGAAAGCGCGCAGCAGGCGTAGCCTGTGAAGTACAGACGTGGCATGCCACGTCTCTGCCAGCGAATAGCCCGACCTGAACGCAGTGAAGGACACGCCCACAAAATTTTTGATACAGAACATCAGTTAAAAATTTCTCCTTAAAACTCAATAAGAGCGTAGATTTAATCTCAAAAAAGAACAAAAATTATGCAACAAACCTTAAAAGGCTTGTTGGAACACCTATCAAGACTACCCTTAATTTTCTCCCTAAAAGTCAGAGTGAAAAAGTATTACAACAATTCACTTTTGATTTTACGCAGGCGGGAAGCCACAGATAAATCAAATTGCTTGTGTTCTGTTTTTATAATAATTCCTGCAATTAAATTCGGGTCTATGGTGTGCTGAATGGCAATAGTACCTGTTTTGTATATTTTCTGACAAAGTGCTTCAATTTCTTTCATATTCTGTGCGTTCAGGTCAGATGCCGAAACCACACTCACCTCATGAATGTTTTTGATACGGTTATACTCTAATTTGTATTCTGTATAAATGTATCCCAAGACCTCATCACGGTTGTTTTTGGAAAGTACGCTGAAAAATTTAAGTGTGAGGTCGTGTACTTTACCTTTGAAAAGTTCTTGCAAGATACGTTCTTTTTTATCACTGTAAATGATAGGATTAGCTAACATCACAGATAAGTTTTTATTTGCCTTGATGACTTGGTCTACAAAAGCAAGGTCTTCCAGAACACGTTTTTCCAAACCTTGTTCCAAAGCAATTTCCAACAGGGGCTTTACATATCGTTGGGCTACACGTGTAATTGACATAGAATATTCCTCCTCAAATTAGTTAAGGTTAATATCTTTGATGTATTCAGAAACCACAGCTTGTTGTTCGGCAGGGTTTTCAAATTTTTTGCGGATAATTTTCTCGGCGATTTCCACAGAAAGTGTAGCTACCTGCTGTTTTACTTGTTGCAGCGCGGCATTTTTTTCTGATTCTATAGCTTCTTTGGCTTTCTGAATCATTCTGTCCCCTTCTATTTTAGCATTATCACGAGCTTCGGCAATAATGCTTTCTTTCATTTCACGGGCTTCTTTCAGGATTTTTTCTCTTTCTAATTTTGCTTCGTTAAGCAATTTCTCGTTATCGGATTTGAGATTAGCCATTTCCTGACGGGCTTTTTCTGCTTCCTGCAAAGCTTGTGTTATACTCTCCTCGCGTTTAGCAAGGGCTTCTGTGATGGGTTTCCATGCTAATTTTCTTAATAAAAGGAAGAAAATCAAGAAGATAACAACACTCCATATAAATAAACCTGGTTCAGGAGTGATAAGCGGATTCATTTCTAATAACATACTGTATCTATTTTTATTTTAGGAGGGCAAAGTAAGTTTTTTTTTATCAATTTGTCAAAATATATATATCATATATCTGATAGTCAGTGGTTTGAATTTTTATCTACCATGAAATCCTTTGACTTGGCATGCAAAAACCGTAGATTTCAGGTAAAAGTTGTAATATTGATTTTTTCAATTATGCCAACTGTACGCGAATTGTTTTATCAGCATGTTGCACAAACCAGCCCTGCTCCGCTTGCTATTGAAATAGACAAAGCAGAGGGAATTTATATCTATGATGCACAAGGTAAAAAATATATAGATTGCATCAGCGGGATTGCCGTCAGCAATGTAGGACACAGAAACCCCAAAGTGATACAAGCTGTGGAAGAACAATGTAAAAAATACCTGCATACTATGGTGTATGGTGAACATATTCAGTCGCCACAAGTGCAACTGGCTACTACACTGTGCCAATATCTGCCTTCTTCCTTGAACAGCGTGTATTTTGTTAATTCAGGCAGTGAAGCCGTAGAAGGGGCAATCAAGTTGGCAAAACGCTATACAGGCAGAAAAAAAATTATAGCGTTTCATCAAAGTTATCATGGTAGTACGTTGGGCGCAATGAGCGTAAACGGCAGTTACAGTTTCAAATACAGGTATGAACCCTTATTGCCGTACATAGAATTTGCACTTTTGAATAGTGACTGTTGTCTGAACAGTATAGATGAAAACACTGCTGCCGTCCTGATAGAACCCATACAAGCAGAAGCAGGAGTTAAAATTGCAAATACAGAGTATTTGCAAAAACTCCGTAAAAAATGCCATGAAACAGGTACTTTACTTGTTTTTGATGAAATTCAGACGGGTTTTGGACGCACAGGTACATTGTTTTACTTCGAACAGGCAGGTGTTGTACCTGATATTCTGTTGATGGCAAAAGGTATGGGTGGGGGTATGCCCATAGGCGCTTTTGTGGCAGATAAAAAAATAATGCACACTTTTTCTTTTGAACCTGTTTTGGGACACATTACTACTTTTGGAGGACACCCCGTGTGCTGTGCCGCAAGTCTGGCTACGCTGAATATTATTACAGAACCCTCATTCTTACCTGATGTGCAACAAAAAAGCCGATTTGTTAAGCAATCCCTGCAAACCTTTCAAAACATCAGGAGTTTCAGTGGTTTGGGATTATTATGGAGTATAGAACTCAACAACTTTGACGAAGTACAAAAAGTAATGTTTAATGCAATGGAACAAGGTTTACTTATAGACTGGTTTTTGTATGCAGACCATAAAATCCGTATTGCGCCTCCGCTTACAATTACTATGCAGGAATTGGAAGAAACGTTGAGCATATTAAAAAAAGTAATAGAAAGCTGTTGACCATCTATTTTTAATGTTTATTTTTGGAATCAATCCCACTCTTTTTAATTTTTGATATGGATTTTCAGATTTTGTTCTCCAATTTAACCAACCCCACACTGTTATTTTTTTTACTGGGTGTTATTGCGGTTATTCTCAAAAGTGATTTGGAAATTCCCAAAAGTTCCAGCAAGTTTATTTCGTTGTATCTGCTTTTTGCTATCGGATTTAAAGGAGGACAGGAATTGGCACACAGCACCTATAATAACGAGATTCTGTATTCCATATTGTTCGGATTATTTATTTCTGCGGTAATTCCGTTGTACACTTTTTTTATTCTCAAAAGAAAAATGGACGCTTACAATGCAGGGGCAGTAGCGGCATCTTATGGTTCGGTAAGTGCAGTAACTTTTGTATCCGCCGTGTCTTTTCTTGAAGTGCAACAAGTAACTTCACACGGGTATATGATTGCTGTAATGGCACTTATGGAATCACCTGCTATTATTGCAGGCGTTATTCTGATACGAAAATACAGCCAGCAGGAAAACGAACAAAATTCCAAAATGCGGACAGTCATTACACATTCTTTTGTCAATGGTAGTGTATTGCTTATTCTGGGCAGCTTAATTATTGGATTGGTTGCGGATACCAAACAGGCAGAAGGTATTAAACCTTTTACTACGGATATTTTCAAAGGATTTTTGTCTATTTTTCTTTTGGAAATGGGTATGGTTACCGCTAAACGTTTCAAAGCCTTTCAGACACACGGACTTTTTCTGAGTGTGTTTGCTATACTTATTCCTGCATTCAATGGAAGCATTATAGCATTCAGCAGTAGTTTGATTACTGAAAATGCAGGTAACCGATTTATTTTTGCCATATTAGCCGCAAGTGCTTCGTATATTGCTGTACCTGCTGCCATGCGTATTGCCGCACCTAAATCTGACCCTGGGTTATATATTCCAATGGCATTGGGGTTGACCTTTCCGTTTAATATCTCCGTAGGTATGCCTTTGTACTATGCCATAGTAACCCACACATAAAATAACGGTTTAGGTATTCCTGTTTTTATGGGCGTGTCCTTCACTGCGTTCAGGTCGGGCTATGCGCTGGCAGAGACATGGCATGCCACGTCTGTACTCCACAGGCTACGCCTACTGCGGGCTTTCCGCTACTATCCCTCACGCGAATACGCGCGTACCCACACACAACGTACATGCGTTAGGCATGCGGAGGGCATGCGTTAGCATGGTGCGAACAGCACCGAAGCGATAGCGTAGCCCGTAGCACGCCGACTGCGCCGCGTAGCAAGCAGGAACGCCCAAAAAGCAGATTTCTGCAACATCAGTGAATTAAATATTTGCAGATTTTTTTGCGACTTATAAAACAAATTGTAAATTGCATGATAAATAAAAACAATATGAGTATTTTAGTAAATAAACACTCCAAAGTTATTGTGCAAGGTTTTACAGGTAGCGAGGGTACATTCCATGCTACACAAATGATAGAATACGGCACTAACGTAGTAGGCGGAGTTACCCCAGGTAAAGGCGGTACCAAGCATTTAGACCGTCCTGTATTCAATACTGTACACAGTGCTGTACAAGCCACAGGTGCTGATGTATCCATTATTTTTGTACCTCCCGCATTTGCCGCAGATGCTATCTTGGAAGCCGCAGACGCAGGAATCAAGGTGATTGTTACCATTACAGAAGGTATTCCAACCCGTGATATGCTCGTAATAAAACCTTTCCTGAAAGAACGTGGTGTAGTGATGATTGGACCTAACTGCCCCGGTATTATCACTCCGGGTGAAGCCAAAGTAGGCATTATGCCCGGATTTATCCATAAACCAGGTACTATTGGTATTGTTTCCCGTTCAGGTACGCTTACATACGAAGCCGTTTATCAAATAACCCAACAAGGATTAGGTCAAAGTACTTGCGTAGGTATCGGTGGAGACCCTATCGTAGGTTCTACACACACAGATATTATTAAACTTTTTAATGATGACCCCAATACAGAAGGTATTATCCTTATAGGTGAAATTGGAGGTTCTTCCGAAGTTGATGCCGCCCGTTGGGTAAAAGAAAATGTTAAAAAACCCGTAGTAGGTTTTATCGCAGGACAAACCGCTCCCCCAGGCAGACGTATGGGACACGCAGGTGCTATCATCGCAGGCGGAGATGATACCGCGGCGGCAAAAATGCGCATTCTGAAAGAATGTGGTATTCACGTTGTAGAAAGCCCCGCCTTTATCGGACAAACTATGATGGAAGCACTGCGTAAGTCTGGTATGAGATAGAACTTTCAGTAATCATTATATTTTTTCAATACAGCAGAGGCACATTTTACGTGCCTTTGTTTTTTTGCCAAAATGCATACACAATACTCATACATACTGTTAGCATACTTACCCACCCAAGTACATCTCCGATACGAGAATATAGTGTAGTGCAGTTCAAGACACCTATGGATTGTACAATTACAGCCTCCTGCCACCACTTTGTGGATTGGTAGGTTCTTCCATGCGCGTCTATGAACATAGAACGCCCTGTATTGGCACACCTTGCAATATATTTGCGGTTTTCAATAGCACGCATTTTTGCATAATACGCATGTTGTATGTATCCTGAGGTATTTCTCCACCAACCATCATTGGTAATAATGGCAAAAAAATCTGCTTTTTGTGCAGAAAAATCGCGCACATAATCCCCATAAACAGATTCATAACAGATAACAGGGGCTACTTTTATTCCGTTATGGCTTAAATACTGAACTGTATTGACTATTCCCAAACTGTTTGAATGTCCGCCTAAATCAATCATGCTGTATTTTTCCAAAAAGCCCAATACGCTTAAAAACGGCATACGCTCTACCATAGGTACTAATTTGGATTTTCTATGAAATTGCAGACTGTTTGTTTTTGTGATAATAGTAGCCGCATTGTACATGTCGTACCAATCTGATGTGCCTTCTAATTTTGCCGAACTTACGGATTTACCTTGCCCATTTGGATATTTGCGTACAGAAGTTATTCCCAATACAATAGCTTGTTTATCATCAGTCAGTTCTTCTTGAAGCGACTTGATAAAATTATCCTGATACAACTGCTCCTCCCAAATACTGTATGGGATAGCTGTTTCAGGTAAAATAATCCACTCAGGTTTGTGAACCTGTGCCTGACGAATAAGTTTTTTGAAAGTATTCAGTTGATTGGCAGTTGTATGCTCTTCAAATTTATGATACGGGTCAATATTGGGCTGAATAATAGCTACTGTGGTGTTTTTTTGAGGTTCAGGTATATTAAACCACAGTACAGCATCAAGCAATAAAATTACCCCTGTAATGATACCTGCATATTTTATGGTATTCCATTTTCCATTCAGAATTGCCACAAGCAACAAAATATTGACCGCCCATATCCATAATGAACCTCCCAATACGCCTATCCATTCATAAAATTGTATTCCAAAGGTAAAAGCAGAAAGCGCATGTCCAACAGTTATCCAAGACCAGGATAAATCCCAGCGGAAATGCAGAAATTCAAAGGTTATCCAAGCACTGACTAAAATAAAGTATCCAAAAAAGGGGGTTACTTTGTTTTTAACAGAAATAAACAATAAAATAGGTAAACTTTGCAACAATGGATTGATTAAAATTGCCCCCAAACCACCTGCCACGCTGGCATAACAAACCCAGTAACAAGTACCTGTATTCCATATCAAAAAAGCTAAATAAACCGCACTAAACCTATGATAGTGTGCTGTGTAGCTTGCCAATATTAAAGCTGGTAAAACACCTGCTACCCAGCCTGCGGTTTTTTCTACACCTGCACTTTCTAATATCCCACCTATGGCTAAACCTGATAAAATACTTACCCATAACAAACCTGTGGCGTATTTGACATAAAAAGGTTTTTTAAGTCCAGTGTATTCAAAATCGTGTTTGAGTAAGGAATACAAGAGAGGAATAAAAAACACAAAGGCTAATGGAAACAAAGGTGAAGGTGGAAAAGATAAAATACCCAGCACACCCGTCAGATAAGCACAAACAAGCGGATTTTTTAATATGGAATGAATAGACATAGAATATCAGCAACAAAAATACAAACGGAACTGTCAGAAATAAATTTTTTATGGAAAGGGCATATAAATAAAAAAACGCAAGGGACTCAACCCATTGGGGAATCAACCTTACGCCTGCTCAAATTTAGCTATATCTTCACGACATTGCTGATACAAAGATACTATGCATTTGAAGGGTTTTGTCAAAACATTACCTGAACTGTCAAAAATAGTGCATGAACCGTCAAAAATCCTGCATGAACTGTCTAAAATGCCACATGAATTTTTCAGAGGGGTTTTTGCAAAGAAAATTCTTATAAATAAAAAACGTAAGGGACTCAACCCATTGGGGAATCAACCTTACGCCTGCTCAATTAACGATGTCTCCCGACATTGTTGATACAAAATTACTATGCGTTTGAACGGTTTTGTCAAAACACTACCTGAACTGTCAAAAATAGTGCATGAACTGTTAAAATTCCTGCATGAACGGTCAAAATAGCAACATGGACTGTAACATCAAATGATTCATGAATTTTTTGGGGGTATACGCTCAAAAATTTGTATCTTGCAGGCAAAACAAATTATTATTTATGTCCCAGACTACAAATTATATTCGCACCAATTTTAACCCTGTGGAGCATGGTTTCCACTTTGGAAATGGATTTTTGAATACAGTTATTGATATGCGTATTCCCAAAGGCACTCCTGATATTATCCTGAACTGGATAAAAAAGCAAGGTGCGGAAATTGTTACTAAAAGTGATGAAAGAGAGTATTTGCAAGTGCATGCCAAGGGTAGATGCGGGGGAATGGCATTCGCATCATTGGATTATTTTTATTCCAATAAAATTATTCCCCGTTGCTCCAAAAGTGAACTCACCGAAGAAGGTGTCCCTTATGACGACCACCCGTTAGCAAAATATATTCATAAACGCTTGTTTGATAGTTTTCTCAAAGAAAGTGCTTTCCGCTTTGTTTCCTGGACACTTCATGATGATGACCCCAATTTGCTCTTTAAGGGTGTAAGGCACTGGACATGGCATGACCAGTTTCCTGTTATTCAGGAAGCCATACATCAAGGCAGACCTTTACCTCTCGGATTGGTTAATGCCCACAATTTGTTGGACATAGGTGCAAAAAATCATCAGGTGGTCGTGTACGGGTATGCATACGAACCGGAAACAGAACGTTTATCGCTTTTATTGTATGACAACAATTATCCCGAAGCAGAATGCGTGCTTACGGCTACCAAACAAGACAAACACTTTACGCAAATTAACCCTGGATATTCCAGTGATACATGGAGAGGATTTTTTGTGCAAGATTATACACCGATTGTTCCTCCTGAACTGTAAAGATTTTTTTCAAAAAATCATCTTGTTTTGATTGATTTTTTTTCTATATTTGTTGCATACATTAGTAATTATGCTTTCCTACTCAGACATACTTCAATACAGTTTAATGCTATATTCCGTACTGGCGGCACCTCTATGGTTTCTGATAGCATTTCTGTTCAGATTGCGCCACAGAGATGTTATCTTTCAATGGAAACGCCCTCGTGTAGTGTTTTATGCTATCGGCTTGGCGGTTATTATTGCGGGCTGTATACTCACTTGTCTGTATGCTATAACTTATTCAAATTCTAACTTAATGTTTTTTTCTGTATTTACATTTATAGGTGCTATACTGACCTATCATGCGCTAAGCTATGGTTCTATGATATTAGTTACCAATAAAGGTATTGTTACCAGCATTTATGCCCCTACAAGAAATTGTATTCTTTGGGTTAACATCAAAGACTATTATGTACACCATCATTATCCTATACTGGGATATGTTTTTATGTATAATTTTCAGGATAGTATACGCATTACTGTTCCATATTATATGCAACAGGCATTTGAAGAACTTATCAGTCTTAAAATAGACAAGCCCCGAATGAACATACCCTTACAGCCCGATGTGAACGAGGCACTTGACCAACAAATCAAAGAAATGTTTAATCAATAACTGCAAAAACTGTATTTTTGTGTTCTCATGAAAAAGTATGAAGCCATTATAGGATTGGAAATACATGCCCAATTGCTTACTCAAAGCAAAGCTTATTGTGCAGATAACGCCGCTTTTGGTGATGAACCTAATACCAACATATCCGCCATTTCTTTGGGACACCCGGGTACACTGCCCAAAATGAATAAAAAATCAGTGGAATTAGCTGTAAAAATGGGGATTGTTACACACTGCCAGATTGACAAGCACTGTTATTTTGCAAGAAAAAACTATTTTTACCCCGACTTACCGAAGGGATACCAAATTACCCAAGACAAAACACCTATCTGTACCGAAGGATATATTGACCTAAAAATTGGAGAAACCATAAAAAAAATTGGTATTCAACGCATACATCTGGAAGAAGATGCGGGCAAATCCATTCATGACCAAGACCCTTTTGATACCTTGATTGACCTCAACCGTGCAGGTGTACCTTTAATTGAAATTGTATCCAAACCTGATATGCGTTCTGCACAAGAAGCGGCGGCGTATATTACAGAAATCCGCAAAATAGTACGCTATTTGGATATTTGTGATGGCAACATGGAAGAAGGCAGCTTGCGCTGCGATGTCAATGTATCTGTCAGACTAGAAGGAGAAAGCGCGCTTAGAACCCGCGCAGAAATAAAAAATCTGAACTCTATTCGTAATGTAGAACGCGCTATTGAGTACGAAATCCAAAGGCAAATACAAGTTTATGAAGCAGGTGGCACAATAGAACAGGAAACTCGCAATTTTGACCCTGTTTCAGGCACAACTTCCTCTATGCGTACCAAAGAAACCGCACATGATTATCGCTATTTTCCTGAACCTGATTTACTGCCTTTGCAGATAGAGGATAGTTATATCCAACATTTAGCCACAACGTTACCTGCTTTGCCTGCCCAACGGTATCAAAAATACACTAAAGAATGGAAACTCTCTGATTTTGAAGCCACCACTATTTTAGAACAAAAAGAAATCAGTGATTATTTTGAGGCATTGGTGGACGTTTCAAAACACCCTAAACAGTCTGCCAATTGGGTAATGGGTGCTATCAAAACGTATTTGAATGAAACCGCTACTCATATTCAGCAGTTTCCTTTATCCCCTGCGCATATTGCACAGATTATTGAACTTATCTTGCAGGATAAAATATCTACCACAGCGGCAAAAGAAGTGGTTTTTACAGAGATGCTTAAAAATCCTAATCTGACAGCATTAGAAATTGCCACTCAAAAAGGAGTACTCCAACAAAGCAACACAGATGACCTTAAACCGTTTATTGATGAGGTGATAGCAAAATTCCCTGCACAAGTTCAAGAATACAAAAAAGGCAAAACTGGTGTTCTTGGCTTTTTGGTTGGTCAGGTCATGAAGGCATCAGGAGGTAAGGCTAATCCTAAATTAGTTAACCAAATGATGCAGGAAGCATTGGGATAGTATTTTGTTATTCATTTTTTATTGGGCGTGTCCCCTGCGCTTGCGCTTCGGGGTCGGGCTATTCGCTGATAGAGACGTGGCATGCCACGTCTGTACTTCACAGGCTACGCCTGCTGCGGGCTTTTCGCTGCTATCCCTCACGCGGATGCGCGTACATACACGCCGCGTATATGCGTTAGGCATGCGGAGGGCATGCGTGCTTGCACGCATGGTGCGAACAGCACCGAAGCGATAGCGTAGCCCGTAGCACGCCGACTGCGCAGCAGGAACGCCCAATTGCGTAACATCAATTAGTTACTGTGTGATGCATAATACGGTTCTTAAAATCCGTGTATCTGTTATCACTTTTATCTGATATATTCCATTTGCCAAACCGGGTATTATTGTATGCACGGATAAATTCTGTGGTAACTGTTGCTCATGCACTGTTTTACCCATAAAATCTGTTATTTGTAATATTAGAGGGTTTTTTGAAGAACTCTGTACCTGTAGCTGAAAATTGCTTTGCGCTGGATTAGGATATACAAAAATATGCTCTTCTGCTTTGTTTTCTATTGTTTTTGTGATAGCATGTAAAAAAGTACCATTCCTGTCATACAAAGAACAACGATAATATGTTATACCTGTTTCAGGAGAATTGTCTGTATAAGTCAAAAATTTGCTGTCAGGAACATGAGTGGTAAGCAAATGTTGCCAGCTATAAGTATCAATGGATTTTTCTAAAACTATATTTCCTTTAATTTCTGAAAAAGAATGTAAGTTTACTTGCTGTTGAGAAGTTTTAACGAGGTTAAAATTAAAATCTGTGAGAGGTAAAGCACCAGGCGTTACAAAAGTGCCATTTAACACATTGGGCGTATAACAAAAACCATCATCATAGAAAGTATAAATGGAAACATAATACATTGTAGCAGGGTTAAGGTTGGTTACAGAAACACTGTTGGCATTTCCTATATATACTACAAAGCCACCTCCTATGGCAGAACCGCTTCCCCACACGGTATTTGCGGTATAACTTGTACCATTTACAGGACCGGGGCTTGCAAAACTTCCTTCTTTGACCACTACCAGCACGTTCATTCCAGGGGCGCATTTTGCCCAGTTAATCGTAGCAGTAGTAGAGGTTATACTGGTTGCCGAGAAAGTAGTTGCCCCCGACGCAGGTCCCGCAGTACAATTTGGACAAGGGGTTACAGTAAAAGAACATGTAGTGGGCATAGTGAAATTGGTATTGCAATTTATCCAGTTGCTTGCATTGTTTATAGCTGAGGCAAGTGCGGCAGCTGTACCTGAAATTACACTGCAATTATATCGCCCATACACACAACCCGTTAAAGCTACGGCATTGACCCCGTTGGTTAGGGTAGTTGGCAGTTCAGAGTCTTCTCTGTCACTGCAATTGGCTGTTCCTGCGGCATCCCATGGGCTGGATTTGAAACCAGCGACAAAACTTGGGCTGGCATACGTTCCCTGAAACAAGAATCCGTTATCACCACCATTGCTTAGTCCATAATTTGTTCCATTGATTTGAGCTACGGTCATTGCTCCCGCAGAGGTAGTGATAGTTCCCAACGAACTGCCATTATCCTGATAGGTAATGGTAGAACCACAAGGAATACGCGTGGTAACAGTCATTTCAATCACATATTCCTGAAAAGCACAAAATCCGGTGGCAATACGATAGGGATTGTCAGTGAATAGAATTTTGGTACAAGGTTCTAATGTAACCAAATTTACAAAAGCAAAACCGTCACCGTTGGAAGACTTATAGTTGATAAACGCTAGATCTCCCGGGTTAAGCGTGGTTTGCGAGTAAAGAGCGGGAAGGCGCAGGGTAAAACACAGAAATAGAAATATAAATTGTTTCATTTTGCAAAGTTCAGCCAATAACAACAAAAAATAATAAACACTGTGTTAAGTTTCTTGTTTGTAACAAAAAATGGGGTTGCTCTTTGCGAACAAACCCATGGATAAGTGTGAAAATAAAAACGACTACTCGTCTTCTGCCAAAACTTTTTTGCCTTTGTTCTTGGCAATAACTTCTTCGGAGATATTTCGGGGTGCTTCTGCATAATGAGAGAATACCATTGTAGAAGAGGCACGCCCAGAAGTAATGGTACGAAGCGTAGTTACATAACCAAACATTTCACTCAAAGGCACTTTGGCTTTAATTACCTGTGCATTTCCTTTGGTGTCTGTACCTTCCATAATTCCTCTGCGGCGGTTCAAGTCCCCGATTACGTCACCCATGTATTCTTCGGGAGTAACAACTTCCACAGACATAATAGGTTCAAGAATGATAGGTGCAGCTTCCAGACAACATTGCTTGTATGCCATTCTTCCTGCAATTTCAAAAGAAAGGGCATCACTATCTACAGGGTGGTAACTACCGTCAAACAAGCGTACTTTCAATGCCATAACCTCATACCCTGCCAGTACACCATTTTGCATAGCATTTTTGATGCCTTTTTCTACGGAAGGAATAAATTCTTTTGGAATAGCTCCACCAACAATAGCATTGATAAATTCCAACCCTAATTGATTGTCTTCACGAGGTCCGATTTCTACAGCAACGTCTGCAAATTTACCCTTACCCCCTGTTTGTTTCTTGAACACAACGCGTTTAGAAACCGTTTTTGTAATCGCTTCACGATACGCTACCTGAGGTTGTCCCTGATTGGCTTCTACCTTAAATTCACGTTTCAAACGGTCTACAATAATTTCAAGGTGAAGTTCTCCCATACCTGAAATAATCGTCTGACCTGTTTCTTCGTCTGTTTTTACGCGGAACGTAGGGTCTTCTTCAGCAAGTTTCTGCAAAGCAATACTCATTTTTTCCACATCTGCCTGTGTTTTCGGTTCTAATGCCATATCAATTACAGGTTTGGCAAATTCAATAGACTCCAAACGGATAGGTTTTTCTATAAGACACAAAGTATCTCCTGTACGGATATTTTTAAATCCAACAGCTGCCGCAATATCTCCCGCAGAAACATAATCAATAGGATTCTGACGGTTAGCATGCATTTGAATCAAACGAGAGATACGCTCTTTTTCACCTGTACGTGTATTTAACACATAAGAACCTGCATCTAATTTTCCTGAATATACGCGAATAAAAGCTAAACGACCTACATAAGGGTCAGTCATGATTTTGAAGGCTAATCCTGCAAAAGGTTCATCTTCGCTGGTTTTACGGATTTCTTTTTCGTCAGTATTAGGGTTTGTACCTTCTACGGGAGGTAGGTCTAATGGTGAAGGCAAGTAAGAAGTTACCGCATCAAGCATGGTTTGAACCCCTTTGTTTTTGAATGCAGAACCACAAAGTACAGGGAAAATAGACATAGAAATAGTTGCTTTACGAACCGCTGCACGTACTTCATCTTCGGTGATTTCCTCTCCGCCAAGATATTTTTCCAATAGCGTATCATCAAATTCAGCAATAGCTTCAAAAAGTTCATTTCTGTATTGTTCAACGATGTCTTTAAGTTCATCAGGAGTAGGAACTTCGGTAAAGGTCATACCTTGGTCATGCTCGTTCCAAATAATAGCTTGGTTACGAACTAAATCTATAACCCCTTTGAAATTTTCCTCATCACCAATAGGAACTTGCAAAGGTACAGCTTTTGCACCCAGCATTTCACGGATTTCTTTAACTACTTTGAAAAAGTTGGCACCCGGTCTGTCCATTTTATTGACAAAGCACAAACGGGGAACTCGATATTTATTTGCTTGACGCCAAACAGTTTCAGATTGAGGTTCTACGCCACCTACGGCACAGAATAAAGCTACCGCACCGTCTAATACGCGTAAAGAACGTTCTACTTCCACAGTAAAATCTACGTGTCCGGGAGTGTCAATGATGTTAATTTGAAAATCTTGACCACGATATTTCCATGAGCAAGTGGTTGCGGCAGAAGTAATGGTAATACCTCTTTCTTTTTCCTGCTCCATCCAGTCCATTGTAGCGGCACCGTCATGCACTTCTCCAATCTTATGTACTACTCCTGTGTAAAACAAGATACGTTCCGTAGTCGTTGTCTTTCCTGCATCAATGTGTGCCATGATACCGATGTTACGCAGAAAATTCAAATCTTTGATTTTTGCCATAATTGTTGTTTATTTGTATAATAATTTTGATTTTCTACAAAATTTTGTATTTGCGGTGCAAAATTAAAGATAAAAAACGGGATTTCAAATGGTTTACATGAAAATAAAATGTAAAACATAGTTTGGAGCATGTACAGCGTTATTTTTAAGTGATGGTATACAAGATAATTTTATGGGCGTTCCTGCTTGCTTCGCGGCGCAGTCGGCGTGCTGCGGGCTACGCTATCGCTTCGGTGCTTGACGCACCATGCGTGCAAGCACGCATGCCCTCCGCATGCCTAACGCATATACGCGGCGTGTATGTACGCGCGCATCCGCGTGAGGGATAGCAGCGAAAAGCCCGCAGCAGGCGTAGCCTGTGAAGTACAGACGTGGCATGCCACGTCTCTATCAGCGAATAGCCCGACCCCGAAGCGTAAGCGCAGGGGACACGCCCATCAAAAAAATAAATGCGGTTAAACATTATCAAGTTTTTTGCATAAAATCAAAAAAATACTTGTACATTTGCTTACATGAGTACATACAAGGGTGCAGATAGAATACAGATTTTAGAAGAATCCCAAGCGATTGCCATGACCAAACGCAGTCGCGCCTTAAAGGCAGAAGGTAAAGATGTAATAAATTTAAGTATCGGTGAACCTGATTTTGATACACCTATCCATATCCGTAATGCGGCTATTGAAGCTATTCGTGAAGGTTTTACGCATTATCCACCTGTGGCAGGTATCCCTGATTTACGTAAAGCTATCAGCCAAAAATTTCAACAAGAAAATAACCTGCCGTACCCCCCTGAACAAATTATGGTATCCACAGGGGCAAAGCAATGTATTGCCAATGTATTGCATGTGCTTGTTAATCCAGGGGAAGAAGTGATTATTCCAACACCGTATTGGGTGAGTTATTCTGAAATTGTAAAGCTCACAGGGGGCAAAAGTATATTCATTGAGGGAGATATAAAAAATGACTTCAAGGTTACTCCTGAACAGATTAAAGCCGTGTTAAATCCAAAAAGCAGAGTTTTTATATTTTCTTCGCCTTCCAATCCTGCGGGTACGGTGTACACGCGTGAGGAATTAGATGCTTTTGCAGAACTATTTGCTCAATATCCCAATCTGTACATTATAAGTGATGAGATTTACGAATACATCAACTTTATAGGCAAGCATGAGAGCATAGGCGCAAACCCTGATATTTTTGACAAAGTAATTACTATCAATGGAGTATCCAAAGGTTTTGCCATGACGGGCTGGCGGATTGGGTACATGGGCGCTCCTTTGTGGATTGCACAAGCCTGCGAAAAATATCAGGGGCAATTTACTTCGGGGGCGTGTAGTATTGCGCAGCGTGCCGCATTAGCCGCTATTGCAGGGGATAGAACTTCTTGCCAAGAAATGAATCGCATTTTTGGGCAAAGGAAAAAACTTATTGTGGAATTAGCGAAACAAATCCCGAATATAGAAATCAACGAACCTGAAGGAGCTTTTTATCTGTTTCCAAAAATCAGCTATTATTTAGGGACAGTTACTCCAAGCGGTAAAAAAATTGAAACCAGTTTTGATTTATGTAGTTTTATCTTGGAAGATACTTACGTTGCTTTGGTAGATGGTGGCGCTTTTGGGTCGCCTGAATACTTTCGTATTTCTTTTGCTACTCATGAAGATAACATCAAAAAAGGCATGCAAAGGATTGCAGAAAGTTTATCCAAATTAAAAAAACAGTGATAATTAGTATTTTATGGGCGTGTCCCTGCGCTTGCGCTTCGGGTCGGTGCTTTTCGCACTACGCTATCGCTTCGGTGCAAGGCACAACTTGCTTACGCAAGTTTGCTCCAAGCCCCTCACGCAGAATACCTGCATACAACCTAAAACGATTGTAATAAACTTTATTTTATCCATCACGTAAATACTACATAAAAACATGCAAAAAGTACTTTTATTCAAAATTTTATGGAGATTTTTATATGCAGGACTTGCAGGATTGATTTTTGTAATAGCGTTTTTGTTGTTTTCCAAGTGGCATATTCATCAGAATACCAAAAAACAGATTTATACAAAGGTTGAAAGTATTCCTTATCACAAAGTTGCGTTAGTATTGGGAACAAGCCGTTATGTACAACATCATCAGCATAATTTGTATTTTGATTACCGAATCAATGCCGCCTGTGAATTATATTTTGCCAAAAAAGTAAGTTATATTTTAGTCAGCGGAGATAACCGCAGTGCGCATTACAACGAACCCAAAGATATGCAAAAAGCACTCATGGAGCGAGGTGTACCCAAAGAAGCCATTATTTTGGATTACGCAGGCATACATACTTTGGATTCGGTTATTCGTTGCAAAAAGGTATTTGGTCAAGAGAGATGTATAATTGTTTCGCAGGAATTTCATGTAGCGAGAGCGTTGTTTATTGCTAATCGCTCACAAATGTCTTGCATGGGGTATGTAGCCAAAGATGTTCCTCTGAAATACGATTACAAAACGCATGCCCGTGAATATTTTGCTTGTGCCAAAGCAATTTTGGCTATGTATGTTTTACACACACAACCCAAACATCTTGGTAGTCCTGTTCCGTTTCCTGAACCTGTACAAGAGAAAGGGGGTGCATAAATGATACTCGTGATAGACAATGAAGATAGCTTTACCTATATTCTTGCGGATTATATTAAGCAGTCTTATCCAAACGAAGTAAAAACACTTTTTCATTTTGAAATAGAAACGATTCAAAAATATTTACGTCATATAAAAGGTTTAGTGATTTCTCCTGGTCCAGGCAGACCTGAACACAGCAAAGCACAATTTGCCTACCAATATGCCATTGAAAATAATATCCCGCTTTTGGGAGTGTGTTTGGGACATCAATGGATTGGATATGCAAACCAAATGAATATTATCCATGCTCCTGAACCTTTACATGGTTACACAAGTAAAATTATACATAATCAAAATGGGATATTTGCAAATATTCCTAATAATATTGAGGTGATGCGGTACCATTCTCTTGTAGTGAGTAGTGAATACGTCCCTGCATCTATTGAAATTACTGCAAAAACACATGATGGTATAATTATGGCTATGCAGTATAAAAACAAACCTGTGTACGGTGTGCAGTTTCACCCGGAGTCTATTCTTACGGAATACGGTGTGCAGATGATACAGAATTGGGTTTCTTTATTTTCAAAATGAAACATAACATTCATAAAGCATAAATAATTTTTGTGTGTTTTTCTTACTTTTATATTGACTTTTTGACTTTTTTGTATTACTTTTGTGTTATGTAATATATTTATCAGTTGTTATGAAGAAATCTATACTCATATTATTACTTTGCTCTTGGATTATACAAGGTTACACTCAAACTGTATTCTGGTCTGAGAATTTCAATAATGGTTGTACTGAGGGTTGTTTTGCCAACGCTTATGTAGGTCCCAATGGGGCGTGGGGCGTAAATAATGCAGGCGGCACCAATGGTGCAAACCCTAATCAGTGGTTTGTGAGTTGTGCAGAAAATAACACGGGTGCGGGAAATTGTAGCAGTGGTTGTGGGGCTAATCCTACTTTGCATGTGGGCGCAAATCCTGGTTCATTTTGTACTTGTTTTGTGTGTGGAGGCATAAACGGAGATTGCGGTGCAGCATACGACGCATGCAGTTTTAATCTTTGTTCAGGAGGAAGCCCTGCAACGAGCAAAAGAGCGTTTTCACCCAATATCAATACTGTGGGGAGAACAGGTATTACATTATCATTTGTATACATAGAAAATGGACAAGGTACAACAGATAATGCCACTGTACAATATAGTATTGATGGCGGTACCACTTGGTTAGCATTGATAGACCCTGCAAAATCTCCTAATACCTGTTCAGGTCAGGGAAGATGGACAGCATTGTCAATAGCACTTCCTGCAACATGTGAGAATATTACAAATTTACGAATCGGTTTCGTTTGGAATAATAACGCAGATGGGTCAGGTAGCGATCCTTCTTTTGCCGTAGATGATGTTCAATTGAGTGTAGCAAGTACTTTACCTATGTTATTTAGTGATTTTGTTGTAAAAAATCAACAAGAAAAAAATATTATTCAATGGAAAAATCAAAGTAATTATCAGGGAACGTATTTTATAGAGCGTAGTCATAATGAAGTAGATTTTTATGAGATTGGGTTTACACAAGATATAGGTTCTCAATATACTCTTATAGACGATAAACCTCATAATGGCACAAACTTTTATCGCATTCACTTTCAAGATAAAGATGGTCATCATTACTATTCACAAGTGCGCAGCGTAGATGTACAAGGCATCAATCGTTTTGAAGTAAATGCACTCACCTATCAAAGTCAACAGATAGGATACTATCTAAACACTTCTGATGCTATGCCATATACGCTCAAAATTTATGATATGACAGGAAAAATGGTTCTTGAAACATCACAGCAAGCACAAACAGGTGTAAATTATCATGAACACCCTTGTTCTGCATTAAGCAAAGGGATTTATCAAGCAGTTTTCTATACAAGAGATAATGTAATGAGCAAAAAGTTTTTGGTTGAATAACACCGATTTTTTAGTTAGTTGTCCCAATGGGTGTGTCCCTACGCTATCGCTTCGGGTCGGGCTATACGCTGGCAGAGACGTGGCATGCCACGTCTGTACTTCACAGGCTACGCCTGCTGCGGGCTTTCCGCTGCTATCCCTCACGCAAAAACAAGATAAAACTATTCGTTTTGTGCTTTTGATAAAGCCTTGCTTTTTAAGGATTTGCGAATAGCTACGAGGGCGGGGGCTTTACCCCCGCCCTCGTAAAAAACACCCATATTCAATAAAAGAAGTGTTTTTTTCCTCATTTGAACTCGGGGGCGGGTGGGTGGGTAAACCCCGATAACCCATAAAAAACACTTCTTTTGCGTTAGGCATGCGGAGGGTTGCGTAGCAAGTGCGATAGCACCGAAGCGATAGCGTAGCCCGTAGCACGCCGACTGCGCCGCGCAGCAAGCAGGAACGCCCAAAAATGATGTTACATAACATCACTTGTTTTCTTGGGTAAGCGTAATATTCTTCTTGATATTTGGTTTTTTTATAGGTTTCTCCCCGTTTTCTTTTTCATCATAACCTAATATTTTCAAAACCTCTTCTTGCTTTTGTTCGGGGCTGAATAGTTTTACTGACAATTCTCCATTCTCTTCTTTATCAATAATAATTTGTTTGGGAGTAGGAATTAAACAGTGATGAACTCCACCTACACCGCCCAACGTTTGTTGATAGGCACCTGTGTGAAAAAAGCCTAAATACTGTACTTTCTTGGTCTTGGGCATATAAATTTCCTGCAAATGGACTTCTGCATTGTAATAATCTTCACCGTCACAAGTCATTCCACCGATATTTACTCTTTGGTAAGGAGCGTCCCAATTGTTGATAGGTAAAAGAATAAACCGCTGATTGGTTGCCCAAATATCAGGTAAAGTAGTAATCATACTGCCATCAATCATAAACCAATTTTCGCGGTCATTTTGTTGTTTTTTGCCCAGTACTTCAAATAAAACTCCTGAACTCTCCGCTACGGTAAAAGCACCAAATTCGGTAATAATATCAGGTTCACGTACCCCTTCTGATTCGCAGATAGTTTTGATATAATGCACAATCTGATTAACAATATATTCATAATCGTATTCAAAAGCCAAAGTATTTTTGAAAGGGAATCCCCCGCCAATATCTAAATACTGTAAGGTTTCACATTCTTTTTTAAGTTCGCAATATAGGTACACACATTTTTCCAGTTGTTCCCAATAGTATGGTGCATCTTTAATCCCCGAATTGATAAAAAAATGCAGTACTTTAAGTTCTAATTTAGGGTTATCTTTAATTCTGTCCCAATAAAAGTCCAATATTCGTTCTGCACGAATGCCTAAACGTGAGGTATAAAACTGAAAGTCAGGGCGTTCTTCTGTGGCAATGCGCATGCCTACCTTAAAGTTCTTTTTAATATTTTTTTCATAAAAACGCAGTTCTTCAAGATTATCTAAAATAGGAATGGTATTATGAAACCCGTCATTGATTAAGTCACTGATGTAACGGGTATAAGTTTCATCTTTAAACCCATTGCAGATAATCATGTTATCTTTGGAGAGTTTTCCTTTACGATACAAAGCACGGACTATGGGAATATCAAAAGCTGATGAAGTTTCTATTTCTGTATCGTTTTTCAGGACTTCCTCTAAAATATATGAAAAATGTGAGCTTTTGGTACAGTAGCAATAAGTGTATGACCCACGATAGTCATTGTTTAAAAATGCCTGCTGAAACAATAGCCTTGCTTTGCGTATTTTGCGGGAAATACTTGGCAGGTAGGTAAAACGCAACGGCGTTCCGTATTCATAAATAAGGTTAATAAGGTCTATTCCTTCAAAATGCAGTTCATTATCTATGACTTCAAAACCCTCCTGGGGGAAGTCTACATTTTGTTTTAAGAACTCTTCGTAGGTTTGCACAGTTTAACAAAAAGAAAACGCAAATTTATACAAAAACTTGTTATATTTTTGAAACCTGAAAGAAATTTAAACTATGTTGTACATTCATGTTCCCTTTTGTCATAAAGCATGCTCTTATTGTGATTTTTATTTTGTAACGAGCCTTAAATATAAAGCAGAATATGTACAAGCGATGCAAAATGAAATTATCTTGCGAAAAAATGAAATTCCACAACAACTCCCAACGGTTTATTTTGGTGGAGGAACACCCAGTAAATTAACCCTTCCTGAAATAGAAAAGATATTAAGTACTGTACATTCATTGTTCAAAGTTTCATCGGATACAGAAATTACTCTGGAAGCCAACCCCGAAGACCTGAATTATGACTATATCAAAGGTTTGATAAGTGTTGGGGTTAATCGGTTATCGATAGGCATACAATCTTTTGATGATGCCGAATTACAATTCATGAACCGAAGCCATGATGCGCAAAAAGCAGAATACAGCGTAAAGTTAAGTCAAGATACAGGTATAGAAAATATCAGCATAGACTTAATTTACGGTAGTCCACTTCTTACTCATTCCAAATGGGAACAACATATCCGAAAGACAATTTCTTTAAGTGTGCCGCATATTTCTGCCTATAACCTTACCATAGAACCGAATACGCCTTTATTTCAAAAAATAAAAAAAGGCATGATTACAGGTGTAGATGAAGAAAAATCCGCAGATTACTTTAAGATGCTTATGGAAAATCTTGTTGGTGCAGGTTTTGAACATTACGAAATTTCCAATTTTGCTTTACCCAATAAGTATTCAAAGCACAACACGGGGTATTGGAAACATCTGCCTTATTTGGGTGTTGGTCCTGCGGCACATAGTTTTGATACACATACCCGAAGTTGGAATACCCGAAATCTAAACACATATTTAACCCGATTGCTTAAGCATGAACTTTGTATTGAAGAGAGTGAACAACTATCTTTGGAACAACAGGCAAACGAATATCTGATGTTGGGATTAAGAACCCAGTGGGGAGCAAATTTAAACGTTATTAAAGACAAAACAGGAATTGATTTTTTTCTTATAAAAAGTATGGAAATTGAACAGTTTGAAGAACGTAATTTATTGATTTCCCAAAAAAATAACTTATCTCTGACATATCAGGGCAAACTCCTTGCAGATTATATTACGGAGAAACTGATAGTATAAAAAACGCAATTTTTATATATTAAAAAATACGACAAAAATATATGATTTTTTGATAGTTGGTTATTATAAAAAGTTTTAACTTTGCCAAATAAAAATTGAAGTTATGTGTCTTCAATATTGTACCATTTTGAAAAAGTTGATTGCTACTTTTTGGATAGCCTGCATAGGCATATCCACATTGTATGCGCAAAATGCTGTGGAAAGCCATAAGTTTAACTCCAAAGGAAAAGGCAAAATGGACCCCTACCGTCAGGCTAAAAAGTTGGACTGGCAGTATTACGCAGATTATATAGAACACGGGGATTATTTAGTCCAGTCCCAGGTTAAAGAGTATGAAAATGTATTAAAGATGAACCCAAACAATGCCTTAGCTAATTTTAAGTACGGCTGGGCAATTATGAACAGCAACAGTAACACTAAATCCAACGCACTGTATTACCTGCTTCGTGCAGAAGAATTAGACCCAAAAGTAGATGTAAAACTTAAATTTTATATAGGCAAAGTGTACCAGTACATGCATGACTTTAACATGGCAATCCGTTATTTTGAAAAATATAAAGAAAAGTTTTCCAAGGGGAGTTATGAATATAAACTTACAGAACAAGAAATAATTGCCTGTAAGCATTCTATGGAAGCTATTCGTGAAGAAAATATTTCTCACCATAAAATCATCAACATTGCAGAACTCAATAGCCCACTAGCAGATTATGTGCCTATTCTTACTCCCTCTGGCGACAGAATGTATTTTACTTCATGCAGGGAAATGAACCTTGATACTGAAGAAAGCTATATGGAAGATATTTATGTTTCTATCAAATTAGACAGCATTCATTGGAGTACTCCTATCCGTTTAGGCGAAGACAAATACCTTAACAGCCGATGGCATGAATCCGTAATCAGTTTATCCCCTGATGGAAAAACTATATTTCTCTATAATATAGGACATGGTGCAGACCTTTATCAAGCTGACCTTCAAGATGCTACGCACTGGACAAATGTGCGCCCCATTACAGAGATTGATGGAGTATATAGCAGGGAACCTAGTGTTTGTTTGTCGCCCAATGGTAAAATTATGCTATTTAGTAGCGATAGAAACGGCTCCAAAGGAGGATTAGATTTGTATTATGTAGTCAAAGATAAAAACGGAAAATGGTCAAAACCCGTAAATTGTGGTATATTGAATACTATTTTTGATGAAGATTCGCCCCTAATTGCCAATGACGGTGTTACCGTTTATTTCAGTTCGAGAGGACATAATTCTATGGGTGGTTATGACATATTCAAATCTACTTTGGACACTGCTACCATGAAGTTCTCTGAACCTGTTAATATGGGTTATCCTCTTAATTCTGTGGGTAATGATATTTATTTTGTACTAAACAAAGACGACAAGACAGGTTATTTTACCTCTGACCGTGAAGGCGGGTTTGGTGAAAAAGATATTTACTTCTTTGAACTTAACACCCAAAAAGATAAAAACTTTACTCAATTAGAGAACAATAATGAAAATCAGGAGAACAATGACAACATGGGTAACAGCAATGCTAAACAGGAAATTGTTATCAAAGGTACAGATGTAATGTCTCCTATTATTCAGGAAATGGTGCATAAATTCATGGACTACAAGAAAAACTGCATCATAGACAGCAAAGTAACGGGTTCACTTATGGGTATCCGCCATCTGCTTAATGGTGTTACAGATATATGTGTGTCTACACGCGAAATGAACGCCAGTGAAATCCGCGAAATGAAAATGCGTTATGGTGAAAAATCAGGATACACTATTCCTATCGCACATACTTATATCTCTATTGTAGTGCATAAAGATAATCCTGTGGAAGAACTTAGCTTTTCCCAACTTCGTAAGATATACACTGGTGATATTAAAAACTGGAAAGAAGTAGGTGGAAAAGATGAACCTATACAAAAATTTAGCTTGGAAAATTTCAATGATACTTATCTACACTTCAAAAAAATAATTATGGGCGCAGATTTTTGTGATAGTACTACCTCTTTTGTTTCTGCTGAAGAAATGCCCGATAAAATAAACAATAACCCCCGTGCTATTGGCTTCGGTTTGATTGAAAAAGGCGAAAATATCAAACAAATAAAAGTTAAAAAAGATGAAACCGAACCAGGTTTGCTTCCTACTGTGGCTAATGTAAGAAGTAATTTATATCCGCTTACCCGTGATATTTACTTTATTCTTCGTGAAGAACCCAAAGGTATTAACAAAGA
>Ga0272446_1002340_pt1 | contig 26007 bp, 28 predicted proteins | sample YNPCB0061_FD_194587 | JGI IMG/M metagenome (GOLD analysis project Ga0272446, IMG submission 194587) | Hot spring microbial mat communities from Yellowstone National Park, WY, United States - YNP-CB-006-1 | ecosystem: Environmental > Aquatic > Thermal springs > Hot (42-90C) > Sediment | place...
CCAGGCGCGCGCGTCGCCGTAGATCAGAGCGCGTAGTCGTCGCCGAGCACGATGCGGCCGGAGGCGTCGCGCGCGAGCGGCGCCCACGGCAGATCGGTGATGCCGGGGTCGATTCCGGCCTGCTTCATAAGCGTGGTCGCCTGGCCGCGATGGTGCGTCTGGTGGTTGAACATCTGCGCGACGCACAGCCAGCGCGGCCGCGTGAATTCGCTTTTGGCCACGCCGCTGCTCGCAAGACTGTTCCGCTGCCGGACAAACCCTGCGTTGGGGACTGAAGCGTGGCGCATCTCCCACTGCGCGGGCGAGTCAAACTGCCGACGTCTCCACACGCGCGAACCACGGTTCGCCATAGGGCCGCTCAGAACCGGTGGATGTAAGCCAGAACGGCGTTGACCTGGGAGTGTGACGCCTCGATCGGTACCGACGTGTTTGGCAGGTTCGCGTTGCGAAGCGATTTGCGTGGCGCGATAGCCAGCGCGAAGTCAATGCGGCTACTGGGCCCAAGCGCATACGAAACGCCACCCGTCACATGCGTAGTCAAGATGCCAGGGACAACTGCTAGCAACGTGTTCGATGGAACAACCTGATCGGCGTGGCCGAAACCTCCCCGGAAAGTCCAACTCGAGCCGTACCGATACGCCAGCCCCACCGAATAGACACTGATGTCGCGATAGTTCTGCGGCAGTAACACGTCCAGCGTCGCACCGGAGCCGTCGGCGACGAAACCCACATCGATGTTTCGCATCACGTCCTTCCAGAACACCCGTTGATAGTCGGCTGCCATCGTCAGGTTTGCACCGATTTCGTGGCTGATTCCCACCGACGCCTGGGAAGGCATCTGGAAGTCGCGAATCTTGATACGACCGGTCACCGGTACGTTGCCCGCGACCGAGCTGACGGCTGTCAAGGTGGCGTTGCCCTCAAGGTCTGCGACGTTCGTCTTGAAGTTGTATGCAGCACCAATTCGCGTGCGCGGGGCCACTTGGTAGGTGAGCCCCAGTTTGCCGGCGATGCCCCATGCGTCGGTTGCACCACCGACGATGTCGTTCCTGGTAAAGGAGAAGTGCCCTCCCGATAGCCCGGGAATCGCAAGGAGTACTGGTACCAGCGTGCCGGAAATGCGATTGTCCGCAGCCAGCGCCCCGATCTGGGTAACATCGAGCAATAGGCCGAGATTCAACGCTGTCCAGACCGCGTCGACCGAGCCGCCGACAGTGAGTCGCTCGCCCGCTTGCCATGCGGCTGAAACCGGAATTCGCAGCACCAGCAGACGCGAGGAATTGTCCAACCCCGTGTCGATCCCGTTGGTCGTTGTTCTGGACAGGAAACTGGTCGAGCCGTACTCGGTTCCCAATCCACCCTCTGCGAAAGCGCCTACCGCGAACGCAGTGCTGCCTGATCTCCATGTGAACGCGACCTGGGGCGCATAGTAGGGTCCGCGGTTGTTTCCACGATTTCCGGAAGAAGCTGTTTCGCCTGTCGTCAGATTTCTCACTTTGATGTCGGTGGTGATGAAATCCAACCCGAAGTGCAATTCTTTGCCCGGCCCGCCCAGACCAAGCGTTGCCGGGTTGTACATCATCGCTGCAGCGCCGATGTCGTACGAGACACCGGTTCCGCCCATCGCGCGGGAAATCGGTCCGAAACCCTCAAGGTTGAATACGTTGGTCGCGGATGCGGTTCCACAACCCACGAGCGCAACTGCCAAGGCCGTCAGTAGTCCCCCGGATGCGCGTGTAAGGCTGACGCCTGGAGCCAAAGCTTTACAGACAGCAGTCAAAAGGCTAGAAAACCTGCGACGAGATGAGACAGCGATAGCGCAATACAGCTTCATTTCAAATAACTCCCCCTGGTGGTCACATCGTCCAAGCGGCAAAGTGGCAATGTCGTCGACCGCCGCCGGCTTCACGGGCGAATGAGCATCTTCATCGCTCGGTCACTTTTCTTGTGAAACATGGCGAAGGCTCGGTCGACTTCGTCAAGTGAAAACGTGTGCGAGAAATAAGATTGTGGTTTGACCACGCCGCGCTCCAGCAGGCGCAGGGACTCCCACATGAACGGCTGCACGTTGGCGAAACCGTTCATGTGCAGTGTGATGTCTCGCAGAAAGACGTCGGCCAAATTCAGATTGAACGAGGCATCGGTGAACACGCCTATCGCGGCCACCGTGCCGCCCGGCCTGACGATGTCGAGACACATCTGCAGGGTCTCCGGGTAACCAACCACTTCGATCACCTTGTCGAACCCGCGACCACCGCTTTCAGCCAGCGCCTTGTCCTTCCAGTCGGCCGCACTGGCGTCGATAGGTACGGCCCCCTTTGCCTGCACAGCGAGCAGCCGATGCGGAACCTTTTCCAGCACGACAAGGCGCCCCGGGCCCCGCTGCAACGCGATATCCAGCGTCATGAGTCCGGTCGGTCCCGCACCAATCAGCGCCACCGACTCGCCCGGCTGAATGTCGGCAAGCCGGTTGGCGATCACCGCTGACGGCAGGTTGCACGACAGTGTCAGTCCGGCGGCGTCCGGCACCGATCGTGGCACGTGAATGGCATGCGCGTCCGCATGCGGAATGACCATCGCCTCCGCGTGCGTTCCATTCAGATTGCCGAACGGCAGCCCGAATCCATAAACGGCTTTTTTCGTCGTCTCACAGTGCGCAGTCTGCCCGACCTCACACATATAGCAGTGCCCGCATGAACACGAGTACGCCATGCTCACCCGATCACCCTTCCTGAAGCGACCAACCGATCGGCCCACGTCAAGCACCTCGCCGAGCAACTCGTGACCGGTCTGCGACTTGCCCTTGTCCATGATGGCGTCGAGTGCGCCGCGATACAGATGCAAGTCCGAGCCGCAGATCGATGTGGCGATCACCTTCACCAGTATCTCGTGGCCTGCACGGATCGTCGGATCCGCAATCGTGGTTGCCCGGATGTTCTCCGGTCCGTAGTAAACCGCTGCCTTCATACGGTCCTCCCTGCCTCCGAGTCAGAAAAAACGGTCAAAGTGGATCTGCCCGTACGGAACGCGATGCGTCACCATCAAAAGTTCTTGCAGCGCCTGCGTCATCGGCGGCGGCCCCGCAAAGTAGAACTCGTAGCTGTCGAACGGCTTGGGCAGAAGCCGTCCAACCACTTCGTGAACCAGCCCGGTTTCACCGTCCCATGGCGCACCACCCGAAGCGGGCATCGACACCACCGCGTGGTAGGAAATGTGATCAGCATTGGGCAGCACGGCCAACATGGCTTGCCCGCAGACGTCGGCCGGTGTTCGCGCCCCATAGAAGAAATGCAGCCGTCGCTCGCGTAACAGGCCAGCGTGCGCGGCACCGCGCGCGATCGAGATCATGGGGGCCAACCCAGACCCGCCAGCAACACAGACGATGTCCCGGGGTGCGTCCTCGCGAAGATAAGCCAATCCGTAAGGCCCATCGAGGAGAACCTCATCACCCTCCCGCAAGGCATCGAACAGCGCGGAGGTGATCTTCCCGCTCGGTACCCTGCGGATCTGGAACTGCCATTGCCCAGCATCGTTCGGCAGATTTGACATGGAATAAGCGCGCGACGCGTTCGCACCCGGAAGTTCGAGCAGCGCGTACTGGCCCGGACGAAAAATCGCGCCTCCGGCCGACTCGAATTCGAACTCGCGCAGGTCGTGAGTGATGGCGGACGTCGCGCGGAGAAGCGCGCGGTGACGTCTAGGCGCGATAGGCGGGACGTACTCCGCTGCAAGTCGCACCTTGATCGACACGTTGTCAGTGGCAACGCTCTGACATGCCAAGTGTCGATTCCGCTTGCGATCGCGCTCGCTTAGTCCAGGCGCATCAGGCCAAAGCGTATGCACCCGGCCACTGAGGAGCTCGAAGCGGCAGCTACCGCAGCCGCCTGAATTGCATTCGTATGGAAACCCAACGCCCGCGCGCAGCGCAGCGCGTAAGATCGTGTCACCGGGCGCCTGTTCGAAATGCGACTCGGTACCGTCGATGTGTACGGTTGGGTGCATGTGTGCGGGGTTTCGGCGCGAGTCGACAACCCGCGCTGAAGACCAGTCTGCAAGTCCGCGACGCCCCTTTCGGCGTCCTCGCGCGGTAGACGGAGCGATTTCGCCGCGGGCTCTATGCCTAGACTCCTCAGGCGAGCAGTCCGCGGCGGTATTCGCTGGAGGCAGTCTTGGCCGCGGCCGCGGCGTCAGGGACGTCGGGCAGCGCCGCGCAGTAGGCGTCGATGGCACGGTCGGCTATCGCTTCCCACTTGCCGACCCAACCACGCAATACGTCGCCGTTTCCCGGAACGGTCTTTGCCATTTTGACGAGCGCTGCAGCCCAGCGCCGATGTCGCGCGGCATCGACAAGCTGGGCGTCGGTCAGCATGCCAAGCAGCGTGTCGCCATTATGACGACCGGACTCACCAAGCTTGCGCAGCACTGCCTCTTCGACCGCCGGTTTCGCAACCAGATTCAGCGCGGTGAACGCCTCTGCCCAGTCCCAAGTCGTCAAGACACGCTCCAGCAGTTCCCGGAATCCTTGCCATGCCGAGTCTGTCTCCCAGTACTTGCGTTCGTCGCGGCCGAAACCCTTGTTGGAGAACGTCAGCGACAACTCCTTGGTTCGATACGCGGTATGGCTCAGCCAGCGCATCGAGTCAGCAGCCTGGAACGCGGCGCAGTTGGTGATGGTGCTCGCAGGCGCCATCTGCATCACGTAGGCGGAAGCCATTTGCAGTGCGTGAAATGCATACCGCGCCGGCGCATACAGCCGCGCCAGCGTTCCCGCCCAAGCCGGATCGAGCGCCTTGTCGTGCTCACGCGCGCTGAACTGGTCGAACAGGCCGAATACGTATGTCTCCTGGCCGTCCTGGAGCATGTTGTAGGTGCGATAGACCAGCTCGTCAGGGTCCCTGAACGCGTTCCAATCTTCGTGCCTGAGCGGGCTTGCGTTTCGATACTGCTTGTACCAGCGCGCCATGAACATGTTCGGGTCAAGCTCGAATGGAGCATTCGGGTCGCGATCGTTGTAGTGCAAACCCACTGAAACGATCTCGTACTCGCTTGGTTTTCTCCGCCGATTGGCGAGGTGACTCCAGGTTTTCAGCGGCTTCAAAACTTCGACTTCGCTCACGGTCGTTGTCTCCTCGTAGTTGCCTGTCGCGATCAAAGGTGCTTGTCGAACCAGAAGCGCACGTAATCCGGGTGCGTCTCGATCCGCCCCGCGAAGGAAGACAGATCGACTTCGAGATCGCGCATCGCAAAAGGACGCCCCAGCATCTCCTCGATCGTTGCCCGGCGAATGACCATCTCGTCGTCGGTCTGGACCCTTACGTAGGCGATCTTGTCATCGACCGTGACGCGCTTGCCAGGGTTATCGATCACTGCCGCTTCGGCGACTGCATTGGCAAGCTCGCCCTGACGCAGGATCGGTCCGACAGTGTTGTTGCGATACGCGGTTGCAGCCTCAACAGACATTCTGATCTCCTTCGGCGGATATCGCTGTGGCGTGATTCAAGCGACCGCGAAACACGGCGTCACGCCGACCGTGTCCACAAATACGCCGTTGTCCTCAATCTTGATCGGGTAAGCCGCCAGCCGGCACCCGCCCGGGTTGATGCCGACGCCGGTAGTGGCGTCAAAAACCCATTGGTGTGCCCGACACGTGAGCGTCTTGCCATCGAACTTTCCCTCCTCAAGCGGGATCTCCTGATGGGGACAGATGGCCTGATAGGCACGCACAGCGCCTCCCTCGAGTCCGACAATCAACACTTCGTGACCATCGACCTCGAAGGAGCGCATCTCGCCCTCCCAAACGTCATCGAGAGAGCAAACTCGTACGAACGACACGACTCGATTCTCCGTCACAGGTCTCAACGGGAAGGCGGCTCGAAGTACACCTCGATGCACTCCATTGGTTGCAGTCCGGATTCGGCCACCTTCATCGTGCGGGGCAGCGGCTCGTTCGCTCCCTGCCGCCGTACGCGCATCACGTGTTTCGGACGCGGCGCGACGCGGCGGCCGACGGAGTGATGGGCGGCAGCGGCAGCAACTTGATCCATGCTGAAATCGGTATCGACCGGCAACAGTTGCAGCACGAAGTCCCCTTGGAATTTGCTTGTCAGCGGAAACAACGCCATTTTGCCAAGCTCCTCTTATGTATCTTGTCAACGCGCTCCGTACGAACGCAGTCTCAGGCTGCCGACTTGACGCGGTCGCGGTAGGCCTCGACCCAAGCGTAGCCGTGGGCGTCGTCGCCGATCTCGCCGGGCGCAAGACCCATGTATTTCAGGCCGCCACCCAGATCCATCGGCTGGATCATGCCGGCCAGGAAGCGGTCGACCAGCGTCATGTGGCCGGCATATCGCTCGGGCTCCTGCTCGAAGCACCACTTGCAGCCTTCGGAGCAGAAGTGATACCAGCGGCCCTTGTACTGCAGCGGATGGTCTGCCACTTTGTCCGGCGCCGTGTTGATCGGCAAGTTGCACATGTTGCAGATCACGGGCAGCGTCTCCGGGTAGGTCAGCTCGCGCTTGCCGGCCACCAGGTTGTCGATGATCACGTCCCACTGCCTGCCCCAACGCTCGTTCCACCCTGGATACTTTTCCTCCAGCCATTTGCGCTCCGCGGGGCCGACACCCGCCGCGGGGTTCCACCAGACCGTCGGACGCCAGAACCACACACCCAAGTGCATACCGTGGTGCTGATCGTCGAGTTCCTCCAGGAACTGGTCCCAGTACCATGGCTTGTCCAAGCCCAGATCGAGCATCGCGCGCTCGAACTGGGCGACGATCCATTCGAGCATGAACTCCTTGAACGACTGCTTGCGGTGCGCGAGCGGCGTGTAGTAATCCATGATCGGTCCGGTCAGCACCGAGAACAGCTTCCACGAACGCCAGAACGCGACGTCGACCATGCGCTGAGCCTCGGCCTTCTTGCCGTTGGCGACCAAGATCGGCACCAGCGGCCCGCCGATCTGCGCGTGACGCGACTCATCGGTCTGCACGCTGGAGATGAGGTTGGCGAAGGTCCAGTCGCCCGCCTCGGCCGCATCGGCGGCCAGACCCAGGAACTGCATGTTCGTGAAACCGGTCTCGAAAGCGAAGGTCAGCATCAGGCCGACGCCCACTGCGCTGCGCGTGTTCATCATGTCGTCGAACATGTGGCGCGCCGCGATCGCACCCCACTCGTTCGTGTCGTAGGCCTTGAAGGCCCAGTCGAACTGACGGTCCTTCGGGCAGAGCTCGTGCGGGAAGAACAGTTGGATCTGTCCGTGGCGGATCTCGTCCATCATGCCGAGCGTGGCCATGTTGCGCTGGCCCGGTGCACGCGCAAAGCGCGCCATGCGCGCTTCGGCTGAAGCCGCAGCGTATTCGGCGCGGGCAATCGCTCCGTAGTGGGCCTTCAGCACGCTCAACCAGCCCGGATCCGCGTTCTCGAACATCTTGCTGCGCTCGAGCGCAGCCTTGACCGAGTAGGCGCCGGCGTCCTTTTCGCGCTGAACCTTGACGTACTCGGGATAGGTCTGTTTGTAAGGCTCGTCGTACTTCTCCCATTCGGCGACGGGGATGCCCATGTCACCCGACATTTCCGGCGGGAACAGCTCTGACTCTTTGACGTAGCGCGGAGTCCAGTTCGTAGTACGTGCCAGGTCGTACCAGTCGGTTCGTTGGAGCAGTGCCATGAAGATGTGTCTCCTCGGAGCGGCGTTGACTTAGACTTGCCGTGGATCGCGCCCGCCGATCTGCGCGATCCGAGACATCGTAGGTGCTGTATGAAGGCAGCACCATTGTCTATTGGTATAGGTCGAGGCCGCCTGCGACATCCTCAGGCGCCGCGCCGCAAGCGCTCGAATGCCGCGACGAGCTGCGCCAGGGAGGCTGCGCCCATCTTGGCCATCACGCTGTGCCGGTGAACCTTGACCGTAATTTCGCTGATACCCAGGCGCGCGGCGACTTGCTTGTTGCGTAGCCCTGCGACGACCAATTCGGCGATTTCGCGCTCGCGCGGCGTCAATGTCCGCAGCCGTGCCAGCAATTCCGACCTTTCCTCGCGCTCGCCCAGCGCGTCCGCGCTCATGCGAAGTGCCGATTCGACCGCCTGGCGGAGCTGGCTCTCGTCGAAAGGCTTGGTCAGGAATTCGACTGCACCACCCTTGACGGCTTCCACCGCCATCGGAATATCACCGTGTGCCGTGATGAAAACCACACCGATCGGCTCCAGCCGCTGGCGTAGTTGCCGCTGCAACTCGAGTCCGCTGATGCCAGGCATGCGCACATCCAGGATCAGGCACGTCGGCACGTGCGGCCGCGACTGCGCAAGAAATGCTTCGGCCGAATCGAACGTCCCTACCCGGAACCCGAGTACACGCAGCAGGCTACCGAGCGCCTCTCGAACGGATGCGTCGTCGTCGACCACACAGACCAGCGCTCTCTCGGCCGTCATCTGCCCCGCCTCGTCCGCCTGCGCGACTATGCTGCGATCGGAAGCGTGAACCAGAACGTCTCGCCTTGATCCGGGTTGGGCTCGGCCCACAGCCGCCCACCGTGACTTTCGGCGATCGAGCGGCTGATCGCCAGCCCCAGCCCCATTCCTTGCGGCTTGCTCGAGTGAAAGGGCTCGAAGATGTGCGCACGGCTTATCGGATCGATACCGACGCCGGTGTCGCGCACCGCGACGGCCACCGTCGCCGCGTCGTAAGGCTGCGTCCATACCTCGATTCGACGCACCCGATCCGGCTCGGCGGGCATGGCTTGCAGCGCATTCATCAGCAGATTGAGCACGAGCTGCTCGATCTGCACGCGATCGGCAATGACACGCACAGGACGATCGCTACAATGCAGCGCCAGCGCGACACCCATCTGCCGTGCGCTGTCGGCAGCATGCCGAACCGCCTCGGCGAGAACCTCGTCGAGCTCAATCGGTTCGCGGTATCCGGCGTCCGGCCGAAGCATTCCGCGAATGCGCTCGATAACCTCGCTCGCGCGCTTGGCATCACGCACGATGCGTTCACCGGCAGTTTGCGCTTCGCTCAACTCCGGAGGCTGTAGCTGCAACCACCGGACGCAGGCCTGCGCATTCGTCAGTACCGCCGCCAGCGGCTGGTTGACCTCATGCGCAATCGACGCCGCGAGAAAACCCAGCGCGGATGCACGAGTGCTGCGCGCCAGCTGGTCCTGAAGTCGGGTCAACGCGGCTTCCGCGAGTTTCCGTGGGCTGATGTCGACGGCGACCACCACCGCCAGACGAGGCGACCCGCTGGAGCCGGGAATCGCAGCTTTCGCAGTCGTCGCCCATACCAGGCGCCCGTCGCGCGCGCAGAACCGGCGCTCCTCTTGGCTGCTCGATAGCTCGCCGTCGATGATGGCAACGAGTTGGCCGCATACCGTGGCGCGGTCCTGCGGCGCCACCAGCTCCGCGAAGCTGCCGCCACGTACGAGCGCATCATGCCGGTCGAGCATCTGCGCAAAAGCTTCGTTGAAGACGACTACCCTGCAGGCGCGGTTGACGACAACAATCCCTGCCGGCGAGTGCTCGAACAGCGAGCGCCAGCGCTGCTCCGATCGCTGGATCGCTTCAACGTTTCGCTGCAGCGCCTTGCGGCTCGCGATCAGCTGCGCCGTCAACTCTGCCAGGTCATGGCTCTGGCTGGCCAGTTCGCGCTGCAAGGCGTCACGCGCGCGCTTCATCGTCAATAAATTACCCACGCGCGCCTGCAGTTCGTGAGGCGAAAATGGCTTAGTGAGATAGTCCTGTACGAGGTTGGCCAGCAGATGTGCGCGCAGAGCGTCGTCGTCCTTGGCAGATACGACGAGCACCGGCACATGGCACAGCGCGGGATCGGCCCGCATGGTGCGCACCAGGACATCGCCGCGCAGGCTCGGCATCATCAGGTCGGTCAGGACGAGATCTGGTACTGAGCGCTTCATCGCCTCAAGTGCCTGCCGACCGTCGCCAACCATAGCGACGCGGTGTGTGCCGGTCAGTACGTCGGCGATGAATTGGCGCAGGTCGGCGTTGTCTTCGACGACCATCACAGTCGCGCGCTCATCCGCACCTGCGGTCTCGCTTGTTGAAATGGAAATGTGAGGCTCCACCGCCGTGGGGCTGGCCGATGGCGTAACCGGTTCTTCAACCGGTCCGGACGCCACATAGGTTCCGGGTGGCGCGCGCAGCGGCATCTCGATCTGCACCACGGCCCCTGTTGGAGCAGCATCGGAGATCGCGACCGTTCCGTGGTGCAGTTCGACGAACTCTTTGACGATCGTCAGGCCGAGTCCGGAACCCTCCCAGCCGTCGCCGGCGGGTGCATCGCACTGGCGAAACCGCTCGAACACGGCATCACGTTGCCCAGCCGGAATCCCGGGGCCGCTATCCTGAACGACCAGCACGAAACGCCCCTGGCCGCTCGGGCGCACGGCGCACAATACGCGGCCACCGTCCGGAGTGAACTTGAACGCATTCGACAGCAGGTTCAAAACGATTCTCTCGAACTTGCGCACGTCGATGTCGGCCTCGAGCGTGCCCGGAGATTCGATTCCGTACGTCATGCGCCGCTGCGCGGCAACGGCATCGAACTGCGCCGTGACCCGCCTAACCACCGCAACAACGTCGGCTCGCCGATAACTCGCCAGCAGCCGTCCTGCTTCGGACTTCGCCAGATCGAGCAGATCGTTGACGATCCTGAGCTGTGCCACCGCATTACGCCGAATCGCCTCGACGCTGTGCCTGCACGGGGCGTCAAGCCGATCGGACGCCTCGCGCAGCAACCGATCGCTGAGTCCGAGGATCAGCGTCAGCGGCGTGCGCAGCTCGTGACTGACGTTGGCGAAAAACTCGGTCTTCGTCCGGTCAAGTGCGCGCACGCGCTCTAGCGCGCGCTCAAGCTCCGCATGCTTGCGCGCCAAGTCAGCCTCGGCGCGTTTTTTCTCCGTGATGTTGCGGCCTTCCGCAAGCAGGAAGACGACCTCGCCGGACGCGTCGCGCACCGGCGCCAACGAATAGTCGATGACGATGGTCTCCAATCCGGACGCCGAACCGTAGATCTCGATGTCACAACGGACGAATTCGCCCCTGGATGCACGCTCGACCAGCCGCTGCTGCAGTGCAACCGTCTCGGCTGACACGGCCCACCATCGCGCCTCCCAAAAGGGCTTACCGCGGATGTCCTTGAGGCGCAGGCCGGCACCGTCGAGCGCAGGCCGGTTGATCTCCAGAATCCGGCCCTGTGGATCGAGCAGTCCCACGAACTGATACATCTGATCAAGGACGATTCGTGCCAACTTCTCGCGAAGCGACTGGGCGTCGTCAACTCCCGAAAGCAACACGTCGCCGACCCGAACCCCGTCTGCACTGGTCGTTTTCGTGTGCTCGCCAAGACTGGCACGATCGGTCACAGAATCCATCGGAGCCCCCACGCGCGGCAGCGCCGAGGCGGGATGGGCAAGCCTTTCATCTTCAGTTCGGCCCATCGCGCCGGCGACAAACCACACGATCGCTCAGCCGCACGTACTCTGCACGCCCCAAGCGGCCGATCGGACGCGTGCGTTCGTTCGCGAGCAGATCGATGCGGTGGCGGCGGCCGTCGCCTATCCCCCCATGCACCACGTGATCGAAGTGCACGGCAACGACGTCGCCGATGATCCAGGTGTTCGTGCCCAAAGGGATTTCACGGTTGAGTCTGCATTCGAATGCGACCGGTGCGACCGCGACGCGAGGCGGCCGAACGCGCAGACTTGCCTCAGCTTCGACGGCAGCGTGCGCGAACTCGCTCACTCCATGCGGCAGGTCGTCGGCCGTCGCGACCATCGTCGCGAGAAGATGTTGCGGCACCAGGTTGATAACGAACTCCCCTACGGCTCGAATGTTGACCAGTGTGTCCTTGGGTTGCGAATCGGGGCGACCATGGTCGTCACCTCTTGGACCACATGAAAAGCCTAACGAAGGCGGCCAAGGCGAGCAGACTGCGAAAAAGCTAAACGGCGCAAGGTTCGCGCGGCCTTCCACGTCGACGGTCGACACCCAAGCGATGGGCCTAGGCACGATCGTGTCTCGCAGCAGGAAGTACATCTCGGACGGCGCAAAGTCGCGCGCGTCCAAGCTGACGCGTGTGGCCTCGTGATCTGCCGCACGGTTCCCCGCCATCGGGGTCACGGTCTGCTTAGCGCCCGCGGTCTTTCGCGCTGACGCCAGCAATGCCCCAGTTGGTCTTTGGCATGTCGTGGATCCAGACACGAATGGACTCGACCGGCGCACCGACGGCTTCGTGCAGTGCCTGCGTCACTTTCTCGATCACTGCACGCTTCTGCTCTTCGGTACGCCCCTCGAGCATGTAGATCTGGGCGAACGGCATGGCGACCCCCTTTAGACAAAGCGCAAAGACACCGATCCGAGATGCTGGACCCGCAGCGCAAAATGATCACCCGCAGCGACGGCCACCGCTTCGGTGATGCCACCCGACAGAATCAGGCTGCCTGCGGGAATGCTTCTGCCGCGCCGGGCCAGGTGGTTCGCCAGCGCAGCCACGGCAGCGGCCGGATGCCCGAGCACCGCCGCACCCGCACCGAGGGCAACGGGTTGACCGTCTTTCTCCAGAACCACGCCGCACGTGCGCAGGTCGACCGAGTGAACCGGCCGCGCGCGTCCGCCGACGACGAAGCGAGCCGCGGATGTGTTGTCGGCGATGACGCTCTTGAGATCGAACTTGAAGTCACGGTAACGGCTATCAATGACTTCGATGCCCGGTAGCACGAAGTCGGTAGCCGCCAAAACGGCACCGATATGGCAGCCGGGACCGCGCAGTTCGTCCTTGAGTACGAAGGCGACCTCGGGTTCGACCTTCGGATGGATGAGTTCGGCAAAACGCACGTCTGCCCCATCGGCGACCGCGAACTCGTCGACAAGGAACCCGAACACCGGCTCCTCGACACCCATCTGCTTCATCTTGGCGTGCGAGGTCAATCCGCATTTCAGTCCTACGAGGCGTGCGCCGCGGTTACGCTTGCGCTCGAGGATGGCGTCTTGGATCGCGTAGGCATCCGCCCAATCTAGCGCCGGGTGTTCGTCGGTGATCTTTACCGTGTCGCGTGCCTCTAGCTGGCATCGCTCCAGATGCTCTGCCAATGCAGCGATCGTAGTGGCATTCAGCGCCATCGTTTTCCCTTACGCCGCCCGGGCTGGTACCAGTCCGCGCGCCTTGGCCAGTGTCAGCGCGGTGTCTTCGATCATGTCTTCCTGGCCACCGACCATGCCGCGGCGGCCGAGTTCGACCAGAATCTCGCGAGCCGGAACGCCGTACTTTTTCTCGGCACGCTTGGCAAACAGCAGGAAGCTACCGTATACACCGGCGTAGCCGAGGGTGAGCGCGTCGCGATCGATGCGAATCGGAAAGTCCATCATCGGCACCACCAGATCCTCGGCCACGTCCTGGATCCTGAACACGTCCACACCGGTTTGCACACCCATGCGGTCCAGCACCGCCACAAGCACTTCCATCGGCGTGTTGCCGGCGCCGGCGCCCAGACCGGCGCAGGCGGCGTCAATGCGGTTGGCGCCAGCCTCAATGGCGGCGATGCTGTTGGCCACGCCCATCGCCAGGTTGTGGTGGCCGTGAAAGCCGACCTCGGTGTGCGGCTGAAGCGCGGCGCGCACCGCACCGACGCGTGCCTTGACGTCCTCGGGCAGCATGTAGCCGGCCGAATCGGTGACGTAGACGCAGTTGGCGCCGTAGCTTTCGAACTGCAGCGCCTCCTTGACCAGCCGCTCGGGACTGGCCATGTGCGCCATCATCAGGAATCCCACGGTATCCATACCCAGTTTGCGGGCAAGCTTGACGTGCTGCTCGCCGACGTCACTCTCGGTGCAGTGGGTCGCGACGCGAATCGTGCGTACGCCGATGTCATGCGCCATTTGCAGGTGATCGACGGTGCCGATGCCCGGCAGCAGCAGCGCCGAGATCCGGGCGCGCTTGACCAGCGGCACCACAGCCCTCAGGTACTCCTCGTCGCTGTGCAGCGGAAAACCGTAGTTGACGGAGCCGCCACCGAGGCCGTCGCCGTGACTGATCTCCACGAGCGGCATGCCGGCGTCGTCCAGCGCCCGGGCAATGCTGGTCATCTGCTGCAGCGTGATCTGATGGCGCTTGGGGTGCATGCCGTCGCGCAGGCACATCTCGTGCAAGGTCACGCGGCGGCCGTGCAGATGGCTTTTCTTCGCTTCGCTCATGACAGCGCTCCCAGAAATTCAGACGCTGGCCGCTTCTGCGGCCACAGGCTCGAGCTTCAATTTGCCGGCAACAATCTCCTCGGCGAACATCTCGGCGGTGCGTGCCGCCGCCGCAGTCATGATGTCGAGGTTGCCGGCATACTTGGGCAGATAGTCGCCCAAACCTTCGACCTCCAGATAGATCGAGACGCGGTCATCGTCGAACACGGGGCCGTTGACGAGGCGATAGCCGGGCACGTACTTCTGCACCTCGGCGATCATGCGGTGCACGGACTCCTCGATCTCGGCCGCCTTCGGCCTTCCTTCGACCAGGCAGTGCACGGTGTCGCGCATGATCAGCGGCGGCTCGGCCGGGTTGATGATGATGATGGCCTTGCCCTGGCGCGCGCGGCCGACCTTGGCCACGGCACCGGCAGTGGTGCGGGTGAACTCGTCGATGTTCTTGCGCGTACCGGGGCCGGCCGAGCGGCTGGCAACGGTCGCAATGATCTCGGCGTAGCGCACAGGCTGCACGCGGCTGACCGCGTACACCATCGGAATGGTGGCCTGGCCGCCGCAGGTCACCATGTTCACGTTCATCTCGCGCTTGCCGATGTGGTCCTTCAAATTCACCGGCGGCACACAGTACGGGCCGATCGCCGCTGGCGTCAGGTCAATCATCATCGCGCCGCAGGCGTTGACCTTGCGCGAATTCTCGGCATGCGCGTAGGCGCTGGTGGCATCGAAGACGATCTGTATGCCATCGCCGCGGATGTGCGGCGTCATGCCGTCCACGCCTTCGGCCGTCGTCTTCAGTCCCAGCGCACGCGCTTTCTTCAGCCCTTCGGAGTCAGGATCGATCCCAACCATCCACACGGGCTCCAGCAGCGGACTGCGCCGAAGCTTGGCCAGCAGATCGGTGCCAATGTTGCCCGAGCCGATGATGGAGCATTTAACCTTCTTCATTGCGGCTTCCTTCGAAAGTTCAAACAAAACGAACCGAGCAGCCACCGATACCGCCGATCGTCACGCGCAGGTTGTCGCCGCGCTGCACAGGAACCATCGCACCGAGCGCTCCGGAGAGGACGACTTCGCCAGCCTTCAGCGGCGCGCCCATGCGCCCGAGGGTGTTGGCTAACCACGCCACCGCTGTAAGTGGTGACCCCATCGTCGCAGCGCCTGCGCCGGTCACCGCGATCTCGCCGTTTTTCTCAAGCACCATGCCGCAGGTTTGCAAGTCGACCGCCCGCGGATCAACCACGCGATCGCCGAGCACGAAGACGCCACAACTAGCGTTGTCGGCGACCGTATCCTGGATCTTGATCTTCCAGTCGCGAATGCGACTGTCGACGATCTCGAAGCAGGCCATTACGCCTTCGGTCGCGGCGAGCACATCGGCAGACGTCACGCCGGGTCCGGCGATATCCTTCTTCAGCACGAAAGCGATCTCGCCTTCGGCCTTGGGCTGAATCAGCCGCGTCGCGGCAATCGCCTCACCTTCGTTGTAGACCATCGCGTCGGTAAGCACTCCGAAGTCCGGTTGGTCCACACCCAGCATGTCCATCACCGCCCGGCTGGTCACGCCGATCTTCTTGCCGATCACACGCTCCCCCGACTCGAGGCGACGCGCGATCAGGCGCTGCTGGACGCGATACGACTCATCGATCGTGATCCCGGCGTGGCGACCGGTGATCGGATCAACGGGGCGACCATTGACGAGTGCCGCATACAACTCGTCGCCGAGCATCTCGATCTGCCTGGGGGTCATTGTGTCTCCTGCGCAGGTAAGGGCAGCGGCTCTGCGGGGCCGGCTTCGCCAAGGAAATCCATCACCAGCCGATTAAAGCGCGCCGCGTGCTCGATCTGCGTCCAGTGGCCGCAGCGCCCGAACACATGTAGCTGTGCGCGCTGGATCCATTGCGCCAGCGTCAACGAGTTCGACAACGGAATGATCCGGTCCTCACGACCGTGGATCACAAGTGTCTCGTGCGGAATGCGGCGGATGTCCTGTTCGCGGCTTGCCATCGCATCCACCCAGCGCTGGCGCGGCGCCGGAAACATCGCCGCGAATGCCTGCTGTACCCCCGGACGAATGCTGGCTTCGTAGCGCAACTGCGCCAGCTCATCGTTGACGAGACCGCGGTCGAACGCGAACAGGTCGAGCAGCCGCCGCATGTTGTCCGGCGACGGCGTGTAGCCCCACACCGCTTCCAGTCCAGGCGTGATAGGAAACGAGATGCCGACACTGCCCATCAGAACGAGCCGGCGCACGCGCTGCGGATGGCGGATCGCAATTGCCAACGCCAACGCACCGCCGAAGGAGTTGCCCACCAGATCGACACGGGCGATGCCCAGCGCATCCAACAAACCTACAGCCTGCGCCACCCAAACGTCCATCTCGTAGCGTTGCCTCGCTGGTCGTTCGCTGTAACCGAATCCGACCATGTCCGGTGCGATCACCCGATGCGACTTCGCCAGTTCGGGGATCGTGAGTCGCCAGTTGGCCCAAGCACTGACGCCCGGCCCGGAACCGTGGATCAGCAGCACCGGCGATCCGCTTCCGACGTCATGCGTGTTGGTTCGAATCCCGGCGGTGACAACGGTACGGCCGATTTCGGGGTTGGGTAGCGACGACATGTTCGATCGGCAAACCGATGCAATAGCTACGATCGTAGGTTGATCGCGTTTACCATTCCAATACTTCTTCGTGTCCTTTCGATACCTTCAGGGTATTGATTGACAGGACTTCAAGCCCGGGGGCTGGCATGGATCTGCGCACGATGCGTTTCTTTAAAGCAGTGGCCGAAGAGGGTCACTTCGGTCGAGCCGCCGCGCGTTTGCACATCGCGCAGCCGCCGCTGTCGCGCCGTATCCGTGCACTGGAAGAGGAGATCGGCGCACGGCTGTTTGCGCGTACGCCTCGCGGTGCAGAGTTGACCGAAGCCGGCCGTTTGCTGCTGGCCGAAGTGACGAACATCCTTGCCCTCGCCGAGCGAGCCAAAGAGCGCACACGGCTCGCCGCCGAAGGCCACCGTGGGCGCCTCGACGTGGCTCTGTTTGGCTCCGCCGTTCTTGATGCGATCCCACGCATCCTCGCGCGGTTTCATGCCGAGCGCCCGGCTGTGGAAATTCATTTGCACTCGATGACCAAAGCTGAACAACTTCAGGCACTGCTCGAGCGGCGCATTTCCGTCGGATTCAATCGCCTCGTGCCGCAGGAGCCCGGCATCGCGGTGACGACCGTGCGGCGCGAAGCGCTGGTCGTTGCGATGCCGGCGAAGCACGCGCTGGCTCGGCGCACACGCGTACGCCTGCGCGACATGGATAATGAGCCGCTGGTTACGTACCCAAACCTGCCGCTTCGGGGGCTCGCGCACGAAGTGCGTGATGCGTTCGCGCGCGAAGGATTGCGTTTCAACGTAGCGTATTCGGTCGAAGACGTTTTGACCGCGCTGGCGCTCGTCGCCGGCGGACTCGGCATCGCGGTCACGACCGAACCGGCGACCAATTTGCGTCTGCCGGGTTTGCAGTTTCGTCCTCTGCAGTGCGCTCATCTGTCTTCGATCGAGCTGTCCTGCCTTTGGAGGCAAGACGATCACTCGCCCGCGCTGGCGGCATTCCTCGATGTCGTAAGCAGCGGCCGCTGGCGGAGTGCATCGTAGCGGCCAGGTGTCAACCCGGCGGTCGTGGAGCAGCGAGTAGTCGGACGAGGTCACCCGCCGTGCGCAGCGCTCGCGGATCAACAGCCGCTGGCAGGTCTGCGTCTGAATGCAGGTCCAGCGCCAACTCGAGAGCGTCAAGGGAGTCAAGTCCCAAATCCGCCAGGACCGTATCCTCCCGCACAGTCGATGCAACGACCCCGAACCGACGCTGCAGATGCGTCGCAACGGCAAGAAGAGCGTCGGTTGTCGCTACGCCGGCGGTTGCCCCTCGTTCGTCAAAGCGGCGCACGGCATCAATGACGTCGTACGAATGAATCCAGCGGATGCGGTCGGAGACGCGCCATAGACTGCGGTCGCGCTGAGCGACTCGATCCGGCTCCGAGAACTTGTAAGCCATTCCGGCAACCCTGGACCATGCCTGCACGCGGCGTACCCGTGCAGCGCGCAATGTGACGAAGTCCGCGAACGCGCGCTCGTACCGCATCATCCCGAAACGGGCGATCATCGCACCGACCGCGTAGCCGCTTTCGATCCCCATGCCGCCACCCATGCCCTGGTGCGGCAGTGGGGCATGAACTGCATCGCCCGCAAGGACAACGCGGCCGCGATGCCATTGTGGCGCGGGTGGCAGGTCCATCAGCGCCCAGTAGTGCAGATCGCCGCCACTCGCCGCGATCAAATCGGTGATGCGGCGGTCCCAGCCGCGCGCCCGAAAATCGGCAACCGCCTCGCCGCGCTCACCGGCGATCCGGTTGGATAGCTTAGTCCACTCGGGCAAATGCTCTGGTCGCACGACGGCAAAGACGTTGATCAGTGCGCCGTCGTCGATGGCGTAGTTCACCGCGTGAGTCGCCGGCCCGCACCAGATCGACAAGTTTTCGGTACACGGGTAGCCGGGTACACCCGCGGCAGCCACGACGCCCCGGAATGCGACCTCTCCGGAGTAGCGCGGGCGCAGGTCCGGCGTCACGAAGCGACGCGCCACCGAATGCACGCCATCGGCTGCGATCACGACTTGCGCACGTACGGACCGCCCGTTTTCGAAGGTGAGCCGCGCCGGCGCGCGCATGTCGCCAACATCGACCCCTGACAATCGATGCCCGAGCAGTACGCGCACGCCGTCGCGTTCGATGCGCTCGACCATCGCGCGCTGCAGCGTGGCCCGATGCAGCGTCAAGTAAGGGGCGCCGATCGTCACCGCATAGCGCGGCCCGATTTCGTTGACAGCCAGGATTCGTCCGGAGTCCCAGCGTCGGAACTCCAATGCCGGTGGCACGTGACCGAAAGCTGCCGCGTCAACGCCGAGATGGCGCAATACGCGCACGGCGTTGCCTCCGAGGGCGATTCCGGCGCCCACTTCTTCCAGCGCATTTGCTCCCTCGAACACGCAAACATCGCCGATGCCGTGTTGCACGAGCGTCAGCGCGGCCGTCAGCCCTGTCATGCCCGCGCCGACGATGGCAACGCCCACTGCCGTCGTCACTGCACCCGCCCCGCGATCAAAGCTTGATGCAGACGTTCTTCAGCTCGGTATAAAACTCGAGCGAATGCACACCCCCCTCTCGGCCGATGCCTGAGTGCTTGGCGCCGCCGAAGGGTGTTCGCAAGTCTCGCAGAAACCAGCTATTGACCCAAGCAAGCCCGACCTGCATGCGTTGCGCCACGCGGTGTGCGCGCGAAAGGTTGCGCGTCCAGATGGCGCACGCCAAGCCGTAGTCGTTGTCGTTTGCTTTCGCAAGAACCTCCTCTTCGGTGTCGAACGGCGCGATGTGGCAGCAGGGGCCGAATATCTCCTCTTTGTTCACACGCGCCGACTCCTCCAAGCCAGTCCAGATTGTCGGCTCGATCCACGCACCCTCGGCTAGATCGCTGGGCATCGACGGGACACCGCCGCCGGTGACGACCGTGGCGCCTTCTTGAACGGCAAGCTTGTAATAAGAGAGTACCTTGGCCTGGTGCTCCTTGCTGATCAGCGGACCCATATTCGTGGCCGGATCCTCGGGCCGCCCGAGCTTCATGCCTTCGGCACCGCGTTTCATCGCGGTAACGAACCGTTCGAAGATCGGGCGCTCCACGTAAACACGCTCCGTGCCAAGGCATACCTGGCCGCAGTTGGCGAACACGGAACGCATCGTGCCCTCGATCGCAGCGTCGAAGTCACAATCAGCGAATACGATCGCCGCGTTCTTGCCACCCATCTCGAGACTTACCGGGCGCGCGCCTTTGGCGGCAGCCTTCATGATGACTTCTCCGGTACGCGTCTCGCCGGTGAAGGTGATCGCATTGACGCCCGGGTGGCTAGTGACGAACTCGCCAGCGGAACCGGGCCCGAATCCGTGGACCACGTTGTACACGCCCTTTGGGATTCCTGCTTCGTTCATCACCTCGCCGAGCATTGCCGCGGTCTGCGGCGTCTCTTCGCTCGGTTTGACGACGACGGCATTTCCGCAAGCGAGCGCCGGCCCGACCTTCCATGTCATCAACAACAGCGGCAGGTTCCACGGACAGATCACGCCGACCACGCCAACCGGCGCGCGGTAACCGTAATTGATGGCCCCACGTCCGTCAGGTGTCGCCACCTCGAAGAACTCGGTCGGCACGTTCTTGACGACGTCGGCGAACACCTTGAAGTTCGCCGCCCCGCGCGGAATGTCGACGTGCCGCGCCAGAGTCACTGGCTTTCCGGTGTCTTCGCATTCAGCCGCAAGAAACTCTTCGAACCGGCGGTTGATACCGTCAGCAACCGCGTACAACCGCTCGGCGCGCTCCGCGACGCTCATTCGGCCCCATGGCCCTGCGAGCGCAGCACGAGCTGACCGTACTGCCTGGTCGACCAGTGCGCCGTCCGCTTCGTGCACACGAGCAATGACGCGGCCCGTGACCGGCGAACGCTTCTCGAACGTGCGCGGTGCGGGAACATAGCCGCCGTCGACGAAGTTCAGCACCTCCTTCACGTTTCCTCCATCCGGATTCCAAGCGCGATCAGTCCTGCGCGCGCGATCGCTTCGTCCTGTTCCTCGCTGGCACCGGACACGCCGATTCCACCGACGACCGCGCTCCCGTCGAGCACCGGCAGGCCCCCGCCGAAAGCGACGAAACGCGGTCGCAACGGGAGTCCCGCGCGTACCGCAGCGGAATGCGCTTGCAGCACTTCGCTCCAGCGCGACGTCGGCAAGCCGAAGCTCGCCGCCGTGTACGCCTTGTCGATCGCAATGTCGACGGAATGCAGCGGTGCGCCCGGCATGCGCAGGAACGCGGCAAGCACGCCACTGGCGTCGACGAGCGCCACATTCACGCGTACGCCGAGACGCTCAGCCTCGGCTACCGCAGCGCCCGCCGCCGTATGCGCCGCCCCGGCCGCGAGCGTGTTCGCAGCGACGCTTACTCTCGTGCCCGTCATGCCGGCCGCATCAGGTGTAGACCTCGGTAAAGGATGGCACGAGCTCGCCCGTGTGGTAAAAGATGCCAGACCCAAGATGATCTTCGGTCCACGTCGTCACGGGCCGGTCCCGTTGCGCCAGATAGCCCAAACCAGCGAAGGTCTCGTTGCGGTTGCCGCTTGGGTCGAAGAAGTAAATCGTGTAGCCGCGCGTGATGCCATGCCGCTGTGGTGTCACATCGATCTTGACCTTGTTCTTGGCCATTACATCGGCTGCCTTCAGTACGTCGTTCCACTCGTCCAGGAAAAAGGCGATGTGGTGTAGTCCGGAGCGCGGCCCGCCCACGAAGGCGATGTCGTGCGGCGTGGTGGTGCGAGCCATCCAAGTCGCCGCCTGGATGGCCCCGCCAGGGCCCACGACAACCTGTTCGGTGAGGTAAAAGTCCAGCACCTCGGTCATGAACTTCGTGTTTTCGGCCACCCGGTTGATTCCCTTTTCCGGATTCAGTTCGCACATCAGAAGGCAGTGATCGAGCCAGTGCGCACCGGCGCCTTTCAAGCCATCGGGCCAGGGATCGGGGTTGGTCGAGCCAACGTCAGTACCGACGAACTCCTTGTGCGCATACAGCCGCATTTCGTGCCCGCTCGGCAGGTTGAACTTCAGCATGCGCCCCGTCGACGGTAACGTACCTTCCGGCAACATCTCGGTCTTGATGCCATAGGCCTCGACTTTGCGCTTCAGTTCGTCCAGGTCAGAATCCTTTTCGACCTTGTAAGCGACGTGGTTCAGTCCGGCACGATCGGACGGCGTCAGTATCAGCGAGTACTTGTCCCATTCGTCCCAGCACTTCAGGTACACGTTGCCGTGCTTGTCTTCCATTGTCTTTTTCATTCCGAGCACGTTCTGGTAATGCTTCAGCGCCGCGGCCATGTCCATTACGCGCAGGCTGGCGTGTCCGATACGCATCACTCCACTCATCGCAGTCTCCTTCGGTTGCAGTCTCACGTCCCCGTGCGGGGTTCGTTCACACGGTGGGAATCACGGTCCGCCGCGCGGGCGAACCCCTTCTGAAACGGCTTCTCCATTTTGCCGACGACCTGCAGCCGCACTGGGCTCTTCGGCGCGACGCGGCAGGCAAGCGTATAGCCTGCGGCTTCTTCTTCGGCGCTGACATGCTCGCGGCTGATCGGACCGATCTGATGCACCTCGCCCGAGACGATGCGCACCTTGCACACGCCGCACCCGCCGTTGACGCATCCAGCCGGAATACCGCGCCGCCCAAGACGCAGCATCCCTCGCAGCAAACTCTCGTCGAGCGCGCACTGAAAGGCTTCGCCGGTCTGTTCGACGAAAACGCTCACTTTGGGTCTGAAGTCGAGCATCGTTGCCGCCGGCTCAAACGCGCTGAAACAGCGGGCTGCGCGCCCTGTTGACGTCAGCGGCCGTGATGAACTTCTCCGTATAAATGTCGCGCTCGAAGAGCCTTCCCTGCATCAGCGTTGAAACGCAGGCCTCGATCATCGCCGGCGGCCCGCAAAGGTACGCCTTGTGCCCGGCAAAGCGGCCGCCGAAGTGCTCACGAGCAACGTCGTGCACAAAACCGCGCGCGCCGGTCCAATCGCTGCCCGCCGGCTCGTCAGACAACGCAGGCACATACGTAAAGTGCGCATAGCGTTGCTGCAGCTCTACGAACTCGTCGTGGTAGTAGAGCTCGGCGCGCGTACGTTGCCCGTAGATCAGCGTGATCGGACGCGCCCACCCCTCGGCCAGAAGATCGTGGATCATCGACCGCGGGCTCGACAGTCCGGACCCGCCAGCCATGAATATGGTCGGCAGCGCCGCCGACTTGCGCACGAAGAACCGGCCGTATGGACCCGTCAGCCTGAGCCGGTCGCCGACGCAAACATGCTGGTGCAGTACAGTCGTACCGGCGCCGCCGGGCACGATACGCACGTTAAGCTCGATCTCGCCGGTCGAAGCCACGGCGACCGGCGGATTGGCGATCGAGAAAGCACGCGACTGACCGAGTCCGGGAATCTCGACCTGGACATACTGCCCGGCCTGGAAGTCGATCGACTTGTCCAGGGCAAGCCACAGGCCGCGAATCGTCGGCGTCAGCATTTCGGCGCGCGTCACCGTGGCGGCGAAGTCGCGCACCGGAATGATGCGCGCGTCCGGATCCTCTTCGACATCCGCCTCGATCACCGCGTCGCAAAGCAGGGTCGCGCAGCACGCGAGCGTCTTGCCTTCGTTCCGTTCGATGTCCATCAAGGCAAAAGGATTCGCGGCGCCGTGATCGACTTCGCCCTCGAGCACTTGGACCTTGCAGGTTCCGCACAGGCCGTGGCAGCAAGCATGCGGGAGATAGATGCCTTGGCGCAGGGCAGCGTCGAGCAAGGTCTGGCCGGGCGCGACATCGACAGTCACGCCCAGCGGCTCGATGGTGAGCGTATGGCTCATCGACGAGGTGACGCCCGGCCCGCTCTCAACTGAACGAGCCATTGATGCCGGTAAGCCCCGGCGTACGGAAGCGGATCACGTCCTTGTGCTTGAGCCCGTTGTCGGCGAGCGACTTGGCCGGATCGGGTTGCCATGGCTTGCTGGACTTGAACCACTGAACCTTGGTCCAATCGATCTTCGCGAAGTCAGGGTGATATCCGTAAACGCCCGGCAACACATTGGTGGCCAGCGCACCAAACGGCATGTCCGGCGGCAACGGCAGGCAATGGGGCGCGCAGAACAGCAGGTGATCTTCCCACCCAATGTACAAAAGAGGCGCGGGGAATTTGTCGCGCGTGTCCTGCGCCGGGAAACGATAGGGCTTGACAGCGGCTACGCTCATCGTGTGCTCTCCTTTACCTCGTGCGCCCGTCACACGGCTTGACCGCGCCATGCGGCGAAGTTCTTCTGGTCCTCCGACCCCTCAAAGTCGAAGTTGTCGCGACCCACGTTCAGCTCGTAGTAATCGAGTACTGCCAGCAGCGGGTTGAAACCCTCCTTCGTCGGATCGGTACCGGGCTTGAAACAGTGTCCCTGATAGATCTGATGCACGGGCAGCCAGCTTTGCACGAATTTCTCCGGCTCATTGTCGAAGATCTCCTTGCAGTGATCGCTGCAGAAGTGATACTTGTCGCCCTGATAATCGCTCTCGCGGTAGCAGATCTTCGTCGGATCGCCCGGCTCGGTGAAGAACATCGGGATTTGGCACGTCGTGCAAAGCATCGGCAGGGTCTGGTTATAGAAGCGATTCCCGGCCTTGTGCTGCTCGCGTAGCCACTCAAGCCGCGGGCGGTGGTACCTGTCGAAACTTTCCGGGTATTTTTCCGACAGCCAGGCCATTTCCTCGTCTGTCGGAATCCACGTGTGAAATGGCGCGGCACCGTTGTAGTTGTAGAAGACGTTCCATGCCTGGTGGCTGATGTGGCTCTTGCCCTCGCATGCATCCTTCCAGCCCTTGGGCTCGCGAATTCCGTAGCGCGCCATGTCCCTGAACAGCGCGCCGCCGTTGCTTTCGGCGTACATCTCCCAAGCTTCCTTCCAGCTCATCACGCGCTTGGGCAGCATGTAGTCTTGCATCATTGCAACCAGCGTCAAAAGCCGGTAACCGCGCCAGAACCACTTGTCGATCCAGCGCTGCACGATGGGCACGTTGGCCGCATCCTGCTCGAGCATGAACTTGATGCACTCGATGCCCAACGTCATGTGTCGACTTTCGTCGCTCTGCGCCGAGAAGCCGAATGTCACCGTGCTCATGTCGCCGTTGTAAGCTGCGCCGCTCATGAACGGCACAAACAGCAGGTTGGTCAGCACGTATTCGAACGAGAAGCTGACCGAGGTGAGGAACTCAAACGGCCCCGCCGTCATTGCGTCCTCGAAGAACGATTTCGGCACCGACAGGTACCACACACGGTCGAACCAGTGGTTCGCGTGGTGCATTCCGTTGAAGTACTTGTTGTACTGGCTGATCGCGTGGGTTTCGGTCTGGTAGTGGCGCAACTCGTCGACGCTCTGCATCTGGCAGGCCACACGCGCGCCTTCACCACGAAAGGCGCGACCGGCGTGCGCGAAGCCGCGATGCGCGCAGTACTCGAGCGGCGTCACACCCTGAATGAACAGTTTTAGCGCGTTGACGTAGCGGGCGTCGCTGATACCGAGTTGACCGTTGTTCTGTGCGAAGGCGTCGATCACCGCGTACAGCTTGCGTTCCTTTTCACCCTGGTATTTCCAGTACGCATCCATCGTCAACCGGAACGGATCCTGCCAGGCGTCCCAGTCCTTGATCTTGATCCCCTCGTACTTGTCGTACGGGAACACTCTGTCCATCGGCTGGTACGTTGTTTCCCAACCCAGGCCGCGCGTCATCGCGGCATATCGTTGCTTCAGGCCCAGCTTCCGTTTCTGTACTTTCGTGTCCATGAATTGCTCCTCGTTCGACGCGTGATCAGTGCTTCCAGCTGAGCGTGAACTGGTCGTCGTCCTCTTCGATGTGCCCCGACAGCGTCACTAGGTTGACATGGATCTGCTGCAGATCGAAAGGGCGACCGGTTTGCTGCTCGATCGTCGCGCGCCGGATCGTCAGCGAATTCGGCGCGTCAATCTTGATCAAGCCGGGCGAGTGCACGGCTTGGGCGCGCGGATTGTCGGCCAGAATTGCATCGACGATCGGGCGCGCCTCCTCGTTGGCCTGGAAGGCGATGAATACGTTCGACATCTCGTCTCCTTGCTTGTATTTCCCGGGGCAGTAGTGTCCCAACGTTCTCAGCCGAGTCGCTGGCAAGTTG
>Ga0272446_1002341_pt1 | contig 25995 bp, 21 predicted proteins | sample YNPCB0061_FD_194587 | JGI IMG/M metagenome (GOLD analysis project Ga0272446, IMG submission 194587) | Hot spring microbial mat communities from Yellowstone National Park, WY, United States - YNP-CB-006-1 | ecosystem: Environmental > Aquatic > Thermal springs > Hot (42-90C) > Sediment | place...
GGCAAACCGGTAGAATCCTCAGCGATACTATAGTTGCGAGTATCAGATTCCCTGTCAGAATATACCGCAGTACTCCTCGCTCCTTCAGGAATCCTGTTGTCCAGCTTTTGGTCTTCAAGCGAATACCTCTCTTGTCTTTCAACTAAATCCTCGCGGACTATAGTACTGCCAGCGCTGCCATCAAGAACTGGTACTTTCAAAAATTCTGCCGCCTTATATGCTAACTCTAGTTTCTTCCGGTTACCAAAGGGGGTTTCGCCCCATTCTCCCAATGGAATCAAAGGTATCCGACCCTCAGTAGACTCTAGGTGAAATCGTACCATAATGGCAGGCTGATTTATACTGATTCTCACACTCTTGATAGTAGAAATAGAATATTGTTTTTTGGGCTTAACTTCTCCTTTCCTTTCATCTTCAATCAAGACCATGCTTTTCTCTTTATCAAGGACAGTTCGTCTAATTCCATCCATTACATACTTCCCAGTTGCTAAGTATATCTGGTAGTAAACAAGAACGATCAAAAGTAATGCAGATAGTGCTGTGGATGCTGGAACTGAAAAAGTCCTTACAAAGTTAGAGATTTCTTCGAGATTTAATTGTTTGGATATAACATCAGCCAAAAAGAAGGCAAAGGCTGTCAGCAAAAAAAGCACTGCACTAAAGAGAATCATATAATCTGTCCTCATTTCTGATGAAGAGTAATGTTCCTCTACTATAATTTTTTTATCACCCATATAAATGATTTTACTATCCCCGAATTGCTCAACGATAACATCCTTGTTCATAGGATACCTCCTGTTTTTTAACAGTTATATGAAGCCTGCTTATTTCACTGGTATTTCTTGTATCAGCTTAGCTGATTGATGGTCCAGACTTACTTAACTTGTGGTTTTATGCTACTGACTGGTACACCTATAAGGTCTGCTATACGGTAGGCAAATTCGAATTTTTGCCTATAGTTTTCAGTTTTTCCTAATTTTGCTGACAGCAGAAAAACATTCTCATCGCAAACGAGTAAAGAGACCTGAACTATATTATACCCGTCATTATAGATATTTAAACTCTTGATATTAGAAAAACCGTACCGGTTGATAATTCGAATCGAATTACCTACTTGACGTTCAAAAGTAACTAAACTTTCATTTTTATCAATTGTTATTCTTTCTATTTTCTCTTTAAATAAAATACGAACTAGAGCAAAAAAAACTGAACAGACAATAGAGCCAAGAAAAAATGGCAGTACTACTCTTGCAGCCCCGGTAAGCAAATATGGTACCAGGCCAAGAGAGATAATTGCACATGCAAAGAAAAGCGTGCTAAACAGGTCGGTAGTCTTTTTTTCTATAACTACTTTTTTATCGCCTATATAGATAACTCGTTTTCCTCCAAGTTTCCTAGCATAAGTTATGTTATTTTTATACATCAGGCAATCTCCAGTCAGAATATTCTTCTCACTTGTTTTGCTATTCGGTGGACAATAATTACGTAACCTCCACTAAGCCGAGACTGGCTGGTTTATGTCCTTTCGATCACTGGCACTCCCAGAAACTCTGCTATGCGGTGGGCAAGTTGAAGTTTCTCTGCGCTGCCAATGAGCTCTCCTTCCCCTACAATATAGAAAGACTCATTGGTGGACTCTAGGTACACGTCCATTCTACCATAATCACCAACGACCACTTTCACATTTTTGATAGACGAAGTGCTACATTGCTTCCTAAGTTTGGATTTTTTCCCTCTTTCCCTTTCAAATTTAACGGAGCCTATGTTGTTATCAATTATTACTCTATCTATAGTATTCTTAGGTAAACTTTTCGAGAAACGTGTAGCAATTACAAATAAAATAACAGGCAAAGAAAAAGCAATTATATAAAAAGCAGTTATGGGAATGATAGAACTGATAGAGCCGAGCAAAAAAAATAATAAAAATGGAATGCTGCAGCCAATTGACCTAACGAGTGAGTTATACCTACTTTCTATGACTAGTTTGCCCTTATTGATATAGACAAGTACATCATCACTTAACTTAGTAATACCGTTGCCAATGGTCTCAGGGGTTTGTGTACCGAACTGTTCACCAGGGTTCATTGTAGCCTCGCTCGCTTTTACACTGCTCTCACCGGGCAAAGAGAAGCAGTCTCATTTAGCTAGGTTTTGCAGCGAAAAACGCCGTTGAAGTTAATGAGACCTGAACAGGACGTAAAATAACGGTAACATTTTCCCGACAAATCTCGACCGGTTGTTATCCAGCCCAGCCAGCCGTGATGGCACCGCAAGGTACAACCGGCTCAAAAAGAACAAAGCCGTGTGGTTTGACCACACGGCAGGGCAGGCATTGCGGGGTGTGACGGATACCGGCTGCGACGCAAACAGGCTGTGCCCCCCGGACGTTCGGGGCGGTTCAGGCAACGGCGGAAACGCGCACCACTAAATCGAGTAGCCCGGCGAACGGCGCTTGATGTCACCAATGATGGCAAAGATCATCCCCATGATCAGGATGAAATGGCTGACGCCGCCCAGCGCATCGGCAAAAGCCACTGTCAGTACCCAGAAGACAAGCAGGGGAACGTAGGTCAGCAGGGCGTAGATGATCGCCATCTTCCAACTGATTTCTTTCCAGTTCATGGCCAACCTTACCGCGACCGGACGACCGGTCGGCGCAAAAGCTCGATATTGGGGACGCACCTGCCAATCTAGTCCTGCCCCGCGCCAGCCTACCGTTTTCCGCCACACAAAGCCCAAACTACCAGCCCTGCACAATCGGCCACCGGGCGACAATGGTCCCATCGGCAACCACCAGGTAGTGCGCATGCTGCGCGGCCGTCAGACATGAATGGTTGACCGCCACGCGCAGGCGCGTCCCGACAGGCAGCCGCTCCAGCAGGGCCGGGTCAGCCACCGGAATCCGGCCGTGCTCCTGCGACACCGCCGCCACCCGCAAGCCCAGCGGCTGTCCGGCAAGGTCGCCAACCAACCCATAGCCGTTGTGGGGAAAGAAATCCGCTGCGCCAATGTCTTTCGACAGGGCAATGGCACCGGCATCCACCACGACCTTCCCTTCACTGCGGTGCACGACGGCGGTCAACACCGTCAGGGCACAATCGTCAAAGGCACAGACGCCGCACTGCGCCTGAAAGGCGTCGAAAAAAACGTAGTTGCCCGGCCGCACCTCAAAGTTGGGCGGCAGCGGCTCATCGAGCGCAACCACTGTCGGTGTTGAGCCAATGCTGATACAGGGCACCGCCAACCCCCTATGTTCCAGCGCCGCCGCCACCTGTGCCATGCGGTCGCGTTCGAGACCGGCCACCGTCCGCCGCTCGGCCGTCGTACGCGCGGCATACGACTGTCCGGCATGGGTCAAAATACCGGCCAGCGTCAGCCGTCCGGCGGACGCCACCGCACGTGCCACCTGCTCAATCCGGTCAAGGTGGTCAAAAGACACGCCGGTGCGCCCGTCGCCGCAGTCAATTTCAACGAAAACATCCAGCGACACCCCGGCAGCTTCTGCCGCCGCCGAAAGCAACGGCGGCAACGTCGGCTCATCGGTCAGAACGGCCAGTCGCCGAACCTGCCGGGCAAGCTGGCAGAGGCGCCCGAATTTGCCCGGCTCGACCGGCACGGCATAGAGCAGATCGTCAAAGCCGGCTTCGGCAAAGGCAAAGCCTTCGGCGAGCGTCGAGATGGTGATGCCGCCAAACTGCCCGGCAACCTGCTTCCGGGCAATCGGCGGGCACTTGTGCGTCTTGACATGAGGTCGCAATCGCGCGCCCAGCCGGGCGACATGGGCGCTCATCCGCGCCAGGTTGCGCTCCAGGCGGTGCTGGTCCAGCAGAAGCGCCGGCGTTGGTACGGTCAGCAGGTCTTCAGGGCGTGTCACACCGGCCGTCGTCACGGGTCGAGGCGCAGACGCAGCTCACGCAACTGCGCCGGGTCAACCACATTCGGCGCGTCGCACATCAGGTCGGTCGCATGTGCCGTCTTCGGAAAGGCAATGACATCACGGATGGATTCCATCCCGGCCAGCAGCATCACCAGCCGGTCAAGCCCCAGGGCAATGCCGCCGTGCGGGGGCGTGCCGTAGGTGAGCGCGTCAATGAAGAAACCAAAACGCTGCCGCGCCGCTTCCGCGCTGAAACCGAGCGCGTCAAACACCTGGCGCTGCACGTCCGCCCGGTGAATACGAATCGAGCCGCCGCCGACTTCGACGCCGTTGAGCACGAGGTCATAAGCCTGCGCGCGTACCTTTCCCCACTGCTCCGGGCCGGCGGCAAGCAGCGGCAGGTCTTCCTCGCGCGGCGAAGTGAACGGGTGGTGCATGGCGTACCACCGGCGCTCGTCAGGGTCGAACTCAAACATCGGAAAGTCCGTCACCCAGAGGAAGGCAAAGTGCTGCGGGTCGAAAAGCCGCTCCCGGCGCGCAATTTCCACCCGCAACGCCCCCAGACTGGCGGCAACCACCGGGTGACTTCCCGCGACAATGAACACCATGTCGCCCGGTTCTGCGCTGACAGCACGGACGACCGACCGGGCTACGTCCTCGCCCAGCGACTTGACCAGCGGCGACTGCACGCCATCAGGCAGCACTTTCAGGTAGCCCAGGCCGCCGGCGCGGTGGTCCTTGCGCAACCAGTCGGTGAAGTCGTCGAGCGTTTTGCGGCTGTAGTCAGCCTTGCCGCGCGCCACAATGGCTTTGACACACCCGCCGGCTTCCAATGCCGCCTGGTAGGGCGGGAAATCCACCGACCGGACGACCTCGGAAATATCCTGCAACTCCATGCCGAAGCGGATGTCGGGCTTGTCCGAGCCGAAGCGGCGCATGGCTTCGTCGTAGGTCAGGCGCGGCAACGGACGCGCCACCTGGATACCACGCAGTTGCGCCAGCTCGACCATCAGCCCCTCGATGATGTCAAACAGCACTTCGGTCTGGGGAAAGGACATTTCCACGTCAAGCTGGGTGAACTCCGGCTGGCGGTCGGCGCGCAGGTCTTCATCCCGGAAGCAGCGGGCAATCTGGTAGTAGCGGTCACAGCCGCCAATCATCAGCAACTGCTTGAAGAGCTGCGGCGACTGGGGCAGAGCAAAAAAGTTGCCCGGATGCAACCGGCTGGGAACGATGAAATCCCGCGCCCCTTCCGGCGTGGAGCGAATGAGAAAGGGCGTTTCCACTTCGAGAAAGCTGTGGGCTTCCATCCAGCGGCGGATGGTTGCCGTCACCTGGGCCCGCAGGCGCAGGTTGGCCTGCATGGTCGGCCGCCGCAGGTCGAGATAGCGATACTTCAGGCGGACATCCTCACCGGCCAGCGTCGAGGTCTTTTCCTCGTCGAGCGGCAGCGGCGGCGTCTGGGCATCGTTGAGAATGCGCAGTTCGTCCGCATGGACTTCAATTTCGCCGGTCTCCATCTTGGGGTTGACCGCATCGGGCGCGCGCCGGACGACGACGCCCCGGACGGCAATGACGTATTCGGTGCGCAGCGGCCGCGCCTTGGCGTGCACCGCCCCGTCGCCCCGGGCGCTGTCAAAAACAACCTGCACGAAACCGCTATGGTCACGTAAATCCACAAAGGTCGCCGTGGCGTGGTCGCGTCGCCGTCCGACCCACCCCATCAGGGTCACAGTCTGCCCAACATGCTGGACGCGCAACGTCCCGTTGAGGTGCGTGCGCTGCCAGTCCCCAAGATGCTCCAACACAGTCATGGTTTACCCTTCGCCGCTCTGGGCCAGCAGTTTGGCCACCAGTCCCGTCCATCCGGTCTGGTGACTCGCGCCCAGTCCCGCGCCAGTATCGCCGTGAAAGTATTCGTAAAACAACACCAGGTCGCGCCAGTGCGGATCGGTGTCGAAACACTCCATCCCCGGATGCCGATAGACGGGCCGCTTCCCGTCGGCGTCGCGCAGAAAAATCCGCGACAACCGCCGGGACAGCTCAGTAGCCACTTCCCACAGGGTCATCAGGTTGCCCGAACCCGTCGGGCACTCGACCTTGAAGCTGTCGCCGTAGAAGTGGTGAAACTTCTGCAGCGACTCGATGATGAGAAAGTTCACCGGAAACCAGACCGGGCCGCGCCAGTTGGAGTTACCCCCGAACATCGGGATGGAAGACTCGGCCGGGTCGTAATCCACCCGGTATTCCTGCCCGTCCACGTGCAGTACGTAGGGATGTTCCAGGTGGTAACGCGACACCGACCGGATGCCATAAGGCGAAAAAAACTCGTTTTCATCCAGCATGATGCGCAGGATGCGCCGCAGTTGGGACGTGTTTGGCAGCGAAAGCAACTGCTGGACGACATTGCCCTGCTCATCCACCGAAACAATGCTGTTGACGAGTTCAGGGCGGTTGCGCACGAACCAGTCCATGCGCCGGCGAAAGCCGGGCAACTGCTCCAGCCACCAGCTTTCCATCATCTGCACGGCAAAGAGCGGAATCAGCCCCACCATGGACCGGACGCGCAGTTGCAGCCGCCGCCCGTCGGGAAAGGCAATGGCGTCGTAGTAAAACCCATCCTGCTCATCCCAGAGCGCCTCCCCTTCCACCCCCACGCGATGACTCAGGGCATCGGCAATGTAGAGAAAGTGCTCGTAAAACTTGCTCGCCACATCCTCATACACCCGGTCGTACCGGGCGAGTTCGAGCGCCATGGCCAGCATGTTGAGGCAGTACATCCCCATCCAGCTTGTGGCGTCCGACTGTTGCAGCGTGCCGCCGGTCGGCAGTTTGGCGCTCCGGTCAAACACGCCGATGTTGTCCAGTCCCAGAAAGCCGCCCTCGAAGATATTGCTGCCGTCGGCATCCTTGCGGTTGATCCACCAGGTGAAGTTGAGCAGCAGCTTGTGAAAGATGCGCTCCAGAAAGGCCGTGTCCCCCTGCCCGGTACGCTTCTTTTCGATCTTATAGACGCGCCAGGCCGCCCAGGCATGCACCGGCGGATTGACATCGTCGAACGTCCACTCGTACGCCGGAAGCTGGCCGTTGGGATGCATGTACCACTCGCGCAGCATGAGAATGAGCTGCTGCTTGGCAAAGTCGCTGTCAACCAGCGCCAGTGGGACGCAGTGGAAGGCCAAATCCCAGGCGGCAAACCACGGATACTCCCACTTGTCCGGCATGGAGATAACATCCTCGCAGTGGAGGTGCTTCCAGTTGCGGTTGCGCCCACGCAGGCGGCTCGGCGGCGGCGGCGGTGGCTGGAGCGGGTCGCCGGTCAGCCACCGGTCAACCTCGTAGGCGTAAAACTGCTTCGTCCAGAGCAGGCCGGCAAAGGACTGCCGCATGACGTTTCTGGCATCGGCCGAAAGCGTTTCAGGGATGCGGGTGGCGTAGAATTCGTCGGCCTCGACCTGACGCTCGGCCAGCACCCGCGCCGCCGGCCCGAACGGTTCCCCGCGCAGTGTGTCCGGGTCGTAGTTGCACAGCCGCAGCCACAGGGTCGTCGCCGCGCCCCCTTCCAGCTCGAAGTGATAGTGGGCGGCGGCTTTCGTCCCGGTGCGCTCCGGGTTGACGGCATACGTTCGCCCATTGACAAGGTATTCGTTGATGCCGTCCTTGACGTACGGTGTGCGGTTTGGAACGCCGTACAGCCGCTCCAGGTTGGTTTCATTCTCGGTAAAGAGCAGGTCGGGCGCATCAGCGCAATATAGCCAGCGATTGCCCAGCGTGGGATGATCGCACGCCATGACGCGCGTCCGGCTCAGGTCCGGCGCCTGCCGGATGTAGGGCTTTTCGCCGGACATCGGCTGCCACGACCAGGTGTTCCGAAACCAGAGCGTCGGCAGGATGTGAATCGGTGCACGCGCCGGCCCCCGGTTGACGACCGTGATGCGGATGACGATGTCATCCACGTCGGCTTTGGCGTATTCGACGAAGACATCGAAGTAACGCTGTTCGGCAAACACCCCGGTGTCGAGCAGTTCATACTCCGGCTCGCGTCGGGAGCGGGCGCGTCCAAAGTGGAGCAGTTCCTCGTACGGAAACCGCGCCTGGGGATACTTGTAGAGCCACTTCATGTAGCTGTGGGTCGGCGTCGAGTCGAGGTAGAAGTAATACTCCTTGACATCCTCGCCGTGGTTGCCCTGCGGGCCGGTCAGGCCGAACAGCCGTTCTTTCAGGTGCGGGTCGCGTTCGTTCCACAGTGCCAGCGCAAAGCACAGGATTTGCCGCCGGTCACAAATCCCGGCCAACCCGTCTTCGCCCCAACGATAGGCTTTTGAGCGGCTGTGCTCATAGGGAAAGTAGCTCCAGGCATCGCCGTGGGGGCTGTAGTCCTCCCGAACGGTGCCCCAGGCCCGCTCACTGACGTAAGGGCCCCAGCGTTTCCAGTGTTTCGTGCGCGCGGCCGATTCGGCGAGCCGCAACTCTTCAGCAGTCGGCATGGAGGTTCAGGAAAGGGCAGGTGCCCGGTGGTGGCGGAAGATGATTCGTGCGGGGGTGGAAGCTATCACCAACCGGACCGAAGACAAACGACTTTCAGGGAAACAGCCGGGCGCGCCGGTTACCCGGCTCGCGCCGCAGGGCGGCGTCGAGGGCTTCGGCAACAATGTCGCGGTGGTGGTCATGGACGAGAAACACCTCGCGCTCCTGGCCATTCTGCGACAACCGTACGCCGAGCGGCTCGCCATCGCCATCGAGACGCACGTCACAGACGCGGACGTTGGCCAGCTCCGCCGTTGTTGCGCCCGTGGCCTGCTGAAACAGACTGGCGGGTTCTCCAGCAACCAGTTCCGGCTGACCGCCTGCGCCATCCGATGGTGCCCCGGAAGACGCACCTGGAGTATCCACTGACGCAGGCTTCATCGGCGGCAGCACAACCTGCGGGCGACGGCGGCGGCGTCTTCGGCGCCGCTTGCGCCACGATACTTGGGAAGCTCCCACAACCATGCCTCCCAGACCGCCGATCAGCCACAGGAGCGGCAGCATTTCTTCGCCAACATAGTTTTGCAGTGCGTAGCCCCCCACCACCGCGGCCACAACGCCGAGCGCACCACCACCCACACCGAAGGCGAGGAACTTGCCAAGCGTTTGCAGGAGCATACCCAAGGCTCACTTCAGGGAAGTCAGCCGGGTAAACTCCTGCACGGCGCGGAGGGCGCAATCCTCAATCGAGACGCCTTCAAAATAGTTACCGACAAGAAACAGCGGCATGCCGGCAAGGGTCGCGTTCAGGCTTTCGACGAGGGCGGCATGGCCGACTTTGGGCGAGGGAAGCACATTCGTCCGAAAGACCGACTCAACAATGTCTGTCGGGGCAATTCCCAGCACGTCCGCAATGCGCCGCAACCGGCCTTCTGCGTCAAGTTTGCCCGGCTTGAAATGAAACGCAAAACCACGCCATGTTTCGTCCGGCACAACATCGCGTGATACTGCTGAATAAAACACATCATCCCGCGCAATCAAGCCCGCAATTGGAGGAATTCTGACGGCGGCCCGGGGGACGAGCACCCCCACCGTCTCGATGGTCTCAACCCGAATCCGGGACAGTTTTTCGGACACCGAAGGAAAGGCATGACGCAGCAGTTGCGCCGCCACGTGGGGCGGTGTCGCCACGACGAGCAACCTGGCCTGATAGGCGGCACCGGTGGACGTGGTGACTTCAAAGCCGGTGTCACCACGTTCCACGCTCAACACCTCGCAGTTGGCCACCAGATGGATACCCGGCTGTGCCAGAGCAGCCTTGACGATGCCCTGCAAGCCATCGGGCAGCGTATAAGTTCGCTGTACATCGGCCCGGCGGGGACGCTTCTTGAACAGCATCTCGGCCGGCAAACCACCGGCAGATTGGCACATCACGGCATTGAACGCCGGCGCGAGAACATCGGCGTAGTTCTTCGCGCCCAACAGTCGGGTGTAGTAGTCGGCCACACTGAGACCGTCCTTTGGCGTTCGCAGGCCGAAGGGGAAATGCCGCAGCGCCTCGAAGAAGTGCAGTTGGGAGGGGATGGATTTGACCTGGTTGGCCACCAGAAACCTGAAGCCCACCCTGGCGCGTGGGCGCAGCGCCGGCAGCAACCCGCACTCCTCGATGACGGAAAGCAGCGTGCCATAGCTGTTGTAACAGGTATGCGCGCCCAGTTCCGTCCAGAAGCCATTACCTCTGGCAAAGCGGTGTGACCGCAGCGCCCCGCCCGGTTCGGCGTCTTTTTCCAGAACCAGCACTTCCATGCCGGCGCGGGCGCAGCAGTGGGCAAAGGTTGTTCCGGCAATGCCGCTGCCGATGACAATAACCGCTGCCGGTTTCACAGTGCAGACTCAACCGGGTGGTAGTGGAGGGTGAGGTCCTCACCGGCCAGGTCAACCACGGCGCGGCCACCCTTGGTCAGCGTGCCAAAGAGCATCTCATTGGCTAGTGGCTGCTTGATCTTCTCGTGAATGAGCCGGCCCATCGGGCGCGCGCCGTACTTCGGATCAAAGCCCCGTTTGGCCAGCCAGTCCACCGCCGCCGGGCTGACCTCCAGCGTCACCTGCCGGTCGGTCAACTGCGCCTGGACTTCATCGAGAAACTTCCGCACCACCCGCTGGATGTGCTCGAACGACAGCGGCTCGAACACAATCCACGCATCGAGGCGATTGCGAAACTCCGGTGCAAAGGTGCGTTCCACGGCCTGTTTGGTACGCCCCCCGCCAGCTTCCTTCTTGAAACCAATCGCGGCGGCACTCATTTCCTTTGCGCCGGCGTTGGTCGTCATAATCAGGATGACGTTGCGGAAATCGGCCTTTTTGCCGTTGTTGTCGGTCAGCGTGGCGCTGTCCATGACCTGGAGCAGGATGTTGAACACGTCGGGGTGCGCCTTCTCGATTTCGTCCAGGACGACGACCGAGTAGGGATGCTTGTTCACGGCATCGGTCAGCAGACCGCCCTGATCAAAGCCCACGTAACCGGGCGGTGCGCCGATGAGCCGCGATACGGTGTGCTTTTCCATGTATTCGCTCATGTCGAAGCGCAGGAACGTCACCCCCAGCGCCAGCGCCAGTTGCTTGGCCAGTTCGGTTTTGCCGACGCCGGTCGGCCCGGAAAACAGAAAGCAGCCAATCGGCTTGGTCGGGCTGCCCAGTCCGGCACGGGAAATCTTGATGGCATTGACGACCTGCCCGATGGCCTTGTCCTGACCGTAGATGACGGCTTTCAAGTCCGCCTCCAGCGTCTGTATGCGGTCGCGCTCGGCGGCGGAAACGGATTTGGCCGGCACCCGCGCCATCCGCGCCACGACGGTTTCGATCTCATGCGTCCCAACGGTCTTGGGACGCTCATCCGGCGGCAGCAGCCGGAGCGCCGCGCCAGCTTCATCCATCACGTCAATGGCCTTGTCGGGCAGGCAGCGGTCAGTGATGTGTTTTGCTGCCAGTTCGGCGGCGGCCCGCAGCGCCTCCCGCGTGTAGGTCACACCATGGTGCTGCTCATAAGCCGACTTGAGACCAAGCAAAATCTGCTCGGCTTCGTCAATGGTCGGCTCGCCGACTTCGATCTTCTGGAAGCGGCGCGCCAGGGCGCGGTCACGCTCAAAGGACTGCTTGTATTCCTGATGCGTTGTGGAACCGATGCACCGCAGTTCACCGGCAGCCAGCGCCGGTTTCAGAATGTTGGCTGCATCCATCGTGCCGCCGTTGACGGCACCGGCACCGACGATGGTGTGGATTTCGTCTATGAACAGAATGGCGTTGGGCCGTTTCTTGAGCGCGGCAATGACCTGCTTGAGGCGCTGCTCGAAGTCCCCCCGGTAGCGCGTCCCGGCCAGCAGCGCCCCCATATCGAGGGCATACACTTCGGCATCCTTGAGCAGGTCCGGCACGTCGCCGGCGTGAATCTTCATCGCCAGCCCTTCGGCAATGGCGGTTTTCCCCACGCCGGGGTCGCCGATGAAGATGGGGTTGTTTTTGCGCCGCCGGCAGAGCACCTGGATGGTGCGTTCGAGTTCCGCCTGGCGGCCAATGAGCGGGTCAATCAACCCCTGGGCGGCCCGTTTGACGAGATTGACCGTGTAGATGTCGAGCGGATTCCGGGCGGGAGGGGCTTCGTCGCCTTCGGCATCGTCGGTTTCATCTTCGGCCACTTTGGGGATGCCGTGCGAGATGTAGTTGAGCACGTCCAGCCGCCCGATGCCCTGGCGCTTGAGAAGATACACGGCGTGGGAGTGTTCCTCGCCATACATCGCCGCCAGAATGTTGCCGCCGTCAATCTTGCGCTGTTCGGAAGCTTGCGCCTGGGCGTAGGCCCGCTCCAGCACGCGCTGAAACGCCGCCGTCTGCTCCGGCGGGTTGGGCAGCTTGCCGGCTGGTGGCTTCACCGGCGTCAGGCGCTCGGCAAAAAACCGCTCCAGGTCACGGCGGAGCGCATCGAGGTCGGCGCCGCAGGCGCGCAGGATGTCCGCCGAAGTCGGGTCATCGAGCAGGGCGAACAGCACGTGTTCCAGCGTGAGATACTCATGCCCACGCGCCATGGCCTCATTGACGGCAGCGGTGAGCGCGGTTTGCAGGTCTTTGGTGAACATCGCAGGCATAGGCATGGGAAACCAACAGCAACTTCGTCCGGTGCGGACCGTTATCGAGCCAACGTTCAGACGCAAGCATAGAACGTCCCCCGGCCGCGGCAAAAGGCCTCGCCGCTTCCGGGGCAACCCCCAGCCGCCAGCGCGGTTTCCCGCTCCCAACCCCGGCCGGGGAAGCGAAAAAGACAGGCAGCAACGCCGGTGAAACGTTATATTCAAACCGGCACGCCAGGCTGACCGGCTTACCGCAGGACAAGCAACCCTGATGACCAGCACACCGCTCACCTACTGGGATTACGTCAAGCTCGACACCATTCAGGCCCTGCAATCCGGGCGTCAGACCGACTGCTACGACGAGGTGATGTTCATCGCCGTCCACCAGCACTTCGAGTTCTGGTTTGCCCAGGTCATCCGCGATCTGCGGGAAATCATCCGCCGCTTCCGCCTCACCCCACCGGAAGTTGCTTCAGGCACAGCCCTGCTGCACCGCTGCAACGTCGAGTTTGCCCTCGCCACGCGGGGCTTCGAGGTGATGAAGACGCTGACCCGTGAAAGCTTCCTGGCGTTCCGGGGTGCGCTGCAGCACACTTCGGGACTGCAAAGCGTTCAGCTTACGGTGATCGAACTGTTGGTGGGACGCACGGCGGAGCAGCTCTACCACCACCTCATCGCCGGTCCGGGCATGCGTGACTTTCTGGCCCAGTACGGCGGACCCGACGGCCTTCTGGTGCAAGTCCTGCGCGAAGTCGGGCAAACCGGAAACCTGCGCCAGAACTACGACCGGCTTGCGCCCACCACCGCGCCCGACCAGTTGCTGGCGCTTGAGCGGGAACTCGTCACCCTTGACCGTCAGTTGCTGGACTGGCGACGGCATCACGCCGAAACTGCCGCCCGCGTACTGGGGCGGGATTTCAGCGAATCAGCCGGCACCGTGGGCAACACGCACTCCTGCCGGGACAACCTCGACATTGGAAAACGTCACACCCGGCGCTACTTTGCTGACCTTGAAGCCAGGGTCGCTTCTTCCTCCACGCCGGAAATGCCTTTCCAGGAGACCACCCGATGATCTGCACACGCATTGCCACCGACCAGGCCCCGGCGGCCATTGGCCCCTATGCCCAAGCGGTACAGGTTGGACCGTTTATCTTCACTTCGGGGCAAATTCCCCTCGACCCCGCCACAATGACCATTGTCGGCGAGGATGTTGCCACCCAAACCCGCCAGGTGCTCACCAACCTGGCCGCCGTCCTGCAGGCCGCTGGCAGCCACCTCTCCCACGTCGTCAAAACGACGGTTTTCCTCAAGGATATGAACGAGTTTCAGGCGATGAACGAAGTCTATGCCACGTTCTTTCCCAGTGCGCCGCCGGCGCGTTCGACCGTTGAAGTGGCCCGGCTGCCAAAGGATGTCCGGGTGGAGATTGAATGTATTGCCATCGTTCCCGACCAGACTACCCGGTAACGCACTGCGTCAGGAGCTTGTTTCCAGCCAACGGGCGTCACTATAGTGTGGCTCCGGCAAGCGTCACATCCCGCACCGCGTGAGGGTCGAGTGGAAAAAAAGGTTCTTATTCTGACCTCCGATACCGGCGGAGGTCACACCAGCGCTGCCCGCGCGCTCGAAGCGGGACTGACCAAGGTTGCCGAAGGTGTCAATTTTCTGGTTCATACGGCCCACGCCTTGGAAGAATGCAGTGCGGTGACACGGGCCGCCGGCAACGTCTATAACTTTCTGCTGCGGTCCCACCAGAAATACGTCAAGTACTACCACCGCTTCATCAACCGCTACCACCCGGAGCAGTGGGTCCTTATCGAGCGGTACGCCAAACCCTATCTGGAACGGCTCTTCGACAAACACTGCCCGAATCTCATCGTGTCGGTGCACCCGATGTTGCAGTACCCCATCGCGCGCATCCTGCACGACCTCAATCTGCGGGGCAAAATTCCGTTTGTCACCGTCGTCACCGATCCCTGCGGCAACTCCTGGCGGGCGTGGAGCGATGCGTATGTGGACCTCTACATCGTCGCCCACGAGCGCGCCAAAGCCGAACTGCTCGAATACGGTGTGGAAGAGCATCGGATTCGGGTCATCGGCATGCCGATCCACCCGAAGTTTCAGGAGGTCAACAACCTCGACCCCGGGATGCTGCGGAAGGAACTCGGTCTTGACCCGGAGAAGTTCACCGTCTTCGTCAATGCCGGCTGGATTGGCGGCGGCAACATTCCACGGATTTACCGTTCCCTGGTGGCGGCGGACCTCGACCTGCAGGTGGTGTTTCTGACCGGAAAAAATGAGCGTCTGGCGGACGAGGCGCGCACGTTGGCCCGGCAGGCGCGGTTTCCGGTCAAGGTGCTGGGCTTTTCCAACCACATGGAGCGGCTGATGCGCGCCTCGGATGTCATGGTCTCGAAGCTGGGCGGGCTGACGACCTTCGAGGCGCTCGCCACCCGGCTGCCCATCATTGCCGACGCCGTGACGCCGCCGATGCCGCAGGAAGCCGGTACGGGAGTGCTGCTCGAAGAACACAATGCCGGGCTGATGCTGCGCCGGGCCGAGGACATCGTGCCCACGCTGCGGCAACTGCTCGATACGCCGTCCCGGCTCAAGGCCATGCGCGAGGCAGCGGCAGCGCTCGGCGTCCCCGATGCCACTCAGCGCATCGTGAACGAACTTTCAGCACTTGTCCCCGCCAGTTCCTGAAAAACAACAACGGCTTACTCCATGTCAAAACTGCTGGAAGGCAAAGTGGCGCTCGTCACCGGCGGCTCGCGCGGCATCGGACGTGGCATCTGCGAAGTGTTTGCCCGTGAAGGCTGCGATATTGCCCTCAACTACCACACCAACGATGCGGCGGCCGAAGAAGCAGCGACAGCCATTCGCGCCCTGGGGCGGCGCGTCGTCACCTACCGGGCCTCGGTTGCCGACCGCCCGGCGATGAAACGGGTCGTGCAGGAAGTTCTGGCCGACTTTGAACGGATTGATATTCTCGTCAACAACGCGGCCGTGAACCGGCCCGACATGTTCCTCACCATGAGCGACAAGGCGTGGGATGAGGTCATGGGCGTCAATCTCAACGGCCTGTTCAACGTCACCAAGCCAGTCTTCAAGCACATGGCCCGGCGGCGCTACGGACGGATTCTCAACATCAGCTCGATTGCCGGCATTCGCAGCGTGCCGACCAGCGTCCACTACGCCACCTCGAAGGCCGCCGTCATCGGCTTTACGAAGATGCTGGCGCGGGAAGGGGCGGCGTTCGGCGTGTTGGTCAACGCCATTGCCGCCGGTATTTTCGACACGGATTTGGGACACACCCTGCCGGACCGCTTCCGCGAAATCTATGAGATGTGGTGTTCGGTCGGGCGGCTGGGCAACCCGCAGGAAGTCGGCGAACTGGCGGCCTTTCTGGTTTCCGACCGGAATGCCTACATGAACGGCGAAGTTATCATTCTCGACGGCGGCACGGTCACATGAAAGCCACGCCAGTGACCGTACGACAGCGGTTGCTGGAGTGGTTTGACGGCCACCGGCGCGCTCTGCCCTGGCGGCAGACGACCGATCCCTACCGGCTGTGGGTGGCCGAAACACTGGCGCAGCAGACCCAGGCTGTGCGCGCCGCCGCCTATTACCTCCGCTTCATGGCGTGCTTCCCAACCGTCGCCGATCTGGCCGCCGCCGACCTCAACACGGTGCTCAAGCTGTGGGAAGGACTGGGCTACTACCAGCGCGCCCGGCGGCTGCACCGCGCGGCCCAAGAGATTTGCACCCTTCGGCAGGGACAGCTTCCGGCAACCTTTGCTGAATGGCGAACGCTGCCCGGCGTCGGGGACTACACAGCGGCCGCCGTGGCCTCGATGGCCTTTGGCGAACCCGTCGCAGCCATTGATGGAAACGTCCGGCGCGTTCTGGCGCGCTTCTGCGCGACGGACATCGGCGATGACCTGGCGCGACAGGCGGCGGTGGTGCAGGCGGCAGCCCAGGCGCTCGTCGGCGGCGCGCGTCCGGGTGATGTCAACCAGGCGCTCATGGAGCTTGGTGCCATGGTGTGCCGCCCGCGCACGCCACGGTGTGCCACGTGTCCACTGGCGGCTGACTGCATGGCGCAACGCCATGGACTGACGGCGCGCTATCCGCTCCGACCGCCCCGCCGGATACGTCCGACCCGGACGTTCGCGTGCCTGCTCGTCACCTGGCAGGGGCGCTACCTGGTCGTTCGCCGCCACCAAACGGGACTGCTGGGCGGGCTGTGGGAGTTTCCCACCTTTCCCGGCCGGGAAGGCGAGTTGCCGGCCGAGACAGCCGCCAGTGGACGGCACAGGCTGGGACTCCCGCCCGGCCCCAGCACGCCGGGCCCCGTCCTCGCCCACAACTTCACCCACTTTCGCCAGATACTGCACGTGTTCCTGGCAACGGTTGAAACACCCGGCGCGGCGACAGATGCCGAAGTGCGCTGGGTGACGCCGGATGAACTCGATGCACTTCCGCTGACACGTCTGGCCCGGCGGCTCGCCCAATCGGTGGGAACAAAACCGGCTGGTGTGGAAACAGCTCCGGGCTGATTCCCTTCGCGGCTATCCCTGCCGTTCGTGCTATGTTTCGTGCGACATCCGGCGCATCTGCTGCGCAACTTTCTTTCGACCGAGGCCGCTTCCCGTGAGCAAACACAAAAAAGACGACAAACACGACAAACTCAAGGACAAACGCAAAACCTCCCCACCGACCATCTTCGAGAACGTTGTTGAGCAGGCCACCGAACGCTGGGAGCAACTGGTTCACAATCCGCAGTTTGCCACCGCGCTGGCCACGGCACTCGAACAGCCCATGAATCTGGCCAACCGCGTACAGGAACTCGTCGGCGCCAGCCTGCGCACGATGAACATTCCGACGCGCGACGATTACAAGCAGCTCAGCCGCCAGCTCGATGCCATTGCTGACCAGCTTGAAGCGCTCCGGGAGCGCCTCGAAGAAATGGCCGAACACCAGCCCGAACCACCGCCACCACCGGCTGCACCGCGCAAAGCTGCCAGCCGGCGGAAAAAACCCGCGCAAGCCGATGATGCCGAGGCCTGAACGGACACGCCCCGGCCGGTCTCTGCCATGCATCGCCCCGCTGCCCTGACCTGGAGCCTGTGGCTGCTGGCGGGCGTCGTGAGCGGCAGCGCCTATGGCCTGCGCCGGCTGGCAGAGGCCTGTCCAGACTGGGTGGAAGGATGGTATGCCCGGCGGCTGTATCCCCTCCTGGCCGCCTGGGTGGGATGGCCGGCCCGGCTCGTGCCTTTCTCGCTGGCCGAAGTCCTCGTGGGGTTTCTGGGGTTGGGGGGGCTTGGTCTGCTGGGCTGGGCGCTGTGGCGCGGACGGCGCGAGCGCCCACGGCTGGGCATCCTGCTGGGGCGTGGCGTGCCGGTCATCCTGCTCGTCGTCGGGCTGGGAACACACGTTTTTCTGCTTCTGTTCGGCTATCACTACGCGCGGTCGGCCGTGCGGCAGACCTTTGCGCTGACGCCGCCACCGCCCGACCCGGTGGCCCTCGAACAGTTTGCCCGCACCTGCATTGAACGGGCCAATGCCGAGCTGGCGGCCGCAGCGCCGGTGATGGATGCCGAGCAGGGCAGCCGGCTTCCCATGTCGCCGGCCCAACTGGCCAGCCTGCTGACCGAAAGTTTCCGCCGTTGCCCGGAGCTTTCCCATCTGGCCGACATCCCCTTTGCGCCGCCCAAGGCTCCCTGGTCATCGGAACTGATGGCGCGCGCCGGCATTTCGGGCATTTTCATTCCCTTCACCGGTGAGCCGCACTACGACGCGCACCAGCCGGCCAGCAGCCTGCCGTTCACGCTGGCGCACGAAATGGCGCACCAGCGTGGCTTTGCCTTTGAAAGCGAGGCCAACTTCGTCGCCGCCGTGGTGTGCCTGCGGTCAGATCACCCTTACATCCGGTATAGCGGCTGGGCCGGCGCGGCCCGGTATGCCCTCCGCGACCTGGCGCGGACACCCGAACGCTACACGGCCGTCCTGGCGCTGGCCGGCGACGGCCTGCGCGCGGACTGGCAGGCGCAGCGGCACTACTGGTCGCGCTACGCTTCCGGTCGGCTGGCGCGCGTCTCGGCCCGGCTCAACCATGCCTACCTTCAGGCCAACGGCGTCTCGTCGGGCATTGCCAACTACGGCGAAGTCACCGGCTGGCTGCTCGCCTGGCAGGCCGCCGGCAGGCTCCCGGAACCGACCGAACGTGGCTCCTAGATGGCTATGGCCCGCGCCGCCCGCAGCGCCCGCTCGCGGGTTTCCACCAGGTCAGCGCCCAGGGCCGTGACATGCCCCATTTTGCGTCCCGGACGGGAAGCCTTTTTGCCGTACAGGTGCACCGTCACGCCCGGCACCTGCAACGCCGTTTCCAGTCCCGTCGGTTGCGCCGGCGCTTCAAAGCCGCTGAGCAGATTGACCATCACGGCCACGGGCGTACGCATGCGCGGCGACCCCAGGGGCAGGTTCAGACCGGCCCGGATGTGGTTTTCAAACTGCGAGGTTTCACACGCCTCGATGGTGTAGTGGCCCGAGTTGTGCGGGCGCGGCGCAATTTCATTGATGAGCACTTCGCCGTCATTGAGCAGAAACAGCTCAATGCCAAAGATGCCCGTCCCGTGGATGGCTTCGAGCACCTGTCGCGCCAGCGCGGTCACGTTCGCCGCCGTCGTTTCGGAAACCGCCGCCGGAGCCAGTACCGTGTGGCACACGTGGGCATGCTGGATGGTTTCCACCACCGGGTAAATCACCTCTTCCCCGCGCTGGTTGCGTACGGCCATCACGGCCAGCTCCTTGGTGAACGGGATGAATTCCTCGACCATCAGGGGGCTGCCGCGCCGGAGCAGTTTCTCAAAGGCCGGAGCAATGTCAGCGGTTCCCCGGATGAGTTCATTTCCGTAGCCGTCATAACCATTTGTCCGGCACTTGAGCACCAGCGGCAGGCCGAAGCGGTGGCTGGCGGCCAGCACGTCATCGGGCGTGTCCACGGCCGTAAAGCGGGGCACGGGCAGCCCGGCCTGAGCCAGCGCCGTTTTCTGGAAAAACTTGTCCTGAACGAGGGCAATCGTCTGTGAAGACGGCACGACCTGACATTTGCCGGTCGCTTCGAGGTAGCGCAGGATGTCGGGCGCAATGAACTCGTTTTCGAGCAGCACGACGTCGGCGTAGGCAGCCACGGCATCGAGCAGCGCCGGGGATGACCAGTCACCCACGAAGCGCTCCGTAGCCAGCCGCAGGGCCGGGCTGTCGTCGCCCGGACGCGCCACGATACCCACTTCACAGCCCAGACGGTAGGCGGCCGCAGCCGACATGCGCGCCAGTTGCCCGCCACCCAGAATGGCTATCCGCTGCGTCATGGACGGCTACACTTCCAGGTCAACCACAACCGGGGCATTGACGACGCGATAGCGCAGGTTGCACAGCGCCGCGTTGACAAACTCGGTCGTTCCCTTCCGCAGGCGGCCGTAGGCTTCGTGAATATGGCCGAAGACGTGCAGCCGGGGGGCAACCCGCTCCACGGCCGCGCGCAGTTCGTCACAGCCAACCCGCCAGCCAAACTGCGTGCGGTCGAGAATGTCGTACGGCGGCGTGTGGGTAATCAGGATGTCAATGCCTTCGGGAATCAGGTCCCACTTTTCCCGCAGGGCCGTTTTTTTCCACAGGTTGAAGGCCCCGTTCATAAACCAGGGCTGCCACGGGCTGCCGTAGATTTTGAGACCACAGGCCACGGCTGAGGCATCCACCAGATGGATGGCATTTTCCAGCAGGGCATCCGCGGCGCCATCGTTTTCCTGGGCGCAGTGGTCGTGGTTGCCGGAGACGACGAACTTGTGCGGATGTGGCTGCCGGCGCAGAAAAGCGTCGAAAAGGCGGAGTTCATCCATGGTGCCACGCCGCGTGAAGTCGCCGGCGTGAATGAGAATGTCACCCTCCGGCACGTGAAAGTCGTGGTTGCCGTGGGTATCGCTGATGACGACGATGCGAACGGACATACCGCATTACCTCGGAGCGCGGCGGCCATTCCCGGATGAATGGCCAGCCAGGTGATTTGGGCCACAATAGCGCATCATGTCCGCAGATTTTCCGCTTTTTTTCAGCACCGTGCCGCGTCCGACGTACCGATCAGCGCCGGGTGTCATCGGGAAAACAGCCAGGGCCGGCTGGTGCGTCAATCCGAGCCGGATGAACCGGGCAACCGGCCGTACAGGTAGGCCAATTCGCGCAGGCGTTTGGCCGCTGATGCCGTAAAGTCCTCCCGCCGGCAGCGCCAGGACCAGTTGCCGCGTTCACTGGCTGGCAGGTTCATGCGCCCTTCACTCCCCAGCCCCAAGACATCCTGCATCGGAACAATCGCCGTATGGGCCACGCTGGCGTAAGCCGCCCGGATGAAATCCCAGTGAATCTCAGCGCCATTGGTGTTGAGATACGCCCGACAGAAAGCCCGTTCCCGCTCAATCCCTTCGGCGTCGCGCGTCGAACCGACGCCCGGACGACTGGCATACCAGCCAACCGTCGTGTCGTTGTCGTGCGTTCCGGTATAAACCACGGCATTGGGAACGTAGTTATGCGGCAGGTCCTGATTGTTGGGATCGCCGCCAAAGGCAAACTGCAACACCCGCATGCCGGGAAAACCGAAGGCATCGCGCAGCGCCACGACATCCGGGGTGATCACACCCAGGTCTTCGGCAATGATGGGCAGTACGCCAAATGCGCGTCTCATTGCCGCAAACAACTTGCGTCCGGGTGTTTTGACCCACCTGCCGGTGGCAGCCGTCGGCGCGGTGGCCGGAATGGTCCAGCAGGCGGCGAAACCACGGAAGTGATCCAGCCGCACGACATCCACGAGCCGGAACAGATGGCGCATCCGGGCCAGCCACCAGCCAAAACCATCGTCCGCCATGCGCTGCCACCGGTAGAGGGGATTGCCCCAGAGCTGTCCCGTGGCACTGAAGTAGTCCGGCGGTACGCCGGCGACATGCGTGGGCCGCCCCTCGGCATCGAGCTTGAACAGTTCCCGGTTGGCCCAGACATCCGCCGAGTCGTAGGCGACAAAAATTGGCGCGTCGCCGATGATGCGGATGCCACGGCGGTGACAGGCTTCACGGGTGCGCTGCCACTGGCGGAAGAAAAGCCACTGCTGAAACTGGTGCGAGGCCACGGCCGCACTCAGGTTGCGCCGGGCGGCTTCCAGCGCCGCTGGCTTCCGGTCGCGCAACTCCGGCGGCCACGTATGCCATGCGCGGCCGCCGTGGGCATCCTTGAGCGCCCGGAAAAGCGCATAATCGGTCAGCCAGTCGGCTTCGGCCGCGCAAAACGCCTCGAAATCGGCCCGCCAGGCATCCGGGGCGGCCGCCACGAAACGCTCAAAGGCTTCCGCCAGAAGCCTCTGCTTCCAAGTGATGACCGCGCCGTAGTCCACAGATTGTTCGGAGAAAGGCGGACGTTCGTGCAGCCGTTGGCGCGCGACGAGACCCAGTTCAACCAGGGTCTCCGATGGAATCAGCAGTGGGTTCCCGGCAAAGGCCGACAGGCCGGCATAAGGCGAGTCGCCGTAGCCGGTGGGCACCAGCGGCAGGATTTGCCAGTAGGTTTGGCCCGCAGCAGCAAGAAAATCGAGCCATTGTTCGAGATGCCCGTCCAGCGTGCCAATGCCATCCGGCCCGGGCAACGAGGTGGGGTGCAACAACAGGCCGCAGGCGCGCGGCCACCGGTAGGTTGTCACGGACGTGTTATTTTGGGAAGCAAGGTGCTGCCGGAGTCAAAGAAACTCTCGTGCAGCCGCCGGGGATCGGGAGCCTCGACCGGCAACCGGGAGACAGTTTGCTCGATGACCCGCCGCAACTTGCCAAAGAGAAGGTTGACATCAAACAGCAGGGGACGTTCGGGGGAACGGTGGAGTTCGAGGCATCCCGACTGACCATCTTCAAACCGCAGGGGAATCACCAGCTTCACAACGGGACAATCCTCCTCCTCGGTGGCTGTGGCCGCCGTCCAGGTGGCAATGACCAGCGCCCCCCGGCGGGCAAACCGAAAGCCCGGGTGTTCCTGGACGTGCCAGGCATACTTGAGCGGCAGGTGAATTTCGACTTGGGTGAAATCGGTCGCCTCGAAGCATTTGCTCAGGTGGGTGTAAAACGCCTCGAAGCTCTCTGAACCCAGCAGAGACTCGGTCAGTTCGTGAATGCGGATGTTGTTGGCAATGACGCTCCGCTGGTTGAGCGACCGCTGGATAACCCGCCCGATTTCACCAAACTCGTGGTAGCCGAAGTGCTGCACAGCAATCCAGATGACAATGCCCAGCGTCAGCAGAATCAACCCCAGCAGGCGGTTGGGCGAGTTGTACGCCAGCAGACTCATGAGCGCAAAGAAGGCGGACAGGCCGTACAGAAAGATGGTCGTCGTGCGGTGTGAATAGCCCTGCGCCAGCAACCGATGGTGCATGTGCCGGCGGTCGGCTTCAAAAATGGGCTTGCCGGCCAGGAACCGCCGCCCGATGGAGAGCGCCGTTTCCATGATGGGCAGCCCGAAGGCCAGCAGTGGAATGGCCACGGTCACGGTGGTGGCAGATTTCTGCGCATACAGCAGCGCCAGCCCGGCCAGCGTGAAGCCAATGAACAGGCTGCCGCAGTCACCCATAAACACCGTCGCCGGATTGAAGTTGTACTTCAGAAAACCGGCTGTACCGCCGGCCAGCGCGCACAGCAGCAGCGCCAGTGGCACATTGCCGTTGGCCGCCGCCACGTAAGCCAGAGTAAGCGTCGAAAACAGCGCCGCGCCGGCCGACAGCCCATCCACACCGTCAATAAGGTTGAAGGCATTGCTGATGCCGACCAGCCACAGCACCGTGATCGGCAGCCCCCAGATACCAAGTTCGATGGGCGTGCCGGTCAGGGGATTGGGCAGACTCGTGATGCCCTGAACCGTAAAGTGAAACCAGGTGGCAATGAGAACCTCGATGACAAACTTGACGCCGGCCCGTAACCGCCAGATGTCATCCACCAGACCCAGGATGAACATTGCCAGCGTGGGCAACAGGAACTTGGCCGACAGAGCCACTGTGCCGCTGAGCTGTCCGCCGGCCTCAAATCCGAACGCTGTGGTCACTCCCACCAGAAAAGCCAGAAAAATGGCAATGCCGCCGACGCGCGGAATGGGCAGGGTGTGGACGTGGCGTGCCGCCGATGGCGTATCCACGAGCGATTCCCAGCGGCGCGCCCAGTTGCGAATCAGCGGCGTCAGAAGAAAAGCCGCCACCAGGGACGCGCAGAAAACCGCGGCATACGTCAGCATGCGAACCAGACTCCTCTCTTCCGGGCTTTGACCTGGTTGGTGCGCTATGCCTTGTCAGAACATTCCAGCCGGATTGTCTATGATGCCCGGTGGAATGTCCAGCCCGGATGTGGTCTGCGGAGCCTGCCGGCAGCCCCGAAACATCTTCAGGAAGAACAGCTTATTTCGAGGCGACGCCCCCAGTCCGGCGGCGGTTCGGCATACCGGGCCGCCTCCGGCTGCTCGGCATAGGGCTGTCGCAGGACGGTCAGCAGCCGCTCGAGTTCGGAGAAGTCCCCTTCCCCGGCGCGTTCAATGGCGATCTGGGCCAGGTAGTTGCGCAGGACGTACTTCGGATTGACGCTGCGCATGCGCGCCTGGCGCTCCGGCGAGGGCACACCTTCCCGAGCCAGCCGCAAACCGTACTTCGTCAGCCATGACTCCACAGCCTCCCGATCCACAAACATGTCCTGCAGGCGCGCATTCGCGGGATGCGCCGGGTCTTCCGGGACGGTTTCCGCCAGCCGCCGGAACGCGAGGGTGTAATCGGCGCGGTTCTGTGCCAGCAGTTCCAACCAGTCGGCCAGCAGTTCGGCGTCTCCCGGTTGCGGGTGGTGCAACCCCAGTTTGGCGAACATCAGCCGCTCATACTCGTCAAAAAACACGTCCCGAAAAGCGTTGAGGCTGTCCACCAGCCGCTCGCGCGGCACCCAGGTCAGGAAGGTCTGCGCCAGACAGCGCAGATTCCACAGGGCAATGCCCGGCTGCTGGTTGAAGGCATACCGCCCGGTGACATCCGAATGGTTGCAGATGAACTGCGGGTCGTAGTCGTCCAGAAAACCAAAGGGGCCGTAATCGAGCGTCAGGCCCAGAATGGACATGTTGTCGGTGTTGAGTACGCCGTGGGCAAACCCGACGGCCTGCCACTGGGCAACCAGCCGTGCCGTCCGGTTCACGACTTCCTGCAGGAAGGTGGCGAAGCGGTCTTCTTCACTGAGCGCCTGAAGTTCCGGGAAAAACTGCCCGATGACGTAATCGGCCAGACGCGCCACATCCGCCGGGCGACGGCGATAGAAAAACACCTCGAACGAACCAAAGCGCACGTGGGTCGGGGCCAGCCGCACCAGCAGCGCCCCCTGCTCAACCGTTTCCCGGTACACCGGCTCGTCGCTGCCGATGACGCAGAGGGCGCGCGTCGTGGGGATGCCAAGCGCGTGCATGGCTTCGCTACCGAGATACTCCCGAATCGTCGAGCGCAGGACAGCGCGGCCGTCGCCCATGCGGGAATAGGGTGTACGGCCACTGCCCTTGACTTGCAGGTCCCACCTCTCACCGCGCGCATTGCGCACTTCGCCAAGCAGGAGGGCGCGGCCGTCGCCAAGCTGCGGCACATACACGCCGAACTGGTGGCCGGCATAGAGCGCCGCCAGCGGCTCGGCGCCGGGCAGTGCTTTTTCGCCGTTGAAGTACGCCACAAAGTCCGGGCGGGCCGCCTCGGAAGGGTCCAGGTCCAGCAGGGCGGCGGCTTCCGGGTTGAAGGCCACCAGACGGGCGCTACGCAGCGGCGTCGGTGCCACCCGGCTGTAGTAGTCTTCCGGCAAGGTGGTGTATGTATTGTCGAAGACCAGCGTCTCAAGCGTACGTGACAAAGGCGAACGGCTCCTTGCGGCCAAGGCGCAGGAAACAGCCGGGGCTGTTTCCGGCCGGGGTGTGTTCTGCCGGATGACAGACGGGCCGCATTGAAGCGGTTTATCCCACCAAAACCAACCTGCTCTGCCGTATGGAAACCTTCCTTCAACAACTCATCAACGGGCTGGCGCTCGGCAGCATTTACGCGCTCATTGCCCTGGGCTACACGATGGTCTATGGCGTGCTGCGGCTCATCAACTTTGCCCACGGAGACGTGTACATGCTGGGGACGTTTGCCGGCTACTACACGGCGCTGCGGCTGGGCTTTTCCGAAGTCAACCCGTCATGGTTGCAGGCAGCCGTGGTTTTGCTGGTGGCGATGTTGCTGTGCGCCGTGGTTGGGCTGGCCATTGAGCGGCTGGCCTACCGTCCGATTCGCCAGGCTTCCCGCCTGACGGCGCTCATCACGGCGATTGGCGTATCGCTGTTTCTGGAAAACCTGGGGCAGATTGTCTTTGGCGCCAACCCCAGGTTTTTCCCGCAACTGCTTCCACCCGGACAGTTTCCGGTCTATGGCGCGGCCCGGATCACCACTCCCGACCTGGCCATTCT
>Ga0272446_1002342_pt1 | contig 25987 bp, 21 predicted proteins | sample YNPCB0061_FD_194587 | JGI IMG/M metagenome (GOLD analysis project Ga0272446, IMG submission 194587) | Hot spring microbial mat communities from Yellowstone National Park, WY, United States - YNP-CB-006-1 | ecosystem: Environmental > Aquatic > Thermal springs > Hot (42-90C) > Sediment | place...
CAGCGCGATCGCGAAGTATGATCGTGCCCTCGAAACTCAACCCCATGATTACAAGCTCTGGAGTAGTCGAGGCTATGCCCTGGAAGGAGCCGGGCGCTATGAGGAGGCGGCTAAAAGCTTTGATCAGGCGATTTCTTTGCGCGGTAACTATGCTGCGGCCTGGCAAGGCCGGGGAATTGCTCTGGCAAAACTTTCCTACTACGAAGAAGCCCTGGATAGCTTTGACCGGGCATTAAAACTACAACCAAAAGATTATCGTGCCTGGATGAACCACGGCAAAGCTTTGATGAATTTGTGCCGTTATCGTGATGCGATCGCCAGTTTTGAGCGGGTTTTAGACCTCAAATCAGACAGCTATAAAGCCTGGTACAACAAAGCGGTGGCCCAATCTTGTCTCAACAAATATACCGAAGCGCTTGTTAGCCTTGATCATTGTCTGCTGATCAAGCCGACCTGCCACTACGCCTGGAATTATCGTGGCATGGTGCAGGCTAAATTGTCTGAGTTTGCGGCGGCCTTAGAGAGTTTTGATCGCTCGCTCAAGTTGAAAAATAATAATCCCAATGCCTGGTATGGCCGTGCCTGTTGCTTTGCCCTGCAGGACATGGCAGACTTGGCCATTGAAAATCTGCAACGGGCAATTACCTTTAGCCCTTACCTGTGCAAAGTGATGGCAAACAGCGACATCAACTTTCAGCGCATCCGCGGCGATCGTCGCTTTCAGGCCCTGCTCGATAGTCAGGCCGGTTAAGCTCAACCAGGTACCACCGTGTGCTTGATGACTGATTTGGGGTATCTTCAAGGCGAATTGCCATCGAGTAGCCACACCATGACCTATGACTTCTCACCCTTCCACTCCTCCCTGGCGGGAGGCTTGATCGTCTCCTGTCAAGCCCCTCTGGATTCTCCCTTGCATGCACCTGCGGTGATTGCGGCCATGGCCGAGGCTGCAGTCAATCAGGGGGCTGTGGCCGTAAGGATTGATACCCCAGCCCATGTTGCTGCTGTGCGGCAGCGGGTTGCGGTTCCCATTATTGGCCTCTGGAAACAGGTGCTCCCAGGGTTCGAGGTGTATATCACCCCCCAGTTTCACCATGCCAGCGCCATTGCTGAGGCCGGAGCAGATATTGTGGCGATCGATGCCACCCAGCGCGATCGCCCCGGGGGAGAAACCGTGACAGCATTAGTTGACCGCATCCACCAGGAACTGGGGAAACCAGTCATGGCAGATATTGATACCCTGGCCAATGCGATCGCGGCAGCTCAGGCTGGAGCTGACATCCTTGGCACAACTCTATATGGGTATACCCACGAAACAAAGGGGCAATCGCCTCCTGGCTTTGCTCTATTGACCGCCATGGTGAAAGAATTGGATGCCTTTCTCATTTGCGAAGGAGGGATTGCCACGCCAGCCATGGCTCGCCAGGCTTTGGAACTGGGTGCAGATGCTGTTGTCGTTGGTACAGCTATTACTGGTATTGATCAGCAAGTCAAAACCTATCGGGCTGCGATAGAGCAAGGCCTCTAAGTCGAGTCGCCTGAGTACCGCTATGTGGCATTCAAAATGCTCAGTGCAAAATGCAATCTTTCTCAGGGGGTTTGTGGCTCAAGCGGTCTAAACAACGACTGATTTTGCCGTAGTATACAGGTGGTTGCTCCAATCGCTGGCTGGCTTGCGAGCATGTGGTTTTTGTAGGAGCCGTTTCATGCCCAGGTGGCCACTGGCTTCAAACTAGGGGGAATTTCTGCCCCCGATGGGAACTCCAGGAGGGTTTCACTTAAGCCCAGATAGCCCGACTCACTAAAGGAAAGCAACATCCGTTGCAGCGCAACCCACACCTCTGCGTCAAACTCCCACTCGCGACCGCGGCGTGCTTGCACCGCGATGGAACGTAAGGCCCAAAAGTAGCTATTCCGCACAACAGAGCCGTTTTTCTTATATGTGGGCACATCTTCAACGTGGATGTAGAGAATCTGATCCGCTAACCGCACTCGCATAAATCAGCAATTCAAAACGCAAGACTAAACAAGACTAAAAATGTGAGTGAAAACCCAGGGTACGATTGCTAAACTCCAGGCTGGTAGGAGCAATCAACCATGCCAAATGCGAGATTAACAATAGCAGGCAGCGGCTAACAAGCATTTTCAATTTTCAACTTTTAATTGATCTCTCCGCCTTCTATGTCCAGTCCTGACCCTAATACCCCTTTTCCGCTACCAGATTTTCCCCAGGTGTGCTTCATCAAAAATGTAGTAAAAAACCCAAAAATCCTAATTGGTGATTACACCTACTACGATGATCCAGAAGACGCGACCCAATTTGAGCGGCGTGTCTTATATCATTACCCCTTTAGCCGCGATCGCTTAATTATTGGCAAATTTTGCGCCATCGCCCGGGGGGTTACCTTCATCATGAATGATGCAAACCACAAAATGACTGGCTTTTCGACCTATCCGTTTGAAATTTTTGGTCATAGCTGGGAACAGGCGACGCCCTCCCCGGAGGAATTACCGTTTAAGGGGGATACCATCGTTGGTAACGACGTTTGGCTGGGTTATGCGTCGGTCATTATGCCGGGGATCACCATTGGGGATGGGGCCATTATTGCCGCAAAGGCTGTTGTCACACGGCCTGTACCACCTTATACCATTGTCGGAGGTAACCCTGCCCAGGTGATTCGGCAGCGCTTTTCTGAGGATGTGATTCAACAACTTCTGGCGATCGCCTGGTGGAACTGGGAGCTTGACAAAATTAGCCGCAATCTCGACAAAATTGTGGGAGCTGATATTGCCGCGTTACAAACCTGTGAATAGCTGACAAACTTTTGGGTAGTCCCTGAACCTGAACCAGCCACTTTGTTCAAATCTTTTTGAGTTCTTTCAATCATGCATGCACAAACAGCTCCCTATGGCTCCTGGCGATCGCCAATTACTTCTGATCTGATTGTATCTGGCAGTATTGGGTTAGGCGGAGCCTGTTGGGATGGAGCAGATATTTACTGGACAGAGCTACGCCCGACCGAAAAGGGGCGTAACGTACTGGTGCGCTGCACACCCAATGGGCAGATTACAGATGTTACACCGGCCCCCTTGAATGTTCGCACGCGGGTACATGAGTATGGGGGAGGGGCCTATCTGGTTCATCAGGGCACCGTTTATTTTTCCAACTTTGCTGACCAGCGACTCTATCGGCAATCCCCTGGGGCCATGCCAGAACCGATCACCCCTGATTGTGCCTGGCGCTACGCCGATGGGGTAATCGATTTCAACCGACAACGGCTCATCTGTGTTCGGGAAGACCACACGGCGATGGGAGAAGCGGTAAACACCCTGGTAGCCATCCCCCTAGAAGAGGGGGAGCAGCAAATTTTGGCGAGCGGCTACGATTTTTATTCGTCCCCGCGTTTAAGTCCTGATGGTACTCACCTGGCCTGGATCAGTTGGAATCACCCCAATATGCCCTGGGATGGCACCGAACTGTGGGTTGCCCCGATTCAACCCGATGGCGCCCTTGGTGTGGCCAGGCTGATTGCTGGGGGTGTGGCGGAGTCGGTTGTCCAACCTCGCTGGTCACCTGCTGGTGTTCTGTATTTTGTTTCAGATCGTACAGGTTGGTGGAACCTCTATCGTTACCAGGGTGTCGTGGAAGCGCTTTACCCAATGGAGGCAGAGTTTGGCGTGCCCCATTGGGTGTTTGGTTCCTCCAATTATGACTTTGTGAGTGCTGATCGCTTAATTTGCATCTATAGCCGGGATGGAGTATCTTACCTGGCCAGCCTGGATACTCAGACGCGCCAATTAGATCCTATTGACGTGCCCTACACCGATTTAGGGGGAATTCAGGTGGGAAATGGGGCGGCACTGATGATTGCGGGCGCAGTCACGCAGCCAACTGCCCTGATACGGCTTGATCTAACGACCCAGACCTGGGACGTTTTGCAGCGCTCCAGTTCACTGACCCTGGATCCGGCCTATTTTTCGATACCTAAGGCGATCGCCTTTCCAACAACGAATGGCTTGACGGCCTATGGATTTTTTTACCCGCCGACTAATCCCGACTATCAGGCACCCTCCGATGAATTGCCTCCTCTGCTGGTCAAAAGCCATGGTGGGCCAACGGCAGCGACCTCCACTAGCTTTAACCTGAAGATTCAGTATTGGACAAGTCGAGGGTTTGCCGTCCTGGATGTGAATTACGGCGGCAGCACAGGCTACGGCAGGGAATACCGCGATCGCCTTAAGGGACAGTGGGGCATTGTGGATGTGGATGACTGCTGTAATGGAGCCCGCTATCTGGTCGCCCAAGGCTGGGTTGATGGCGATCGCCTGGTCATTGATGGCGGTAGCGCTGGCGGATATACCACCCTTTCTGCACTAACGTTTCGCAATGTCTTTAAGGCCGGAGCCAGCTACTACGGTGTTAGTGATCTGGAGGCCCTGGTGCGAGATACCCACAAATTTGAAGCCCGCTACCTGGATAGTCTGATTGGCCCCTACCCGGAATATCGGGATACTTATGTGGCGCGATCGCCGATCCACGCAGCAGAACAACTCGCTTGTCCCGTCATTTTCTTTCAAGGTGCCGAAGACAAAATCGTACCCCCTAACCAGACGGAGCGGATGGTCAACGTCCTCATGGAAAAACATTTACCCGTGGCCTATGTACTCTACGAAGGCGAGCAACACGGCTTTCGTCAGGCAGAGAATATTAAGCGCACCCTCGATGGGGAATTTTATTTCTACGCCCAGGTCTTTGGCTTTGCACCTGCAGAGGCTCTTACCCCAGTGGCGATCGCTAACCTGGAACCGGCTCCATCAGCCTAGCGGGGACATCAGCACCGTTGAGCGGCAAGTGCTCAGCAGGCAACTTCATATATCCTCATATATCCTCTCCAAAACGATGTTAGGCGGCTGGCAACCACGAATATTTTCTTGGCTACAACTGAATGTCGGAAGCTCCACGAGGGATTTAAGGTGCCGTTTCAACCGATCAGTTGAAGCAGTCTAACAAAGGCATCATGGCTGGCAAACGACCACATCAGGAATGGATCCAGGCTAATCCTCTAAGATCTCTTCAACAAGCCCAATCCCAGATAGGGGCCGATAGGTGTAGTTGCGTGGCACTTTTTGGATGTCTTCTTTAATATTGTCTAGATCGATATACCGATCAGCCACATTAATCAAACTATCGCTCGTCATCGAACGCAAGCTCACCACCTCGACCCGCACCCCACGATAACTCACCGCATTCACCGCATAGGCCAGATCCCCATCACCGCTGACCAGTATAGCCGTATCGTAGGAGCCGACTAGAGACATCATATCGACAGCAATTTCTACATCCAGATTCGCTTTTTTCGAACCATCAGGTAATTGCACCAGATCCTTAGAAATTACCCGATAGCCGTTCCGGCGCATCCACAGCAAAAAGCCTTGCTGTTTTTCATTGGTGCGATCAACCCCAGTGTAGAAAAAGGAGCGCAACAGACGTGAACCAGAGGTGAGCCGACACAGCAACTTGGTGTAGTCAATCTCGATGCCTAGCTGCAATGCGGCATAGAAAAGATTAGAGCCATCAATAAAAATGGCCACCCTCCCCCGATTTTCTAACACCTGATCAGGACTAAAAATGGGAGAATCTGGCTCAAAAGATGAATGGTTTGGATTTATCATGGGAGGATTACTGAATTTTCTATAAAGTTAGTTTTAGAAACGCACATCTGAGAAACAAGTAAGGGGAATCAACAGGCGCTATTGGCTGCGCTATTGGCTAGGAGGAGGTGGGTTCCAAAACTTCTAGCCGCTGAAACACAGGCATCGGTTCACCCAGAGTCTGGCCTCTGGGCAGTATGCCCCAGCAAGAATGAGTGCTATAGGGTGCTGCAACATGAATTAAAGACTGATCACTAAAGTTCACTGAAAAACCCAGTTGTTCATAAACAGTGGTACTGAGCTGAGGGGTGATCGGTGAGAGTAAATAGGCCGCCAAACGCACACTTTCCAAAACGGTGTAGAGGATATCGAGAACCTGAGGATGAGCCTCTTTCTGTTTGTAAAGCTTCCAGGGAGCTTGCTCATCAAGAAACTTGTTTCCCAATCGCACAAGGGTCAATATCGCCTCACAAGCCTCACTAAACGCAAGTCGATAGTAGGCAGAGGCCACCCGTTCGCCCAAGCTCTGTCCCAACTCCTGCAAGGGAGAGGCAATCGGGTCATCCGTAGAAAAGGCGGGCAATGTAGCACCAAAGTATTTGTGCACCATCTTCAGGGTGCGATTGAGCAGATTGCCCAAGTCGTTAGCCAGATCAGCATTCACAATGTGGATAAAGCGCTGTTCACTGAAGTCGCCATCCCGGCCAAATTCAATTTCCTTGAGAAAATAATATCGCACGGCATCAGCTCCAAAGCGCTTTGTTAAGTCAAATGGGTCAATCACATTGCCCAGACTTTTTCCCATCTTCTGCCCATCTTTTGTGAGATACCCATGAACAAATACGCGCTGGGGTAGCGGTAATCCGGCAGACATGAGCATGGCTGGAAAAGAAATGGCATGGAAGCGCAGGATATCCTTACCAATCAGGTGCAAGTTAAAGGGATACCATTGCGCCGTCGCCTTTTCTAAAGTGGGTGAAGCTTCTGGCTCTAACAGGGCAGAGATATAACCTAACAAGGCATCAAACCAAACGTAAATGGTTTGCTCTGGTGCCATAGGCAAGGGAATGCCCCAGGAAACATTGACCCGTGAGATCGAGAAATCCTTCAATCCCTGGCTAACAAAACCCAGAACCTCATTTCGGCGAATATCTGGCTGAATAAAATCTGGCTGGCTGGCGTACAGTTGCTCTAACTGGGCCTGATACCTAGACAGCCGGAAGAAATAATTCTGCTCATCGCGCCACTCTACTGCTTTGTTAGTGTGAATCGGGCAGTAGCGCTTGTCTATTAAATCACGTTCTTCCTTAAACTCTTCGCAGGAAACGCAGTACCATCCCGTTTGCTGGCCTACATAGATATCTTCTTGATCCCAAAGGCGCTGAAAAAACTCCTTCACAATCACCTCATGGCGGGGGTCAGTGGTGCGGATAAATCGGTCAAAGTGGATCCCCAGCACCTGCCAGAGCCGCTCAAATTCAGCGACAACAATATCACAGTGCTCTTGTGGACTACGCTTCAAACTTTCGGCAGTCCTCTGAATCTTTTGTCCATGTTCATCGGTGCCTGTAACAAAAAGGACAGGAACACCCTGCATCCGATGGAAACGCGACACGACATCGGCGGCAATTGTGGTGTAAGCACTCCCCATATGGGGGACATCGTTGACGTAGTAAAGAGGGGTTGTTATGGAAAAGCGATCGCAAATATTTGTGGCAAAACTCATGGACAGATAAAAATGATGATTGCTGATTCAGCTCTGTTAATTAAACGAACATGCAAATCAAATTGAGCGGCAGTAGAGCCTGAGTAAAAGGCTGTTACAGTTAGGCTAGAGAGATGTTTCCCAATGGCTTAGTCAGTGGCAGCAGATAAGGACAGAGCCATTTTTTAGCATTACACTTCTTTATATTAGCTGTAAAGCTGTTTTGAAACCAAAAGAAATCCTAAACTCTTGCCTGGCGATTGAAGGTGATGACCTAGCTCAAATGGCATTCTTTTCGCTTTTGAAGGTGGCTCACCAAAAGATTGGAAAGCCTACTACAACGATGAGTTCAGTGTTTAGCAAGCAACCCGTTTGAAGGATGAACCCATCGGGTTTTCATTGCAGGAAAAAGCCAGTGAGTCGGAGATCGCGGGTTCAGAAATTGCAATCAATGCACGTTGTTTTACTGATCACTTTGGCGGTCAGCTACCTAGTACTTTGTGGCATCCGTTTCACCACCGATCCCCCTCATCCTCCAGCTCCTTTTCCCAACTCTAGGAGAAGGGGCGTGAGTGGTTTAAAGTCCCGCTCTCAAGCTTGGGAGAGGGATTTAGGGTGAAAGCCAACAGTGAGCGAATTTACGCCGAACGGTACTAGAAAGCGGGCCAAGCAGCCAGGAGCGGACTAACGGATAGCGACTGCTTCTGTTGGGATTGCAAATCGGGTTTCCTCAGTTTCAGGGCGTGGATCCTGAAAAATCATTAGGTCAAACCAGAAGGTGGTGCCAACGCCAACATCGCTCACCAAGTGTACCTGACTGTGGTGCTTTTCAATAATGTTACGCACGATTGATAAACCTAATCCTGTCCCTTCCAGGGTATGCACCCGGTTTTCAACCCGAAAGAATCGATCAAAAATGGCCTGTTGATCCTCCTGGGCGATACCGATCCCCGTGTCAGCGACTTCTACTCGTACCTTTCTCATCGGCTTTCCACCCGGTGGTGCAGCGACATCGGCTAATTCAATTGGGGGGCAGAGAAATCGACTGCCCTCGCCATTTGCTACGGCGCAGGTGGTATTTTGCAGGTCGAGGATGTAAGCACGCAAGGCAACTTTTCCTCCACTCGGTGTAAATTTGAGCGCATTTCCTACCAGGTTTGTAAAAACCTGCAAGAGTAGGTCGTAATGTCCCAAGACGGGCGGCAAATCAGGGCTAATCTCCTGAATCAGCTCGATTCCCTTATCCCGAGCATTGAGTTGATAGGTGCGCAGGGTTTGCTCAATCGGTTGCACCAGATCAACCGCTTCTAGGGTGTAAGCCCGATTCGACTCAAGCCGGGAGAGGTCTAAGACATCGTTGACCAAGCGCGTCAGCCGATCCGTTTCGCGGTTAGCGGTTTCTAAAAACTCCTGCCTTTCTCCCTCACTAAGGCTTTCTCCATATTCATACAGTGTCTCAATAAAAGACTTGATATTAAACAAGGGAGTACGCAGCTCATGGGAAACATTGCTGATGAAATGGCTTTTGGCTTCGTTCAGTTCTGCTTCGCGAGTAATATCCTGAACGGTCATTGCAATACCTCTAACATTCTCTCGCCCCGCATCTAAAACGGTGGTCAGCAGAATGCGAACTGTGCGATTGCTGGGTTCGGTTAAAGCAATGCGAAATTCTGCGCCCTCTTTTAAATCCCCATTCACAATTCGATACAAAGGGCGCGTAACCTCGGCCAAGATTGGGTTTGGCAATAGCTGTAAAAGATTTTCGCCTTCTACCGTTTTACCCTCCCAGCCCAGCAATCGCCGAGCCGTTGGGTTGGTTAAGATGACTTGCATTTCTGTGTCAATCAGCACAGCTCCGTCGGCGATCGTCGCGATCAACGTTTCCAACTTCACCTTTTCAGACGTGAGTTCTTCAATATTCTGCTCTTCATAGCGCTCTAACCTTTCAGCCATCTCGTTAAAGCTAACAATTAGCTCACCCAGTTCTCCGCCAAAGGGTAAATCGACCCGCTGCTTGAAGTTACCAGAGGCAATATTCTTCACACCTACTAGCAGTTCTTTAATTGGGCGAGTAATTGTCAAGGCATTGAACACGGCTCCTAAAATCACCATGACCCAAATGGAAACAAAGACGGCAATGGTGACATCCCGTGTTAAGTGAGAAGAGGTGACAACAGTTGGGTTGGGATTGGTACCAATTGCCAGCACACCACGATACTGGTTCTCGTAATAAAGCGGCACAAAGACATCGGTTACTTCTCCATCGGGAGTCAGATGCTGTCGCACCATGGGCTGATTCAGGTTTTGAGCATAATCTTCCGGCAGGTTGATCTTACGCCGAATTGTCAAAGAGTTTTGCACCTCTGATTCTGAAAAGGGAATGCCATAGAAGATGTTGCCATCCTCATCGGCATAGAGAATGTAACGGAGGCTGGAGGTGCTGCTGTAGAAATTATGGGAAAATCGAGCGAGTTCGCTGCGCTGTTCAGGGTCTAATAGAGGAGCCACATTGGCCGCGAGGAGCAAGCCCAGATCTCGACCAAAGCGGGTATCGTTGAGGCGGGCATCTTGCTGAATGGTGTTAACGGCCCAAAAGGTAAGGCCACTCATAATTAGAGAGACTACCAAGGTTGCGATCGCCATTAACTTGGTCTGGAGGGTAAACTCTGACCACCAGCTTGCAATCACCTGTCTGAATCTGGCAAAAAAAGCGAACAAAAGCGTCACTCCTTGAGTGTTCAAGGACGAGTGAAAAAAATCACCCTTTCAGAGATGATACACGCAATGAGGTGACGGCCCACTCAAGCGCTGTCGCTTTGACCGTCACTTATCCTACCTTGCATTTTAGAATAATCGATGCTCCTCAGGGTTCTCTAACACCAAGCGGTGATCTCGACTGCGGGGAAGTCATCACTACTCACCACTACTCACCTGAACCTGCCAAAAGCCTAAAATCAGCGATCCCAAATCATATCAGGGCAACTTCTAGGCAAAACTAACCTTGCTAGACAGCGCCCTGCATCCCCTTGCGGCTGTGCTCAAGAAAAGTTGCTCAGGGTGTGTTGGCAAAGTGTCCGGCGGTTAAAACTGCGACGACACTCCCAAAGTCTGCCGACGCAGACTCTAATAAAATCAAGGTTTTCAGTAACCTGCGTTGGCAATTTTTTCCCTATAGCTGCGACTTCAGTCGCTAGGGTAACTTAGTCGGATTTCCGGAAGAAAGAAAGCCAGTCGATCGTCGGTTAGAAATTTTCCAGGCATTCGATGGCTGTGGTCAGAAAGCTGAGGACAAAACCAAGTACTTAAACGCCGATGCTGGGGTGGCTTTCTGACTCATGGTCGCCGTGAGAAACATGGCGATCGCTATCGTTTTGGGCCGTCGCACCAGACCCATCCCCTATAGGGTTGCATACTCTCGCCGCACGCGATGACCAATATCGGGGCGAAAGTAAATGCCATCAAAGTGGATCTGACTCAGGGCTGCATAGACTTGGGCAAAGGCTGTGTCAAACTCATCGGCCAGAGCCGTAACACAAAGGACTCGCCCGCCATCACTCACAAGCCCCTGGGGCTTGATCTGAGTTCCCGCGTGAAAGACCAAGGTGCCATCTGCTTCAGCCGCACTTATCCCTGTAATTAAAGCCCCTTTCTGGTAATCTCCAGGATAACCCTCTGCGGCGGCTACCACACAAGCGCAGGCTCCAGTTTTCCACTCAAGGGGGGGGAAGTCTGCCAGGCGTTGCTCCACACAGGCTAACAGTAAATCCTCCAGGGGGGTGGTTAAAAGGGGCAGAATGACTTGGGTTTCGGGGTCACCAAAGCGACAGTTAAACTCAATCACTTTGGGATCGCCTGCTGGGGTAATCATCAGCCCTGCATAGAGAATTCCCCGATAGTCAATCCCCTTTTGTCGCAGGAGAGCGATCGCGGGTTCAAGAATCTCCCGCTGAATCCGCTCCAGCAGTGCGGGAGTTACCAGTGGGGCTGGCGCATAAGCGCCCATGCCTCCGGTATTGGCACCAGTATCCCCAACACCGATTTGTTTATGATCCTGTGCTGGTAGCAGGGGCCGAATCGTGAGTCCATCTGTGACAGCCAAAATTGAGACTTCTTGACCTGTGAGACACTCCTCAATGACGACTGTTTTGCCTGCCGCCCCAAACTGCCCCCCAAAGGAAGCCGCGATCGCCTGCTCTGCCTCTGCCACAGTCGCAGCTACGGTTACCCCCTTGCCTGCAGCTAACCCATCCGCTTTTACCACAATCGGCGCGCCTTGAGCCTGCACATAAGCTTTCGCGGCCTCCGCATGGTTAAACACTACTGCTTTTGCCGTAGGGATCTGCGCTTCCAGCATCAGTGCCTTCGCCCAGGCTTTACTCGCTTCAAGTTGGGCACCCTGGCGAGTGGGGCCAAAAACAGGGATTTTTTGATCCTGTAGGTAGTTAGTGATGCCAGCGGCAAGGGGCACTTCTGGGCCAACCACAACCAGGGAAACGTTATGCACTAGGGCAAATCGCGCAATGCCCTCAAAGTCATTGACTCCCAGAGCAATATTCTGACAGCGGGGCAGGGCAGCCGTCCCACCATTTCCAGGAACGCAGGTAACTTGCTTGACCTTGCCTGACTCTAGCAACTTCCATGCCAGAGCATGTTCACGCCCACCATTGCCAACAACTAATACCTTCACGTGTTCTTGCTTACCCCGGATTGAAACAATAGCCGACGAACTTTTGACCCTGACGATAACCGTTCCGCTTCCTCAAGCTTAAGTGGTCAGGTTCCAGTCAGAAAATGGAACGTTTCACATTATGTCATGAGATGTCATAGGACTCTGATTTTTCCATAGAAGCGTCAGGAGCAGGTATTCTGTCAAGAAAGTTTTGATGGATTGTCGACTCTCAAAGTTTAATCCTGATCAACTTTCGAGCGCTCAGTTACCCCTCTAATCTAATTTGATAAACCCCAAGAGCGAGCTGCGATTTCTAAAAGTGTAAACCGCATTCGGTCACGTCACTGCCTTGCCAACTGCCAGTGCTTGTGTCTTCACCCTCTCGCATTGGAATGGTCAGAGGTTCATCCCCAATGTTGGGGTAGCCCTGATCATGCAGGGGGTTGTAGACAACATCATGCTCAAATACATAGGCCCAGCTTTCTTTGCGAGTCCAGTTAGCGAGGGGGTTTACCTTGAGGCGTTGCTGCGGGTCTAGCTCAAAAATTGGCATCCTTACCCAAGCCTGGGACTGGTCACGACGGCGGCCAGTTACCCAGGCGATCGCCCCCAGTTCTTGCAGACCTCGTTGCATGGGTTCTTGCTTTGTAAGCTGGTGAAACTTAGCCAGATCGGTTTTCCATAAATCCTTCCCAAACTTTTTCGCAAAGGACTTGCGATCCTTTGCCTCTAGGGGTTGATAGATGCGCAGATCAATCTGATAAATAGCTTGGCAGGCAGCAACGAACTCCAGCGTTTCCGAAAAGTGATGCAGGGTGTTGAGAAACATGACAGGAACCGGGATGTCGGCGCATAAATCTCGATAGAGCAAATCGGTAATGACCATGTCATCCACACTAAAGGTACTAGCTTGAACTAAACCAGTCGGAATATTGACCACACACCAGGCAAGAATATCTTTTGGATGAGCTTTCTCAAATTTTTGGTTGAGTTTTTTCAGGTCAAGGGTTGCCGGCTGCGTCAATGGTTGAATAAATCGCGTCATTTCTTCCGGGGAGGGATGGTCAAACTTTTATGCTCTTAACTACGATACCGAAAGCCTGTGTAATTTAAGTGCAGATTGGGGTCAGTTTTCCCAAGGGTTCGCATTTTATCTTGCTAAAAGAGCATTTTAGCGGTTGGGTGCCGACTTTTTCAGCCGATGAGAGGAGTATGGGCTACAATTTTGTTCCAATTCAGCCGCCGATTCAGCACCACTGATTGAGCCTTCTGCTAAACAAGTGTCCTATGGATACCCCTCCCGCTCTGCAGATTGTGATTCGCCATGAGACCAGCGGCGCAGAAGGTCGCTGGCTTGCGGCGCAAATTTGTGCCGATGGTAGCCTGATGTTAGAGGGTTGGGAAGCGGGTGATCGGGTTGAATCATTTTTTGGCGATCGCGATTATGAATATTGGCTCACAATTACCGCCGCCGATAAGGATCGACTCTTGCTATTACTGATTCAGCATCAATTTCAGACCCAATTTCTGACCGTTCAGGAATGGCGACGATGGGTGGAAGCGCATGGAATTGTGGTTACTTATACAGCATACTAATGCCATCCCCTGGAGGGAGGGAGCCAATGCACTTGATTCTCTACAGTAAGTCGGGTTGCCATTTATGTGAGGGGCTAGAAGAAAAGCTAAGACAAATTACCCGCTTGCCACTGCAGCTAGAAGTGCGTGACATCACTACCCGCCTTGAGTGGTTTCAAGCCTATGAGTATGAGATTCCTGTGCTGATCTGGGTACAAGGGCTGGAGGCGCAGCCCGATTCAGACCAGGGTGATTCCAAGCAACGAACCTATCCACCGGAACTATTCGCTCCAGATCCTGCAAATCTAGAGGCGAGCGGTGCTGCTGTCACGCTGGTGCGGCTCCCCCGACTGTCGCCCCGGGCAACAATCGCTCAGGTGGAGCAAATGTTACAGATTTTTTTGGCTGGCGATCGCCCACAATAGAGGTGACTTTGTGAGGGGGAACTGACATGAAGTTAAGTGAGTTATTAGCAACCGTTCCTAATCTCGTGGTATCAGAGCATACGGCTCTGGCTGCAGAGGTGACCGGGTTAAGCACCAATTCGCTGGCTTGCAAGCCAGGGGATTTGTTTGTCGGCATGCCAGGAACACGGGTTGATGGGGGCGAGTTTTGGGCGGGGGCGATCGCCGCCGGAGCGATCGCTGCAGTGATTTCTCCCCAGGCCTACGGGCAAACCAGAGCTAAAATCGCTGAATCTGACAACCCCTGCTTAATCGTGGCAGACAACCTGGTTCAAACCTGCGCTCAACTGGCGATCAGCTTCTACGGTGCGCCGGCCCAGCAACTAAAGCTGGTGGGGGTAACCGGTACTAATGGCAAAACCACCACCACCCACTTGATTGAATATTTTTTGACCCAGGCCGGCCATCATCCGGCTTTGTTTGGCACCCTCTACACACGCTGGCGCGGCCATCAGCAAACAGCTTTGCATACCACCCCTTTTGCTGTGGAGTTGCAGCAACAATTTGCTGCCGCTGTCGCCGCTGGTTGTGACCTGGGGGTGATGGAGGTAAGTTCCCATGCATTGGCCCAGGGCCGGGTGTTAGGCTGCCCCTTTGAGGTGGGGGTGTTTACGAACCTGACCCAAGATCACCTGGATTTCCACAAAGATATGGAAGCTTATTTCGAGGCGAAAGCTCTGCTGTTTAGCCCCACCTACCTGCAAAAGCTTGCCGTGGTGAATTGGGATGATGCTTATGGGCGACGGTTGATTGAGTCTATAGAACGCAATCCTGTTTGGAGTTATAGCACGGCAGATGCCACCGCAGATGTGTGGCCCAGTGACCTGACCTACGGGGCCACTGGAGTGAGCGGCGTGCTGCATACCCCCAGGGGAACCCACCCTTTTAGCTCTCCATTGGTAGGGCAATTTAATCTGTCGAACCTCCTGGCCGCGATCGCAGCCGTGCTCTGGCTTGGAGTCGATTTAGAAACGATTGTGCATGCCTTACCTCAATTTGCTGGGGTTCCGGGTCGGATGGAGCGGGTCGAGGTTTCCCCCCAGCAAGATATCAGCGTGATTGTGGACTATGCCCATACCCCCGATAGCTTAGAAAACCTGCTTAAGGCAGCTCGCCCCTTTATTCCCGGTCGGATGATCTGTGTGTTTGGCTGTGGTGGCGATCGCGATCGCACCAAACGTCCCCAGATGGGCCGGATTGCCGCCGCCCTCGCCGATCAGGTGATTGTCACCTCTGATAACCCGCGCACCGAAGACCCACACCAAATTTTAGATGACGTAGTGGCGGGCATTCCCGCAGCGGTTGATGCGATTGTTATTGCTGATCGGGCAGAGGCCATTCGGCACGCGATTGCCATGGCGCAACCCGGAGATGGGGTGCTGATTGCGGGCAAGGGCCACGAAGATTACCAGATTTTGGGCACGGAAAAGATCCACTTTGATGACCGAGAACAGGCTAGGGCAGCCCTGGGTGAGCGGTTTACTTCGTAAGGTCTGGATCTGCGATCGCGGCAGCTTCCGCCCGACGTTTGCGTACCACTTGTGCCCCCAGAGCGGCTAGGCCAGGGAGGAGAACTGGTGTGGGGATTGATGTCGTAGGTTTACCCAAATCATCGGAGGGGTTTTTTGTAGGGGGTAGTGTAGAGCCTGGTGGCGTCGTTTCTTTAGTAGACACTGGGGCTGGGGGTGGAGGGTTTGGAGAACGTCGCTTTTTTCCACCTATTCCAGCCGTTACAAATAAAAGTGGCAATAGAAGAATCAGTATTCTTATCAGCATTGCAAGTACCAAGTAAAGGCTTCTACTCCTAGGTACAAATAGTGATCGTAAAAACCGAAATTTCCTTAACCGCTTGATACAAGCTTTACTCCGTATTTATCTGATCTCTACAAATTTCCAACGGATTTCCAACGGATTGAGCCAGCGTGCAAACCCTATCCTCGCTGTAGCCGTAGTCATCTTGTTGATGGCCGGCAGTTCAAAGAACCTATCGAGATTCAGGGTTTCAGCGATTCACGGGGGGTCAGCATTCTGGCTAAAGCAATATTCACTTTTGTTACCCGGTAAGATAGGAGCAAGCCCCTTTGCGTAAACCTCTGGATGGATAGTCATCACACCCCGCCGAAAATGAGCGATCGCCTAGCTCGATATATTGAGCAAACCGGCGGCATTTCCAAGCCGTGGTTGCTGGCTCAACTCCGCCTCAAAAAGCTCCAAGAGCGCAAATCCAGCCTCTCTCCTGAAGAGTACGAACGGGAATTAGTCGATATTCACCAGGCCGTCATGAATCTAGGAGAATGGTGGGTAGGTCAAGAGGACGAGGTTTTTTAACGGTTTGAGGACACACTCGGGAGTCGGCAATTTTGCTCTGGCGATCGCCGTGAGAACCATCGCGATCGCGAGTCAGGCAGCCGACCCAACATCGCTGTTTGAGCGCTTAGTTTTATCCTCAGCTTTTTGACCAAAGCTATAGTTAAAGCCACGGTTACGACGCAGTTTTTAGCAAGTCTTTAGACGGGGTATGGGTGAGCGGAGTATGCCAAGACAACGACGGGCAGTAGCCAATGGAACCAATGAAGCAGACATAAGTATCAATCTGCAAGATCCGCAGTATTACTTTAACCGCGAAATTAGCTGGCTAGAGTTTAATAATCGTGTACTGCATGAAGCCTTCGACCCACGCACACCGTTGCTGGAGCGGTTAAAGTTTCTAGCCATTTTTAGTGCCAATTTAGACGAATACTTTATGGTGCGGGTCGCGGCCTTGAAGCAGCAGATCGCCGCAGAAGTGACCAAACTCTCTGCCGATGGGTTGACGGCGGCAGAGCAGTTGCATCAAATCAGCGAACGCCTGCGGCCAATGGTTGCTAAACAGCACCGCCACTTTGAGGAAGCGATTCGTCCGCTGCTGGCAGAGCACGGCATTTACCTGCTGGATTACATCGACTTAAATCAGGAGCAGCGTACCTATTTACAGCACTATTTTGAAGAGCAGATCTTTCCTGTTTTAACACCGCTGGCCATTGACCCTGGACACCCCTTTCCCTACATTTCAAATCTCAGCCTTAGCCTGGCGGTGGTGGTCAAAGATCCGGTGACGGGTGAAGAATTTTTCGCCCGGGTCAAAATTCCTAGGTTGCTGCCCCGTTTTCTAGAGCTGCCCGAAAATGTCGGTTTACAACAGGGCGATCGGGTAGCCGTATGGACGGGAGTTCCTCTGGAGCAAGTGATTGCCCATAATCTAGAATCTCTTTTTCCTGGCATGAATATCCAGGAATATTACCCCTTTCGGGTAACGCGGGATGGCGACCTTGCCTTAGCCGAAGATGAAGCCGATGATTTGATGCAAGCGGTAGAGCAGGAGCTGCGTAAGCGGCGGTTGGGGGGCTCTGTGGTACGGCTAGAAGTCCATGCCGAGATGCCAACAAGCATGCGTGAAATGATTCAGCAGGAGTTAGAGCTAACCGAAGCAGATGTTTACGAAATTGAAGGCATGCTCTCTTTGCGTAATCTGTTTACTCTGGCGGGGTTAGCTGTTCCAGAGTTACGTGATCCGCCGTGGTCGCCAGTGTTACCACCCCGTCTGCGCCGTCATTTAGACCCTAAACGAGAAGGCAGCCGCAGCGAAGAAATGGATCTCTTTTCAGAGATTCGTAAACATGATGTGTTGTTACACCACCCTTACCATTCGTTTTCTGGTACCGTGCAGCGGTTTATTAACCAGGCGGCCCATGACCCCGATGTGCTGGCGATTAAGATGACGTTGTATCGCACTTCTGGCGATTCACCCATTGTAAAGGCGCTGATTGCCGCTGCCGAGAATGGGAAACAGGTCGCGGTGTTGGTTGAGCTGAAGGCCCGCTTTGATGAAGAGAACAATATTAACTGGGCACGCCAATTAGAAAGTGCGGGGGTGCATGTGGTCTATGGTCTGGTGGGCCTCAAGACCCACACTAAGGTCATTTTGGTTGTGCGCCGAGAAGAGTCAATCATTCGTCGCTATGTCCACATTGGCACGGGTAATTACAATCCCAAAACGGCCCGCCTTTACACGGATATTGGGTTATTAAGTTGCCGCCCTGAGTTGGGGGCTGATTTAACTGATTTGTTTAATTACTTGACGGGGTATTCCCGCCAACAGGTCTATCGACGTTTGTTAGTGGCTCCGGTAAATCTCCGCGATCGCTTTTTGGCCTTGATTCAACGAGAAGCGAACCATGCCCGGCAGGGTCGTCATGCTCGAATTGTGGCAAAGATGAATGCCCTGATCGATCCGCCTATCATTGCGGCTCTCTATGAAGCTTCTCAAGCGGGGGTACAGATTGATCTGATTGTGCGGGGTATGTGCTGCCTGCGTCCGGGGCTGGCGGGGGTGAGTGAAAATATTCGGGTAATTAGCATCGTTGGCCGGTTTCTAGAACATTCACGGGTTTTCTACTTTCACAATCAGGGGGAAGAGGAAGTTTATATCGGCAGTGCGGATTGGATGACGCGAAATTTGGATCGGCGAGTGGAAGCGGTTGTGCGGGTAGAAGACGAGGCGATCGCTAAAGACCTTGAGGAAATGCTGGGGATTATGCTGGCGGATAACCGCCATGCCTGGGAGCTAAAGCCTGATGGCCACTATGTTCAACGTCGCCCTGCCCCTGGCGAAACCGAGCAGAGTGCCCAAAAACTGTTAATGGATCTGGCCGGATAAAAGCAAACGCGCGATCGCGCCCGGTTGTTCTTTCTACTCAACCCGAACTCGGAACCGTCCAAAGCCAACATTCTCTGGCGGGGTGTTGGGCACATCGCCAAAGTTAAAGATCACACTCCCGTTAGGGTTGATTGGGTTAGCGCAAGGATTACCATTGGGCAGAGGAGCCAGAGATGAAAAGATTTGCCCACCAGAAGCAGTTGGGTTCGTTCCGATCTGGATTTGGGCTGAATTTGGCACTAGTTGAGTCCCCAGAGGGATTTGATCACAGACTGTGACATTCCGGGCAGGGCTTCCCCCCTCTGACAACACGTATAGGGTATATTCAATTTCATCGCCACTCCGCAGTCGCCGGTCGTCCCCTAGTTGAAAAATGCCAATGGGGGGAAAGGCTAGCCAACCCAGGGAATCATCATTGGGGCTAGCTGGATCATTCACAAACTGGCTGAAATCGACTCCCGCTAGAGGGCTGCCCTCACGCCGAATGGCAGTAATGCGTTTAACCAGGCGCAAAACCGGATCGGCAGGCCCAATGACAGTGGTGCGAGTTTGGCCAGTATTATTACTTAGATCAGTATCGCCCGGCGTGGTGACTGTTGCCACATTTTCGACACTGGCGGCGATCGCGGTTGGCAACACCGTTAGGCTAATCGAGGGAAGGGTTTCCCCCGGTGCCGCTGAGCCATTATAAGTGCAGGTCACCTGTTGACCAGTGGCCGTACAATTCCAATTGGTGCCTGTTGCCGCAACAAACTGAAATCCATCTGGCAGGGTATCGGTGACACGAATAGCTCCTAGAGTTTGCCCTGCCGCTGGGGAATTTTGCACAGTGAGGGTGTAAACACCCGGAGTGCCCACAGTAAAGTTTCCCTGACTGGTTTTACTCAGGCTCAGGTCAGGTGCCAGCGTGGTCACTCGAAAATCTCGAATTTCATTAAAGTTAGTGACCGCCCCCGTCGAGCCAGCAAACCCAAAGATAATCTGGCTGGGGAGGGAGCCTTGTCCCGGAATACTGGCTAAGTCGAAATTAGAAATAACCGGGATAAAACCACTGCCGGTATCAAGTTCTACAGTGATTTGACTGTTGGGCGTGACTATCACGCGCACCCCTCGACGCGCTAGGGCACGAGTATTGTTTGCAGGACTAAAGATAGGCGCAGCTACACCCCCCAGATAGCGATATTGAATGGCCTCTGAACCTCGCAGAGAAATAAAGTTTGGCAAAAACCCGTCTCCACCCACTCTACTCTCTGTGGGGTTGGCATAGTTACCGAAGGCATCGAAGCCAATGCCAACATAGCCTCCCCGTAGCCCCGGTACACCATCCCTTTGGGCGTAACCCAGAGACCCCCCAAATGCCCCAGCACGAGTGGGTTCTGGTTGAGTTCCATCGACTAGAAAGAAGCTAATGCCATCGGCCCCTGTACCACCGTACTGAAAAATATCAAAGGTAATAATTAACCCACTCCCTGCAGGCAGTGGCTGCCGAAAAAATACAAAGCCAGCCTGGTTATTGTTGATCGAGGTGAGACGTAACACACCGTTGCCTGCCGGATCAGGCAGGGTGCCTACCGGACAACCAGCCAGCGGTTGCTGGGTCGGAAAGCTACCAGGATTGGGGGGCGGATTATTTGGATTCGGCGGTGCCGAGGTCAGGCAAGGAAATTCTGAGACATCTGAGCCGATCCCAGAAGTCCAGTTGGGGTTAGCGGTTGTTCCACTAAACTCTTCTTCAATTAAGACTGTCTGAGCTTGGGCAGAAGGAGATATCCAACCCCCCAAAAGCCAGAATAAAGATATTAAAGCTAGGAGCGATCGCCCCCTGCTTTGAGACAACAGCACAACGAGGGGCTGCTGTCCATCAATGGCCAACCCAATCATTCAACACCACCAGGTTAACAACGTTTGTCAGTAAATATCTGACCAGTGCATAAACCTGCAACCTGATGATGACAGCGGAAGTGCAACCCAAATAGGCATAAGCCAGACTCTACAATCGAGATCCTGAGGCAGTCAGGGAAAAAATCCCTAAAAGCAACCGTAGGAATACAGAGGAAATTTGGGGAACACACAGACGCTGACAGGTGAAATAGATGAATTCACGTAGATTGTAGCAACAATCACTCATTTCTCCGAAAAAAATTATCGCGATCGCCGAGAAATCTCGCAGAAAATGCCCTGGCAGAACCAATACTTAGGCGATTTCGAGGAAAGACTTAACCCGTCAGGATAGCGTCTGAGCATCATCGTTCTGTGCAGGGGATTCCGTAGGGAGAAAGCTAGCCAGCAGGTCGCCTGTGTCCTAGGAAACTCCCTAGGCTTGAGAATCGGAAGCAATACGGTTGCCATGAGCAACAGGGCCACTGTGAATCAGAAAGCCGACCCAGCATCGACGTTTGAGCACTTGGTTGTAGCCTAAGCTTTCTGATGAGGGGGGATAAAATTCGCTAGGCTGGAAAGGCAAAACTCGTTGCTTTTCTGTTATCTCTGAGCCTTTCACGGAGGAACCCTGACGACAATGCTGCCAGACCGCTTACAACTTAAATGGGATCAATTAACTGCACTTTTTTCTGACCTGGAGTGTGCGCTGATCGCCTATTCCGGTGGGATTGATAGCACGCTCGTTGCGGCAGTGGCCTATCAAGTGCTTGGCGATCGCGCCCTGGCGGTGACAGCGGTTTCCCCTTCCCTATTGCCAGAGGATTTAGCCGAAGCCTGTGAGCAAGCAGAGGCGATCGGCATTCGCCATGAGCTAGTCGAGACCCGCGAACTCGAAAACCCCAACTATGCGGCCAATCCCGTCAATCGTTGTTATTTTTGCAAAAGTGAGTTGCACAACACTCTTAAACCCCTAGCTCTGGAGCGGGGCTACCCCTATGTGGTAGATGGCGTAAATGCTGATGATTTAAGGGATTATCGCCCTGGTATTCAGGCGGCTAAGGAACGGGGGGCGCGATCGCCCCTAGCAGAGGTCGGTATCACTAAGCTGGAAGTGCGCGAACTGGCTAAACATCTCGGCCTAGCCTGTTGGGATAAACCCGCCCAACCCTGTCTCAGTTCCCGCTTTCCCTATGGGGAAGCAATCACCCTTGCCAAGCTACATCGCGTTGGTAGAGCCGAAGTGTATTTGCGGCAGTTGGGGTTAAAAACTCTGAGGGTGCGCTCTGAGGGCGATACCGCCCGGATCGAGTTACCCGCTGACCAACTCAAGTCGTTTGTCTTAACCACCGACTTGCCAACCCTGGTTGAAGCCTTCAAAACCTTTGGCTTTGTTTACGTCACCCTCGACCTGGAGGGCTTTCGCAGTGGCAAGCTAAACCAAGTACTAGGCCAACCCTCTGATAGGATTGCGATTGGGTAATATTCTTAACATGCTCAATGGGCGGTCACTGATTGTGTTAATCGATCAGAGATCAGACAGAAGATTGTCAGAAAGGAACCAGCACAGACTATGTCAAACGGTGTCGAACGCCAATACATTCGGGAATGCTGGTAAGAAAGAAAATGGGATTGTGGTAGTCATAGCTGAATGGCTTCCTGTATCCAGTAGTACATGGGTTGAACTGACAACTCGTCTTTTCATTTAAACAGAGTGATGAAAGAGGGATAGAAGGGCACCAAGGGGAAACACATAAAAGTTTTGCGGCTGCCTTGGTGCCAACAAGAACGGCCACTAGTGGTTCGTAACCGCTTATTCGTAACCGCTTAATAGTGAGTGCGCTAGAATTCGATGCTTTTGTTATCCCCACTTTCAGCCGATGATCCGTATAATTCTGATTAGGTAACGTTCCGTTACAGTCGTTTTCAGGGCGTGGCGATCGCTGCCTGCGATAACCCACGCTTGCCCCCTTGTCGGCACAGCCCTTTAGAGCGGAGAACACAGATCTATGGCAATGATTGAGACAAAAACAGAACCCATGGTACTCAACATGGGGCCTCATCATCCCTCAATGCATGGGGTTCTGCGACTCATTGTCACTTTGGATGGTGAGAATGTCATCGATTGTGAACCAGTCATTGGCTATTTGCATCGGGGCATGGAGAAAATCGCCGAAAATCGTACTGTAGTCATGTATGTCCCCTATGTCAGCCGTTGGGATTATGCGGCGGGCATGTTCAACGAAGCAATTACCGTCAACGCCCCCGAAAAACTGGCGGGAATTGAGGTGCCTAAGCGGGCAAGCTACATTCGCGTCATTATGCTAGAGCTGAATCGGATTGCTAATCATCTCCTTTGGCTTGGCCCTTTTCTAGCTGACGTTGGTGCTCAAACGCCCTTCTTTTACATTTTCCGTGAGCGCGAAATGATCTACGACCTGTGGGAAGCGGCAACGGGCTACCGCATGGTCAATAATAACTACTGGCGTGTCGGTGGAGTGGCGGCTGACTTACCCTATGGCTGGCTAGATAAGTGCTTAGATTTTTGCGATTACTTCCTACCCAAGGTTGATGAATACGAAAAATTAATCACGAATAACCCGATCTTTCGGCGACGCATTGAAGGCATTGGTACGATTACCCGTGAAGAGGCGATTAATTGGGGCCTTTCGGGGCCAATGCTGCGTGGTTCTGGTGTGCAGTGGGATCTACGCAAGGTGGACCACTATGAGTGCTATGACGATTTCGATTGGGAAGTGCATTGGGAAACCGCAGGAGATTGCTTTGCGCGCTACCTGGTGCGTATTCGCGAAATGCGTGAGTCAGTAAAGATTATCCGCCAAGCGGTGAAGGGGATTCCTGGCGGTGCCTACGAGAACTTAGAAGCCAAGCGGATGATGGCTGGCGCTAAGTCCGAGTGGAATGGTTTTGAGTTTCAGTACATTGGCAAAAAACTGGCTCCGACCTGGAAGATTCCGGCTGGTGAGAACTATGTCCGCCTAGAGAGCGGTAAAGGAGAACTGGGTGCCTTTTTAATCGGCAGTGATCATGTTTTTCCCTGGCGGTTTAAGGTGCGTGCCCCTGATTTTAATAACTTGCAGATTTTGCCCCAATTGCTGCGTGGCATGAAGGTTGCTGACATTGTGGCAATTTTGGGTAGTATCGATGTGATTATGGGGTCGGTAGATCGGTAGAGAAGTCTGGTCTAATTGGCTGACAAAGCGATTAAACCCTGATACTCCGTCCTTTAAGCGAGTGACTAAAGTCGCGCCCAGGCAACCGAAGTATGCCTCTGCGGGCTGGAGGTACTAGGGTTCTCGTGTAAGCAGCCTGCGAAGCTCGGTTTTGGTCGCCTCGCTGCGGTTCAAACCGCCTAAGAGAGAAGCTTTTGGCAGTCAACCAGGAAGTCTCTGGTAACAAACCAATTCTCAGCATGACATCAGCTCTATGAGAATCGTTTGTCTTGAGGCCTTCAAGGGCCTGAAAAGTTTATGATTTCGTTGACTTGGCTCAATTTGGAAGCCGAGTTTTTAGTTCAAACGACTCAGAGCGAGAATTGTTGCTGGAAACAGTCATTCAGTCGCTTCTAGGATTAGCCTGGAGCAGGCTGATGGTCAGTTTTGTAGTGAGGCCCATTCGTTAAAAATTCCAGATGATTTTTTATCTACCGTCTTCAGCAGTTTTGCTAGAGTTGTTAGGCCTAATCCGTTTTTCAGGACATTAACTACTCCTCTAGCATGTACTTTTGTTGTTAGTTCAGCACGATCCATTGTAAGATTGGCTTCCCCCAAAGTAGGGCGACGATCGGTGGGAGGATGGTGGATAAAGCGGTAACCATTCCCAAAAGGCTATCTGCACTGCCTGTCCCATAAACCAGGTTTGGCGATAGACAAAAGGTTAAAGCCACCAGGGCAAAAAGAGGGGAACGGGTAAACGTTAAAAGGGCGATCGCAAACAAAATCGATGTGTACCAAGACATAAACCAAGGGGCACCAAACAGAAATAAAGCGACTAGTACCCAACCCGCATCGATAACTAAGTGCTCTTCATCGTAATCTAAACGAGAAAATAACCGAATGAATCGGCTTAGGTAAAAACCAAGGAAAATTGCATAGCCAATCTGCTTGAGCGTTATCAAAAGTGCAATTTTTGACTCGACGGTAATGCCTAGAAGTTTTTCTGCCCCTACACTAACGAAGTGCTGCCAGGATCGAGCAGTCAAATAGCTGGTGGATTGGTTGCTTAAACTTCTCCAGGCATCTAATGTTGGCAACCATGTTTGACTTAAAACAATCACAATGACTAAACATCCAACCGTTGCAATTCCCAGTTCTTTCCAGCGACGCTGACGGATCAAGAAACCCGCAATCAAAGGCAACCAGATGATAGGTAACAGCTTGGTCAAAAAACCAGCAAAAGCTGCAAGGAACGCTGACACATAGCGATGCAGGAAAAAATATCCGATAAATACCAGAATACTGGTGCATAGAAAAAATACCAGAATACTGGTGCATAGAAATACATCCACATGGGCATCGGCAACAAAAGCATTCAACAATGCTGGATTCAGGATGTAGGCCATAGTGATTTTGGTTTGATGGGTTGAGCTTTTAGAAAATCTCCAAATGAGAAAAGCATTAACACCATGGGCAAGTAGACAGAATAATTTAAAGATGTAGACCCCAACAAGAGGATGAAAAAAGACACCCAGACTTGTCAGAGTAAAAATCAACATCGAGACAGGGCCATAGGTAGATGTTGAATAAGACCAGTAAACATGGGGAGAGAGAACCGATGGGTATGCTACTGGTGGATTGAGATATGGATTGATTCCGTGGAGGTTCATCCATCCATACTGTAAGTAGCTGTAAATATCATGACTAAAGGGGTAAGCAAAGTAACTGAGTAGTAGAAACGGAGACACAATTTTTAGAATTTTAGAGAAGCTGGGAAAATGTCGCTGTGGCTGTGATAACCAGGCCAAATAAATAAATAGCAAGACAAGATAAACTGCATTAAAGAATAAGCGTGGAAACGAAAAACTTGAAAAGATTTTTGCATTGAGACTTTCCTGGCCGCCTTCTACATTTAAGAAGCTAACTATTCCAGTTGTAAACAGCATGAAGCAGCAAAAAGTCGTACTTACTAGCGCTAAGAGATAGAGAGACTTTGAGGATTTCAAAAAAGTATTCAGCATGATTGAGTCGCGGTCAGCCGCTAAAGGGATTGTAAATTAAATTGTGTCAAAGGTCAGAAGTTGAGATCTAATGAACTACTGAACCAAAGACATAAGTATTATGACCTTTGAACCAGAACTGCTTGACCAACTCCTGCAAAGCTACGAGAAA